>SXGT01703132.1_pt1 | contig 25597 bp, 21 predicted proteins | sample 3176221 | NCBI WGS metagenome assembly SXGT01 (sample SAMN11356862, study PRJNA531348) | freshwater metagenome | isolation source: freshwater sample F1-120 | place: China: Fuxian Lake, Yuxi | collected 2017-12-25
GCGCCCCAGAATGCCAGGATGGCATCGCCCATAGACTTATCTATGCTGCCTCTATGCTGGTGTATGAGCTGCGTCATAGGACTGAGAAACTGATTCATGAATAGGCTTAACTGCTGAGGATCTAAGGCTTCGGCGATGGCGGTAAAGTCACGCACGTCAGAAAACAGCACAGTCATTTCCCGGCTTTGGCTGGCCAAACTAAAAGACTGCGGGTTTTTAGCCATCTCTTCCACCAACACCGGCGGAATGTATTGGCCAAATAAATGGCTCAGTTGACGCTTAAGCCGCGACTCAAAAAAGAAACCGTAAGCCATATTGAAAAAATACAGGGCGACCACCAGGACTAATGGTGTTGCCAGCGGCAGCACCAAATTAGCCTGCTGCCAAGCCCACACATTTAAGTCTAAAATGCAGCCCAGGCAGAGCAAAGTCAGCACACTCGACGAGCCAGGGCTTAATTTGGGTAAGGCTAAAGCCAACAGCAAGCCTAGTAACAACAGTAAAACAAACTCCGCGCCTTGCGTATAAGCCGGCTGTTGTTTGATATTACCGGCCAATATGCCGGCTATCATGCTGGCCTGCACTTCCACCCCAGGGTAGACGTTTTGCATAGGCGTGGCCCGTAAATCCATCAAGCCAGCGGCAGTGGTGCCGAGTAAGACCACTTTATTTTTAAGCAGCGCTTTGTCCACTTTGCGCGCCAATACGTCAGTGGCAGAAACGTAGCGAAAGCTGCCTTGTACGCCTCGATAAGGAATCAATGCCGCCATTTCCCCGCTCACTGGCATGCTGTTGTTAGCAATCTTCAGCCACTCCGCATCGGCTAAAATAGCACTAGGCACATTGGCTGAGGGCATGCTAGGGCCAGCAGTAGCCGCTCTGGCCACGGCACTGGAAAACGCTTCATAAACCTGATCGCGGTATTGCACCAACATGGGAAGCTTGCGGGAAATGCCGTCTTGATCCGGGCTGGCATTAATATGGCCGGCCGCATAAGCGTGTGCTTGCAAGGCCGGCAAATTGCCGCTGTAGCCAGCGGCCTGCATTAAGTCTACAGGCTGACCTTTAAAGACCGAGGCCGACAGCACGGGCGCAGGCAAACTGCCGACTTCACCGCCAACGCCATCCTGCAAAAAAACATAGCCCAACACCACCTTGCGACCTTTTAAACTGTTCGCAAACATTAGATCGTAGTCTAAGCTGGGACTGAGCTTGTCTATGGCAGCACGTAACGCTTGATCTTGGCTAAAATGCTGATGTTGTATGGCTTGCATTCCCTGCAAGCCTGAGCTTAGATCCGGCTCGGCAAACACCATGTCCATGCCTAAAACGTTCACTTGATAATCATCAAACAAGGTATCGACTAAACCGGCCAGTTTATTTCTGGGCCAAGGCCAATGACCTTGCTGTTTGAGACTTTTCTCATCGATATCAATGACGACTATCTGCTCATCAACGCTATTGGGCATGGTCATGGTCAGCCGCGTATCGTAGGCAAAAAGCTCCAGCTTATTAAGCGCTGACCAAGACCCTATACCACTGACATGCAGCAACATGAGCAGCACCATCGCCAGACTCAACCCGACGCGCACGGCCATGAACCCGCTTAAAAATTTAAGCCTATTCATGTCTAGATAAACAGCGCCGTCATAGGCAGGGTGGGATTCATTGGTTTTATTAAATACCATGTCTGTGATTTAACGATCATGGAAACAGCATAATGCATATCCCACTTATTTAACAGTCCAGCCCCTATCTCCTCCCTTGGATAGCTTTTAATATTGACTATCATGTTAATATTAACCACCATGACCACCATAAACTACCCACCCGCTTTAGTATTAAGCCGTGCCAACAGCAGCAAAAATAAACGCCAGTGTGATTTGGCTACACGGCCTAGGTGCAGACGGCTACGATTTTGCCCCGATAGTGGAAAAATTAAATTTACCGCAGCTGCGTTTTATTTTGCCGCACGCGCCTAACTTGGCTATTACCCGCAATAATGGCTACATTATGCCGGCTTGGTACGATTTGTATGGCAGCACGGGCGACGGCCAAGAAGACGAGACCGGCATCCAAACCAGCGAACAGTATGTGCATCAGCTGATAGAAAATGAAATGAAACTAGGTGTGACCAGCGATAGCATCGTCCTCGCGGGCTTTTCACAAGGCGGGGCCATCGCTCTCCATACGGCCACCCGCTACCCGCACAAATTAGCCGGCGTGCTGGCCCTGTCCACCTATTTACCCCTTAAAAATCAACTCAGCGAGCGCGCTCAAACGGTGAATCGCACTACGCCTATCTTCATGGCCCACGGCAGCCAGGATGAAATCATTCGTTTGAGCACCTGCCAACTCTCACGGCTGGCACTGCAGGCCGCCGGTTTTACCGTGCAATGGCACGAATACCCGATGGCACATACTGTTTGTGCAGAAGAAATTAATGACATTCGACTATTTTTACAGCAAGTTTTGCCGCAAGATTTGGTAGAATAGCCTTAGCCAACCCATACATTATTGCCATGACCACAGCCAAATCAACGCCTAACAAGCACGAGCCCAGCGAGCAATCTGGGGCGCTACCGCTCAATTTTGAGCAAGCCTACGCCGAATTAGAGCAAATAGTGGCGCAAATGGAATCCGCGCAAATGCCCTTAGAAGCTTCCCTGGCCGCCTACCAACGTGGCAACCGCTTATTGCAGTTTTGTCAAAAATCCCTGCTGGAAGTAGAGCAACAAGTGCAAATATTAAATGATGGCAAGCAGCTACTGCCCTACCAAGGTCAAGCGCCATCATGATACCCAATTTAAGCAGAGTAGGTAAAACCGAGCAAGACTTTGCTGCCTGGGTGGCCGCCCAACAACAGCGCACCGAACAAAGGCTGGAACAGCTCCTGCCGCCCAGCCATGTCCAGCCCACCACCTTGCATAGCGCCATGCGTTACAGCGCATTAGATGGCGGCAAACGCATACGCGCACTGCTGTGTTATGCCGCGGCAGAATTGTCTGCCTGTGAGCCGCAAATAGCCGATGCGGCAGCTTGCGCGGTCGAACTGATACACGCCAATTCCTTGGTGCACGATGACATGCCGTGCATGGACGATGACGACATGCGGCGTGGCAAACCCAGTTGCCACAAACAATACGATGAAGCGACCGCCTTGCTGGTCGGCGATGCCTTGCAAACCTTAGCCTTTGAAGTCATCTCCGCGCCGCAACTCTATGCCCATAGCCAACTGACGGCTTATCAACAAATGCGCTTGGTGCACATTTTGGCACAAGCCACCGGCTCAACCGGCATGGCCGGTGGCCAAGGCATAGACTTGGCCTCTATAGGCAAAACACTCAGCCTAGCCGAACTGGTCACCATGCATCAAATGAAAACCGGCGCCCTGATTCAAGCTTCCATCTTACTCGGCGCCATCAGTGCATCCGATGCCGAACTGCTGGCCATTCGCGATTTTGCCCGCAACATAGGCTTAGCCTTTCAAGTGGTGGACGACATACTGGACGTGGAGGCAGACAGCCTCACCCTAGGCAAAACAGCCGGTAAAGACGCCGACAGCAACAAACCGACCTACGTCACCATTTTGGGCCTACCAGCGGCCAAGCAGCACGCACTAGCCCTTTACCAGCAAGCCATAACCGCCCTTGCCCCATTGGGCGACAAAGCACAACGTTTAAGGGAGCTGGCCGGCTACATTAGCCAGCGCAGTTTTTAATGCCAACAGGCTTAAATTTTCACTTTGCCAGCATCCATTTAGGACTACTTTAGGTGACGTCATTACTTGCAAGCATAGATAGCCCAGCGCAACTTAAGTCATTAACGCGCCCGCAACTCAAATCGCTGGCTTTAGAGTTGCGCGCCTTTATTATAGACAGCGTGGCCAAAACCGGCGGCCACTTGGCCTCCAACTTAGGCGTGGTGGAACTCACCATCGCCTTGCACTATGTGTTTAACACCCCCGATGATAGGTTGGTGTGGGACGTGGGCCACCAAACCTACTCACACAAAATATTAACCGGTAGACGTGAGGCCATGGCCGCTCTACGTAAAGAAAAAGGCATAGCCGGCTTTCCTAGGCGCAGCGAAAGCGAATACGACGCCTTTGGCACCGGCCACTCCAGCACGTCCATCTCCGCCGCCCTGGGCATGGCCATCGCCGCCCAAAAAGCCGGCCTTGAGCGCCGCGCTGTTGCCATCATAGGCGACGGCGCCATGACCGCCGGCATGGCCTTTGAAGGCCTGAATAACGCCGGCAGCATGGATGCCAACCTATTGGTCATACTCAATGACAACGACATGAGCATCTCCAACAATGTCGGCGCTTTGAACAATTATTTATCCAAATTACTGTCCAGTCGCTTTTATGGCTCGATCAAGAAATCCGGCAAAAAAATTCTATCCGCCATGCCGCCCATGATGGCATTTGCCAAGCGTGCCGAAGAACACGTGAAAGGCATGGTGTTACCCAGCACCTTATTTGAAGAATTTGGCTTCAACTACATAGGCCCGATTGATGGCCATGATTTAGACACCTTGATAGACACCTTACACAATATCAAGCAATTAAAAGGCCCGCAATTTTTACACATCGTCACGCAAAAAGGCAAAGGCTATGAGCCGGCAGAGGAAGACCCCAATAAATTTCATGGCATAGGCCAATTTGATCCTTGCAATGGCGACTTGCTTGCCCATGCCGGCAAAAAAACCTACACGCAAGTATTTGGTGAGTGGTTGGTCGACATGGCCGCTCAAGATGAGCGCCTGATTGGCATCACCCCGGCCATGTGCGACGGTTCTAGCCTTAACGCCTTTGCCGCTAAATACCCGCAGCGTTATTTTGATGTGGGCATCGCCGAACAGCACGCCTTAACCTTTGCCGCCGGCATGGCCTGTGATGGCTTAAAACCGGTGGTGGCCATATACAGCACTTTTTTACAGCGGGCATATGACCAGTTGGTGCACGACATCGCCTTGCAAAACTTACCCGTGCTATTGGCCATAGACCGCGCCGGCTTAGTCGGCGCAGACGGTCCCACCCATGCCGGCAGCTTTGATTTAAGCTATTTACGCTGCATTCCCAATGTGCTCATTATGGCGCCCAGCGATGAAAATGAATGCCGACAAATGCTCTACACCGGCTTCCAGTATGACGGTGTGGCGGCCGTGCGCTACCCACGCGGCAGTGGCACAGGCGCCACCATCCAACAAACCATGCAAGCCATCGCCATAGGTAAAGCGGAAATCAAGCGTCTTAGCGGCGCAAAACAAAAGATAGCCATCTTAAGTTTTGGCAGCATGCTTGGCGCCTGTTTGCAAGCCGGGGAAAAACTCGATGCAACGGTGGTCAACATGCGTTTTGTTAAGCCGATAGACCAAGCGCTCATAGAAAAATTAGCCTTGGATCACAGCCTAATAGTGACGGTGGAAGAAAACGCGGTCATGGGCGGCGCTGGCACAGCCGTTATTGAAGCGCTGCAAGCGATGCAGTCACCCAACAAACCCGCCATCAACACCCTGTGTTTAGGTTTGCCCGATCAATTCATAGAGCACGGCGTACACGAAACCATGTTGGCAGAATGCGGTCTAGACGCAGAAGGCATACACCGCGCAATTGCGCGACTAATACCCTAGTGTTATACTCAACTATTGCCCGCTTACCAGGAAGTAAACATGAATAAAGCTACACCCAGCAGCGCGATTGAAGACGTGCAAAACACCGTGGATACCCGTCACATCGCCATTGATAAAGTCGGCATTAAAGCCATACGCCATCCCATTGTCGTGAAAGACAAGTCAGCTGGCGAGCAACACACGGTGGCCGTGTTCAATATGTACGTGCATCTGCCACAGCAATTCAAAGGCACGCACATGTCGCGCTTTGTCGAGATACTCAACGTGAACGAACACGCTATTTCGGTGGAATCGTTTGAAACGATATTGCGCGAAATGGTCAAGCGCTTAGAAGCCGAGTCCGGTCACGTAGAAATGACCTTCCCTTACTTTGTCAATAAAGCCGCCCCTGTCTCTGGGGTAAAAAGCTTGCTGGATTACGAAGTCACCTTCATAGGCGAGATCAATCAAGGTCAATTTGACATTACCGTAAAAGTCTTGGTGCCGGTGACCAGCCTCTGCCCGTGCAGCAAAAAAATATCCAACTACGGCGCACACAACCAACGTAGCCATGTCACGGTCACGGCGCTGATTAATGATTTTATTTGGATAGAAGACATCATAGACTTGGTTGAAAAACAAGCCTCTTGCGAGTTGTACGGCTTACTCAAACGCCCGGACGAAAAATTTGTCACCGAACGCGCTTACGACAACCCAAAATTTGTCGAAGACATGGTGCGGGATGTGGCGGCACAACTTTCCGCAGAAAAACGCATCGTCGCCTATACGGTGGAAAGTGAAAACTTCGAAAGCATACACAACCATTCAGCCTATGCGCTGATCACCCACGACAAACGCAAGTCGCCTTAAAATCTCAGCCGAACAAACTGGCCTGCTGTGGCTGGGCGCTTAGTTTGAGGCCTAAAGCCACCACCAACAGCCCCAATAAAGGGAAAATAGCGGCCAGCATAAAGGTTTGCTGGCCACCCAAATATTGCAAGGCATAGCCGCCGGCCACCCCACCTAAGGTACCGCCTATGCCATAGGCCACGCTGTTGTATATGGCCTGACCTTTGGCTTGATGGCGGCCATTAAAAAATCGGGCAATCACTTCAACGGACGCTGCATGAAAACTGCCAAACGTGGCCGCATGTAAAGTTTGCGCCAGCAATAGCAACAGCACATTATCAACCGCCATGCCTATCATGCCAAACCGCAACACGGCCAGCGCTAGACTGACAAGCAATATCGTTTTTAAACTGTAGCGCAACATGATTTTTGGCATGGCCATGAAGATAGCAATCTCGCACACCACCCCCAGCGCCCACAATAGCCCTATGACGCTTTTGCTGTAGCCATGATCACTCAAATAAATGGAATAAAAATTATAAAGTACGCCATGGGCGGTCACCATCAAGGCGCAAGCAATGAGCAAGGCAATCACATTGGGCTGGCGGATTAATTGCCAAATGGAATAGTCATCGTGCGTGTGCGGCGCCACGCTAGGATCAGGCAAGTCAAACGACAGGGCAAACAAGGCCATCTGTACGATAAGTAAAAACCACAACAAGCTCTGTATGCCGGCAAAATCAATCAAGAATCCCAGCACCACGGCGGCCACGATAAACCCTAAGGAGCCCCACATGCGTATGCGACTGTAATGGCCATTGGTGGTAGCCAAATGCGCTAAGGTCAAGGATTCAGCCAAGGGCAAAGTGGAGCTGGTAAACAGACTCAAGGCCGCCATCACGAAAAATAGCCAAAAAAAGCCATGCGCCCAAAATACCGCGGTAAAGCCGCACAAACCCAAGAAAGCCGTTAACTTAATCCACTGCGCGCGCTTACCGGTGTGATCGGCCAACCAACCCCAAAAGTTAGGCGCGAAAATACGGCTGATTTGAAACAGCGACATGAGTATGCCGATATCGGCTGGACTAAACTGCTCAGACTTGAGATACAAACCCCAATACGGCACAAACGCACCGACAAAGAAGTAATAAATAAAGTAAAAGCGTGACAGCCTAAAATGAAGTTGGGTGTGCATGGGAGCATCAGGCCAATAAGCCAAGCGTCACGGCCTTAAGCCATGGCTTTATGGTAAAAATCAGCCATGACCTGAGCCCGGGCACCGGCATAAAGCAAAATTAAGCGATTTTAGGTGTGTGGCTTTGCACATCGGCATTTTGTGCACGGTGACGTAAGGCATGATCCATCAACACCAAGGCTAGCATGGCTTCGACTATAGGGGTTGCTCGCACACCCACGCAAGGGTCATGGCGACCTGTGGTTTCCATGTGAACCGCCTGACCATTTTTGTCTATGGACCGTCGTGCTTGCGGAATGCTGGAAGTGGGTTTTAAAGCCACATTCACGCGCACCGTTTGACCGGTAGATATGCCACCCAAAATACCGCCTGCATGGTTGCTGAGAAAGCCTTGCGGGGTCATTTCATCGGAATGCTCGCTACCACGCTGGGTGATCGCAGCAAAACCCGCGCCAATTTCCACACCTTTAACCGCATTAATGCTCATCATGGCGTAGGCAATTTCCGCGTCCAATCGATCAAACACCGGCTCACCCCAACCTACCGGCACGCCTTCCGCCAATACGGTAATTTGCGCGCCCACGGAATCGCGGGCGGCGCGCACTTCATCCAAATAATCGGCCAATTGTGGCAATATCGCCAGATTGGGGGCAAAGAAATCATTGCCAGGCTGATTCAGCGCATCCCAACTGACAAAGGGAATTTCAATGTTGCCCAGTTGACTCATGTACGCCCTCACCGTCACCCCAAAACGCTGCTTCAGCCATTTTTTAGCAATGGCGCCGGCCGCCACGCGAATCGCCGTTTCCCGCGCACTGGAGCGACCGCCACCCCGGTAATCGCGCACACCGTATTTTTGGCTATAGGTGTAATCGGCATGGCCAGGCCTAAAGGTATCCATTATTTTGGAGTAGTCTTGGCTACGCTGATCGGTATTGCGTATGAGTAAGCCTATGGGCGCACCGGTGGTTTTACCTTCAAACACCCCGGACAATATTTCCACGGCGTCGGCTTCTTGACGCTGCGTCACATGGCGCGACGTGCCTGGCTTGCGCCTATCCAAATCCACTTGCAAATCTTCCGCCGACAGCTCCAAGCCCGGCGGACAACCGTCCACCACGCCTCCTATGGCCGCGCCGTGTGATTCACCAAAAGAGGTTAAGGTGAATAGCGTTCCTATGGTGTTACCCGACATAATGGATTTCTCTTAAAAATTTGTTCGATTTTAACATACTGCTGATGGACATTACAGCAAGCCTTTAATCCACTGCCCATAAAGCTGCCTAGCCACTTTATGCAGAAAAAAACAATGTAAAATTAAGTTAACTTGCATGTCGTCGGCTTGCTGCACGGCTGGACTGCTGCTTGCCTCGCGCAACTCATCCGCCCCCTGCTCGCACCAGTCCCGCACCATGTCCGCGGTCATTTCAATGTGGCATTGCAAAGCCAAATGCTTACCCATGGCATAGGCTTGATTGTGGCAATGCTTACTGGCCAATATATGACTGGCGCCCGCAGGCGCGTCCCAAGTTTCGCCATGCCAATGAAAGGCATTAAAACTTTCAATTTCAGCAAACCAATGCCTAGCGACTTCATTGTCCGTTACCGTGACGGCTGCCCAACCTATCTCTTTTAACGGATTTTTACTCACTTGCGCACCGCTTGCCTTAGCCATCAACTGCGCGCCCAAACAATGGCCCAGCAGGGGGATGTCGGCGGCCATGGCTTGCTGGATTAAATTTAACAGCGGCGCGATGAATGGCAAGTCATCGTTGACACTCATGGGACCACCCATTAACACGATGCCGCTAAAATCCAATGCCGAACTGGGCAAACTGGCCAGATTCCTAGTGTCAAACAAGACGCTAGGAATACTATGCTCACTTAAGAAGGTGGCGAAAAAGCCTGGCCCTTCGTGGGCGGCATGGGTAAAAATCGCAACCGGCTTCATGCGGCGACTACCTTATACTCGCCGCCAGCAATGCCATCCAAGCAATAATGGCCTATGGCATAGCGGATCAATCGTAAGGTGGGATAGCCTATGTGAGCGGTCATGCGCCGCACTTGGCGATTTTTACCCTCACTGATTTTAATTTCTAACCAACTGGTGGGAATGGCCTTGCGTTCACGTATGGGCGGGGTCCTAGGCCACAGCAGCGCCGGCTCCGCCATTAAATTCACCGTCGCCGGCTTGGTCACAAAGTCAGACAAGGTCACGCCTACCCTTAAGGGTGCCAAATCCGCATCGGTCGGCACGCCTTCTACCTGCACCCAATAGGTTTTAATTTCTTTGTGCTTAGGATCACTTAAACGGTGTTGCAACAAGCCATCATCGGTTAAAATAAGCAAACCTTCACTGTCCGTATCCAAACGGCCGGCAGCGTACACCTTGGGTATAGCAATAAAGTCTTTTAAGCTAGGGTGTTGCTCGTGCGGACTAAATTGGCACACTACGTTAAACGGTTTGTTAAATAAAATAATCATGGCCTACGCAAAAATTATCAAAATCATCCACTTAGGAAAAATAAATGCTCGCAAAAAATAGTCTTACTGGGAAAATTAAGCTACCCGCAAGCGGCGAAAAAATTACCGTTAACGCCGACCACAGCCTCAAGGTGCCCAATCACCCCATTATCCCATTTATTGAGGGCGATGGCATAGGGGCAGACATCACACCGCCCATGATTAAAGTAGTGGACGCTGCCGTTAGCAAAGCGTATGCGAACAGCAGAAAAATTGCTTGGATGGAAGTCTACGCAGGAGAAAAAGCCACCCAAGTCTATGGCGAAAATGCCTGGTTGCCGGCAGAAACCATGGCGGCAGTGCGCGACTACGTGGTATCCATTAAAGGCCCATTAACCACCCCAGTAGGCGGGGGCATACGCTCCTTGAATGTATCGCTACGCCAAGAACTGGATCTGTATGTGTGCTTACGTCCTGTGCAATACTTCACTGGCGTGCCTAGCCCAGTCAAGCATCCAGAAAAGACCGACATGGTGATTTTCCGCGAAAACACCGAAGACATTTATGCTGGCATAGAGTGGGCAGCGGGCACAGCGGAAGCCGAGAAAGTCATACAATTTATCAGCGACATGGGCATGCGTAAGAAAATACGCTTCCCGGCATCGTCCGCCATAGGCATCAAACCAGTCTCCGTAGACGGCAGTAAACGCTTGGTCCGCAAAGCCATACAATACGCCATAGACAACAACAGACGCTCGGTCACCATTGCCCATAAAGGCAATATCATGAAATTCACCGAGGGTGGATTTAGGGATTGGGGCTACGAAGTGGCCAAGCAAGAATTCGGCGCCATTGAAATTGACGGGGGTCCATGGTGCAAATTGCCTAACGGCATCATCATTAAAGACTGCATCGCCGATGCCTTCTTACAAGAAATTTTATTGCACCCACAAGACTATGACGTGGTGGCCACGCTTAACCTAAATGGCGATTACATGAGCGACGCCCTCGCCGCACAAGTCGGCGGCATAGGCATAGCCCCGGGTGCCAATCTCAGTGACACAGTAGCCATGTTTGAAGCCACCCATGGCACCGCCCCGAAAATTGCCGGCAAAGACTTGGCTAATCCCAGCTCGATTATCCTTTCCGCGGAAATGATGTTGCGTCACTTAGGCTGGACCGAAGCCGCCGACTTGGTACTACAAGGCGTAGCCAAAGCCATCCTAGCCAAACGGGTCACCGGCGATTTTGCCAGCGAAATGCAAGGGGCCAGCCAAGTGGGCACCGCGCAATTTGCCGAAGAAATCATTGCTCATATGTAATGCCCATTGGCGGGGTCTTAGGCAATTAAGATCCTGCCCAAAGGCGGCCCTCATAAAAGAGACGTTTAGCACAAAAGCGGGCTTGGGCGGAACTGCAACCTATTCTTTCGTAATGGTTTACAATGGCTTATCTGCAGCTAAATTAGACCCACCCATTATTCGCCCCTAATGTTATGGCCACTGCCACTTCATCATCAAAACTGAGCGGTTTAGCTCGGTCGCTGATCCAGGAGAAATTACTCTCTGAAGAAGACGCCCATGCCATACAAACACAGGCCAATGCCGCTAAAAATCCGTTCATCACCCAACTGATTTTAAGCAAAAAATTAAACCCACAAATCATCGCCCAGACCTCTGCGTTAGCCTTCGGCTTCCCGTATTTTGATTTAGACGCGTTTGATGCCGAGCAACTGCCGGTCAAGCAAATCGACATTAATTTAATGCAAATGCATAGGGTAATGGGGCTGCAAGTACGCAACAATGTGTTGTTTGTGGCCGTATCCGACCCAAGCAACCTGCATGCCCTGGATAGCGTGCAATTTTTAATGGGCATGAGCTTATCGCCGGTGGTGGTTGAAGACGACAAACTGGGCAAATGGATCGCTAAACTTGTTGCCGCCAGTGACAGCAGCATGTCAACGTTTGCATTGGCCGATGACGCATTGGACGTACTGGAGCAGACTTACCCCGGCGAAGACAGCGAACTGCAAACGCCAGAAATTGACGATGCCCCGGTGGTTAAGTTTTTAAATAAAATGCTATTGGACGCCATCCACATGGGGGCCTCGGACCTACATTTTGAACCCTATGAAAAATTTTATCGGGTACGTTACCGGATAGATGGCATTTTGCGCGAAATAAGCCAACCGCCGCTGGCCATTAAGGAAAAATTGGCTTCCCGCATTAAAGTGATTTCCAATATGGACATTGCTGAGAAGCGTATACCGCAAGACGGCCGCATGAAACTGACCTTATCTAAATCCCGTAGCGTGGATTTTCGGGTCAGCAGCCTACCCATGATACATGGCGAAAAAATTGTCATGCGCATTTTAGATCCCGCCAGTGCCAGCCTAGGCATCGATGCTTTGGGTTACGAGCCCGAGCAAAAAGCCGCCCTGCTAAACGCCATCCACAGGCCGCATGGTTTGGTCTTAGTCACAGGACCCACCGGTTCAGGCAAAACCGTGTCCCTTTATAGCTGTTTAAGCATCTTAAATAACACTGGGGTGAATATCGCAACGGCTGAAGATCCTTGCGAAATTCCACTGGCCGGCATCAACCAAGTCAACGTCAATGACAAACAAGGCCTAAGCTTTGCCGCCGCATTAAAATCCTTTTTACGCCAAGATCCCGACATCATCATGATAGGCGAAATTCGTGATTTAGAAACCGCCGACATGGCCATTAAAGCGGCATCCACTGGCCACATGGTGCTGGCAACGCTGCACACCAACGACGCCCCAGCGACATTAACACGCCTCATCAATATGGGCGTCGCACCGTTTAACATTGCCGCTGCCGTATCCCTTATTACCGCCCAGCGCCTAGCCCGCCGGCTGTGCCCTAGCTGCAAAGTGCCCATGGATGTACCCAAAGCAGCCTTGCTGGGCGTTGGTTTTAGCGAAACCGATTTGGCTGGCAACTGGCAACTGTACGGACCAAAACTGGGTGGCTGCCCGCATTGCAACGATGGTTACAAAGGCCGCGTGGGCATTTATCAAGTCATGCCTATGAGCGATGCCATTAGCCGCCTTATTATGAAAAATGGCTCCGTGCATGACATCGCCGATCAAGCAAAATTAGAAGGCGTGAAAGATTTGCGCCTAGCCGGCTTGGAAAAAGTGAAGCAAGGCTTAACCTCCATAGCGGAAATTGAGAGTTGCACCAATGAATAAAAGTCCAAGCACGCATGGTCAGCCCCAGTCAAAATAAAAAAGACCTGCTCTATGCCTGGGAAGGCAAAGACAAAAAAGGCAAAATTGTAAAAGGCGAAATGCGTGCCGTTGGCGACGCTTATGTCAATGCCACCTTACGCCGCCAAGGCGTTAGCGTAGTCAAAATAAAAAGAATAAGCGGTTTTGCCAGCAAGGGCTCCATCAGAGCCAAAGACATCTCCCTGTTTACCCGCCAACTGGCCACCATGATGAAAGCCGGCGTCCCCCTACTGCAGTGTTTCGACATTGTCGGCAAAGGCCACAACAACCCAGCCGCGGCCAGATTGCTGATGAACATTAAAGCAGACATCGAAACCGGCAGCAGCATGAGCGCCGCCTTTCGAAAATACCCGCTGTATTTTGATGCGCTTTTTTGCAATCTAATCGCCGCCGGCGAACAAGCCGGCATGCTGGACACCTTGCTCGATAGGCTGGCCACTTACCAAGAAAAAATTCTGGCCATTAAGGCGAAAATAAAATCCGCTTTGGTTTACCCCATCGCCATTATTGCCGTGGCCTTCATCGTGGTTAGCGTCATTATGATCTTCGTCATTCCGGCTTTTAAAACCTTGTTTGATGGCTTTGGTGCAGACTTGCCGCTACCCACCTTGGTGGTGATGGCTATTTCCGATGTGTTTGTGGCATGGTGGTGGGCCATATTTGGCACGCTAGGTGCCGGGCTTTGGTTCTTTTTTTACACTTGGAAGCGCTCACTCAAAATGCAACAGCGCATGGACAAGCTGATCCTGCAAATTCCAATTTTTGGCCCCCTGCTACGTAAGGCCACCGTTGCGCGTTGGGCCCGCACCTTAGCCACCATGTTTGCTGCCGGGGTGCCACTGGTCGAAGCCTTGGATTCGGTCGCCGGGGCCGCTGGCAATCAAGTGTATTTTGAGGCGACGAAAAATGTGCAACGCGAAATCAGTACGGGCACCAGCCTTACCGTCGCCATGCAAAATACCCAAGTTTTTCCCAATATGGTGTTGCAAATGACCGCCATAGGCGAAGAGTCCGGTGCCTTGGACACCATGTTGAGCAAAATCGCCGACTTCTTTGAAGCCGAAGTGGACGACGCGGTGGCCGCACTGGCCAGCCTAATGGAACCGGTCATCATGGTGGTATTAGGCGTGCTCATAGGCGGCCTAGTGGTGGCCATGTACATGCCCATTTTTAAAATGGGCGCAGCCATCTAAGCCAAGCAAAGGCTTACTTCTTAACGGCCGCCTGCATCGCCCGCTCGATGTCCTTATACGGTTGCGCACCTAGCATGCGCCTGCCATCGGAAAAAATCAGCGTGGGCGTGCTGGTAATATCCAGCGCTTTGGCCAGCTCACCGACTTTTTCCAAAGGCACGTCACAATTGGGTGCATTTTTGGGCAATTGATTGCGCATTATCCAATCCTCCCAAGCTTTAACGCGGTTGCTGGCACACCATATGGCTTTGGATTTAGCCGCCGCATCGGGATGCAATTGGGCTATAGGGTAAAGAAAAGTGTAGATGGTCACATCGCTGATATTGCTTAATTCATTTTGCTCTAAGCGTTTGCAATAAGGGCAATCCACATCAGAAAACACCACCAGCTTACGACTGCCATTGCCTTTGACTACTTTAATGGCCTGCTCTAAAGGCAGCTTGGAAAAGTCAATTTTAGTCAGTTCGTCCATGCGTTCCGCGGTTAAATCTTTTTTGCTCTTAGGGTCAACCAAACGCCCTTCCGCTATCAAAAACGTCATTTTTTCATCGGTATAAATAATTTGCCCAGCCATAAACACTTCATACAAACCGGCATAAGGTGTTTTACTCACGCTGTCCACCTTGATTTTTGGATAAGCGGCTTCCACGGCTTTTTTAAGGCTGGCTTCGTCGGCCATGGCCAGACCCACCATACTGCTTAATACAACACAAGCCATTATTTTCTTAATCATACTGCTCCTAATTTAAATGGGGGTTGACCGGTTCAGCACTCGCTAGGCATTACAGATTAAGCGCACTCGCCAGCAACCTTTGTTTGATCAGGCGCTGTTTAGCCGCAGACCAAGCCCAAGTTCTTAAGCTTTTCAGGAGCTCATTCTGGCTAGCGAATACCTGAAACAAACCGTCGGTAAGCAACTGCATATTCAACACATCGGCTTTTCTCCGCCTAGTATAACGCTTTAGCAGGCCGCTATCATTTAATGCTTGATAGGGATTTTTTTCTTGCAAGACTTGCAGCAAATCGATCACGTCCCTAAAACCTAAATTAACCCCTTGGCCGGCCATGGGATGGATTTGATGGGCCGCATCCCCCACCAACACCACGCTGCCTTGCACTGGACTGGCGCTTATTTGCAAGCGTAATGGGTAAGCCTGCGGGGTATTAATGAGCTGCATATGCCCTAGCGCATGGCCACCTGCCTGCATCAACGCCAGACTAAAATCCGCCGCCGGCAAGGCCAACAGCCTCTCCGCCTGCGGCAGTGAAACCGACCAAACAATGGAAATGAGGTTATCGGCCAAGGGCAACCAGGCCAAAATAGCCTGCTCACCCTGCGCGTCGCAGTAAAACCATTGCCTAGCAACATTGGCATGCGCTTGTTCAACTCTAAAGTTCGCCACTATGGCGCGCTGCTGGTAGGATTTTTGTTGCACCGCCATGCCCAATTCCTGACGCAACCAAGACTGACTGCCATCGGCGGCGATTAACAGACGACTGTGCAATGTTTGTTGGCAGGCCAATTGCACGCTTGTTTGAGTGGCTGTCGTGCTAAGGGCAACACAAGCACTATTAAACACGGTGAGCATATTGCTCGCCTTCACCCGCGCATACAAGGCTTGCTGCAAAGCCCTGGCTTCGACAACAAAAGCCAAACAGTCCGCACGCTCGTCCTCGGCAGATAAAATAAGCGGTTGTTGCTCAGCAAAAATATGCATGCTTTGTATAGAGCCCATACGTGCAGTGTCTAACAGCGGCCACACCGCCAAATCGGCCAACCATTTTGCATTGTTGGGGCTGATGGCGTATATCCGCGCATCCCAGTCTGCTGCAGAATTTTGCGCAAGTGCGGGTTCTGGGCCACCGTCCAGCAAAGCCACCGTGTACCCGGCCTCATGCAAAGCCAGGGCCGCGGACAGCCCCACTAAGCCGGCCCCAACCACGGTCACATCGACCGATAAATCCGCGTCAGTCCAATTGGCCATGGCCATTATTTACCAAAGCTCATTTTTTTGAGTAAATGCCGTTTAATCGGCCCCAGCACATCAAACACGCCTAAGCCTGCGCTTCTTATCCCGGGTAAACCCAGTATGTCATTAGAAAAAACACGCACCAAAAAATCGGTGAACAATAAGCCGCCTTTGCTATCCGACCGGCGACTGGCTTGGTAGTCCTGCAACATTTTTTTGTTGCCCAAGTCTGCTCTAGGGCAAGTTGCAATCGCTTGGGCGAGCTCAAGGGCATCGCGTAAGCCCACATTAAACCCTTGTCCTGCCACCGGGTGCATGGTCTGCGCCGCATTGCCTATCAGCACCATATGCGCCACATCGTCGACTTTTATTTGCGCCAGCCTTAAGGGGAAGGTCATGCGTGGCCCTACGGTCAAAAACTGCCCCACCCTATCGCCAAACTGCTGATGAAATTGCCTTAAAAATTCGCTGTCCGGCAACGCCATCAACTGCGCCACGTAGTCTTTTTTACCGGTCCAAACCAAAGAAAACTCCAGCTCGCCATTGGGCAGCAACGCCAACGGGCCGTGTTCGGTGAAACGCTCATACGCCACATTGGCATGCGGCAGTTCCGCGCGCACTTTGCTAATCAAAGCATCGTGGCCATACTCTTTACTGACTTTGCTCAGCCCGGCGATTTCACCAAGACCGCGACCGCCATCCGCCAATACGAGCAAAGGACTACCCAAGCACTGTTGTTTGGCTTGATGCTGGTAAGTCACCGTGGCGAGCGCCGCGTCATGCCTAATAGCCTCAGCACTAGCTTCAAACAAGAAATTCACCAAAGGCTGTTGACTGAGCGCCTGATCTAAAGCGCGACTTAAGTCCCCATAAGACAGCACATAACCCAGCGCCTCTTGGTTTAAATCAGCGGCTTGCAAGAGCGAACGGCCTAAACTGCCTTTTTGTGACACGTGTATGCTGTTGATGGCGGTCGCCGATGGCGCCAGCGTTGGCCAAATGCCTAAATTTTCCAGTATGCGCCGACTGCCAAAGGACAAGGCTAAGGCGCGCTTTTCTTGATAGGCGGCCGCCTGTTTACGCGCCTCCAGCACGGTAGAGGCTATGCCTTGCTGGGCCAATAATAGCGCCAAGGTAGCGCCAACCGGGCCGCCGCCTACAATGACCACGGGCGCCGTCATGACGTTTGCATCAAGGCTTCTATATCGGCTACCGATTTAACCGCCTTGGCCGTTAAGACGTCACAACCGGTCGCCGTCACCAATACATCGTCTTCTATGCGTATGCCTATGTTCCAAAAATGTTCAGGGACCTTGGCCGCAGGACGTATATAACAACCCGGCTCAACGGTTAAACTCATGCCCGCTTCCAAGCTACGCCATTGCTGATTTTTATCTTTATACTCACCCACATCGTGCACATCCAAACCCAACCAATGGCCGGTTCTATGCATATAGAATTGCCGGTAATCGCCACTTTCCAGCACCGCTTGCGGGCTGCCATGACACAGCTTTAAATCCACAAAGCCTTGCGCTAACACGGCCAAGGCCGCTTCATGCGGGGCAGACCAAGCATGGCCAGGGCGCACCGCTGCGATGGCGGCTAACTGGGCCGCCAACACCAACTCATAGAGGTCTTTTTGCACCGCGCTAAACTTGCCATTCACCGGGAAAGTGCGGCTAATGTCGGAGGCGTAGCCATCCAATTCACAACCCGCGTCTATGAGCACCAAGTCACCGTCACGCAAGACGGCATTATTGGCGTTGTAATGCAAGGTGCAGGCATTCGCTCCCCCAGCCACGATGCTGTTATAGGCTGGCGCTTGCGCACCCTGCCTATAAAACTCGTGTAAAAATTCTGCTTCTAATTGGTATTCCCGCATGCCAGGCCGCACAAACTGCATGGCTCGATTATGCGCAGTGGCGGCAATATCGGCAGACTCACGTAGGATGGCCTGCTCAAACGGCGATTTATACAAGCGCATTTCGTCCATGAGCGGGCGCGGATCACAGAGGGTATCGGGCACGCTTACCCCACTTCTGGCCTGTTCACGCAAGCTATTTAAGCAGGCTGTTAAGCGCGCATCCCAAGCGGCATTGGCCCCCAGACCAAAATACAGCTTAGGCTGATTGGCCAACAGTGTTAATAGCTGCGCATCCAGTTCGTCCATGCTGTAGGCGGCATCAAAGCCAAACTCCTCGCAAGCGGCCGCCGGGCCATAACGAAAGCCGTCCCAAATCTCCCGTTCCGGGTCTTTATCTCGGCAAAAAAGTATGGATTTTGCTTCGTCCCCTGCCAGCAACAGCAATACCGCGTCCGGCTCTTTAAAGCCTGTTAAATAATAAAAAGAGCTGTCAAAGCGATAAGGGTAATGGCTGTCACGATTGCGTATAACTTCGGCGGCCGTGGGAATAATGGCCAGGCCTACGCCCATGGCGGCCAGCATGGTTTGCCGTCTGGATTTAAATTCTGTGAGTGCTGCATTCATGTGCTGTTCGCCTAGTTAATCGCCTGTTCAGGCCAAGCCTGCTGGCGCATTTAATTGCCTATCTAAATTTTGCAAGCGCTCTGGCGTGCCTATATCATGCCAAACGCCGGTATAGTGCTCGGCCGTGACTCGGCGCACGGCCATGGCCTGACGCAACAAGGGCGCCAATTTGGCAGCTTGACCCGCCACCACCCCGGCAAATAAGCTGGGCTGGTAAACGCCGACACCGGAAAAAGTAAGTTTAGCCGACCCGCTTTCCACCAAGTGCCCGTCAGTAATAGCAAAATCACCTTGCGGGTGTTGTGCTGGATTATCCACCATCAGCAAGTGGGCTAAGTTCGGCAGCAGCGCACCCTGCAACAGCGCGAGCGCAGCAAAATCAATCTCGGTATAAATGTCCGCATTGACCACTAAAAAAGCCTGTTCGCCCAATAAGGGCAGCGCCTGAGCGATACCGCCGGCAGTTTCCAATGCGTTTTGTTCAGGGCTGTAGGCTATGTGCATGGCCCAATGACTGCCATTGCCGAGGGCTTGTTCAATTTGCCCCCCTAAATGGGCATGATTAATCACCACCTCTTTAAATCCGGCTTGCGCCAAACGTTCCAAATGCCAAACGATGAGCGGTTTACCGCCCACCTTGAGCAAAGGTTTGGGGGTGAAATCGGTCAAAGGGCGCATGCGCTCACCCCGACCCGCGGCCAATAGCATCGCTTTCATTAAAACGTGTAGCCTTCCTGGGGCACGACCTTGTCCAATTGATTAAGCAAACGCAGCATCGGCCTTAATTCAACATAGCGCTCGCATACCTTACGTAGCTGCATCATCACCAAAGGCTGGTCTTTTAAGTAGCCATGCTTACCGTCTCGATGACTGAGCCTGGCAAAAATGCCCAACACCTTGATATGCCGCTGCGCACCCATCCATTCAAAATCACGGTAAAACTCACTGAAATCATGCGGCACCGGCAAGCCGGCTTTTTTGGCGGCCTGCCAATAACGCACCGCACTGTCGATCACCTGCTCCTCTTCCCAAGCGATATAAGCATCTTTTAACAAAGACACCAAATCGTAAGTAATGGGCCCGTACACCGCATCCTGAAAATCCAGCACGCCGGGATTATTTTCTACCGTCAGCATTAAATTACGTGAATGGAAATCACGGTGAACGTAAACCTTGCCTTGCTGCAAAATGTTTTGGTTTAAAAGCGCAAACGTGTTGTTTAACACCGCTTGCTGCTCAGTGGTCAATACCGTGTCCAGCTGCTTAGCCACGTACCAATCTGGGAACAACTGCATTTCACGTGTCAATAAAGCCTCATCGTAGTCAGGCAACAATCCTGCTTTACTGGCCAACTGTAATTTTATCAAGCTGTCGGTCGCCGCCCGATACAGTGGCGCGACCGTTTGTGCATTTAATTTAGCCAAATAGGTGTCATCGCCCAAATCGCTTAGCAGTAAAAATCCTTGGGCCAGGTCTTCCGCCAACACTTGTGGCACATTAAGACCAGCGTCTAAAAAGAGTTTGGCTATCCGGATAAAAGGCCGGCAGTCTTCTTGCGGGGGAGGGGCGTCCATGGCGATCAAGCTGTGCTGACCCAAATAAGCTTGCGTTAAATGCACCCTAAAATAACGTCTAAAGCTGGCATCGGCCGACGCCGTTGTCAGAGTGTAAGGGGCTGATTTTAATACGCTATCCAGCCAAATGTTTAGTTGCTGCTGTCTGTCATCCACTTGCGGTTTATCCCATGTTATATAATGTTGCCGTCTATTGCGCTTAGGCTTAGGCCAGCAAACCGCCCTTATGGCCACAGCCTAAAATGCGATTTACTGATTGCCAAACAGCCCTATTTGTGAGATTTTATCATCGATAAATCCATCCTTAAAATAAAACCTCAGCCCAACACCCGTGCCCAGTTTTTTACGCCTCTTTTCACCCACCGCCATGCTCTTAACCAGCGTCGCGCCAGCATGCTAAAAATCAGTATTTTTAGCAGCTTAAGCGCCGTGTTGGTCACTTACAGCCTGCTCAGCCATGCCAATGACGCCGACTTGCCTAGCGATGCACTGCTGATTGACGGCGACAAACTTGAATTGCATATGGATAGAAAGATGCGCGCTTTGGGTCAGGCCTCCATTAGCCGCGGCCAACAAAGCATTGCTGGCGACAACATAGACTACGACCTGCAAAATGACGAGTTACATGTCACCGGTAATGTGCAAATCCGCTTGGACAATGCGCAAATTAATGGCTCGGAATTACGCTTGCAACTTTCCAGTCATCTAGGCGAATTTAAAAATGCCAGCTTTAAAATGTTGCCTGCTGAACCCAGCACTCCCGCAAAAACTCAGCACAAGCCCGCGGAAGATGCCAGCAAAACCACACTGGACTACCCCACTCAAGCACGCACAAGTTCGGCTAGCGACGTGCTCGGATCCCTTTACCTGAACACCACGTTCAGCGCAAGAAAACTAGGCTCAAATGGCCGTGGCGATGCCAAAACCGTGTTGTTTGAAGGCCAGGATGTCAAGCGCCTAAAAGAGGCGCGCTATACCACTTGCGCGCCTGGCGTAGACGACTGGTATATCAAAGCCGATGAATTAAAACTCAATAGCTACACCGAATCCGGTAGCGCCAAAAACGCTTACTTAGAAATCAAAGGCGTGCCAGTACTGTATACGCCATGGCTAAATTTTTCTTACAATGAGCAACGTAAAAGTGGTTTGCTTGCCCCCACCTACGGCACCACATCCAACAGCGGGGTGGAAATCGCCGTGCCTTACTATTGGAATATCTCGCCCAATATGGACGCCACCATCACTGCTCGCGCCTTAAGTCGCCGCGGCGTGCAATTGCAAGGCGAGTTTCGCTACTTAGAAGAACGCTTCTCAGGTGTAGACCATGTCGAATACTTGCCAGACGATGATCAAACCAGCAAAGATCGCTATTACGCCAATTTGCAGCATCGCCATGATTTTGGCCAAGGCTGGACGGCGGGCTACGATTTTGAAAAAGTATCGGACGGTCAATACTTTGCCGATTTATCCACCCTGATCACCAACACCAGCCGGGTTAATTTACCGCAACAGATTAATCTGGATTACCACGATGACACCTGGCGTTTCAATGCGCTAGCGCAGCAGTTTCAAACCCTAGATCAGACTTCTTATCCTTACCAGCGCCTGCCGCAAATGTCCCTGTTAGGCGAAAAATTTTATGGCCCGATCTATGCTCAGGCGTACAGCGAATTGGTGTTATTCAATCAAAACAATAGAGCGCCTGTCGCCGCCACCGGCATGCGGGCCACGTTCTACCCCAGCCTAAGCTGGCCCATGAACCAAGCTTACGGCTACCTAAAGCCTAAACTAGGCCTACACCACACCAGCTACAGCTTGGATAATGACCCAAACAATCATGACAGCTACCATAGAACCTTGCCCATAGCCAGTCTGGACGGCAGCTTGTTTTTTGACCGAGATTTCAACATTGCCGATAGGGCTTACACGCAAACCCTAGAACCCAGACTATTTTACCTGTACATCCCGAACGCCAATCAAGCCAATATGCCGGTGTTTGACACCAGCCAGTCTGACTTAAATTTCAGCAGCTTGTTTAGCGAAAATCAATTTAACGGCAACGATAGAATCAACAATGCCAATCAACTCAGCCTGTCTTTAACCGCACGTTTAATTGAAACCGATACCGGCACCCAACGTTTAGCGGCCACCATAGGTCAGCGTTATTATTTTAACGATCAAAAAGTAGCGCTGGATTACGCTGACAGAAGCGCATACCGAAGCAGCAACAGCTCAGACATCTTGGCCGGCCTCAACACCAATCTAAAAACCCACTGGAACTTGGATGCGTTTTGGCAGTACAACACCGACCAAGACAAATTTGTCAGCACCACCATCACCAGTCGCTACACCCCCGAACCTGGCAAATCGCTTAACTTAAGCTACAGTTACCGGCAAGACTCCATAGAACAAGTTGACCTGTCTGGGCAGTGGCCATTGGGCAAAGGTTGGTACGGCATTGCCCGCGCCAATTATTCTTTATTAGACAAACAGGTCATCGAAACGCTGGCTGGATTAGAGTATGATGCTGGTTGCTGGCAAACTAGAACGGTAGTGCATAAAATAAGCACCGCGACATCGGGTGACGTCTATGCCTTATTTTTTCAGGTGGAATTGGGTGGCATAGCGTCCATAGGCATCAACCCTATGACCGTTATCGAACGCAGCATCCCTGGCTATATGCACACAGGGCGTATCCCTGAAATTTATAAACAACCTTAACACGAGTGATTATTTTGCGCATCTCTATCCAATATTTCATCCAATCCATGGCCTTGTTGGCCGGGCTTAGCCTCGCTTCTCAGCTCAACGTGCAGGCCGCAGAAGCCGTCAAAATGGATCGCATTGTGGCCATAGTCGACCAAACCGTCGTCACCGAACAAGAGCTGGAAAGCCGCATTGCCACGGTCACCGCACAATTTAAAAAACAAGGCACTGAATTGCCCGCAGAAGCTATTTTACGTAAACAAATTTTAGAGCGCTTAATTACCGACACCCTGCAAATACAATACGCTGCCCAAACTGGGCTAAAAGTGGACGACACACAACTGGATAAAACCATAGGCCGTATCGCCGAACAAAACCAATTAAGCCTTGCTGAATTCAGCGAAGCGCTGGCTAAAGACGGCGTCAGCATGCGTAAATTCAGAGCGGATATACGCAATGAAATTACCATTGCTCGCTTACGCGAAAGAGAAGTGGATGGCCGCATTAACGTCAGCGAATCGGAAGTCGATAATTTTCTGGCCAGCCAAGCCGCCAATAATGAAAATCAAGACGAGTACGAGATTGCCCATCTGTTAATCCGCACCCCAGAAGAAGGCGCCACGGAAGACGTGCAAAAAGCCAAAACTAAAGTAGACAATGCCCTCGCTGAACTGAAAGCCGGCGTCAATTTTGCTAAAGTCTCGGCCAGCTTTTCCGATGCGCCCAACGCCTTAGAAGGCGGCAACCTTGGATGGAAAGCGGCCTCGCAAATGCCGGCCTTGTTTTTGGATGCCTTAAAAACCATGCAAGTGGGCGAGACTTCAGCCGCGCTACGCAGCCCCAATGGCTTTCATGTGCTGAAATTAATCAATAAACGGGGCGGCAATTCGCCTTTAGTCATACAGCAAACTCATGTCCGCCATATCTTAATCAAGCTCTCGGAAATTATGTCGGAAAAAGACGGCAAGCTGAAAATAGACGGCATTAAAGAACGCTTGGATAGCGGTGAAAAATTTGAAGCACTGGCCAGGCAATATTCAGAAGACAGCACCGCCGCCAATGGCGGCGACTTAAATTGGCTTAACCCAGGGGACACCGTGCCTCAATTCGAAAAAGCCATGAATGAACTGAAAGATCAGCAAATCAGCCCACCGGTGCGCACCCAATTTGGCTGGCACCTTATCCAAGTGCTGGAGCGTAAAACACAAGACATGAGCAAAGAAGCGGCTAGGCTTAAAGCCCGTCAAGAAATTCGCGCTAAAAAAGCCGACGAAGCCTACCAAGATTGGCTACGCGAATTACGCGACCGCGCTTACGTGGAAATCCGGCTTGAAGATAAATTCTAATGGCTTAGCCCAGCGCTATCGCCGTTAAGCCTCCGTCAAATCGTGTCCTCTTTTTTACCTAAAATCATCCTTAGTGCTGGCGAGCCGGCCGGCATAGGCCCAGACTTATGCGTCATGTTGGCGCATCAAAAGCTGGATGCGGAACTGGTGGTCATCGCTAACGCGGCCATGCTAAAAGCCCGCGCGGCCATGCTGGGACTGAATTTGCGCATCAAGCCTTATTCAGCAAACTCCTCACAAGCCCACCTGGGTGACGGCAGTTTAAACGTGTGGGATCAAGCCCTGCCACAACCATCCCAGGCCGGCCTACTCAATGCAGGCAATAGCCAATATGTACTGGATTGTTTGGGCGCAGCCACGCGCGCTTGCCTCAATAAAGCATTCGATGCGCTGGTCACCGCCCCTGTGCATAAAGGCGTCATCAACGAGGCTGGCATCCCCTTTAGCGGCCACACGGAATTTTTAGCCGAATTAAGCAACACAGCACAAGTGGTCATGATGCTGGTGGGGGGCGATATGCGCGTAGCGCTGGCGACCACGCATTTAGCCCTGAAAGATGTGCCGGCCGCCATTACTCAGGCCAGCTTAGAGACCACCTTGCGCATATTGCAGCACGACTTAATTTCTAAGTTTGGCATCGCCGCGCCGCGCATTTTGGTGGCCGGCCTCAACCCCCACGCCGGCGAAGACGGTTATCTGGGCCGCGAAGAAATAGACATCATCAATCCTGTCTTAGAAAAACTGCGTGGCGAGGGCATGCACCTAATAGGCGCACTGCCCGCAGACACCTTGTTTGCCAAGCAGCATTTAAGCCAGGCCGATGCCGTGTTAGCCATGTACCACGACCAAGGCCTGCCCGTGCTTAAACACGCCAGCTTTGGCGCGGGCGTCAATGTAACGCTGGGCTTACCCATCATACGCACTTCGGTCGATCACGGCAC
>SXGT01225828.1_pt1 | contig 25593 bp, 18 predicted proteins | sample 3176221 | NCBI WGS metagenome assembly SXGT01 (sample SAMN11356862, study PRJNA531348) | freshwater metagenome | isolation source: freshwater sample F1-120 | place: China: Fuxian Lake, Yuxi | collected 2017-12-25
CAGCGCCAGCGCCCGGGCCTGCCAGCCGCAGGCGGCGGCGGGGCGGCCGGCCCGGGCCCGGCCGAGGGCTTCGAGGATGCCGGGCTCGCCCGGAACCAGCGCCAGCGCCCGGGCGAGATCCGTCCGCGCCCGATCGGGCTGGCCGGCATCGAGGCGGACCTGGCCGAGATGGAGACGGATCTCGGCCTCGTCGGGGAGGAGGCGCGCCGCCTCTTCGAGCCAGCCGGCGGCGAGATCCGGACGGCCGGCGCGGGCGGCGACGAGGCCGAGGCCCCAGAGGGCCCGGCCGTGGAGCGCCGGCCCGGGGCCGGGGGTGTCGGCGAGGATCCGGCGGAACCCCGCCTCCGCCTCGGCGAGGCGGCCGGAGGCGAGATGGGCGAAGGCGAGCGCCTGGAGGTCCGGGGCGGTCATCGGGCCGTATTTCGTTCTTTCGTCTTCGGCCGGCCCGCGCACCAGCCCCGCCACAGCCGGCGATAGGCGGCTTCGACGGCGCCCGCATACGCCCTGGGATCGAGCAGCGCCGAGGCCTTGAGCCGCAGGCGGAGCTCGCGGCGAAGGCGGGCGCGGCGCTCCGGATCGGCGGCGAGCGCGAGCGCGGCGGCGACATAGGCGTCTTCGTCGGCGACGGCGAGATCGGAAAGCCCGAGCGGCTGCAGCATCGCCGCCCCTGCCCGCCCGACGAAGCGCCGTCCCCTCAGCGTCACCACCGGCACTCCCATCCACAGCGCCTCGTAGCTGGTGGTGCAGCCGTTGAAGGGAAAGGGATCGAGCGCCAGATCGGCGCCGCCGATGACGGCGAGGTGGGAGGCGAGGGACTCATCGCCCGTGTGGAAGACAAGGCGGTCGGCGCCGATGGCCGAGCGCGCGAGACGCGCGAGCCAGCGCCGCTGAACCAGCGGATCGCCGAAGCGGTCGCGATATTTGAGGAGAAGACGGGCCTGCGGGAGGTGCCGGAGGAGGAGGCCCCAGAGATCGACCACCCGGTCGTTGAGCTTGGCCGGGTTGTTGGCGGAGACCAGCACCAGCGGCCCGTCGGCCCCGAGCGGCGGACGCGAGGGGATCGGCACGTCGGGCAGCGGCTCGTGCAGATAGAGGGAGGGAAGCCGGACGACCGGCTCGACGAAGCCCTCCTCGCCGCCTTCCGGCATCAGCGTCGCATCGCCGAAGACGGCAGCGAAGGCGTCGAGCCCGCTGGTGGTGAAGTCGTACATGGCGACCTGCACCGGCGCCGGCCGCAAGGCGGCGACGGCGAGACGGTTGAACGGCGTGTGGCCGGCGAGCACGACCAGGAGATCGACCGCATCGGCGCGGATGGTCTCGGCCAGCGCGCGGTCGTCGAGATCGGTCACGACGCGCCTGAGGGAGGCAGCGGCCCGGATCCGGCCGGCGATCGCATCGTCGCCCGGGCGCTGGTCGTAGAGGCAGACCTCGACCGCGCTCCGGTCGTGATGCTCGATGAGACCGACCAGGTTGCGCCCGACCGGATGGTCGTAGAGGTCGGCCGAGAGATAGGCGACGCGCAGCCGGCGTCCGGGCTCGGCGGAGACGATCGGCGCCGGCAGGGGCGCGGCTGCCGTCAGCGCCGCCCAGCGCCGGTTGAGGCGGAAGATCTCCGGGCTCTTCGCCTCCGGATCGTAGCTGAGGCAGAAGGCAAGGCTCTCGAAGAGGCGGGGCTCGGCCGGCGCCAGCGCCAGCGCCTGGCGATAGGGCCGGATGGCGGCGACGAGCGGATCGCCGTCGCGGAGCGCATCGGCGAGGTATGCGGCGGCATCGGCGGCCGGCGCCAGCGCCAGGCACCGGCGATAGGCGGTGGCGGCCGCGGGCGAGCCCTCGAGGGCGAGGCCGCGGTTGAACCAGGCCGAGGGCTCGTCGGGAGCCAGCGCCAGCGCCCGGGCCAGCGTCCTGGCGCCGCCGCCCGCGTCTCCCGCCCCGCACTTGAAAGCGCCGAGATTGATCAGGGCGGGGACGAGGGCGGGATCGAGGCTGAGGGCGCGGAGGAGCCAGGCGGCAACGCCCGTCATCCGCCCGAGCTCGGCCAGCGCCGGGGCCAGGCCCGGGATCAGCGCCAGGTCGCGACGGCAGAGCCGGGCGATCTCCGTCATTGCCGATGCCCGGCGAGCGCCGCCTCGAGCCAGAGGCTCCAGGCCCGCGCTCTCACCGGCCAGCCGGCGGTCTCGGCCAGCAGGCGGCGCTGGCGATCCAGACGCTTGGCGAGAGCGGGCTCGGCGAGCGCGTCGACGACGCGATCGGCGAAGGTCCGCGCATAGCCGGCAGGATCGGGGGCGACCGCCACCAGCTCGGCCAGGCCGCGGGTGGTCTCGGCGAGCGCGCCGAGATCGCCGACCACGGCGAGGCAGCCCGCCGCCATCGCCTCCAGCGCCGAGGTGCAGAAGGTCTCGGCGAAGGTCGAGGGGTAGGCGAAGCAATGGGCGCCTTTCAGCGCCTCTGCGAGCGCGGGCTGGGAGACGGCGCCCCGATACTCGACGCCGGCCAGCGTCCGGCAGCGGTCGTAGATCTCGCGATAGCCGTCATCGGCCTCGGCGACCTGATAGACGCCGAGGCTGGAATGAACCAGCAGGCGCGCCTCGGGCAGCCGCGAGCGGATCAGCGGGAAGGCGTCGAGCAGCACGTCGAGGCCGCGGAAGGGCGTCGAGGTGTAGATCAGCGTCGGCGGCCCCGGCTTGGCGTCGAGGACGCTCTCGTCCGTGCCGAAGAGAGAGCCGAAGGCCGGCGCGATCGCATTGCCGAGCACGATGTCCCGAGGCCCCGGCCCGAAGCTCCGGCGATAGGCCTGGCGCTGCCAGTCGCTGACGAAGACGACACGGTCCCAGGCGGCGCGCGCCTCGGGTGCGGCGAAGCCGGCGACCGCCGGCTGGTCGACATGGTGCTGGGTCCAGAGCACGAGGAGGCCTTGGCGACCGATCTCGGCTCTCAGCGCCGCTGCGAGCGCCGGGTCGGGATCGTTGAGGACGACGACGACGTCGGCCCCCCGGAACAGCTCGAAGCCGCCCTGCAGGGCGCTCAGACACTCGACTCCGTCGATGCGCCCGGGGCTCCGGGTCATCGTCACCATGCGGACCTCGTGGCCGAGGGCCGCCAGCGCCGCCGCCAGATAGCACAGCGCCGATTGCGAGCCGCCGAGCGGGCGCGAGGCCGGCGTGTCCACCCGGTAGTCCCAGGGCAGGCGGTCGAGGAAGGCGATGCGCGTCATCGGCGTCGGCTTAGCTCAAGGCCGTCCTTTAAGCATCAAGCTTCCGGCACCGCTCGCGCCAGAGCCCGCGCAGGGCGGCTTCGAGCGAGGCGGCGAAGCCAGGTCCGTCGAGCAGGGCCGAGGCGGCGAGGCGCCCGGGAATCTCGCGGCGGAGCCGGGCCAGCCGCGAACGGTCGCGGACCAGCGCCGAGGCCCGCTCGACATAGTCGTCCTGGGAGACAGAGACGAGCTCATCGAGGCCGAGCGGCCTCAGGATCGCCGTCGTGGTCCGGCCGATGGCGGCCCGCCCGGGGAGCGTCAGCACCGGCACGCCCATCGCCAGCGCCTCGAAGCTGGTGGTGGCGCCGGAGAAGGGAAAGGGATCGAGCGCCAGGTCGACCCGGCCATAGTGCTGGAGATGCGCCTCGGCGATCTCGGCCTCGCCCTGGAAGAAGAGAAGACGGCCGGGATCGCCGCCGGCGCCGGCGATGGCGGCCCGCACCCGGCCCTGCACCTCGGGATCGGCGTACCAGGCGTGATACTTGAGGAGAAGGCGGGCGTCCGGCAGACGGGCGAGGATCCGCCCCCAGGTCGCCAGCGTCGCCGCAGAGAGCTTGGCCGGGTTGCTGAAGGAGCCGAGGACGGGGCCTTCGCCGTCCGGCACACGGGCCGGCGGCGGATGGGCCGGCGGCGGGTAATTGTAGAAGACCGGCAGGCGGACCAGGCGGTCGCCGCCGGAGCGGTCGCCGGCCCCCTCCCCCACCCCTTCTCGCGGCGGGTGCAGGACGGCATCGGTGATCCAGGCGGCGATCGCCGGGTCGTCGCCCTCGCCCATGCCGCTCGGCCCGCCGTCATGCATGGCGACCTGCACCGGCGCCGGCCGCACCATCGCCACCAGCGGCCGGTTCTTGTCGAAGCGCCCAGCCAGCACGACCAGGACATCGATACGATCGGCGCGGATAACCTCGGCGATGATGTGGTCGTCGAGCGGGGCCACGCTGCGCCAGAGGTCGACCCTGGCCCTGAACCAGCGGCTCGCCTCCTCGACCCGCCCGGCGGTGTCGTAGACGGCGAGCCAGGTCCGCGCCCGGTCGCGGCCGGCGACGAAGCCCGCCATGTTGCGTCCGATCGGATGGTCGCCGAGGTCGGAGGTGAGCAGCCCGATGCGCAGCGCGCGCTCGGGCTCGGGCGGGGTCCAGGCCGGCGCCGGCGCCGGCAGCGGCCGGTGCCGGGCGACGAAGGCCCGGGCCTCGCCGCCGGCGCGCTCGTCGTCGTCGTCGAGATAGAGCCGGGCACAGAGACGGTTGCGGTCGGCATCGGCGTAGTCCGCCCTGAGCGCCAGGGCCTGCCCGTATGCGGCGAGCGCGTCCTCGATCCGCCCCTGGTCGCGCCAGGCATTGGCGAGGTTGTTCCAGGCCTGGGCATAGGCCGGCGCCAGCGCGAGCGCACGCCGGTCGGCGATGATGGCGCCGGCGAGCAGGCCGCCGCCATGCACGGCGAAACCGAGATTGAGCCAGGCCCCGGCCTCGGCCGGCGCGAGGGCCAGCGACTGGCGGAACGCCGAGCGCGCTTCCGCCACCCGCCCGGTTGCCTGCAGCAGGTTGCCGAGGTTGAAGCGAAGCAGCGGGTGATCGGGAAGAAGGGCGATCGCGCGCCCGAGCGCCCGCCCGCCCGCGGCCTGCAGCACCATGGCGAGATTGGCGTGCGCCGGGGCGAATTCCGGCACCAGCGCCAGCGTCCGCCGATATGCCGCGGCGGCGGCCGCGGCGTGGCCGGCGATGCGCGCCTCCTCGCCCCGGCGCCAGCAGCTGTCCGCGATCTCCATCGGCGCCGAGCTTAAAGGGAATCCGAACCTCAGGCCCGGCGCTTGCCGGCCAGCAGCCGAAGCCGGGGCGCCGCCCTGGCGCCCTTGGAGCCGCCGAGGAAGACCCGGCTCGACGGCACCGCCGGCGGCGAGGGCATGATGGCGAGGCCCCGCCCCGAGGCCTCGACCCTAGCGCCGTCATAGACCGCCAGCACGTCCGGCAGGATCGCCTTCATCCGATAGGCGAAGGCCGCGGTCGAGCGATATGCGGCGCCGAACTGCTGCATCAGGACGCCCCACGGTATCTCCAGCGGGCGCTCGAGACGCGGGAGGCGATGCGCCAGCCAGACATAGACGTCGAGGCAGAGCGGCGAGCCCTTGAGATAGGCGATGGCGCGCGGATCCAGCGGCACCGCGTGGTCGCGCAGATGCTCGTAGAACTGCGGGGTCAGGGTGATCTCCCTGGGAAAGATCCCGCCCTCCTCCGCCGCCCACAGATGCAGGCCGCCCTCGACCAGGTGCTGGTCCTGGATCAGGCTCTCCCTGGCCTCGAAATCGTCCCACTGGAAGGTGAACTGGCAGCGCGAGATCCTGAGCGCCTGCTCGCGGATGTGCCGAATGCTTCCGCGTGGGCCCCCGGTCACCGGCATGCCGAGCGAGCGGATCCACGCCGTCATCGACCGCCCCAGGGACACGTTGCGCGACTTCACCCCCTCGCTCATCAGGTAGACCAGGATCAGGCGTGCCTTGGCGCCGTAAGGCACGCCCACCACCCTGACCCGGCCGTCGGCGACCACCGCGCCCGGCGTGATGATCAGGTGGAACTTGCCGTTGGACCTGACCCAGCGCGCCTCGTCGTCCTCGGGGCGCATGTGCGGCAGGCCCGCCAGGCAGAACCCCGCATGCAGGTAGGAGATGTCGTCCTCGTAGGCCGACATGATCGAGCGCGCCGCGCCCAATCGCTTCAGCTCCTGGCGCGACGCGCTGCGCTTGCGCGCCTCCTCGGCCATCCGCTCGAAGCCCCTCAGCAGCAGCTGCTCGTGTATCTCGGCCACGCTCGCGATCGGTCCTGAAAACGGGGGAAGGATGAACGGCCCGACACTATCGGCCGTCCCTGGAGGCTCCAAGGCCGATGTCCGGGGCGCTCCAGCCTGTCCCCGCTAAACTCGCTTGTCCACGCTGCTTCTGTGATCGAGGCTCGGGAGGAGCCGGCCCGCCGGGGAGCCGCGGATCCCGCCCCGTCTCCCGCAGGCTGAAAATCCATCCCCCGAAGCCCACGCTGAATCTCCCATCCCTCTCCCCGCCCCGATAGAGGAGATAGAGGTCTTCTCTATAGGTCTTGCCTCACCGATGCAGCGTGCATAACCCCGCCCCCGTCACCGATGCAGCGCAATTCCCTCAGAGATGCAGCGCAGATCCACCGGCCGCCCGTCACACATGCAGCGGGGAGCGTTTCCCCGGGTCCCCGCCCCCTCAGCGATGCAGCGGGGATCCCGAGGGATATCTCCCCCTCGCCCGCGCCCGGCCGCGGGCCTTCCGCCGGCGCCCGGATATTCATTCATCACAGATGCAGCGTGGCCCCCAGGCCCGCCCGCCAAGCCGCCGGGAAAACACCCGGTGCAGCCCGCAACCTATTGACCTGACACATGAATAAAACCACCCAGGCCCGCCCCCGAAAGACCCCCCCGCTAACCAGGAAACACCCCCAGTCGGGTCTATCCATCACAGATACAGCGTGGTTGCTCCGGGCTGGACCCGACCTCCCAAGAGCTGCAAATTCGGGGCGATCGAAACTTAACTGAGCTATACCGTCACGGCCTGCGATAGGCTTTCCAGGCCACCGGAGAGGTCATGCCCAGCCGCCGCAAGCCCACCCCACAGCTGCCCCTGCCATTGACGGGGTTGGCGGAACTCGCGGTCCCGCTGCAGCCCGGAGACGACAAAGCCTTCGTCGTTCCTGCGAGCTGGCTCGGGACGCCGATCGAAGCGCGCCTCGAGCACAGCCTCGCTACCGTCAGGCACACCGACGTCGAGGGCCAGACCCAGGAGCAGCGCGCCGCTGCGATACGGGCCAGCCTCGCTGGCGATCGCAACGCGGTCACCCAGCTGATCGGCGCCGTGATCGCGCGCCGGATCACCGAGGCGGTTCCCGCCAAGACATCCTCCGCGGTTTCCAAGGAGGCCTGCCTCACCATCGCCTGCCGGCTCGCCGAGAACTTCCTGGCGGAGCCTGCCGCTCTCGACAAGGTGGCGCGCTGGATCGCCGTCTCGGTCTCCGCCTGGGCCGCAGCCGACCGGGCGCAGAGCGCGGAGATCCTCGCCCGACGCCTGGCATACCTCGTCTCGATCCACGCCGAAGATGCGGCGGGTGCGCTCATCGAGCTGCTGCTGCCGCCGAACCGGCCGTCGGGCTATCTCGAAAACCTGCTGCGCTCGCCGGAAGCCGCAGCAGCCGAGCACGCGCTGCCGCAGATCCCGCCCGGCACGATGATCGTGCTCGCGTCGGGACATTTCCATGACATCCGCGAGGCGCTCTACAAGAACACCTTCCGCAAGGTCGAGGGCACACCCTGGCCGACGGCCTCGCTCAAGCGCAACGGCGCCAGCGGCTACGCGCAGCTCAGGCCTGCGGTCATGGACTCGGAGCCGCTGCTCCCGGGCTCGCGCCTCCAGGCCTGGGTCACCACCATGTGGCGCCAGCAGAGCGAGCTCTCCGATCTCGACGCCGATGGCCTCGACGCGCTCTGCGCTCTCTATCTCAGCCAGGCCCGCGCGCCCGATGACGCGGCCGTCGCCGACGTCGACGAGATCCTGGCCATGCGCGGTCTCAAGCCAAAGCGGGGCGGCCAGGGTCGGCGGGGCGGCTATGAACCCGAGCAGCGCGCCGAGATGCTGAAGGCGCTCTCCCACATTCAGAACCTCTGGATCGACATCGGCGAGGTCCGGGTCTACGAGGGTGCCGGCGACGGGCGGCGGCAGCGATCGTCGACCCTCAAAACCCTGCAGAGCCGCCCCTTCATCATCACCGATCGCATGGGCCAAGTCCGTCTCGACGGCTATCTCGACGTCGAGCGCTTTATCTTTCGGCCCGGCAAGGCCTTTGCCGCCTTTCTCTTCGGCGCCGGCCGCCAGACCGGCCTCCTGTTCCAGCGCGCGCTCCAGTACGATCCGGTCCGGCGGAAATGGGAAAAGCGCCTGACGCGCTATACGAGCTGGCAGTGGCAGGCCCATGCACGCAACGGCCAGTTCATCCAACGATTCTCGGTCCGGACCCTGCTCGACGCGGTCGGCGAGACTCTGAACGAGCGTTATCCGGCGAAGACGCGGACCCGTCTCGAGAAGGCCCTGTCGACGATGAAGGCCGACGGCGTGATCACCGCCTGGAATTACGTCGGCCGGCCGCTCGAAGGGCTCAATCGTCACGGCTGGGGCGAGCAGTGGCTCGATGCCGAGGTCGGCATCGAAGCGCCGGAGATGATCCGGGACTATTATCTCCGTTCGGTCGATGCGGAGCCCCCGCTTCTCGGCGACGCTTCGCCCGGTAGCGAGATAGCGGAGCGGGTTCGTCATCACCGTCGGATGATCGGTCTCTCGCAGGAAGAGGCGGCGCAGCGGCTAGGCATCCGCCAGGGGCATTTCAGCAAGCTCGAACGCGGACGCGTGCGGCCCTCGGAAAAGCTTCGTCACGCGATCGAGGCCTGGCTCGGGGAGTGACTATTCCTGGCAGAACATAACGTCGGGGTAATGCATCACCATCCTCATCGGCACCCGCACAAAGGCTGTCCCCGCCCAAGACGGGCCTGCGGCCGAGCCATTACCGATCGACATGACTGACGCCCGACACTGCGAATGACCTCGCCATTCGATCCCGGCAATGCCCTGGCCCAGGCGGACGGACGCCAGCTTACCGGGGACATCGCCGGGGCCATCGCTCTCTATGATCATCTCCTCGTTCAGGCTCCCGGCCTCTGGCCCGCCCATGCCAACCGCGGCCTGGCGCTGGCGGTCATCGGTGAGACGCGGGCGGCGCGCGCCGGTTTCCGCCGTGCGATCACGCTCGAACCGATGGCGGCGCCGGCCATGCGCAACCTCGCCGACAGCCTGCAGGCGGGCGATCCGAAGGCGGCGCTGACCGTCGGACGCGCCCTAGTCGCCGCAGCCCCGGAGTCGCCGGACTCCTGGCTCAGCCTCGGCTGCATCGAGCTCGTCCAGTCGCCGCCGGGGCCGGCAGGCCGTCCCCTTCGCCGCGCGCTGGCGCTGGCGCCCGCCTTTGGCGACGCGTTTGTGGCCTTGGGCGCGGCGCAGCCGGCGGCCAAGCTTGCCTTGCTTCGTCGCGGCGTCGCCGCAAGCGTCACGTCAGGCCCCATGGTCGCGCTGGCACGAAAGACCATTGCGAGCGGGTCGCTTCAGGAAAGCCGCCGGCTGCTTCGGCGAGCCATCGTGATCGACCCCGGCCTCGGTGACGCGGTGGTCGAGCTGACCGCGGCCATCGATAGCGCCGCCTCCGCCGTCGAGCTCCGTCGCTGGGCCCGGCGCGCGCTTGCCCTCGTCTCCGGCTCCGCCATGGCCTGGAACAACCTGGGGACGGCTGAGCTGGGCCTCGCTCACCTGGCGGAGTCCGAACGCTCCTTCGCCGAAGCGATCCGTCTCAAGCCCGATCTGGCCGAGGGACACTTCAACCGCGCGACCCCGTTGTTCCTGCTCGGTCGGACCGGGGAGGCGTGGCTCGAATACGAATGGCGCTGGCGCATCGAGCGCTTCGAGAAGGCGCCGAGCGCCGCGCCGAGATGGAACGGCGAGCCGCTGGTCGGGCGCCGGCTGCTGGTCCACGAAGAGCAAGGTCTCGGCGACACCCTGCAGTTCGTGCGCTACCTGCCGCTCCTCGCGGGCGAGCGCGAGTCCGTTACCATGCTTTGCAACCCGCGGCTCGAAAGGCTGCTCAGCGGCTCCTTTCCGAGCATCGCCGTGGCACCGAAGCCGACCGTCCCCGACCATGACCTGGCTGTGCCTCTTCTCAGCCTGCCGCGCTTGCTCGGCGACGCTCGACCGACCCCGCCGCCGGCGCCTTACCTCCTCAGGCCGGAGGCCGCACGGATCGAGGCTACCGGTCGTCTCAAGGTCGGGCTGGTGTGGGCGGGAAACGCCAGCCACCCGCGCGACCGGGACCGGTCGATCCCGCTCGAACGGCTGAGGCCCTGGTTCGACGTGCCGGACGTCGCCTGGTTCTCGTATCAGGTCGGGCCTCGCCAATCAGACGTCGCCGAGCTCGGCCTCGAGGCGACGCTGCCTGATCTCGGCCACCTTCAGCCCGACCTGTACGAGGCGGCGCGCGTTCTCGCCGGGCTCGATCTGCTCGTCTCGGTCGACACGGCCGCATGCCATCTCGCCGGCGCCCTCGGAGTCCCGGTATGGCTTCTGCTCGCCCGGGTTCCGGACTGGCGCTGGGGCATGACTGGCATGAAGACGTCCTGGTATCCCTCGATGCGCCTCTTCCGGCAGCCGGAGATAGGCGCGTGGCAACCGGTGATCGGCGAGGTCCGAACCGCCCTTCTCGACATTCCGGCCAGTCGCCCGGAGCGGCATCTCACGCCTTGAAACATCGCGGCCGACTGGATATCTAGGGCCGCGTCGAGATCAGGCTTTGGAACGATCATGAGTACGTCACAGTTGCTCGGCGCCGCAGCGCTATTGGCGCTCCTTTGCTCCGCGCCGCCGTCGCTCGCCGCCGACCTCAAGGATGCCGAAGCGGCTCTGGCCGCGGGCCGGCATGCGGACGCCCTGCCGATCCTCAGACCTCTCGCCGAGGCCGGCGACCGCGACGCGCAGACGCTTCTCGGCGGCCTTCAGGTTGCCGGCATCGGGGGTCCGCAGGACCTGCGATCGGCCTTCGATCTGTTCACCAAGGCGGCCGCCCAGGGCCAGCCTTTCGCCCAATACAACCTCGGTCTCATGTACGCCCGCGGTGATGCCGTGGCGCCCGATCTGGGAGAAGCAGCCACCTGGTACCGGAAGGCGGCGACCCAGGGCGTCTTCGTCGCCATGACCCAGCTGGCCTACCTTCTTGTCGATGGCCGCGGCGTCGCCAAGGACGTGTCCGAGGCACGGCAGTGGCTGGAACGAGCGGCCGGGGCCGGTGACGCGGAGGCCCAGAATCAGCTAGGCCTTCTTCTTGCCAACGGCGTCGATGTGCCGATCGAGCCGGTCCAGGCTTATGTTTGGTTCTTGCTCGCCGACCGCTCCGGCTTTAAGGCTGCACGGCGGAATGTAGAGATTTTAGGCGCGCGGCTTTCGATGGGGGAGCGAACGAAGGCCGAACAGACAGCGGCGGCATGGCAGCCGACGATCGGGGGAACGGAGAAGTGAATGCTTTGCGCATCTGGTTTCGATCGCCGTCGGAGCCGAGAGGCGAAAGGCCCTGTGCAACGGAGAGGGATCGATGACCGAAAACAAGACCAGGACCGCTTGGGATGACGTCGAGGACGCCTGGCAGCTCTGCGATCAGGTGAACAACGACGAAGAGGCCTACAAGGACGGCAATCCGCCGCTCGCCTGGGCGAAGATCTTCAGCCTGTCGCCGCTGATCGACTTCGAGCGTACCCAGCGCGAAGGCGGCGGCAACCCCCCGCTCAGGATCTTCCTCAAGACCGCCTACGGCATCGAGTTCCGGCCGGATACGAAGAAGTGGATCGTTTTCCGCCACGGTCCGGTGGACATCTCCAACATCACCTGAGCGGCCGCATCCTACGGTCCCGTCCAACCATCTGCGGCGGGGCGGGACCGTCTTTGGTCGACGACCGACCATCCGGCGGCTTGGCGTTGCGTTAATCCGGCGCACACGAGAAATCGCGGAGGCGGCGTCGCCGCTGCGACCGGGAGGCCGCTAAAGCACCTGCGCTGGAGCCGGCCGACGCCGATCGCAGCGGTCCGGCCGTGGCTCGACGAAAAAATCTAAGTGCGTGTACTACCGCAATGCCGTCGCCACATCCGGCGATAGGCCTCTTCGAGCGCGCGGGTCTGGCCGTCGTGATCCATGAACGACGAACGCCTCAGGCGCTCGCGAAGGACTGAGCGCAGGGCATGAAGGCGCGACCGCTCCGAAATTCGAGCTACGGCGCGCTCGACATAGCCGTCGATATCCGGGGCGACAAAATCCTCCAGGGCGAGGAGCCGTGAGAGCTCGGCGCCGACGCGGCCGACGAACCGATCGCCTTCGAGCGTGAGGACCGGGACGCCCATCCAGAGGGCCTCGAACGACGACGTCGCCCCCCCGAAAGGAAACGTATCCAAGATCAGGTCAACGTCGCCGAGGCGGACGAAATGCCGGGTCACGTCCGGCGCGCTCGGCATGAACTCGATCCGCCCGCGGACTTCAGCCATGACGTCGAGGACGCGCCGGCGGAGAGCCATGTCCTCGAAGAAGCCGTGATAGGCGAGGCGGAGGCGAGCGTCGGGCACGCGCCCGAGGACTTGCCGCCAGGCCGCGAAGACATCGTCGTTCAGCTTGCCGGGATTGTTGAACGAGCCGAAGACCGGGAAGGTGCTTTCGCTTCTCGCCATCGGCGGCGGGGCGTCTGCGGGCGCAAGGAAGGTGTAGAAGACGGGCAAGTGATGGACGCGTTCCGCGAACCGACCCTCCCAGCCCGGTGGCGTCAGGCCGGCATCGCTCAGCCAATAGTCGATCGCCGTCAGGCCGGTGGTCGCCGGAGCATGGAAGCTCACCTGGATCGGTGCCGGGCGCCGCGCGGCGAGAACGAGGCGGTTCGCCGCCGTATGTCCGCCGAGAAAGACGAGCACGTCGACCTTGTCGCTGCGGATCCGCTCGGCGATCTCAGCGTCGCTCGAGCCGGTCGTCGACACCCAGAGGTCGGCTCGCCTCCTGAAGCGCTCGGTGACGGTGTCGGGCCGCGACACCTCGGCATAGCAATGCACGGCGACCCGGCTCCGGTCATGCCTCTCGATCAGCTCGACGACGTTGCCGGCCACCGGGTGCGCGCGAAAGTCGCCAGACACGTAGCCGATGACGAGGCGCCGTTCCGGCTCGCGGCCCGGCCCATGGGCGAAGGCAGCGCCCCGGAGCGGCACGGCATAGAAGCGCTCCCATCGGCGCGCCTCGGCAAGCTGCTCGGCATCGCCGGAAGCCGGGTCGGAAAGCATGGTGAAGAGCAGGTTGCTGTGAAGCTCGGGCGTCGGCCGCGCCGAAAGACCGCGCCGTTGCAGGCGCACCGCATCGGTCGGCCGGCAAAGCCCGAGCTGGACCGAACCGTAGTTGATCCAGGCCTCGCCGACAGAAGGATCCAATGCGAGGGCGCGGCGGCTGGCGCGCGCGGCCGCGCCCAGCGCCGCGCTCCGCAGCAGCATGGCGCCGAGATTGGTCCACGCGCCGGAATAGGCCGGCTCGGCCCAGGTCGCCCGCATGAAGCCGAGCACACTTTCGCGCGCAAGGCCGAAGGCGAGGTGTGCCCGCGGATGAGCGGGCGCGACGATCAGCGCCCGGCGCGCCTCCCGGTCGGCGGCGGCGGCGGAGCCGATCTCGCGCAACACGAGCGCGAGAGAGATGCGACTGTCAATCAGGTCGGGCTGCCGCTCCAGGGCGCGGCCGTAGGCGGCGAGGGCTCCCCGGATGTTGCCGGCCGCGCAGGCCGCCTCGCCGAGGTTGTGTTGAAGTGTCGGATCCGGGCCGAGAACGGCAGCGGCCCGGATCAACCATCTCTCGGCATCACGGGCGTGCCCGAGCTGATGGAGGACGACGCCGAGAAGATGCGGAAGCAACCCCTCCGATGCGTGCTCGCAGAGAAGCCGCGCATAGGCCAGGAGGGCGACCGGAAGATCGCCGGACCGATGTCGAGCGGCAGCCTCCTCGAAGGTGAGAACCCGCGCGCCTTCCGTCATGCCGGACCGATTACGCCGGAACGCCGAGCGAGGTCGAACAAGGCGTCCTCGATGCCGCGGGCGTGAGCCGAACCGTCGAATAGGGGCGATCTGCGGACGTCGTCGCGCAGCGTATGCCTGAGATCGGTCCGTCGCTGCTCGTTCCCTGCCAGCGTGACGGCGATCCGCACATAGTCGTCGACGGTCCCGGCGACCAGGTCGGCGTGCCCGACCTGCGCCAGAATGTCCGCGCCCATGCGTCCGAGAAAGCGCGAGCCGGCAAGGGTCACCACCGGCGTTCCCATCCATAGTGCCTCGATGGTCGCCGTATTGCCGTTATAGGGAAACGGGTCGAGCACGACATCCGCGGCGGCGACGGCCGCCATATGCTCGGATCGGGACAGAGCGCCCGTCTCCAGGCGCAGGCGGTCTGCGGCAACTCCGTGTCCGGCCATGAACCGACGCACCCTGCCGGCGACCATCGGGTCCTCGAACAGCGTTTGGTACTTGAGGGTGAGTGACGAACCGGGAGTACGACGAAGTATCTCGGCCCACGCGGCCAGGGTCGGCGCCGACAGCTTCGCCGGGTTGTTGAACGAGGCAAAGCGCAGGTGATCGGGTGTGGAGCGTTGCGGCGGGGGCGCGCCGTCGTCGAGAGCCGAGAAGAGAAACAGCGTCGGCACCCGCACGAGCGCCTCCGAGAACCACTCGGTGCCGTCGTCCGGATGCAGGATCCGATCGGTGAGCCAGGCGTCGATCTCCGAGAGGCCGCTGGTCGCGATGTCGTGCAGGCTCACCTGGATCGGCGCCGCCTTGAAGCACGGCAGCGAGCGTCGCGACCCCTCCTCATGAAGGGCCAGGAAGACGAGGACGTCGACCCCGTCGGCGCGAGCCATTTCAGCAACGCGCCGATCGGTGAGTCCGGTGGTCTCGCGCCACTCGTCGACCAGGGTCGAGAGGCGCCGAGTCGTTTCGTCGCGGTGGCCCTGGTCGGCATAGGCGATGATGCGGACGCGGTCGCGGCGGTGATTGGCGAGGAGGCCCAGGAGCTGCTGCGTCATCGGATGCGAGTGCCACTTGGCCGAGACGTAGCCGATGGTGAGTCGCCTCCCTGCCTCTCTCGGCGACGCCGGCGCCAACGGCCGGACGTCAGCCGCCGACCGCGCCTGGACTGCAGCACGACTATAGGCGATGCGACGGTCCGCCTCGGTGAGGCCGGGCACATAGGACAGCGCGCCGAGGTGACTCGCCGTCGCCGCGGTGTTGCGCGGATCGGGGGCCAGCGCCCGCCGGAGCCATAGCGTGCCGCCGGCCGCCTCGCCGAGCGTGACGAGGATCGTGCCGAGCTCGGCGAGAAAGGCCGAGTCGTCCGGCGTCAGGACGAGCGCGACCACGATGACGGCTAGCGCGGTCGACGGTCGATTCAGCCGGCGCTCGACGATGGCGAGGTTGAGGAGGGCGTCCGCATAGGTGGGGGCCGCCGCAACGGCCCGGGACAGCGCAGCCGCGGCCGGCGCGAGCTCCCCCGACGTCAGGTGGACGAGGGCGCGATTGTTGAGGACGACGGGATTGCCGGGTGCGAGGACCCCGGCCCGGTCGAGCCAGGCGCCGGCAGCACGCCGGTCGCCGGCCTCTTTCGAGGTGACGCCGAAGTTGATCATCGCTTCGACCGCCGCCGGCACCAGGGCGATGGCGCGCCGCGCCGCTTTTGCGCCCGGGCCCCGGTCCCGGCGGCTCTCCAGGGCGGCGGCGAGGCTGGCCCAGAGCTCGCCCCGGTCGGGAGCGAGGGTGACGGCGCGGAGGAAAGGCGCCAGCAGAGGCGGCCCGCCGGCGGCTGACGCCAGGCTGGCCAGGTGCCAGGCAGCCCAGTTGGGCGGGTCGGCGGCGAGGAGGCCGCGAGCGGACCGGCCGGCATCGGCCACGGCCCCGCGTTGCAGGGCGCCGATGATCGTGTCGATGGTGGGGACGCCCGCACCGCCGCGGGAGCTATGGTTCGTCATGCGGGCGCTGGTTTACTGGCGGCGGCGAGGCGGCGCAAGGCGCGCCGTGAACGCATGCGGCAACGGCAGCACTCTACCGCCGGACCTCCCCCTGATATCCTGCGGTCCGGTTCATCTGAGGACGCCATGGCCAGCCTTCACATCGGCGAGCGTACCGTCGGCAGCGGCAGCCCCTGCTTCGTCATCGCCGAGGCCGGCGTGAATCATGACGGTGACGTCGAGCTTGCCCATCGACTCGTCGACGTCGCAGCCGATGCCGGTGCGGACGCGGTCAAGTTCCAGACCTTCGACACCGACGCCCTGATCACCGTCGATGCGCCCAAGGCGGCCTATCAGATCGAGACGACGGGCGGTGCCGAGAGCCAGCATGCGATGCTGAAGAAGCTGGAGTTGCCGCGCGACGCTCATGCGCGCCTCAAGTCCCATTGCGAGCAGCGCGGCATGGTCTTCCTGTCGACGCCCTTCGATCCGCCCAGCCTGGACTTCCTGGCCGCGCTCGGCGTCCTGGCCTTCAAGGCGCCGTCCCAGGAGCTCATCAACCTGCCCTTCCTGCGCCAGATGGCCCGCCACCGGCGACCGATGATCGTCTCCACCGGCAACGCCACGATGGGCGAGGTCGATGCCGCGGTCAGGGTGATCGAAGCCGAGGCGGCGCCCTTCGCCTTGCTCCACTGCGTCAGCCAATACCCGGCCGAGGCGGCGTCGGCCAACCTGAGGGCAATGGACACGCTGGCTCGCGCCTATCGGATCCCGGTCGGGTTCTCCGACCATACGCTGGGGACGGCGGTCGCGGTCGCCGCGGCCGCTCTCGGCGCCACCATCGTCGAGAAGCACTACACGCTCGACCGCCGGCGGGCCGGCCCGGATCATCGCGCCTCGCTCGAGCCCGGCGAGCTGGCGGCCCTCATCCGTGACATCCGCGCGGCGCAGGCCGCACTCGGCGACGGTCGCAAGCGACCGGCGCCGGGCGAGCCCGAAGTCGGCAGAGCCGCGCGGAAGAGCCTCGTCGCGGCGCGCGACCTTCCGGCGGGCGCGGTGCTCGATCACGACTCCGTCGCTGCCAAGCGGCCCGGGACCGGCCTGTCGCCGGCGTTGACCGACCTGGTGCTGGGACGACGGCTGCGAGTCCCGCTGGCCAAGGGCGCGTTCGTCACCTTTGAAGTGCTGGGCTGAAGGTTCGCGCCGTCAGCGTCCGGCCATGGTCTCGAAGGCGCTCTCGAGGTTGCGCGCGAAGCGCTCTCCGTCGAGCAGCGGCGACACCGCCATGTCCGCCCGCAGCCGGCCGCGAAGCCGCGCTCGGGCGTCCGCATCCCGCGCGAGGCCGACCGCGATGGCAACGTACTCGTCTTCGGTGCGCGCGCAGAGCTCCGGATGACCGATGGTCGAGAGATAGCTCAGCGACTGGCGGCCGGCGAACCTGTCGGCGGCGAGGCTGACCAGTGGCACGCCCATCCATAGGGTCTCGACGGTGGTCAGGCCGCCGCAGAACGGAAACGGGTCGAGCGCCACGTCGATCCGGCCATAGGCCTTGAGGAAGTCGCCATAGGCGCTCCAGCCTTCGAGCAGCAGCCGATCCGGCGCGATGCCGTGCTGCGCAAAAGCGCGGCGGGTGTCGTCTCGTGCCATCGCGGCGTCGAAGGCGCCGGTCTTGAGCAGAAGCCGTGCCCCGGGGACGGCCGCGAGGATGCGCGACCAGAGGGCCACGGTCGGCCGGGTGATCTTCGCAAGCGCGTTGCAGCTGCCGAAGGTGACGACGCCATCGGCTTCCGAGGGCGGCGGGGAGACATCCGGCGCATCCTTCGGCGGCTGGTAGCAGACGTAGCTGTCGGGGAGACGGAGAACGCGCTCGCTGAACCAGCGCTCCTCCCCCGACGGGACCAGGTGGCGATCGGCGATCAGCCAGTCGATGGTCGAAAGGCCGGTGGTGCCGAAATAGCCGATCCAGGCCGCCTGAACCGGAGCGGGCTTGCGGGCGAAGAGCGTCAGCCGGCCGCCACCGGTGTATCCGGACATGTCGACGAGGATGTCGATGCGCTCGCGAGCGATCAGCTGGGCCGCGTCCTCGTCGCTCGTCGCGGTGATGTCGTGCCACCGCGTCGCCGCCGCCTTGAGCCCGAGGGTCAGGTCGTCCGCCACCCGCGACATCGAGAAGCACTGCAACTCGATCCGTCGCCGATCGAGAAACGGGACGGTCCCGGCGAGGAAGTACCCGACCGCGTGCCGCTTCAGGTCGCCGGATACGAGACCGACGCGAAGCGCCTGGCCGCGGGCGGCGACGGCCCTCGGCGTCGCCCTGGCCGGCGGCGCATGCCATCGTTCCCAGGCTCGGGCTTCCGCCAGCAGATCGGCAGGTGTCGCGCTCGCCGCGTAGTTCAGGCACATGATGAAGGCGGCCCGCGCCTCCTGGCTGCGCGGATCGACAGCGAGCGCGCGCCTGAACATGCCCACCGCCTCCTCCGCCCGGCCGATGTCCCGAAGCGCGACCGCGGCGACGACCAGCATCTCCACCTGCCGCGGGCTGACGACGACGGCGCGCCTGGCCGAGCCGAAGGCCTTTCCCGGCTGGCCGAGCCGCCGGAGGACGAGCGCCCTCAACGCCAGCGCCGCGCTCTGTCCCGGGGAGATCGCGAGCGTCCGCCGGGCCGCGATATCGGAGATCGTCTCGTCACCAAGTCCGTGCGCCGCCGAGGCATGGGTCAGCCAGGATTCCGCGTGGTCGGGCTTCAACGCCAGGGCCTGGCGCATGAGGCGCTTGCCCGCGAGGTGATCGCCGAGCTGGAACCGGGTCATGCCGAGATTGACGCGAGCGTCGAGGAACGACGGATCGAGCGCGAGCGCAGCTTCGAACGCGGCCACCGCTTCGGCCAGGCGGCCGACCTGGCAGAGCGCGATGCCCAGGCGGCCGTTGAGCACGGGCTCGGGCCGCAGACGAAGAGCTTCCCGATAGGAGGCGATGGCGGGCTCGAAGGCGCCCAGCGCATGCCGCGCCTCGCCGAGCCGCGCGTGAATCTCGGCTACATCCGGGTGGTGCGCCGCCGCGTCGGAGAGGATCGCTGCGGCCTCCTGGAGCCTGCCGGCGTTGAGCGCGGCCTGGCCCCGGGCCAGCTCAGCGGGCGACGACGACCTCACGCCGCAGTCCGGGTGGTCCGGTATGTGGACGTTGACAGGTCTTTGAACACCTTCGCATGGTGCGCCCGCCGAGGGCGCAGCACTGGGTCACTGGACATTGTCCGACTTCAACCTGGATACGGAATTCCGTGCATCGGTGACGTTGCACCAAGCCGGCCGGCTAGAGCAAGCCTCGCAGGGCTACCGCCGTGTCCTCGCCGCCGCGCCGCATCAGCCGATCGTCATGGGCTACCTCGGGATGGCGACGGCTCAGGCTGGGTGGCACGGCGCCGCGGTCCGCGACCTTCGCCGCTCGCTGGCGCTCTCGGGAGAGGACGCCGCCGTCTGCAACAATCTCGGGAACGCGTTCGTCGCTCTTGGACGGCGGCATGAAGCCGCCAGAGCCTTTCGGCGAGCGGTTGTGCTGGCACCGACGTTCGGTGCTTCTCACTTCAGTGTGGCGGAGCAGGAGATCGATCACGAGCGCAAAGAGACGAGGCTGCTTCGGACCATTGCATGTGATGCAGCATACGTGCCCGCTTATCTTTCGCTGGCCCAGGTGAGCGCGGCGAGGACCCGTCGCCCGCGAGCCTGGCGCTGGCTGCGTTGCGCAGCCGCGCTTTCCCCCGCCGACCCTTTTTCGCACGCAGTTATCGCCGATACCTTGCTCGGCGAGCGCCGGCCGGACGCCAGCCGGACTTCCTCGCTTCGCGCCTTGATGGTAGGCGCCGACGTTGCGACCGCACTCTTCCTGCTCGCCCGTGCGGCCGAGGAACTGAACGAGCTCGACGACGCCCGACGGCGATTTCGTCAATGTCTGACGTCGCTTCCAGCCCATGGCCCAAGCCTCGTCGGACTAGGTTCGCTTGAACTGGGGCTGGGTCATCCCGACGTGGCGGTTGCATCCTACAAGCGCGCCGTCGCTTTGTCGGCCGCGGACGAGATAGCTGCCGGAAACCTCCTTTTCGCCTCCGCTTTTCTCGATCAGCCCGATCCACAGGCGCCGACGCTCTTGGCGCACCGATGGGCAACGGCCGGCGGCGCGCCGTCGGCGCGGGCGCTCCCGCCTCCCGCGATACACCGGCCGGGACGTCTTCGTATCGGCTATGTCTCGCCGGAGTTCCTTAAGCATAGTTTCCTCTCGCAGCTTCTGCCTGTGCTCGAGCGCCATGACCGCACGCGATTTAAGGTCTTCGCATTCGGGCAGGCAAAGACGTCGGACGGTTGGACGGACAAGGTCCGCGAACGAGCCGACGCCTGGCGCGACCTCGGCGGACTCGCGCTCGATGCCCAAGCGGACGCCATCCGGTCGGACGGCATCGACATCCTCGTCAATCTGACCGGCTACCTCGCCCATCATCGCGCCCTCTTCCGCAGGCGCGTTGCCCGCGTCCAGCTCGCCTACATCAACCACGTCGCTCCTTCCGGCCTTTCCACTCTCGATGCGAGGATCACGGACAAGTGGCTGGAGCCAGCGGAGGCCCCCTTCGTCGACGCGAAGGAGCGCCTGGTTCGGATGACAACGGGATTCTCCTGTCTTTCGCCGCCGGAGGGTGCGCCCGAACCGGGCGAGCTTCCGGCATCGCGCAACGGCTATGTGACGTTCGGCGTCGCCAATAATCTGGCCAAGGTATCGATGTCTTCGCTGGATGCATGGGCCCGCATCCTGATCAAGCTGCCGAGGGCGCGTATCATCATCAAGGCTTACGGACTGTCGTCGGCAGGGGCCCGGCGGGACCTGATCGCCGCCTTCGGGGAACGCGGCATTGGCGGCGAGCGCGTGACCTTGATCGGCAGGATTGCCGCCGATCGGGACAACTTGCACGCCATCGCGGCGGCTGACATTGCGCTCGATCCCTTCCCGTTCAACGGCGGGCTCAGCACCGGGGATGCGCTATGGATGGGGGTGCCGGTTGTTTCGATTCTCGGATCTCAACTTGTCGGCCGGCTGGGGTTCTCATTCCTCGATCGTGCCGGTTTTCCAGAATGGATCGCGCCGTCGGTCGATGCCTATGTCGAGCTCGCCACCGTGCTAGCCTCGGACATCGAGGCGCTGGCCGCGCTTCGCCGGAGTTTGCGCGATCGCCTGTCGCGTTCGGTTCTGCTCGATGCCGCCGGCCATACGCGTGAGCTTGAAGATGTCTGCGAGAGTCTCTGGCGCGAGCGGACCGGATGAGTCCGCGAGCGGGGGCTATCGCCGCCCACTGCCTTCCCCCTTGCGACACCAGCGCCGCCACATCATCCGGTAGGCGTCCTCCAGCGAGGCGGCGACCGCGCGGCCGTCGAGGAGCGTGGATGCTGACATGCGGCGTCGAAGGTCACCTCGGAGAGTCGTGCGCAAGTCGACATCCATCGCCAGCGCGACGGCGCGACGGACGTAGCTCTCCTCGTCCTCGGCAGCGAACTCCCTCAGGCCGAGCCGCGAGAGAATGGCCGCCGATTGCCGCGCCACCGGCCGCCCACCTTCCAAGGTCACGACCGGTACGCCCATCCACAAGGCCTCGACAGTGGTGAGGCAGCCGGAGAAGGGAAACGGATCGAGGGCGACGTCGACATCGCCGTACTCGGCCAGCATCGCGTCGTGGGGCGATCCGCCCCGCAGGTCGAGACGATTGCGGGCGATACCGTAAGGAGCGAAGCGGCGCTCGATCGACGAGGCGACCCCCCGGTCTTCGAGTGATGGCCACTTCAGCAGCAGGCGGGAGTCATCGATCGCGGCAAGAATTCGTGACCAGACCCTGATGACCGGCTCCGTCACCTTTCCGAGATTGTTGAAGCTGCCGAATGTAATTCGCTTCGCTTCGAGGCTCGGTGGCGATGCAGGCGTCGGAGCATAGGCGGGTGGCCGATAGGCGAAGCGCCCGGCCGTGAGCGTCACCACTTCCTCGGCGAACCGCGCGCGGCGATCATCCGGGACCTCCCAGCGGTCGGTCAGCAGATAGTCAATCGCGTCGAGTCCGGTGGTGTCGAAGTAGCCGAGCCATGTCGCTTGCACCGGGGCCGGCCGACGGGCGAAGACCATCAGCCGGTGATGGGCGGTATGACCCGACAGATCGACAAGGATGTCGATGCTGTCGGCTCGGATACGTGCGGCCAGGGAGTCATCCGAATGATCGGTCGCGTCGGCCCATGTATCGCAGGCAGTGCGTAGCGCCCGGCTGACTTCGTCGTCGAGATCGCGGGTCGCATAGCAGATCGTCCGCACGCGGCTGCGGTCGTGAGCCTCGATGACCGGTAAGAGGAAGAATCCGACGGGGTGGCGGCCGAGATCGGCGGACCCGTAGCCGATGGTGAGCGGCCGGTTCGGATCGCGACGATTGGCGAAGGCCTGGCGTGGGCTCGCCACCTGCAAGGCGTGATGTTCGGACCAGCGCCGGTGGGCGACCGCGAGCTGGAGGTCGCCGATGGTCGGATCGAATTGCAGAGCCTGGAGCAGGTTCGACTCGGTCGTGGCCCTGGAGGGGTCGGCCGAGAGGGCGCGCCGATAACCGAGCAAGGCGGCCGGCAGGGCAGCGGAATCGCGATAGACCGTCGCCAGGTTGTTCCAGCCGATGGCATGCGCGGGATCGGTCGCGATGGCCTGGCGGTATCGACCGACAGCGGCCGTCAGGCGGTTCGCGGCTTTCTCCAGATTGCCCAGGTTGACGAATGGCCCCGCCCATGTCCGGCACGCCAGGGAACGCCGCAACGACGCCGCGGCGACGGGCGCCGGTTCGGCAAGTGCCGCCAGGTCGAGCAGCGCGTCGCTGTCATCGGGGCCCAACGCGAGCGCCGCTCGCAGACCGGCCGCCGTCTGGCTTCGATCGCCGGCCGCGCGGGCGCTCCGTGCTTCGGCCAGAAGCAGGCCGCGACGGACGATCGGAGCGGCAGGCGAGGCTGGATCGAGCGCATCGCTGCGCGAGAGCCACCGGCGAGCGGCGCCCCCTCCCCTTGTCTGCAGATCGATTTCCGCCATCCGGATGGCGGTCATCGACCAGGACGGCTCCGCGGCGGCGGCGGCCCGAAGAGCACCGATCATCGACTGAACATCCTGGATCGACGCCCGTTCGACGGCGTAGGCGATCAGCGCCTCAGCGGATGTCGGTCGGCCGGCGAGCATGGTTCCCGCCGCGCCGCGATCGAGGCCGGACTCCCGACGTCACGCAGCTCAGCTCGCGACTGGCCTCGCCAGTTTCTGCTCGCGGGAGATGCGATAGTTTTCCTGGAAGTCCGGCGACGCGATGAGCAGCGGCGGGATCCCGGCGCACTGCGTCACCAGGCCGATGAGCGCGCGGGCGAACGGAAACAGCTCACGTGGCGCTTCGACCATCAGGAAGGCTTCGCGAAGGTCGGCCGGGACATCCGGGAGGCGATAGGTTCCGGCGTAGGTAAGCTCGATGATCGCCACCGTCACATCGTCGGCCTTTGCGGATGCGGTGATCGTGATGAAGGATTCGAAGTTGGTTGCATCGATCTGCCGATAGCTGACCTGCACGTTCGCGACGGGAACGGCGCCCTTGGCCGTCATCAGTGAATGCGGCGCGTTCGGATGCTCGAACGAAAGATCGCGAACGTAGTGCGCGACCAGGTCGACGGTTCCGGATGCGTTGCTGCCAGTCATCGAGATCTCCTTACCTTCGGCGCCGCCGGGGTAGCATAGATCTCCGGGCGTAGCCAGCAGCGGTAGATGGTGCCGAGCGGGCGATTGCCGGCGATGATCAGCTCCTGTATGTGGGCATTTTCGCGGCCCCTGCGGTGCGCCGCTGAAGATCCGCGCAGCAGGTGAGTAATGACAGGCAGCGGCGATGTGAAGGTGTTTCTCGAACGCTTGAACCGCGCCCGGGCGGACGGCCAGGCCAAGGTGGAGATCGATTTCAACCGGGTGACTCACCCCAGCAGTCCCCTGCCCTATGAGGCGGTCAAGGGTCGGATCGCCTATCTCTATATCGCCATAGCCGCCGCCGTCGCGATCGGCGCGCGTTGGGGACTCGGCGCCGGATGGACCGTTGTCCTGGAGGCCGTGGCTGTCGTCAGCGTGCTCTATTGGCTGATCGGCAAGAGGTTCCTGGAGAGGCGCGCGACGGGCAAGATCATCGGCCAGCTCACCTCCGACGGAGACGCGTGGGAGAAGATCTGGCGCTTCGGCGGAATCACCGTCCGCATTTCCAAGGATGGTGCCGAGGAGGTCTGGGTAGCGCCGAAGGACAGCTGGAAGAGCGCTCACGACCGTCTGGTCGGCTGATCCTCCTCCGGTCCCTCTCCGACGGGCGTATCGACTTCGGTCGCGGGTGCGGGCTGACGCCCGGAGCGCAGCCGTGCCATCGCCGCTTGAGCCCGGGCGATGGCGGCGTCGGCGTCATCAACCCGCGGCGTGAGGTCGGGTGGCGGGGCGGCCGGAGGCCGAGACCGGGCCTCCCGCCGACGGGTGCGGCTATCCGGCAGCGAAACCACGAGGTCGCTCGGCACGAAGATTTTCCAGCTCTTGCGGCCGGTGACCTCGACGAGGACCCCGAGGTCCGCCAACTCCTCCAGCATCACCGACGCACCACGGAGACTGAGGCCGAGGCGGCGGGCGATGGAGACGGGGGTGGCGACCAGCATCGCGGCGATCTCGTCTATGAGGACGTCCATCCGCGAATGACGCCGACGACGGCCGAGACGGCGCCGCCAGTCGGCGACCGACAAGGCGAGCGCCCCGAGATCGCGCCGGGCGCCGTCGGCGGCGGCGGCGAGCCGTGCGAGGGAGCCGTCGACCCAGGCCCGTTCGGTCTGGTGGGCCAGGCCGGTCGGCCAAGCCAGGGCCCCGAGCGGTCGGGGGGTCAAGCCGGCGGCGGCGAGGCAGCGGACGAAAGCGACGTAGCCAACCGACGGGCGACGGCCGGCGGTGAGCCATCGCCAGAGGCTGCCAAGAAGGATCTCCGGATTCTGGCTCTCGACCCCCGCTCCGAACCCTGCTTCGGCGTCGTCCATCTCCACGGCCATGGAGCTGTCGCGGTCGGTGCTTGCCGGCCCACCATCGAGGAATGCGATGATCTGGAGAACCTGAGCGTCGCCTCCGATGCCGATCCGGCGCGGCACGGCCAGGTCATAGGAAAGGCGAAGCACCCGATCACGATCGATGCCCAGCCCGTCGGCGTGCAGGAGCCGGATAACCGCCTCGATGCGGCTACGCGCCGCCCAAGCTTCTGCAACTCGACTTGCATCGAATGCTTCGGACAGACGGCCCAGCGCAAAGACGGCCCTATGAGTGGCTGAAGCCATCGTCTGATAGTAAATGAAACCAGTCAATCGGTTCACTATCTATCGCGCATCGGTTTTGGCCACCAGCCGGCGCGCCGTGCGCAGTTCCGTCGGACGTGCTTAACTCATTGATAAATTTCAGAAGAAAACAATTTTTAACGATATAAAGAGCCCTCTCTGAGCGCGCCGTCGTGGTGCCGCGCCAAGCACTCGCCTTCTCTCAGACGGCCGGATGGCGGGCCGGCCTATTGGGAACCAAGGTGCGGCGCGCAGGCCAGCCTGCCCCGTTGTCAGCGCGTGGTCTCGGAGCAGTTAATAACGCAAAGACGAAAGAAATAAAGCGGACCAAGATCGTGCCACGCCTGCCGAGGTACGCGACGGGAGGGTTGATAACGAAAGAACGA
>SXGT01902534.1_pt1 | contig 25591 bp, 18 predicted proteins | sample 3176221 | NCBI WGS metagenome assembly SXGT01 (sample SAMN11356862, study PRJNA531348) | freshwater metagenome | isolation source: freshwater sample F1-120 | place: China: Fuxian Lake, Yuxi | collected 2017-12-25
GCCGGTGAGGCCGCAGTCGCCCATGGGGCCCCCGATGACGAAGCGACCCGTGGGGTTTACGTGGTACTTGGTCTTGTTGTCGAGCAGCTTGGCGGGCAGCGTCTTCTTGATGACCAGCTCCATGACCGCCTCCTTGAGCGCCTTGTGCTTGACGCTCTCGGAGTGCTGCGTGGAGACCACCACCGCGTCGATGCGGACGGGCTTGCCGTTCTCGTACTCCAGCGTGACCTGGGTCTTCCCGTCAGGGCGGAGGAAATCCACCTTCTTGCCCTTGCGGACCCCGGTGAGGGTGCGGGCGAGGGCGTGGGCGTAGGCGATGGGGGCCGGCATGAGCTCGGTGGTCTCGTTGACGGCGAAGCCGAACATGAGGCCCTGATCGCCGGCTCCCTGCTCCTTGTTCGCCCCCTCGGTCACCCCCTGGGAGATGTCGGGGCTCTGCTGCTCGACGGCCGTCAGGATGGCGCAGGTCGACGCGTCGAAGCCCATCTCGGAGCTGGTGTAGCCGATGTCCGAGACCGCCTTGCGGACGATCTTGGGGTAGTCGATGCGCGCCGTGGTCGTGATCTCGCCCGCGACCACGACCATACCCGTCTTGGCCAGGGTCTCGCAGGCGACGCGCGCCCTGGGATCCTGGGTGAGGATGGTGTCCAGGATCGCGTCGGAGACGTGATCGCAAAGCTTGTCCGGGTGCCCCTCCGTGACCGACTCCGACGTGAACTGATAACGTGCCATATTGACTCCTCGCTGGGGCCTTGGGTGCCGGCCAGTGCGTTCGCTGCGCGAGCAGCTTCCTTAGAGAGGGCGCCAATAGCGCGACAGCCGGCGCGGGAAAAGCCCCCAGGACCTGGCGCCCCTATTTTTCTTGTCCTTCGCTTCGAGGGAGCCCAGGGACGTTGACGCTCGGGCGGTGGGGCAGGCGGATCTCGGCGCCCGAGAGCGCAGCAATGGCGATGGCGGCCAGCGGCTGGAAGACCAGGGGCGAGAGGGGGCCGCCGATCTTGTCGTAGAAGCGCGCGGCCACGCGGGCGAAGCGCTCGCCGCCGAGCGTCTCCCGGACTCGCCTCCAGATGCACGACTCCCGATGACACCGACCTTGCCGTTGGGCGCGAGCCCACGCGCTCCCTGGGGTTTCCATCGGCGCGCAGCATGGCGCACGAGCACGGTTTTCGCTTCGCGCGGGCGGGGCGTCGGCTGTAGGCTCCCGCGTCCATGACCTCCGAGCCCCTCCGCCGTACCCCCATCTTCGACAGCCACGTCCGCCTGGGCGGGCGCATCGTGCCCTTCGCGGGCTGGGAAATGCCGGTGCAGTACGCGGGTATCGTCGACGAGCACCACGCCGTCCGCCGCGCGGCGGGGCTCTTCGACGTGTGCCACATGGGCGAGCTCGCGCTCTCGGGGCCCTACGCCGGACAGGTCGTCAATTACCTGGTCACCAACGACGTGTCGCGCCTCTCGGTGGGGCAGGCGCTCTACACCTGCGCGTGCAAGGCCGACGGCACCATCCTGGACGACCTCATCATCTACCGGTCGGGCGAGGAGCGCTTCCTGGTCGTGTGCAACGCCTCCAACCGCGACAAGATGGCGGCGGTCTTCAGGGGGGCCGCGGAGCACCACTGCGACTTCCATGATCTCTCGGACGAGACGGCGCTCATCGCGCTCCAGGGGCCCAGGGCCTTCGACGTCCTTGCCCTCGCCGGCAGCGACGCGGCGGCGCTCTCGGAGCTCAAGGGCTTCCATTTCCGCGACGCCGTGGTGGCCAACGTGCGCTGCACCGCGGCGCGCACCGGCTACACGGGCGAGGACGGCGTGGAGATCTTCTGCGCGTGGCAGGACGCGCGCTCCCTCTGGGATCAGCTCCTCGAGCTGGGCAAGGATCTGGGCCTCCGGCCCTGCGGTTTGGGCGCGCGGGACACGCTGCGCCTGGAGGCCAGGCTCTCTCTCTACGGCAACGACATCGACGAGACCACCAACCCGCTCGAGGCCGGGCTCGGCTGGGTGGTCAAGATGAACAAGGGCGATTTCGTCGGCCGCGAGGCGCTCGAGAAGATCAGGGCGCAGCCACTCACCCGCAGGCTCGTGGGCTTCGAGGTCACGGGCCGCGGGATCGCGAGGCACGGCTATCCGCTACGGGACGCGCAGGGCGAGCCGATCGGGCTCTGCACCAGCGGGAGCCCCGGGCCCACGGTGGGCAAGAACATCGGCCTCGGGTATCTGCCAGCCGGGCTGGCCACCGAGGGCAGCACCTTATTCGTCGACTGCCGCGGCAGGAACGTCGACGCCGTGGTCGTCAAGACCCCCTTCTACAAGCGGCCAGCGTGACCCCTTTCCCGAGAAAGCCCCAAGGAGCGTTTTAGATGAACGATGATTTTCCCACGGACCGCAAGTACACAAAGGATCACGAGTGGGCGAAGCTGGAAGGCGCGTCGGTGCGTGTCGGCATCACCTCCTTCGCGGTCGACCAGCTGGGCGACGTCACCCTGGTGAACTTCGACGTGAAGGTCGGCGACACGCTGACCCACGGTCAGGGCTTCGGTACGATCGAGAGCGTCAAGACTCTCAGCGATCTCTTCGCGCCGGTCTCGGGCAAGGTCGTCGCGCTGAACGACTCGCTCTCCCACAAGCCGGAGCTCGTGAACGATGATTGCTACGGGAGCGCGTGGATGGTGGATATCGAGCCCTCCGACAGGAGCGAACTGGAAGCCCTCCTGGACCGGAACGCCTACTCCCACCTGGTCGCGACAAGCGCCCACTGACGACGATCAACGGGGCTCGAGCTCGCCCGTGGCGGTCTCGAGCGCGACCTCCGCCATCGCGTCGACCGCCCGGGTGAGCGCCAGGTCGGTGATGCGCGCCATCGTGGCGCCGGAGGGGACGTCGGTGATCGTGAGCAGCGACGCGGCCCTCGCTCCCCTGAGCGCGGCCACGGTGAAGAGCGCCGCCGTCTCCATCTCCACGGCGAGGCCGCCGCGCTGGGCCCAGCGCTCGGCCTGCCGAGGATCGGGGTTGTAGAAGAGATCACTGGAGACGACGGCGCCCACGCGCGCAGGGTGGCCCGCTCGCCCGGCGTGCAGCTTCGCGGCAGCGAGCAGCTCGAAGTCGGCGGTGGGGGCGTGAGGCTCGCCGCCGGTGTACGAGGAGACCGTGCGATCGGCGGGCGTGGCGCTCATGGCGATGACCAGATCGCCCATGCAGAGCCAGGGCTGGAGCGCGCCCGCCGTGCCCACCCGCACCAGCCGCCTGGCTCCGAGCATGATGAGCTCCTCCACGACGATCGCGGCGCTCGGCCCACCCATCCCCGTCGACTGGACGGAGACCGGCCTCCCTCGATATCGCCCGGTGAACCCCAGCAGGCCGCGCTCGCGATTGACGAGCCGGGGCTCGTCGAAGAAGGTCTCGGCGATGTACTGCGCACGGAGCGGATCGCCCGGGAGGAGAACGGCGTCGGCGTAGTCGCCGGGCCCTGCGCGGAGGTGGATGGGCATGGGAGCCGCTCCCCTCTACGGCGCGCCGCTTCTCCTGGCAACCCCCGCCGCAAGGGGGCTCCGGGACTCAGGGGACGACATCGATCTTCCAGACGTCGGCGTGCCATTTACCGGATTTGTCGTTGCTGTCCTGGGCGTTCCCTGCGCCCACATACATGGCGCCCTTGTGGACCCAGACGCTCGCGGCGTGGCGCTCGATGAACCCCGCCTTGCTCCCATCGTACCAGTTCTTGCCGTCGGCCGTGTACCAGGCATCCTTCTCGTTCCTGCTTGCGCTGCTGTATCCCCCGATGACCCATAGGCGATCATCGAAGACCGCGACGTTGTGGAATTGCCTCGGAGTGAAGGGTGCGTCCTCGGAGTGCCTCGTCCACGAGGCTCCGTCGGCCGAGCTCCACACATCGGCCCTGTACTCGCGCTCGTGCCATGTCTCCCTGGGACAGGCAGCGCCGTAGTTGTCATAGACACCGCCACCGATCACCCACATCCTGCCCTTGAAGACCGGGACGTCGCTTGTCATGCCCCGGGGCTCCCACATGGCCCCTCGGGTCTGGACCCTGGTCCAGGTCACTCCGTCCTTCGAACTCCAGACATCGTCGTAGACGGTCCAGGGCGCTCCTGGCCATAGGGGGTCCACGTAGGCGTCGTTGGTCTGGCCGCCCATCACCCATAGCTTGCCCCCGAAGGCGCTGGACATGTGCCAGCCCCGGAAGCCAAAGGGCGAGAGCTCTCGCTCGGGGGGGGCGTATTTGCTCATGGTCTCCACATTGGGGGGAGCGGCGCGCGTCCAGTTCTTGCCGTCGGTCGAGCTCCAGACGTCGCCCTGGTACTTGCCCTGGTTCACGTCGCCCCCGATGATCCACATCCTGCCGTCGTGGACCTGGTAGGCGGCCCAGTGGCGGCCCTCCCAGTCGTGCGCTCCATCAAAGCGAGCGGCGCCAAAGGTGTTGGGCTTGACCCGTATCCACTGGATCCCGTCCTCGCTGCTCCAGACGTCGTTGCACGTGGTCTTGGGCCAGAGGGTGGCGTTCCACCCGCCCAGCAGCCACATCCTCTCCTTGAAAACCAGGGCGCCGGCCCCGTCCCTCGCTCTCCAGGGCGCGTCCTGCTTTATGCGGGTCCATCGGTAAGCGCGGCGAGCGGAGGGCTCGAGCTCGACGTCGCCCGTCTCGGCGCGCGACGCCCCTACCGTCACCCGAAACCTGACCCTGGACGCCGGCTCGGCAGGCACCCGCCATGCGTGGCGGCGCTGGATCGCCGGGACTTCGGCGAGCTCCTGCCACGTTACGCCGCCGTCCAGGCTGGACTCGAGGAGCGCGCTCTCGCCAGGGACGACGGACGCCCCGTCCCAGGAGAGGGTGTGGACGCTCTCCCTGGCCCAGCGCGTCCCGGAGGCGATGGGCCTCAGCGTGAAGGGAGCGCTCGACGCGACGGACGCGACGGACGCGACGGACGCGACGGACGCGACGGACGCGACGGACGCGACGGACGCGACGGACGCGGCGGGCGACGCCTCCAGGGTCGAAGGAGCCGACGCCCTGGGGCAGCCGAGCGCGACGAGGCCCAAGCTCCACGCGAGCCCCACGCGACCGACCCGACACAGGAAACATAACGGCATATCCAACAATCCCTCCAGGACGCATCCAAATCCCTGTAAAATCAACGACTCGAGTCGTTGGATGGGGGCTCATGCTAACCTTATGAGAGGCAGTCCTTCCGAGGTTTAGCCCCTTCGCTGATAGGGAACGAGGTTCGAATCACAGGGAGAAGACGACGACCCTTGGAAGTCCCTGACGAGGGAGGAGGGAACGACCTCGAGTCAAGGGCCTAGCTCGGCCTTGAGTTGCACGAGGAGAGTGAGGGCCTCGAGGGGCGTCAGCCGATCCGTGTCCGTGGCGCGTAGCCTCGCCAGCACCGGGCTCGGAGGAGCGGGCTTCCCGGCGTCGAAGAGGGCGAGCTGCGGTATGTCCTTGCGGGAGCCCTTGGCCGGGCTCGCTCCCTTGCCCGGCAAGCCGGGGACGGCGCCCCTGGACTCGAGGCCATCGAGGATGGCGCGAGCCCTCCCGAGCACGAGCTCGGGGAGACCTGCGAGCCTCGCGCAGGCGACGCCGTAGCTCCTCGAGGCCGCGCCCGCCTGGACCTTGTGGAAGAAGACGATGTCCCCGTCGTGCTCCCTCGCGGAGACCGAGTGGTTGGCGCAGGCAGCCGAGCCCTCCCCGAGCACGGTGAGCTCGTGGTAGTGGGTGGCGAAGAGGGCGCGGCAACGGGCGACGTCGGCCAGGTGCTCGGCCACGGCCCAGGCGATGGCGAGGCCGTCATACGTACTCGTACCCCGGCCTATCTCGTCCAGCACCACGAGCGAGCGGCGGGTGGCGCGGCGGAGCACGTTGGCTGTCTCCTTCATCTCCACCATGAAGGTGCTCTCGCCCCTCGAGAGGTTGTCGGAGGCCCCGACCCGGGTGAGCACCCGATCGACGACGCCGATCCTCGCCCGGCGGGCAGGCACGAAGGAGCCCATCTGAGCCAGGATCACGATGAGCGCCACCTGCCGCATGAACGTGGATTTTCCCGCCATGTTCGGGCCCGTCACCAGCCAGAGCCGCGCAGCGTTGGCCTCCTCGCTCGCGTCGAGCAGCGCGTCGTTGGGGACGAAGTTGCCCGCGGCGGCCAGGCGCTCGACCACCGGGTGGCGCCCGGCCTCGATCTCGAGGACGAGGCCCTCGTCGACCTCCGGGCGGACATAGTCCTGGGCGTGGGCGACCTCGGCGAGCGCGCTCCCGACGTCCCAGTCGGCCAGCGACTCGGCGGCCTCGCGGATACGCTGGACATGGGCGGCCAGGCCCCGGACCAGCCCGGCGTAGAGCTCCGCCTCCCTCTGCGCCAGGCGCTCCTCGGCGTGAGCGAGCCTGTCGGAGAGGGCATCGAGGACGTCGTTGGTGTAGCGCTCTCCCGTGGCGATCGTCTGCTTGCGGCGCCAGCTCTGGGGGGCCCTGGCGACGTGGGTGCGGGTGAGCTCGATGTACCAGCCGAAGACGCGTGTGTAGCGGAGCTTCAGGCTGGAGATCTGCGTCTCCTCGCGGAGGTTGTTCTCCAGCTCCACGATCATGCGCTGCCCTCCTCGAGCGAGGCCGCGGGCCTCGTCGAGCTCGGGATCGAAGCCGTCGCGGATGACGTTCCCGTCGGCCACGCGCGCCGAGGGCTCGTCGGCCAGGGCCCGGCCGAGGAGCGCGAGCGCCTCCGAGCAGGCCTCGGCCGGCGGGAGAGCCAGGGCCGCGCCGCCCAGCGCCGCAGGGCCCCGCTCGCTCTCCGCGATCGATCGCAGGATACACGGATACTCGGCGAGGGACTCCCTGAGCTGGACGAGATCCCTGGGCGACGCTCGCTCGGTGAGGAGCTTGGTGGCCAGCCGCTCGAGATCACCCACCCTCGCCAGGCGGGCGCGAACCTCCACGCGCAGGCCCGGGTTCTCGAGGAAGAAGGCCACGGCCTCGTGGCGCGCCTGGATCTCGGCGACCCTGGTCCGGGGCGCGAGGAGGCGGCGACGCAGCAGGCGCGCTCCCATCGCGGTCCTCGTGGCGTCAATCTGCGTGAGGAGCGCGCCTCGCGCCTCGCCGTCGAGGGTGCGCACCAGCTCGAGGTGCTCCTGCGTGGAGGCGTCCAGGATCAGGGAGTCTCCGAGGACATACTCGACCAGGCGAGCGACCGGAAGCGCCCGACCGGGCTCGCAGGCCTGGGCGTAGCGCACCACCCGGGCCGCGGCCCGCCTGGCCAGGAGGGAGCGAGCGCTCTTCTCCGCCTCACCCCGGCCAAGGAGCGCGTCGAGCTGCGTCACGGCGTCCGCCTCCGTCAGCGAGCGGCTGTCGGGGCGGCGCGCCAGGGCGGGGCGAGCCAGGACCAGGGCGTCGCCCGCAGCGTCCGCGCCAGGCCCCACCAGGAGCTCCCTGGGATCGAGGCGCATGATCTCGGCCACGAGGGAGGGCTCGTCGGGCGCCTCGCAGCAGAGGAGCTCGCCCGTGGACGCGTCCAGCGCCGCCAGGCCGAGAGCGCCGCGATCGCCCACCTCCACCGCAACGAGGTAGGCGTTCCTCGCGGCCTCCAGCCCCGAGTCGTCGAACACCAGGGCCGGCGTGACCACGCGCACGACCTCCCGGGGAACGATGCCCTTCACCGTGGCCGGATCGGCCATCTGCTCGCAGAGCGCGACCTTGAAGCCCTGGTCCAGCAGCCGCTGGATGTACGAGCTGACCGCGTGGTGCGGCACCCCCGCCATGGGGATCTCGTCCTCGGCGTTCTTGTTGCGGCTCGTCAGCGTGAGATCGAGCGCCTTGGCGGCGACCACCGCGTCCTCGAAGAAGAGCTCGTAGAAGTCCCCGCAGCGGAAGAAGAGGAGCGCGTCCTTGTGCCCGTCCTTCGCCGTCAGATACTGCTGCATGAGCGGCGTCTGCGTGGCGTCCTTGCCCTTGGCCATCCGTGTCTTTCCTCAGAAGGTCAGAAGAAGGTGCGCGCCAGGGAGACCGTGGAGAGATCAAGGAGCACGAGCCCCTGCGACGCGCCGTCGACGATGGCGAGCTGCCCCAGCGCGTCGATGTAGCGCGTGCTGCGGGGGTTCACGGCCAGCGTGCTGGACGCGAGGTTCACGAAGAGGGGGCCGAACGAGCCCTTGGTGGTGAAGCGCCACCCGATATCGCGCGTCGGCTCCACGTCCACGAGCTTGCTGTCCTGCTTCCTCTTGCCGTTCCAGACGATGAAAGAAAACATCGGGTTTCGCATGGCCAGCGGGCTGTTGCGCTCGGGAACGTCGTTGGCGCCGACCTCGCCGCTCCCGTCCTGAAGGATCCTGGGCACCGCGGGGGCGCGGGCGTTGAGGAGCTGCTCTCGCGGCTCGCACGACTGGACGCAGCGATCCCCCTGGCCTCGCGCCACGTGGTGGAGGTACTGGATCGGCGCCTTGTCGGTCGTCGCGCCCTTGGTGAGCCACTGGCCGCCGGCGCGGACGGCGAAGCGCGCCTGGTTGTGGAAGCAGGCCCTGGCGAGCTTGAGGATGTTGGTGTTCGAGCTCTCCGCCGGCACCACGACGAGCCGAGCCGAGGAGGGCGAGGCGCCCTTCCTCGCCACGCACCTGGCCGGCTCTGTCTTCTTTTCCTCCTCGCAGAGCCCCGAGGCGCAGTGCTCATTCGCGCCGCAGGCGGCTCCGTCGGCCTGGAGCTGGGCATAGCGGCCGACCACCAACCGGCCGTCGTAAGCCTCGAGGATCGGGAAGCGACGGTTGATGTTGCCGTCGTTCTGGACGCCGAAATACGATTTGCACGCGTTGTAGCGCGCCGCGCTGTCGACGAGGTTGAGCTCCGCCCATGAGGGTTGCCCTACCGTCCAGTAGTCGTTGATGGGGACGGGAGGGAGGAGCTCGTCGGTCAGCTCGACGTAGTCGACCATGCGTCGGTCCAGATCGGGCACGCTCGAGAGCTTGAGCCTGGCGAGCTCCGCCGTCACGGCCCGGGCCCGCTCCTGCCCTAGCGCCAGATCCTCCACGCCTCGCGAGCAGAACCGAGCCCCCTCCCGGCTCAGCGTGAGGCTCTTGAAGTCGTCGCTCGAGGAGAGCGTGGCCACGAGACCGGCAAAGCCAGGCAGGGTCCCCTCGAAGACAGTGACCCAGTCCTGCTCGACGTGGACCGTGGGGTCCTCCCACGAGAAGCGAAGGCCAGGGAGGGTGTCTTGCGTGGGCACTACGCTGGTGTTGCGGAGATCGACGCGCGCCTTCGGATCGGGCTCGAGGGGATCCTTGTACGAGCCCGGATCGGCGAGGGCGGTGCGCGGCGCCAGCATCTTGGGGTTCTCGTCGCTGCCGCTGCCCACCGTCGGGAGCGGCGCGTTGTTGGAGAAGAGCTGGGGCGAACCGCCGAGGTTCGGTACGTGGTTGCCGAGCTTGGGATCGTTCCTCAGGTAAAATCGGGATCTCGAGCGGTTGGGCGCGCTCACGGGGAAGAAGGCCTCCAGCGTGACGGGGCTGGCCTGATCGACGCCCGACTTGAACGCCGTGGGCACGTGGTAAGGGTCGGTGTCGGTGCTGGGAGGCTCGGGGTTTGGCTGGATCGGCGTGGTGGCGCTGGGCGGTTGGGACATCGGATCCGGGCGTCGGCAGGGGGCGTCCCAGTCGTCGACGTCCAGGGTGATCACCTGGCCGTTGGACAGCGTGGCGAAGGCGAACACGCCCCGAAGGTGGAAGGGCCCGAGCGAGTCGCCCACCACGCTGGCGCGGAAGTACCCACCCGGGTCGCTGAAGGGGCCCGCGCCCGCGCCGACGTTCGGGTTGGGATTGCAGAGCACCCCCGTCTTCGCCGCCTGGACGCGCTGCTGAGGGACCTCGTGCCGGGCAAAGGCGACGGACACGACCGGCGCGTTGAAGGAGATGCGATCCTGCGCCTCGAAGGGGTTCGACTGGGGGTTGGGCCGGGTGAGCGGCACGCGCGGAGACGTCGCTGGATCCGTGACGTCGTAGACCATGATCGATCCGTCCTTCGCGTCGATCGCGTAGAGGAAGCGGCGGTAGTCGCGAGTCGGGGGGCTGACCGCGAGATCGCGCACGGAGACCCTCCGGGAGGGCTCCGAGATGCTGGACGCGACGAGCGGTGGGAGCTCGCGAGGCGCGCCGGGACGCGACAGATCGACCACGTGGATCAGCGGGAGCGCCGCGTCGGCCACGTAGACCGTGGTGCCGTCCTTGACGAAGGTGTTGCCGACCGACCTGCCGAGCGGCTCGTCGAACTCCAGGGGTACGGAGGGAGTACGGGCGCCCGAGTCCGAGGTCCCCGAGTCCGGGCCCCCGGCGTCCGCGCCGCTGGGAGGCGAGGCGCAGCTGGCCGAGAAGGGCACCGCCTCCCGGACCGCGGGGGGGACGGGGGCGCCCGCGTCCCCCGATGGCGGAGGGGCAGCCGCGTATTTCACGCCGTCGTCCCAGACGGGCCCGATCGGCGCCGACGAGGGCACGAGCTCGGCGCCTCCAAGAGCGAGCGCGGCCGTGACCGGACAAGGGGAGAGAGAGCCAGGATCGACCTTGGCGCCGTCAGGGAGATCGGCCCGCTTGACATCGGCGCCTCGAAGGAAAGGCTTCGGATCGAGGGTGAGCAGCCTGGCCGAGCTGCCTCCGGTCCCTGGAAGGAGCACCACGACCTGGTAGCTGTAGGGATCGGCGGTCAGGCCGGTGGCGGCGCTCACCACGGCGACCGAGGTGGGCTGCTCGGGCAGCGCGCACACCGGCCAGGTGGTGAGCTGGGCGCGCGGATATTTTCCGCCTTGATCGTCGCCGAGGATACGGTGCCCCGGCACAGCGTAGAGGGCCGGCTTGTTGGGCTCGCCCGAGGTGACGAAGGCCAGGAGGCCGTCGGGCGTGGTGGCGACGTCGCGAGGGAGAGCGCCGATGGGCAGGAAGTTGATCCCGGGCGTGGAGATGTCGTTGTCGACCACGTACCCCGCGGTGAGATCGACGACCGCGAGCTCCCCGCGCGTGGTCTGGGTGACGAGACCATAGAGATGGAAGGGGCGGTTATTGGCGAGGTCGCTGCCGACCTCCTCTGCAGGGACCGGGGTGCATTTTGCCTGGGGTACCGGCGTGGGGAGGACCGGGACGCCCTCCGGGTCGCGCACCTGCATGCAGAGGAAATCGACCCTCTCGGCCCTCTCGAAGGTACGCACCGGAACGTTCGGGGGGGTCTGGGCGCAGCTGGTCAGCCCGGACATACCCAGCGCCAGCAGGGCGGAGAGCCCCAGGAGGGCGAGCCCCGCCCTTCGAGCGCCCGTCCGGTCCCGACGGCGGCCCCCCCGCTTGGCCAGCCAGGAGAGAGGGGCCCGATCCATCACGTCCTGTTTCACTTGACTCCCTTGGGGAGGGTGGGATCGCCCAGGGTAAAGACGACCTTTTCGAAGGTGTCCTTGCTGGGGAGCGAGTTGTCGAGATCCAGCGCCTGCACGAACGAGTTGGTGAAGCTCGCCACGTAGGCGAAGCGGTAGCGGCGGAGCGCCGAGCCAGGCTCGCCGCGAGGATCGAGCTCGACCTCCTTGCGGACCGCGACATCGGTGAGGTCGAAGGGATCGAAGGCCATGGCGAAGGGCCCTGCTCCGACGCGGATCACGTTCTCGAGCCGACGCGACTCAGGCTCGATCACGAAGAGCGTGGAGGCGTCGAAGCACACCACGAAGACCCTGAGCGCGTACCGCCCGTCGGCGTCCACGATGGGGGCGAGGAAGACCCTGGATGGCCCGGCGGTGAGCGGAATCGTATCGAAGAGCGTGAGGCGATCGGGGTCGTAATCGCCTCCGTCCTTGCCGGAGCTCGAGCCGAGCTCTCCCACGAGGAGCGCCGCAGGCGTGCGGTTCGCGACGAAGACACGGAGCGGCTTGCGGGCGCAGCTCTGCCTGTCGCGAGCGACGTCGGCCTCGGTGCGAGGGGGGACGGCGCTCGGATCGGCGGGCCGGACCCTCGCCTTGCAGGCCAGGCGAGGCGTCGGGTCGAGCGCGATGCCTCGGGAGTCGGCGCCACCCGGAGGGACCGAGATCGAGAAGCCCTGCTCCCGGACGAGGAAGGGGCGGCGCAGCGAGGACGACTCGTCCGGGTACTGGCGGAGGAGCTCCACCTCGGCCACGGCGCGGTTCGTCTGGAGGTACGCCGCCTTGGGTCTTGTGGCAGCGGTGAATGCGTCCGGATCCATGGGGATCGCGGCGACGCCGTTTCCGCCCGTACGCACCCCGTCGACCACGAACTGCAGGGAGGGGCCGACGCGCCTGGCGTCACCTCCCGAGTACGACATACCGGTCTCGAAGAGGCTGGTCTTGGTGTCGGTCTGGTGGGTCACCACGAGGAACTCGCCGTCTGCGCTCTGGGCGAGGCCGAAGGGCTCGCCGGGCATCGTCAACCTGCGGGTGTTGGCGGGCTCTCTGTCGGAGTGGTTGCCCACCGAGTGGTTCTGGCTGCAGCGGTTGGCCAAGCGGGTGCCGCAGTCGATACAGAAAGGCCGGAAGGACGACCCGGGGTCACAGAAGGAGTTGAAGAGCGACGGGACACCCCTTGGGGGCTCGGGGGACACCATCGAGGGATCGTCGTGAGCGACGTCGGCCCAGGCGAGAGAGGCGTTGCCGCGGACGGGCGCGAAGAGACGATCGACGGTCCTCGGGGGCGCCGACCCGCTCGTGCCCTCGGGCGGCAGCAGCGCCGACGTGTTCGCCGTGATCTGGAGATCGGTCGCGAAGGCGCCGATGATCGCGAAATCGCGGACGTAGAACTGGGAGTGCATGGGCGGAGCGCAGCTCTCGCCGAGGGGCTGACGCCCCTTCCCGTCAGGGCGGGTGTCCTGGAGGCGGGAGCAGTCGAGCGGAACGCCTCGACGAACCAGAGGCAGCGCCGGATCGTTGGGGTTCTTGATGGTCCTCACGATGTCGCGGCGTATCGCCCGGAGATCGTAGGACTGGAGCGTGCCGCCGTTGTACTGGAGGTCGAAATCCGAGTTGACGGCGTAGAGAACGTTGCCACCGTGGGACACCGCCAGGCCCACGGGGAAATAGAACTGGTCGAGCGGCGGATCGGTCCCGTCGCCCGTCGAGTAGCAGCTCACGAGAGACGAGGAGAAGGCCGCGAGCGCCGCCGAGACCCCGAGCAGGGAGCGCCCGAACTTCCGGAGGGCCCCGGGGGGCGCCGCCGCGTCACGAGGGCCGCAGGCGCCGCAGGCGCCGCGAAGGCCGCGAGAACGAGGGGAGCGCGTCATGGTCGCGCGGCAGCCTAGCCAGCCGGTCCGATACTGTCGAGGGTGGAGAGGGTGCCCCGGCCGGACGCGACGACTCGCTCCAGCCGGGAACGTCCGGGAGAGGCCTCAGAGCTCCAGGATGACGATGCCCCGGCTCGGCTCCTCGTCGATCAAGGGTACCTCGCTGCGAGGTCGTGGGCGCGGAATGGGCAGATCGAGGCGGGGCTGCTCGTGCCGAGCCCGCTCCTGTTCTTCCTCGCGTCTGCGGATCTGTTCGATGATGAAGGGAGGTAACATCTTCGGCCTCCAAGAAGCCCACAACCTGCTACGTAAGCCTGATTTGTTTAAACGAGCGTAGCAACGCGAATTTTAGGGTCAAGTGTTCGAAGGTCTCTCCTCTGCCCGGGGTCGCTTGGCGCGGCGCGCCCTCGTCGCCCTCGTCGCCCTCGTCGCCCTCGTCGCGTCCAGCGCGAGCGCGGCGCCCTTCGCCCTGGACGGGGGAGACTGGGAGGGGTGCGCGGAGCTCGTGAGGCTGGCGCGCGCGGAGCTGGGCGAGGATCACGTGGTGATCGGGAACAAGCTCGATCTCTCCAGCCTGAAGCCCGTCGACGCCGTTCTCATGCTGCATCCCGAGCACACCGTCGACGCCGAACAGCTCGCGAGATTCATGCGCGCCGGGGGCCGGCTCGTCCTCCTCGACGACTTCGGGAAGGGCGACAGCGTCCTCCGCCACTTCGGCATGGAGCGGGTACCTTTACCCAGGCACCCGGCCGAGTCGCTCCGGAAGAACCCCTACCTTGCCCTGGCCGAGCCGGCAAGCCTGCACCCGGTCGTCACCGACGTCCAACGCGTCGTCACCAACCACGCGACCGGGCTCAAGCACCCGGATCTCTCGCCCGTGTTGAGGGTGAGGTCCGCAGACCCCGGGGTGGCCGAAGTGCCGGTGAGCGTGGCAGGTGCGGTGGGGAAGGGCCGTTTGCTGGTCCTCTCCGACCCCTCGACGGTCATGAACTCCATGCTCCGGTACGCCGGAAACAAGGCCCTCGCCAGGGGGCTCGTGCGCTACGCGCTCGACGACGACACCTGGGGGAAGCGAGGAGGCACGCTCTACATCGTGTCCGGCGGGTTCCAGGAGACGGGCGCGTATGGAGGCGAGGAGTCCGGCCTGGACAGCGCTCTCCGGGCGCTCCGCGAGCTCGCCAACCAGATACGCACCGAGGGGATGCCTCGCTCGCTCCTCTATGCGCTGGCCATCGGCGCGGGGCTCTCGCTCGTCGTGTGGGTAGGCTCGCGCGCGGCCAAGCTCCACAAGCCGCCCTTCCCTCGCTTCACGCGCAAGATCCCGCGCGTCGCTCAGGGTGGCGTCGCGGGACACGCCGCGGTGCTGGGGTCGCCCCAGGCCGGGAGGGCCCTTGTCATGCTCGAGCTCAAGAGCGCGCTCGAGGAGGAGCTGGCGCTGGCCCTGGGGCTGGACGTGCTGCCTCCACAGAAGGAGCTCCTCACCGAGGCGGCCCGGAAGGGCCTGCTGGACGCTGCGGGGATACACGCGCTCCGCCAGCTTCTGCTACGAATGGCCACCATCGAGACGCAGGTCATGGCGAGGCGCGGCGGGCCCGGGATGGACCTCCAAGTTCTCGTGCGCGACAGGGAGGTGGTGGAGGCAGGGAGGACGGTGAGGCGGATCGTGGAGCTCGTGGAGAGGAACAAAGCGATGGGCGGCCAGCAGCGCAGCGGCGAGAAGGCGCATCCATGAACGCGGTGGCCACGAACGAGGTCGCCGCCGTGAAGGAGCGGGTGGAGGATCTGCGCCGCGAGATCGGCCGGGTGTATGTCGGCTCCGGGCGCGCCTCGGAGACGATGCTCGTGGCCATCCTGGCGAGGGGGCACATCCTGCTGGAGGGCGTGCCGGGCGTCGCCAAGACCACGCTGGTCAAGGCTTTTGCCTCGGCGCTGGGCTGTTCGACGCGCCGCATCCAGTTCACCCCTGATCTCCTCCCCGCGGACATCACCGGCACCTACGTGCTCTCCCCACGCGACGGCACCTTCTCGCTGCGCGCCGGGCCCATCTTCGCCAACGTCGTCCTCGCCACCCAGAACCCCATCGACCTGGAGGGCACGTATCCCCTGCCGGAGGCCCAGATCGATCGCTTCCTCGTCCGGGTGCCGATGGGGTACCCCTCGGCACGGGAGGAGGCGCAGATGCTGCGGCTTCACGGGGTGGAGGTGCCGATCGTCCGCCCGGTCCTCAAGGGCGAGGACGTCCTGCGCCTCCAGGGGATCGCCGCGCGCATCCACGTCGAGGACGACCTCCACGACTACGCGGTCGCCCTCACCCACTTCACCCGCACCCACTCCCAGGTGGCGCTCGGCGCGAGCCCCAGGGCGACCCTGGGGCTCCTCCAGGCTTCGAAGGCGAGGGCGCTGGTCGACGGGCGCCCCTTCGTGGTTCCCGAGGATCTGCGGGCCGTCGCCCCGAGCGTCCTCGCGCACCGCCTCGTGCTCTCCGCGGACCTCGAAGGGGACAGCCGGGCGCGCGATCAGATCGTGGAGGAGGCCCTCAACAAGGTGAGCTACCGACGCGGCGCGCGAGCCGTCTAGCCTCGTATGCAGCTCTACCCGACACGCGCCACCTTCCACGTCGCCCTCGCCGGCGCGGCCATGCTCGCCGTCGGGGTGGCGGCCCGCGAGGCGGCGATGTGCGGCTTCGGCGGGGCGATGCTGCTCGCGGTGGCGCTGGGGCGCGCGCTCGCCCACGCCACGGTGGCCCGCATCCGCTCGTCGGGCTTCGAGATGGTCTGGACCACCCCCCGGAGGGTGACGCGAACGGCGAGGGGGGGAGAGTTTATCCTGGAGGCGGAGCTGCGCAACCGCGGCGTCGACGACGCGCGCGCCGTCAACGTGCGCGCGGTCGCGTCGAGCATGCTCGAGGTGCGCGTGGATCCCACCGCGATCGAGCTCCCGGCGGGCTCCAAGGTGAGGATCGACCTCCACGTGAAGACCAAGCGCGTCGGCCGCTGGGGGGTGCATGGGGTGGCGCTCGAGGTGCGGGGGACGCCCATCGGCGGCGAGGGCCTCTACGAGGTGCCGTTGCTCTTCGCCAACCCCCACGGGGTTGAGGTGCTCCCCCCCAGGCTCCTCGCGCACCTCCAGTCGCCCCGGGGAGGTCGAGCTCGAAAGCGGGGGCTCCAGGGGAGCGCGGGCAACGACAGAGGCGAGAGCGACGAGTTCCGGGAGCTGAGAGAGCACGTCCCGGGCGATCCCTTCAAGCGCATCGCGTGGAAGGCGAGCGCTCGCCGCGCCAAGCTCCTGGTCCGCGAGATGGAGCGCGAGGAGCGCGACGTCGTGTGGCTGGTGGTGGACGCGTCGGTGGAGCTCTGGGCCGGCGCGGAGGGCTCGGCTCCCCTCGATCGCACGGTCGACGAGGTGGGAGCGCTGGCCGCCCACCACCTCGCCCGGGGGGATCTCGTGGGCGTCGCGGTGGTGGCCTCGCGGGTGCGCTCCTGGGTCGACGCCGACGAGGGCGCGGCCCAGCTCGGCAAGATCGCGGCGGCCCTGGCCAGCGCCGCCAGCATGGTGGACGCGGATCGCAGCGAGCTCGATGAGTCCGAGGTGGCGCTGCGCGTCGCCGAGCACGCACGGCCGCTCGATCCGGCGGGCCTCTCGGACGTGGGCAGAGGCGACCTCGACGCGCTCGCCAGCAAGGCCGACGCCCTGCGCTCCAGGGCGCCCTTCGTCCCCCGGCCGCCCCACGCCCGCTCCCCCAGGGAGCAGCGCTTCCGTCATTACCTGGCGGCCTTCGGTATCGAGCTGCCTCCTCGCGCGGAGGGAGAGCGCGACCAGACCGACGTGACCCTGGGAGCCACGCTCGAGAAGCTCGCCTCCCAGAAGCCCACTCCAAGCATCGTGCACCTCTTCGCCCAGGCCCCCGTCCATGGCGGCGCCGTCGAGCGCGCCATCGTGAGGCTACGCCGCAGGCACGCCGATCTGCGCTGGACCCTGCCCGACTTCGAGCCCAGCCTCCTGGGCGCCCTGGACAGAGGAATGGATCCTGCTTTGGCCGAGGCCATCACGGGCGCTGTGCTCACAAGGATACGCGCGGCCAGGCGTCGGGCCGAGCGTCAACTGCGCCGCCTGGGCCTCCATATCCGCGCCGTGGATCCTCGCAGCCCTGGGGGCCACAAGGGCCACGCCCTCAAGGAGCCCGCGTGAGCCGCGACGCCCGGGCGCTGCTGCGCGCCAGGAACCTCCATCCCAAGAAGAGCTTCGGGCAGAATTTCCTGGTGAACGCCGGGGTGGTCGAGGCCATCGCCGAAGCCTGCGTCCCCGGCGTGGAGCGAGGCTCGGCCCGCCTGGTCGAGATAGGCGCGGGGACCGGCGCTCTCACCGCGGCCCTGCTGGACCGGGCGAGCGAGGTCGTGGCGGTGGAGCGGGACAGGGACCTCTTGCCTGTCCTGGAGAGCGAGTTCGCGGAGGAGCTACGGGACGGGCGCCTCCGGCTCATCGAGGCCGACGCCCAGAACGTCGACTTTCACTCCCTCCTCGGCGCCTTCCCCGGGGACTCTCCCAGGGTCCTCGCGGGGAACCTCCCTTACCAGATCACGGGCAGGCTCCTTTCGCTCGCGGTGCAGCTCGCGCCGCTCCTGTCGCGGGCCGTGTTCATGGTGCAGGACGAGGTCGCCACCCGCCTCGCCGCCTCGCCTGGCAGCAAGGACTACGGGGCCCTCACGGTCTTCGTCCAGGCCTCCTTCCTGGTGAGGAAGATCCGCACCGTCTCGCCGGGCTCCTTTCACCCTCCTCCGGAGGTGACCAGCGCGGTCGTGGTCCTCACCCCGGATCGGCCTCCGCGCGCCCTGGAGGACGACGTCTTTCGAAGCGTGGTGAAGCAGGCCTTTGCCATGCGCAGGAAGACGCTACGAAACTCCTGGTCCTCCCTGGGCCCCGAGCGGGTGGCCGCCGCGGCCCGCACGGCGGGCGTCTCGCTCGACGCTCGAGGGGAGACCCTGTCCGTCGAGCAGTTCGCGGGCATGGCCGAGGCCCTGAGGGCCCTCTGAGGGCGAGCTCACCCGTCACTTGAGCAGCGCGTCCAGCCCCAGCTTGCCGCACTCGCAGTAGCCTGGCTCCACGCTCGAAAGCCCTCCCCGGTGGCAGCACGCCTCGCACAGGGTGCGGACGGCGCCAGGATCGGTGCCAGCGTCCGCGGTCGCCTCGGCCATGCACGCCCTGGTCGCCTCCGTGTCGTATGTGCTGTGAAGACGGCACGCCTGGAGAGCGACGAGCAGAACGAGCAGAACGAGCAGAACGCCTGTTCGCATCGTCCGCTCCTGGCTTTGTCAGGGCCTGGTGTAGGTGGAGTAGAGGGTCGCCTCCGCCGTGGGGCTCACCTTGTTGGCCCGGATCTGGGCGGCGATGGACTCCGGCGCGTCCGCCTGAGCGACCCCGGGGACGCTCGCGCTCGCGAGGGCATACACGGTGAAGACATAGGTGTGATCCCCCGCCGGAGGGCAGGGCCCCAGGTAACCATAGGTGCTTGGCGAGAACGTCACCTTGGACTGGCGCGATCCCGTCGGGGCGGGCGCGCCTGGCTGGGCGCCGAAGGGGAGCGCCGCGGCGACGGAGCGTACGCTCGAGGGAATATTGTAGAGGATCCAGTGCATGTTCGGGACGGTGAGGTCCTCGAACACGATGGCATAGCTCTGGGTTCCAGGTGGCCCGTCGGTCCACGTGAGCGCGGGGGATCTATTGATCCCTGCGCAGGTGTGGGTATCCGGAAACACCCCTCCGTCGACCAGGCTAGGGCTGGTGAGCGCCATGGCGAGCACCGGCGCCGCGTCGCATATCCCCGCGTTGCATATGTTGCCTGCGGTGCAGTCTTCGTCCAGACCACAGGCCTCACCCGGATCGCACAGACGAACGCCCGCGGCGCCGCACACGGGCGGAGGCGCGTCATCGCAGATCCCCGCGTTGCACACGTTCCCGACCTGGCAATCGGCATCAGCCACACAGGCCTCGCCCGGATCGCACAGACGGACGCCCGCGGCGCCGCACGCGGGCGGCGGCGCTATATCGCAGATTCCGGCGTTGCAGATGTTCCCGGCCACGCAGTCTGCGTCCTCCACACATGGATCGCCGGGTTCACACAGATCGGGCAGACCCGCGCCGCAGGGCTCGGCGGCGGACGACGCTCGCCCGGTCCTTGCTTCGTCGGGGATCACCGCGCATCCGGTCACGAGGAACAACAGCGAGAGCGCACCGACGAATGCTCGTGAAAACTGCATTTTCTCAGAGTACCAGGCGGCGCGCCCCTTGCCAACGAGCGCAGCCTTGGCTCCTGCTACCCGAGGGTGAGGGGGGTTATCCCCCGACCCCGAACCATCCAGGGCCGGACCGCGCGGCCCCCATACGCCGCATGGACGGGGTTCAGCGTGGGAAAGTTGAACGATTGCGTGAGCCCCGCGACATATGTGCTACCCGCCCCGTCTACCGCGATGCCAGTACCATATTCATTGTTCGCCCCACCGAGGGAGCGGTCAGCGCCGGGCGTCCTGGATTTCGCAGGAGGATGGCTCCGGGGGACAGGAGCGAGAGGACGAACGCCATGAGCACGAACTGGAATGGGCGCATGACCGGAAATCCTACCTCGCGGCAGAGCTCCGGGTATACACTTTGCAAGTGACGCGCTACCCGGCGGCCGGGAGAGGCTTGCCCTGACGCTGACGGCCAGGAAGCCGGGCGCTCATGTCAGCGCTCGTCGTAGGGGGCGCCCAGCTGCTTCAAGGCGGCGAGGGCGTCGGCGCGGTCGGGCGAGGAGGTGGGCGCGTTCTGGAGGAAGATCCTGTAGTTCTCGATGGCCTCGGGCTTCTTGCCCATCCGCTGCTGGACCTGGGCGGCGGCCAGCGCCGCCATGGTGACCCACGTGGGGCGAGGCTGCGATTGCATGGCCTCCTTCACGGCGAAGCTCAGACGGGCCGAGGCCTCCGCGCTGTTGCCCTTGTCGGCCAGGAGCTTGCCATAGCGAAATGCCCAGTAGGGCTGCTTGGACATCCCGGCGGTGGCGAGCGCCCACTCCGAGAGCGCCCCCGCGTCGTTGCTGGTGCTCTGGTAAATCTCGGCGAGGACCGCGTGGGCCTCCACCCGGCTCGGCTTGAGCTCCAGCGCCTTCTTGATGTCGCGCTCGGCGTCCTTCACCGCGTTGGTCTTGTAATTGACGATGCCTCGTTGCCAGTAGGCGTCGGCCAGGGTGCTGTCGAGCTCCAGGGCTCGATCGACCTCTTTCTTGGCCAATCCTATGTCCGGCGGAGTCGCCTCGTTGGCCGCCCAGGCCACGTAGAGGTGGTAGTCGGCGCGGTTCGGCGCGAGCTCTGCGGCGCGCCTCAGGCGGGGCATGGCGCTGGTGACGCTCAACCCCCCCTTGCGGAGGTGAGCGCGGCCCAGGAAGTGGTTGGCCTCGGCGCTGTTCGGGCGCTGCTCGTACACCTTGGTCAGCATCTTGAGGGCCTCTTCGGTCTGGCCGATGGCCACGTAGGCCGCGCCGATGCGGAGCATGAGGTCGAGATCGTTGGGGGCCTTGGCGCGGGCGCCCTGGAACTGCTCCAGCGCCTTGGCGATGTCGCCCGCCTCCTCGAAGAGGATGCCTCGCTCCAGCGCCAGGCCAGGGTAGTCCTTGTCCACGGCGAGCACCTTGTCGAACTCGTCGGAGGCCATGTCGCGCTTGCCCACCTTGCGGTAGGTCTGGCCCAGGCGAAAGCGCGTGACGAGATCCGTCTCGTTCTTCTCGAGGGCCTGCTTGTAATAGGTGATGGCCTCCTCGAAGCGGCCCTGGGAGGCGACGACGTCGCCGAAGGCGCGCTGGAGGGACGGGCTCTCCGGGAGCTTCCCTCGGGCGGCCTCCAGCTTCTTCAGGGCCTCGGGGCCTCGGTTCTGGGAGGCCAGCAGGCCGGCGAGCGCCGCGTAGGGCTCGACCGCGTTGAGCAAGGCCGGATCGCTGAGCTCGATCGCGACGTTGTACTCGGTCTCGGCCGCGGACCTGTTGCCCAGGGCCTCCTCGCATTTCCCCAGCCAGAGGGCAATGAGCATCTCTCGCTTGAAGACGCCTCGCGCCGCTGTGAGCTGCTCCTTGGACTCCTTGAGGTGCTCGAGCGCTATCTTGGTCTTGGCCGAGCCCGTGATGGCCTCGACGCTGTCCGGGCTCTTCTGCAGGGCCTCGTCGAAGCGAGCCTGGGCCTCGGTGTACCGCCCGTCGACGTAGAGCAGCTCGCCCTGGCCGACCAGCGCCGACGCGTTGCGGACATCCAGCTTGCCGGCCTGGTCGAAGGCGGCGCGCGCCTCGCTCACCCGATCGCGCGCCAGGTGCACCCAGCCCCGGATCGTGTACGCGAGGGAGAGCTCGCCCGGGGAGGCGTTGGCCTTGGCCGGGCCCTCGAGGACGGTGGCGAGATCCTTCAGCGCCTGCGCCTCGTCGTGCTTGGTGTCCCAGACGAGCCGGGCGCGGGTGAGGAGCGCGCCGACGTGCTGGGGTGAGCCGAGGAGCGTCGCCTCGAGCTCCTTCTCGACCTTTACCCGATCCTTCTTGAGGAGGTACGCGCGAGCCAGGCCGAAGTGCGCTCTGGCCTCGTCGCTCTTCCCGACCGCCGCGCCGAAGGCCGCGAGCGCGGCGTCGGCGTCCTTGGCGGCGAGCTCGAGCTCCCCTCGCACGTACCGGATATCCTGCTGGATGGGATCGGCGGTGTCCTTCTTGGCGGCCGCGTCGAGCAGCGCGCGCGCCTGGGGGAAGTTGCCGGAGGCGGCCTCCTTCGCGCCCTGGGCCGCGGTGAGGTACTGGATCTCGGTCTTGGGCGGGAGCTGGTTGAGCAGGTACGCGGCCTTGGCGGCGTGCTCGCTCACCGCGCCGAAGCGGAGCTCCACGGCGTACTCGGTGAGCGCCGCATAGGCCGCGAGGGGCCTGGCGCGGGGGTTTCGCGCCTGGACGGTGACGACGTCCTGCGCCGCCTTGCGCGAGTCGGTGTACACGTCCTTGGCGAGGGCCGCGCGCGCGGCCGTGGCGGCGCCGTCCGTGGTCTTCTTCCACTCGCCGGAGTGGAGCGCGTCGCCGACGGCGAGGCGGCCAAAGGCCCCCAGGGTCGTGGCCTCGAGCGAGGCGCCGCCGATGACCACGAGGGCGATCAGCGCCGCGGCGATGCGGGGGCCCTTGGAGACCGGGCCCGCCGTGGGGCGCACCTTCGTCGGGCGCTTGGCATCGATCGAGGCCTCTTCGCCGCCGAAGCCGCCGATGGCAAGCCTCGGACCGCCGGGGAGGAGCGCCTCGCTCGACTCCGAGTTCCCCGAACCTCCGAGATCGACCTCGCCAAAGCCCATCCCCCCGACCTGAGGAGCGGATGACTGGCCTCCTCCGAGGGTCGGGCCTCCGAGGGTCGGGCCTCCGAGGGTCGGGCCTCCTCCGAGGGTCGGGCCTCCTCCGAAGGTCGGGGCGCCCCCGAGCGTCAACGGCCCCCCGAGCGTCAGAGGCTCGCCGCTCCCGCTCCCTCCCGCACTCTCCTGGAGATCGAACTCGCCGAACGCGCCGAAGCCGCTGTTGTTCGTGGCCGAAGGCAGGTATCGCTCCCCGCTCGTCGGCGCGGGCAGGAAGCCGTTCGTGCCCGTGGGTTGCGGGAGGTCCGGGTTGTTGAAACCCCTGTCGTTGCCCACGGCCAGCGGGAGATGCTGGTTCTTCCCCGCGGGGGCAGGGAGGTGGTGCCCAGCGGGCATCGCCATGGGTAGGTGCTGACCTGGCCCTGCCGGCGCAGGGAGGTGATGCCCGGCAGGCATCGCCACGGGCAGGTGATCGCCGAAGCCGGCCACGGTTGGAAGGTTCTGCCCGGTGGAGACCGTGGGCAGATCCTGGCCCCGGGTCGCAATCTGGGGCAGATCGCTCATGAGGCTGGGAAGGTCGAGCTCGCCGAAGCCTCCGTCATTGACGGGCGCGGCGGGCTTTGCAGGGGCGGAGGCGTTTGTCTGCGCGGGCGCCGCGCCTCGCGCTGCGGGAAGGCCGATCCCCTCCGCGCCTCGCGCCGTGGGCAAACCGATACCTTCTCCTCCCAGATCGAGGTCGCCCCAGCTCGGCGTGGCCGAGAACGCTCCGCTCTTGAGGGCCTGGGGAGCGGCAGGAGCCGTAGTAGCGGCATGCGCTGCGCGCGGAGGAGCCTTGGCCGAAGGTGCCGACGGCTGGAACGGCGCCCTCTGAGGCTGCGACGCCTTGGGCATCGGGAAATCGATCTCCCCAAAGCCCGGGATGGCCGGGAGATCATCGTCCGGATTGGAGAAGGATATACCGGCCGGAGCAGGCGGGGCGAAGGGAGCCGACGCGGAGGGAGTGGCCGCGGAGGCGCCGACCGGAGCGAAGGGAGAGGCCGGGGTGGGCGATGTGAACGCAGGGCGCGGCGCCTCCTGCGGCTTGGGCGCGGCCACGCGAGGCGCTGGACGCGCCGCGGCGGGGAGCCCCACGTCGCTCGCCAGGGCAGGCAGATCGAGATCGTCCAGATCCATCGCGAAGGAGGCGAACTTCGGCGCCTCGGGCTCGGCCGCCGCAGGAGCCACGGGGCGAGCCATGGCAGGTGGAGCGCCTGGACGAGCGCCCGGGCCAGGCTCTTTGACCGCCGGGAGCTCGTCGAAATCGGGAGGAGGCGGCACGACGGGCGGCGGCGCCGAGGTCGCCTTCGACGGGGCCTGCGCAGGAGCGCCCGACGCGGCCGGATTCGTTACCAGAAAAGAGTGACCGCATTTCGGGCACCGCATCTTCAGCCCCGTGGAGGGGACTCGGCGCTCGTCGATCTGGTAGGGTGCCTGGCAGGACTCGCACTCGACTTTGAGCATGGCTCCTCGCGACGTGTGCTCCAGCACGAGATGGAGCCTCACACGGTCGCCCAAGCCTACCATAGAGCCCCGAAGACATTGCGCCTCCGGCGGCCCCCACCCGCGGTTCGCTCTTTTCGACGCCGGTGGTAGTGTGCCGCAGGCATTGACCGCCCAGACCACTGGCGAGCTCTCCACGCTCCCTGGCACGAGCCCGGCGGAGGCTCCAAAGGCCGTGGTCGAGCCGGAGTCCAGGACCGTTCCGGAGGCCGGGTCGGCTCCGGCAACAGCCTACGCCTGGATGGCGCTGTCGGCGACGCTCTTTGCCCTGATGAACTTCTTCGCTCGCCTCGCTAGCGCGAAGGTGCCCTGGACCATGGTCGGCGCCACCCGAGCGCTCGTCGGCGTCCTCGTCGCGCTCGCCGTGGGGCGGCTCGGGGGCTCGGCCCTCAGGGTCCGCGACCAGAGGGGAATGTGGCTGCGCAGCCTCCTGGGCACGGCCTCCATGCTCTGCACCTTCTACGCGCTCTCCCGGCCCGCCCTGCCGCTGGGCGACACCACGACCCTGCTCAACCTGACCCCGGTGTTCGTCGCCCTGCTTACGCCGTTCTTCCTGCGCGAGCCCACGGGCGCGAGGGTCGTCGCCTCACTCTCCATCTCGCTCGCCGGGGTCCTCCTCGTGCTGCGCCCCGCGGCGCTCTTCGGCGGACAGGTGGCCGCCGAGGGGGCGGTGGACGTGGGCCTCGTCGCCGCGTTGGCCGCCGTCTTCGCCGCCTTTGCTATGATGATGCTCCGCCGGCTCGGGCCGAGGGAGTCGCCGGCGGCGATCTCGATGCATTTCTCCCTGGTGGCCGCGGGGACCTTCGCGCTCCTGTCGGCGCCGTCCCTGATCCTGCCCTCCGAAAAAGATGCACTCCACATGATCCTCGCGGGGCTCTGCGCGGGCTTCGCGCAGATCGCGATGACCCGGGCCTACGCGCTCGAGCGCGCGGCCCGAGTCTCGGCGGTGGGCTACCTGGCGGTGGCGGTGAGCGGCGCGCTCGGCGCCGCGGTCCTCGAGGAGTGGCCCCGCGGCACGACGCTCCTCGGGATGGCGCTCGTGGTGGGAGGCGGGCTCGTCATCGCGCTCGGGGCTCGCCCCTCGGCGTCGGGGCTACCCTCCAGGCGCTGATCCCGGGAGCGAGCACGGCCGGAGCCTTTGCATGTCGGATTTACCCCCTGGATCCAAATCGGTGGGGAACCGTGGTAACCGGTGACGATGGACTTGGTCGTGGTCGGGGCACGCCAGCACAACCTGAAGAACGTGTCGGTCTCGATCCCTCGGGGAAAGCTCGTGGTGTTCACGGGGCCGAGCGGCTCGGGGAAATCATCGCTCGCGTTCGACACGATCTATGCCGAGGGGCAGAGGCGGTACGTCGAGTCGCTCAGCGCCTACGCCCGCCAGGTCCTCGAGCAGCTCGCCAAGCCCGACGTGGAGCGCATCGACGGCCTCTCACCGGCCATCGCGATCGAGCAGCGCCCGCTCTCCAAGTCGCCGCGCTCCACGGTGGGCAC
>SXGT01005281.1_pt1 | contig 25586 bp, 19 predicted proteins | sample 3176221 | NCBI WGS metagenome assembly SXGT01 (sample SAMN11356862, study PRJNA531348) | freshwater metagenome | isolation source: freshwater sample F1-120 | place: China: Fuxian Lake, Yuxi | collected 2017-12-25
AGCCCCCGGACGGGCATCGTTGTCCGGGGGCTAACGCCCTCCGGCTCGCCTGTGTCGGTAAGTCTTGATTTGCTGTCTGCGTTACGGGACATACAAAAACTCGCTGGTGTTGAGCAGCGTGTGACACAATTGGGTCAAGGCGTTTGCAACGGAGTCTTCCTTCGCGATGCGAGCAAACGCTGCCTCGCAGTTCGCTCGCTCCGACTCACGAGCTGGCCGTCCGAGTGTGATCCGAAACGCGAGGTCGATTTGCTTCGTCACATCCGAACCTGCTGCAGCAGACACGCGTGCGGCGAGGTGTTCCGCGTGTTCGATCACGAAGCGGTCGTTGAGCATCGTCAACGACTGCAACACGACCGCCGAAGACTCACGCCCCGTGCAGTTCGTCGTCAGGTTCGGCTGATCGAAGACCGAGAGAATCGTCGGGTGATAGTTGCGGCGTGCGAGCAGATACAACGAGCGTCGCCAGGGACTTGTCGTAGTCGGCAAGTTCTTGTCGGAGATCACGAACGTGCCATCGGGACGCGGCTCGACCGGAATCGGCACGCCACCGAACGTCGAATCCAGTTTGCCGCTGACCGCCAGCACCGCATCGCGCACGATTTCGGACTCCAACCGTCGCAATCGCATCCGCCACAACAGCCGGTTGTCGGGGTCCAACTCCGAGGCGACCGCTTGGTTCGGCGCGGCCGTCGAGGACTGCCGATAAACCCGCGACGTCATGATCTGTTTGAGCAGTGGCTTCCGGTGGCCACCGTTGTCGAGGAACTCCGCCGTGAGCCACTCCAATAGCTCCGGATGCGTCGGCCGCGCGCCGGCGACTCCGAGATTGTCGGCCGTCTCGACCAGCCCTTTGCCGAAGAGATGCTGCCACATCCGATTGACCTGCACTCGAACGGCGAGGTGCGCGGCAGGGCTGTCGCGATCCGTCAGCCAGCGCGCGAGAGCCAATCGTCGGCCGGAGGTGATCCCCGTCGATTTGCTGTCATCCAACGCGGTTGCGTGACTCAGCACGGCCAAGAATCCCGGTGCCACTTCCTCGCCGGGTGTCTCGTGATTGCCACGCTTGAGCAACTTCGTCGGACTGACCGGACCGTCGTAGGTCACTTGCCAGTGCTGCCAACTTTTCTTGCGGCCGAGATGTTTCGCCGCTTGTTTCTCCCACTCGGCTGTCGTGACTTTGTCGGCCTCGCTGAGTGCCGCCGTGACTTCCTCCGGCTTCACGGTGAGCGCTGCACCAAATTTCTCGGCGAGGTACTTTTGCACTTCGTTCCGCTTGTCGGCCGCCGTCGCGATCGCGGCTTGCGTGTCGGTGCGGATCGCTTCCGGCAGCGTCGTTAGCTTGGTCGCGAACAACTTCGGCTCGTAGTTCGCCCGCCGTTCGGCGATCTGCTTCCGAAGCTCGGCTGCCTGCCGGTCGAGTTCCGTATTGTGCCGCTCGATCTCCGCCTTCTCGGTTGCGGACACGGCGGGAAGTTGCCGCTGAGTTGGGTTCAGCCAGCGATCCGGATTGAAGGCCGGCTGAAGCAATGCGAGGAATTGGTAGTAGTCGCGCTGCGTGAGCGGCTCGTATTTGTGGTCGTGGCACTTCGCACAGTTGAGCGTCAGCCCCAGCACGTTGTTCGCCAGAATCTCGCCCGTCCGCTGCCACACGGCATAGCGAGTCGCCGGCACGTTCAACTCCGGAGCGAACGTGTCATCGGAACTGGCTCGGAGAAAACCGGTGGCGATCAAGTGCTCGCGAATCTCTGGCGAGTAGGTCGCCGCCGACCGCCATTCGACGAGTTCGTCTCCCGCGATCTGCTCGGTGAGGAATTTCGCGAAAGGCTTGTCCTCGTTCAGCGACCGCACGACGTAGTCGCGATACATCCAACGATTCTCCAGCGGATGAATGATGCCGGCATCGTTGTCGGTGCTCATCACGTCCGCGTATCCCGCCGCGTCGAGCCAATGCCGTCCCCAGCGTTCGCCGAAATGCTGCGAAGCCAACAGCCGATCCAACAGCTCTTCGTAGGCAGTCGCGCTGGTACTCGTCACGAACGCGGTCACCTCTTCCGGCGACGGCGGCAGGCCGATCAAGTCGAACGACACACGGCGAATCAGCGCGGTCTTGTCGGCCTCGGGCGAAAACGTCAGTCCTCGTTCTTCCAGCTTCGCGAGCACGAATGCATCGACGGGCGAACGCACTCGGTCGTTGTCTCTCACACTTGGAACTTGCGGCCGCACCACCTTCTGAAACGACCAATGCCGTGCCTTCTCGGCCGATGGTGCGGTCGATTGCCCAAACGCGACAGCCGCACTGACCACAAGAAGCGCCAACGATCGGAGGAGGAGTGAACGCATCGGGCAACATCTTGCGCGGCAGAGCCGAGAATGTCCAAGGTCCAAAACTCAATGTCCAATGAAACCCCAATTCCCAATGTCCAAGAGGCGATCTCGCAAAACCTTGGGAATTGGACCTTGGGATTTCCTTGGTCATTGGGTTTTGGACCTTGGGATTTCTCGCTCTCTCAAAGTCGCTCGAACTTTTGCAGCGTGTGAAAGTCATCCCCCTGAGGTTTCGCGTTGCCGTATGCGGCTCGGACGACTTCGGAGACGTACAAGTCGCCGCGCGAGTCGAACCAGATGTCGTGCGGCGCGAAGAAGTCTCCGGGAGCGGTCGGGGTGTCGCCGCCGCCCCAGCGTGTGAGCAATTGCCCGCGCGAATCGAAGATGCTGACTCGGCCTCCGGTCGCGTTGGGGTGCGGAGCTTGCGTGCCAGGCCACATCCCCGCGCGGTATCCGACTTCGGCGACGAAAACGTGGCCGTCGTCATCGATCGCCACTTCGCACGGTCGCGCGATCTCCGGCCACTCGGCCAGGAAATCGCCATCGGGTGAGAACAATTGGATGCGGCTGTTCTCACGATCGGCGACGTAGATCGTCCCCTGTCGGTCAATCGCGATGCCATGCGGGATATGAAACTCTCCCGGCCCCGCACCCGGCGCACCCCATGAATGCAGTAATCGCCCGTCGGCCGAGAACCGGTGAATGCGAGCGTTGCCGTAGCCGTCGGCGATGAACAGCTCGCCGTTGGAGGCGATCGCGACGTTGGTTGGAAAGTGAAATGGTGGGCCGACGTACTTGATCGTGCGGTAGTCGATGCTCGTCGCGCCGGTGTCCGAAGGGACTCCGTGAGTCCCCAGCGTCATCAGCAACTGGCCGTCCGCTGTGAATTTTCGGATGGAGTGCCCGAAGTCGTCGGTGCAGAACACCGAGTCATCCGATGCGATCGTGATACCGTGCGGCCGCGCGAACAGGCCCTCACCCCACGAACCGAGAAACCGTCCGTCGCGGTCGAAGATCGTTACGGGATGTTCACCGCGGCTGAGGACGAAAGCTCGATCCTGCGAATCAGTGGCGACACCCACGACCTCGATCATGTTCCAGTTCGCCGGCCAACGAGGCCAGTCGGCGACGACTCGATAACGAAACTCACCGGAGCCGAAAACGTATTGGTCATTCATCGAGTGTCTCGCAATCGAATTTCATCGCTTGGTTGAGGGCTAATCTCGAAGGCTGTGGCCGGTCAATTCGAGGAAGAGTTGTTCGAGACTCGACAGGCTCGTCTTTACGGAGACGAATTCGGCCTCTTCGAAAATGAGGAATGTCAGCGTGTGACGCCAATCGCAGGTTATCGTTTTCCGGAAAGGTTACGACTTCGCAAATGCAGCAACAACCGCTGATTCAATGTCATCACGGACAGGTGACCCGGCAGCTTCAACCATCGACGCCGGATCATATCCATCCGAGTGATTCAGCCTGCATGACGGCCGACTTTGTTGATGCGGCCATAGACATCGTTGAGGATCCAGTGAAACAGCACGAGATGAATCGACTCGACCATTCCCATGTCGTCTAGCGGCACATGCAGATTGTTCTTGCCGAGCGATTTGAGCTTGCCGCCGCCGTAGCCGGTAATGCCCCACGTCCGTAGGTTGTGGCGGTTGCCCCACTCAACGGCATTGAGAATATTGGGGCTGTTGCCGCTGCCGCTGATTGCGATCAGCACGTCATCGGGCGAAGCGAAGTTCTTGAGCTGCTCGACAAAAACGCGGTCGAAACCTTCGTCGTTGCCCCACGCCAGAATGTACGGCGTGTTGTCCGTCAGGCTGAGCACCTTCAACCGCTTAACGCTGTCGTTCGTGAAGTCCTCACGCCGCAGCGTGCTCTTGCCGAGGTCTTCGCAGAAGTGCGACGAGTTCGATCCGCTGCCGCCGTTCCCGCAGATGAACACAAACCGGCCGTCCTGATAGGCCGAGTAAATTTCGTCCGCCAACCCCGCCGTCTGACTGAGGTCCAGCTTGCCGAACTCCTCGGCACAGCGAGCGAGATATTGTTGCGGGTTGAGATGCGCTCCGAGCATGACAGATCACTCCTTTGGGGCAGGCCAGTTTGTGAAACTGCATCGCTTGTAACCCGACGCGTAAGCGAGGGCGAACGCTTCACCAGGTACCAATTCCTTGCGTTCTGAAGCGCCCGCCCTCGCTTGCGCGTCGGGTTACAAATTGCGGTGCGACTTGTCGTGATTTGATCGCCCCGTTGCAACTCAAGATTTCGGCCGCGTCGCGCTCACGACAACAGTTCGTGAATCACCTTGCCGTTGTTGACCACTTTCACGGGGCGGCCTTCGGGGGTGTGGAACTCGGCGTCGGGGTCGATGCCCAGGCAATGACACATCGTGGCCGTGAGGTCTTCCGGGCTGCGCGGATCGGCTGCGGGCTTCTCGCCCTTCGGATTGGTGGCTCCGACAACCGTGCTGCCGCGTACTCCGCCGCCGGCCAACAGGATGCAATTGGCCGGGCCCCAGTGGTCTCGACCGGCATTGTTGTTGACTCGCGGAGTGCGACCGAACTCGCCCATCACGACGACCAGCGTTTTACTCAACATGCTGCGATTTGACAGATCGCTCAGCAGCGTCGAGAGACCGGTGTCGAGTTGCGGCAGGAGTTCGTTTTTCAGCACGCGGAAGTTCTCGGCGTGCGTGTCCCAGTTGGAATGGTCGATGGTCACGCAGCGAACGCCCGCCTCGATCAAGCGCCGAGCCATCAGGCAGCTTTGCCCCAGCGAATGCCGTCCGTATTCGTTGCGCAACTTCGGGTCTTCCGAATGAATGTCGAACGCGGCCTTCGTCGCGGGGGACGTGATCAGGTCGAACGCCTTGTCCCGGAACGCGGAGGTCATGCGGGCCTTCGCGTTCGCGGCGACCTCGGCCGATTTTTCGAACCGATCGACTTTCCGCATCAACGCTCGGCGGTCGGTCAGCCGCGAGCCATCGACGACGACCGGCGGCACGAGATCCGGCACACTGAAGTTCGGGGCGTTCGGGTCCGCCTCGACGACAAACGGCGCGGCAACCGAGCCGAGATACGCCGACCCCGCTGATGGGTGCATCTTCGGCAGGCAGACATACGGCGGTACCGCTCCGCGCGGCCCCAGAATTTTCGCGACGACCGATCCGTGGGCCGGCCGCTGATTGTTTGGCACGAGGTTCGGATTGAATCCAGGCAGCGGCTGATAGCCGGTCAGCATGTAGTGGTCTGCTCCGCCGTGATCCGAGTTCGGATGCGCCAGCGATCGCAACAGCGCGAAGTGCTGAGCCTGCTTGGCGACGAGCGGCAGGTGCTCGCAAATCTGCATTCCCGGCACGGTCGTGTCGATCGGATCGAACTCGCCGCGAAACTCCGGCGGCGCGTTGGGTTTCAAATCGAGCGTGTCGATCGTGCTCAAACCACCCTTCAAAAAAAGAATGATCAGCGAGACATCGTCCTTGTCCTTATCTCGCGCCGCCTTGTTCAAGTCCGCCGCTCGCGCTCGCCCGGCCAACAAGTCCGGCAGTGTGAGCACCCCGGTCAGAGTGCTCGCACAGCCGACCTTCAACAGATCACGGCGTTGAATGCCATCACAGAATCGAGCGGATGAGGACATGTTGGACTCCCATCAGTGATTGAACACAAACTCCAACGAGTTGAGCAAGCTCCAAGCTAAATCTTCGGCCGCATGGCGGCGAGCGGATGCGTGATCTTGCAGATATTTCGTGGCGGCGGCCTTCTCGTCGGCGGTCGGCAGGCGGCTGACGATGGTCAGGTACAGTTCGTCGATCAAGGCGGAATTGTCGGACGGGTAGCGGCGGGCAAGCCGGGCGACGGTGCCAGATTCGTCGGAGAGTTTGGATTGCAGTTCGGGGGAATTCAGGACGTGCAGGACTTGGGCAACGCTCGGCTCCGTCGCTCGTTCGCATTCGCAGGCGGTGGCTCGGACGGGGCGGCCGAAGAGTTTCAGGAAGTCGTGTTTGACTTGGCTGTCCCAAAGTTGGATCGCTCGCGAGCCGTCGGGAACGCCGGCGAATTTTTCGGACGTGCCGGTCGCCTGGCAGACGGCATCGAACAGGACTTCCGCATCCAGCCGCTTGAGCAACGCCCGCGAGTAATTCTGCTCGTCCCGTTCGTTCGTGACGTTGGGCTTTGCGGATCGCTGGTACGTTCGCGAGGCGGTGATCGTGCGGATGAGTTGATGGACGTCGAAGCCAGACTCGATGAACTTCGCGGCCAGCTCATCGAGCAGTTCCGGATTCGTCGGCGGGTTTGTCAGCCGGACGTCATCAACTGGTTCGATCAAGCCACGGCCGAGGAAATGTGCCCACGCGCGATTTACGATGTTGCGAGCGAAGAACGTGTTCTTCGGCGACGTCATCCACTCGGCGAGCAATTTGCGGCGGTCGCCTTCCGGAGATTTCTCAGGCGACGGTTCGCCCAGTGCGTGAGCGAAGACTGTCTCGCCGGTTCGCGAATGTTTCGTGGGGCCGGAGTCGCGAGTCAGCAGCATCTCCCCCTGCGGAGTCGGCTTGAACGTGATCTGCGTGAAGAACGCTTCCATGCCGAAGTAGTCGGTTTGGCTCCAGCGGTCGAACGGATGATGGTGACACTTCGCGCAGTCGATCCGCACGCCGAGCAGCACTTGCGAGATCGTCGCGGATTGCTCGCCCGGCTGATTGACCGCCTTAAAGACGTAGCCGGCCGGTTGATCACGCAAGAGTCCTTCGGCGGTCAGCAATTCACGAGCGAACCGATCGAACGGTTTGTTGGTCGCGAAGCTGTCGCGAATCCAGCGGTAGTAGCCGTTGGCTCCGGCATGTCCGAGCGTTGGACGTTCGACACGCAGCAGATCGGACCATTTCAGCGCCCAGTAGTCGGCGTACTCCGGCCGCTTGATCAGTTCGTCGATCAAACGTGCTCGGCGATTAGGCTGTTTGTCATCAAGGAACTTGCGAACTTCGTCGGGCTTAGGCAGCGTGCCGATGACGTCGAGGAATGCTCGCCGCAAGAAATCTTCGTCAGAGCACAGTTCGCTCGACTGGATGTTGAGCTTGGCGAGTTTGGATTCGACGAGCGGGTCGATGAAGTTGCGCATCACGCGCTCGGCGCGGGTCTCCTGACCCCGCCGCTCGTCTGACCGAAGGTCTCCCGATCCGGCATTTGCCCTGGGATTGGGGAGACCTGCGGTCGGAGCTGCGGCGGGGTTAGGAGACCCGCGCCGAGCACTGTCGTTGGGTCGCGGGATCAGCACTCGGAAGACATCGACTGCGCCGAGGTAGTTGGCCATGACGGCTACGTCGCCGGGGGTCTCGTGAGTCGAGACCAGACCGTGCTCATCGACCGACGCGAGGCCGTCGTTGTTCGACTGGAACTTGGCGTGCCGAGTCACCTCTTCCTCGAACCCGTTGTCGAACTTCGCGACGACCTTCAGTGGTTGAGTCGTCCTGAGCCCCATCACCTGCTCGCGCGGCGTGACGGTGATCGAGGTGACGCGCGGAGCGGTCGGCTCGCCAAACGGCAAGCCGTTCGCGATCCAGTTGCGGAGGACACGGTACTCGTCGGAGTCTTTGCGAATGCGAACTCCGCCGCCATGCGGGACATCACCGCAGGATTTTTGGAGCAGCAGACTCTTTTCGGGAGCGTTCGGGTTCGTGCGGCGACCGCGGCTCTCGCTGGTCAGCGCGACATGATCGGCGTTCGGGTCGAAGCCGAAGATCGATAGCTTGAAGCCGTTCTGCCCTTCCGCCTTGCCGTGACATCCCGACGAATTGCAGCCGAAGCGAGACAGGATCGAGACGACATCGGTCTCAAAATGGAACGGCCGAAACTTCGCCGCGTCAGCCGCGAAACTCTGCGTCAGTGTCCCACCAAGAACGAACATGCCGAGCAGCCACGACTTCAAGCCGAAGCCGACGAGCACTCGGTGGGTGCTTCGCGAGGGCAAGTTCATGGGCGGGAATGTTCGGTAGGAGGAGGGAAGGCAGGTCCGTGAGTGGTCCTCACCGGACGCATCAGAACGGCCAGATGCTAACGCATCGTCCGGCGGTGGGACAATTCTATGCTGGAAATCTCGCGGCATGGGCTTGGTTTTCAGAGTTCTCCCAGCCAGTACAATCCGCGCGATCGCACCGTCGGTCAGCCATTCCAGGCTGACTCGGTCAACCAGAGATCGTCGATTGCCAATTCGGGTCAGGCTGGAAAGCCTGACCTTCGGGAAGGACCGAGCCATGAATCGTTGGATGTGCCTCGTTGTAATCGTCGGATTGACCAGTTCCGTTCGAGCGGACGATTGGCCGCAGTGGCTTGGCCCAAAGCGGGACAGTGAGTGGCGCGAGACGGGACTGGTCGAAGTCTTCCCGGAAAACAAGCTGCCGGTGAAGTGGCGCGTGCCGATCGCAGGTGGCTATTCGGGACCGGCGGTCGCTGGTGGGAAAGTCTTCGTCACCGACTTCGCGAAAGAGTCCGGCAAAGAGTTCAACAACCCCGGCCAGCGCGCGGAGCTGAAAGGCAAGGAGCGAATCCACTGTCTCGACGCGGCGACCGGCAAGGAGATTTGGAAGCACGAATACGACTGTCCATACGCGATCAGCTATCCGGCTGGGCCGCGAGCGACTCCGACGGTCGCGGATGGCAAGGTCTATGTGCTCGGAGCCGAAGGACATCTGCACTGCCTCAACGCGGACACCGGCAAGGTCGTTTGGGCGAAGGAACTGAAGAAGGAGTACAAGTGCGACTCGCCGATCTGGGGTTTCTGTGCTCATCCGCTGGTCGATGGCAACAAGCTGATCTGCGTCGTCGGCGGTGAGGGGAGCACGGCGGTCGCGTTCGACAAGGAGAGCGGCAAAGAGTTGTGGCGTGCGATCGAGGCTCGGCATCCCGGCTATTGTCCGCCGACGATCATTGAGGCAGCGAAGACTCGGCAACTGCTGATCTGGGATGCCAACAAGCTCAACAGTCTGAATCCGGAAACTGGTAAGAAACTGTGGTCGTTCGATCTGGCCCCGCAATACGATATGGCGATCACGGCACCCCGTCAGTTCGGCGACTTGCTGTTCGCCAGCAGCATCGGAAACATCGGCGCGTGTCTCAAGCTGACGAGCGACAAGCCCGGAGCGGAGCTACTTTGGAAGGAGACCCCACGCAACGGCGTCCCGTGTGCGAACAGCACGCCGATTCTGGATGGCGGGATGATTTACGGAGTCGATTGCCAGCAAGGCCCACTACGCGGAGTCAAACTCGAAACCGGTGAGCGTCTGTGGGAAACCTACACTCCGACGACCGGCAAGTCCGGCGAACGGGCGAGTCACGGAACGGCATTTCTCGTGAAGCATCAGGACCGCTACTTCCTCTTCAGCGAAACGGGCGACCTGATTTTGGCGAAGCTCAGTTCTGCCGGTTACGAGGAACTCAGCCGCTTCCATGTGCTGGAGCCGACCCAGGAATGCTTCGGCCGCGCCGTGATCTGGTCACACCCGGCGTTCGCAAACAAGTGCTGTTTCGCTCGCAATGACAAGGAAATCGTCTGCGTCTCGCTCGCGAAGGATTAGCACGACGCGCTAGCGAGTGGTCCTCGTGAAACCACTCGCTGGCGCGTCGTGCTGGCAAGGAGTACCTCATGCCGGAATCTGGTTCGCTTGCTGGTCGGGCAGCTCTTGTGACGGGTGCCGGTGTAGGCATTGGCCGCGCGGTTGCGGAATCGCTCGCCGACGCTGGTGTGTTTGTCGGAGTGCATTGTCATCGCAGTCTCGATGGCGCGAATGAAACACTGGCGGCGATCCGACAACTCGGCGGTGACGGGATCGTTTTGCCGGCCGACTTGAGCCGCGATGACGAGGCGAGGCGATTGGTCGATCAGTTCGTCGAAGCAGCGGGGCGGCTCGACATCTTGGTCAACAACGCGGGAAGTCCGATCGAGCGGCGGAAGATCGAGGATTGTCCGCTCGATCTGTGGCGGCAGATCATCGACACGAATCTGACCAGCGCGTTCATCGTCACTCGGCGAGTGATCCCGCATTTGAAGCGGAGCGGTCACGGCGCGATCGTCAACAACTTGTCGCTCTCCGTGCAAACCGGCGGAGCCAACGGAGCCGGGCCATACGCGGTCGCGAAAGGGGGCCTGCAAGTGCTGACCCGAACGCTGGCTCGCGAGCTGGCTCCCGACGTCCGCGTGAACGCGATCATGCCGGGAGTCATCGAGACTCGGCATCACGAAGTCTTCACGACACCCGAACGAATGGAACAGTACCGCCGCGAAACGCCGCTGGGCCGCAACGGCACGGCCGACGAGGTCGCCTCAGTCGTGCGGTTTCTGGTCAGCGATGAAGCACGGTTCGTCAACGGAGCGCTGCTGGACATCAACGGCGGCAGGTTTTTGCGATAGCCGCGAACGTAGCCGCCTCGCTCCCGCGAGGCGGAGCTAAAACCGACGGCTCACCCATTCACAAACTTGTTCATGCTCGCCATCGTTTGGCCAAATCGTGAGTCGCTCAACAAATGCTCTGCCTCGCGGGAGCGAGGCAGCTACGTTCGCGGCATCACGCCGGAACCGGAAGCCCAGCCTGTTTGAGGAACAGCTTCATGTCCTCCCAAACGTCTTTCTTTGCGGCGGGATTGCGCAGCAAGTACGACGGGTGATAGGTGCAGAGCACGGTCGCTCGGCCGTGCTGGAACGAGCGGCCGCGCAGTCGGCCGATGCTTTCTTCGGTCCCCATCAGGTTTTGAGCAGCGGTCGCGCCCCAGCAAACGATGAATTCGGGGTCGATGACCGCGATCTGGCCATCGAGCCATTCGCGGCAGTTCGCCGCCTCTTCGGGAAGCGGTTTGCGGTTGCCCGGCGGCCGGCAGCGCAGAATGTTGCAGATGTAAAAGTCTTCTCGTTTCAGACCGCAAGCGGCGATGATTTTGTTGAGCAACTGACCGGCCGCGCCGACAAACGGCTCACCCTGAGCATCCTCGTCTGCTCCCGGAGCTTCTCCGATGAACAGAAACCGAGCCTCCGGGTTGCCGACTCCGAAGACCGTTTGCGTGCGAGCACTCGCCAGTTCTTGGCAGCGCGTGCAGGCGGCGACTCGCTGCCGAAGTTGATCCAGCCGCCACTCGCGATCCTCACGCGAGCCAGCGGGATGCGGGCTGGGGGCCAACGGCTCGGACACGACGGGAAGAGCGTGCATCGCCGAACTTGATGCGGCGGCTGGCGGTCTTGGCGTCGTCCGAGTTGCGGGCGGCGAAGTCGTTCGCGAGGCCGCGCTGCCGCTTTGCGGAGTTCGCGTTGTCAATGACTTTGATGGTGCAGGGACCGAGCGTTTGCGTGGCGGCATGGGGAGGTGACTCAAACCTGCGCGCCGCCAGCCTTCCAACTCTTGCCGCAGCGCGCGGTCGATCGCGAAAGAAGAATCTTCGGTCATCGGAAGTCTCAGACCTGATCGCTACAGATTGACGAGTCCAAAACTCGGCGAGCGGAAATTCGGCACTCTCCGCTCGCCGATGAATGGCAAGAATCCTTTCGCCTATTCGACGATCTCAATGAGCTCCAAGTCGAAGATTAAAACGGCATGCGGCCCAATGGTGGGGGGCGAACCGCGTTCTCCGTAGGCCAACTCGGACGGCAGGTAAACCGTCCATTTGTCGCCCGGCTTCATCTTCACGAGCGATTCTTTGAAGCCTTTGATGACGCCGTTGAGCGGGAACTCGGCGGGCTTGTCGCGTTTGGCCGGGGCGTCGCCCATGTAAGAACCGTCGAAGACTTTTCCGTTGGTCAACCTGCCTTTGTAGTGAACCTTCACCGTGTCCGTGGCTTTCGGTGAGGCTCCCTTTCCAGACTCCAGCACCTTGTACTGCACACCGCTTGGCAACGTCTTGATGCCTTCTTTTTCTTTGTTGGCGGCGAGGAAGTCTTCGCCCACCTTCACCATCGCGCTCTGACGATGTGGTTCGTAGGCTTTGAAAGCCATTTTGATTTCCTCATCGGTGAATTCCGAGTCCTTCCCATACAACGCGTCTTCAAGCCCCTTGATGACCCGTTTCGGATCGACATCGACTCCTTGCTGCTTCATCTGACCGATCTGTTGTCCTAATGCGTAACTGATCTTGTCGAGCAGTTGTTTCTTATCGACCAGCTTTTTCCCCAGCGCGTTTGGGTCGGCTTCGAGTTCCAAGCTCGCATCATCATCATTCGCCTTCTTTGCTTTTGGCTGAGCCTTCGTTTTCGGTTTTTCGTCGTCCTGAGCCATCGCGAAACCGACCACGGCCACCAAACTCAACATCACCAACCACTGCCGCATGATCGCACCTTTTCTGTTTCAGTTGGGGGAAAAATCAAAACGGCGAAAGTCTAACAGCCGGAGAGGACATCACCCAACCCTTTGGATGTCCTCGCGAGCGAGCGATCTTAATATTTTCTGGCTCTCCGCCATTTGTGTTGTTTTGACGGAGGGCTTACGCAATTGCGCGAAGGCGCAAAGAGGAAGAATCCCAAGATTTCAGCACTTTGCGCCTTTGCGTGAGCCCTCTTCGGCCAATCCGCTTTCAACAGGAATGGTGGAGAGCCTATTTTTTCGCAGGGAAATTCCTGGCGACGAACTCCAATCGAATGAACTCCCGATCCAAAGTCGACCTGCGGGTGATGATTTGGCGTCCTCAGGATTCCACTCGGAATTCGAACATCGCCTGAATTCGCCCAATGATCCAAGGTCTGTAGCCTGGAGATCATTCTCTGCTCCAGATATAGACTTCCATTGCGACTATTCCCGGTCATCTGACGACGGAGGCGATCATGCGCTGGCAATGCACTCGACTGACTGTTTTGGTGGTCTTGATTTCGTTCGCGGGTAACTCGCTCGCCGATGCTGCGGAACGAGCGTTGTGGACGACATCGAAGGTGGTCGGGTCCGCAGAGCCGCCTGATCCGTATCGGTTGGAGCTGGCGTATCCGAAGCTCAAGTTGTTCGAGCCGCTTTCAGCGGCGCTGATCCCGGGATCGAAGCGGCTGCTGGTGGCCGAGCGGCCGGGGAAGATCTGGATGCTTGATGCGTCGAGCAAAGAACCGCAGCCGCAATTGGTCGTCGACTTGAAGCGAACCGTTTACGGCATTGTCGCGCATCCGCAGTTTGAGAAGAACGGATTCGTCTTCGTCACGAGCGTGGCTGATTCTGCCAATCCATCTCCGAATGGAAGTCGATTGACTCGGATCACCGTCGTGCGCGGCGAGACGCTCACGGCCGACGTCGCCAGCGAAAAGGTGATCCTGGAATGGCCGTCGGGCGGACACAACGGAGGCTGCGTGCGGTTCGGACTGGATGGGATGTTGTACCTCGTAACGGGCGACGGCAGTGGCATCGCGGATTCACTTCAGACCGGGCAAGACCTGAGCGACTTGCTCGGCGCGATTCTGCGATTGGATGTCGACCACCCCAGCGCCGGACTTGCCTACGGTGTCCCCAAGGACAATCCATTTGTTGGCAAAGCGAAAGCTCGCGGCGAGATTTGGTCGTTTGGACATCGGCAGGTGTGGAAGTTTTCCTTCGACACGCCAACCGGTCAGATGTGGGCTGGCGAAGTCGGACAAGACCTGTGGGAGATGGTCTACCTGATCCAGAAAGGGGGCAACTACGGCTGGAGCGTTCGCGAAGGAGCGCATCCCTTCCGTCCCGAGCGGCCAAAAGGTCCAGCCGAGTTCGTCGCGCCGATCGTCGAGCATCCGCATTCGGACTTCCGTTCGATCACCGGTGGCTGGGTCTATCGCGGCAAGCGATTGCCGGAACTGGTGGGAGCGTACATCTACGGTGACTACGACACCGGCAAAGTCTGGATGCTGCGCTACGACAACAAGGCCAAGAAAGTCACCGAACATCGCGAGTTGTGTGACACGCAAGTTCGGATCGTGGAAATCATCACCGACGCGGACGGCGAAATTCTGTTCGTGGACTTTGCTGGCGGCGGACTGCATCGGCTCGTACCGGTTCCGCCGACCAGTCAGCCGAAGCCGCCGTTCCCGCAAAAGCTCAGCGAGACGGGCTTGTTCGCCAGTGTCAAAAACTACAAACCAGCTGCCGGAGTCATTCCGTACGACGTCGTGGCCCCTTTGTGGTCCGACGGAGCGATCAAGGATCGCTTCATGGCCGTGCCCGGAGATACCAAGATCGAGTTCGACGCGGTGACGTATCCTGCGGAAGCTCCGGGCAACATGCCCGGTTGGCGATTCCCCGATGGGACGGTGTTTGTGAAGACGTTCTCACTCGAAACCGAAGCGGGCAATCCGAAAAGCGTGCGGCGATTGGAGACTCGGCTGCTGCACCACATCAAGATGCCCGGCAACGACGACGAGTACGGCGCGCAAGTCTGGAACGGCTACACCTACGTCTGGAACGACGATCAAACCGACGCCGAGTTGCTCGACGCGAAGGGTTTGGACCGTGTCTTCAAGATCATAGACAAATCGGCACCCAACGGCGTCCGAGAGCAGAAGTGGCACTTCCCCAGCCGAGCGGAATGCGCGCTGTGCCACACGATGGCGGCGAAGTATGTGCTCGGTGCGACAACCGAGCAGTTGAATCGCAACTTCGATTTCGGTGACGGCAAGCCGAAGAACCAGTTGAAGCATTTCGACGAACTCGGCTACTTCACGAAGCCGATGCCCTCGGACGCGAAGGGACTGGGGAAGGTGCTCGTCGATTACCACGACTCGAAACAAACGCTCGATGCCCGCGCGCGGTCGTACTTGCACGCGAACTGCTCGCACTGCCACCGCAAGTGGGGCGGCGGCAATGCGGAGTTCATTCTGCTCGCGTCACTTCCGCTCGCGGAAACCGGCACGGTCGGCGTCCGGCCGGGACAAGGATTGTTCGAACTGACCGAACCGAAATTCCTCGTTCCTGGCGATCCGGCGCGGTCGATGATCTTGCATCGCATGAAAAAGATCGGCCTCGGCCGAATGCCGCACATCGCGTCGAACATCGTCGATGCCGAGGCGGTCGAACTCATCGAACGCTGGATTCGCGAGCTGCCGAAGTGAGGCCTCCATCTTTCGCCCTTTATTTTCCGCCAGCATGCTTGCGTTCAGACGAATGCAGGGCGGCGGAAAATGAAGGGCGGAAAATGGGGAGAACAGAAATCACGCCTGATCCTTGAACGCGATTTGCAGTTCGATGTTTTCCTTCGGCAGTACTTTCCCGCCGACTTCTATATGCGGGTAGACGAAGAAGTTCAGCGGCTGGCTGGTGGACTTCGGGACTAGCGAGATGTCTCGCCCGACCGTGAACGTCACCCGATCCGGTGTCAGGCCACCGAAGTAATAGTCCTTCATCATCGGGTTCTTGTCCGCTTCCGAGATATCGACCGGCACCCAGCCGCGCTCGTCCGCGTAGAACCAAGCCCAGCAATGATAGCCGGCGATCGGGCCTTCGGGCTTGTCGGTCGGGATCGAGAAGCCGATCTCAAACCGCGCGGGCAATCCCTGTGACCGAGCCAGCGAGATGAACAGGCTGTGGAAGTCGGTGCAGTTGCCGTAGCGGCTGTCGCAGACCCAATTCGTGTCCCCGCGACCCCAGCCAGTCCCTTCCTTCTTGTACGCGACGTGATTATCGACAATGTCGTAAAGCTGCCGCGCGCAGGCAAACTTGTCCTGCATCAATTCGATCATGTCGAGCAGCTTGAGCGACTTGCCAGTCGTCGGGACCATCGTATCCGCGCGCAAGAAAAACCGACGTCTGGCGTCGTCCAATTGTTCAGCGGCGGGAGCAACAGGCCGTGACAGCCCGCGCTGCACTTCGCGGCGAGTGATTTCGTACGGGACATCGACGCTGAACTCGCCGCTCTCTGGGATCTTGGTCTCGAAGAAGAGGATGCGATTCCCAAATTGCTCGTCGGCATTTTCGGAGATCTCGCCGGGAGCGGTTGCCTCCAACCGTTTGACGCTTTGCTCATCGCTGGAGGCCGCCGACGGCAGCCACACACGGATGACGGAGCCCGCAGCGTCGTCGGCGGGCTTCAGGTCTTTGACTTTGAAGCGGTAATGAAACGTGAAGCTCCGTGACTTCAGCGGCGATGCGGAGTCTGGCGTCGCGTCAATCTTCGAGTTCGGCACTGCGAATTCTTCATCGGTCGCAGTGACCGCGGGATCGGCAATGGCATCGTTCATTGGCGGCTCAGAGTTGTTCCCACAACCCAAAACAAAACCGGTGCAGACCAAACTGGTCGCCAAAATGAAAAATTTCATGAGGTCAGCATCTCCAGATTCCTTGTGTTGAAGTTCCAAATGGCCCAAGGCCGACGCGGCAGAAGTCTAACGGCACGAATTTGAACTGTGCCATGAACACGATCAACGAAAAGCACGTATGATCCACTCCGTTCATCAATCGGCTCGAGCGCGCCCGAACCGGTCAAGAGATCTCAAACGAAAACGGAATCACCTGTCGAACAGAATCGTGTCCGAGGCTGAGCATTAGTAGCCGGTCGAATCCCAACGCGACACCGGAACATTCCGGCAAGCCACTTTCCATCGCGGCCAGCAAGCGCACGGGTTCCGGGATGTGTCGTTCGCTGGCACTCGCGTCGTGACGGACACGAGCCCGCAGCGCGGCGGCGTCCGTGAGTTCGTGATAGCCGTTGCAAAGTTCGATGCCGTGAACATACAGCTCGAAGCGCTCTGCCACGGCCGTCTGTCCCTCGCCACGGATGCGAGCCAGCGCGGCTTGCGAGGCGGGATAGTCGAACACGAATGTCGGCCGATCGTGGCCGAGCTGCGGCTCAACTCGCTCTGCCAGCAAAAGATTCAGCCAACCATCGCGATCGTCCGGCAACAAACTTTCGGGAGCGCTGACTCCCAGCCGTCTCGCGAGTGCCACGATCTCGTGAGTTGGCCGTGCGAGGACTTTCGAGCCGGCATGACGCTCGAAGGCCTGGTCGTAGGTCAGGTGCTCAACGGGGTGAGGGGCGAGGGGTGAGAAGAGGCCACAGATTGCCGCTTGATTTCGCTCGCGAATGCCGTGATGAACTTCTCGACGAAATCCATTTGGTCGTGGTGCGTGTCGCCGACGCGATACCACTCCAGCATCGTGCACTCAGGGTTGTGCTGCCGGCCGAGTTCGCCGTGCCGAAAGACTTTGCCGAGCTGATAAATCGCCACGGCACCCGTCGCCAGCAACCGCTTCATCGCAAATTCGGGAGACGTTTGCAGAAACATCCGCTCGCTGGCGGACGAGGCGACGACGAACGGCTCGATGTTCGGATCGATGACCCGCTCGTGCGACAGCAACGACGTATCGACCTCGAAGTATCCAGCGTCGTCAAAGAATTGACGAGTGAACGACAGCAGCTTGGCACGAAGTCGCAAAACGTCGAGTGTCGCGGAGGGGCGGAAGTCGGTCACGTTGTTTTCCGGTGAGGGGGTGACACGGTGAGGGGGCGACACGGTGATTTGCAATTCTCACCGTGTCACCCACTCACCTTGTCACCGTGTCATTTCAAATACGACCGCGCGCGATCCGAAATATCCTTGCGGCACCAGCCACCTTGCCAGCGGACACACTTCACGGCTTGGTAGGCGTTGAGCTTGGCTTCGGCGAAGTCGGCACCCAGCGCGGTGACTCCGAGCACTCGGCCGCCGTCGGCGACGAAGTCGTCTCCTTTACGAGCAGTCCCGGCATGAAACACTTTCGCATCAGACAACTTCGCCGCCTCGTCCAGGCCGCGAATCGGAGCACCCTTCTTCGGCGAGGCGGGATAACCGTCCGCCGCCATCACGACACAGACGGCAGGTCGCTGGTCCCATTCGGCTGGACCGAAGTCGGCCAGCGTTCCATCGGCGGCGTGTTTGAGCAGCAGGCCGAGGTCGGACTTCAGCCGCATCAGCACCGGCTGTGTTTCGGGATCGCCGAAACGGACGTTGAACTCCAGCACCTTCGGGCCTTGGTTGGTGACCATGATGCCGGCGTAGAGGCAACCTTTGAACGGCCGCTCCTCGACGTTCATGAAGTGGACGGTCGGGACCAGCACCCTCTCGACGATCTCGTCCATCAGCTTGTCGGTGATCAGCGGAGTTGGGCAGTACGCACCCATGCCGCCGGTGTTCGGGCCGGTGTCGCCGTCGTAGGCTCGCTTGTGGTCTTGGCAGGCTTCGAGCGTCAGGATCGTGTTGCCATCGACGATCGCGAGGATGCTCGCTTCGTGACCGTGCAGGCATTCCTCGATCACGATCTTGTTGCCCGATTCTCCAAAGGCTTGTTCGAGCATGATCTGCTTGACGGCGTCGAGAGCCTCTTGGCGGTTCGAGCAGACGAAGACTCCTTTGCCCGATGCGAGTCCGTCCGCCTTGACGACCAGAGGAGTTTCCTCGCGGTCTTCCAGAAACGTGACCGCGTCCTGGTGCCGCGAGAACGAGTGGAACTCGGCGGTCGGCACGTTCGCCTTCCGCATCAATTCCTTTGAGAAGATTTTGCTCCCCTCCAACTCGGCCGCTTTCTTGGTCGGACCGAAGATGCGGAGGTTCGCCGCTTGAAACGCATCGACAACACCCGCGACCAGCGAGGCTTCCGGCCCGACGACGGTCAGGTCGATTCGCTCGGACTTGGCGAACTGCACCAACTGCTCAACATCGGTCGCGCCGATATCGATGTTGGTCGCCTCCAGCGCTGTGCCGGCATTTCCCGGAGCACAATAAACTCGCTCGACCGACGGCGAGTTCTTCAGCTTCCAACACAACGCATGCTCTCGGCCCCCTTGGCCGATGACCAAAACTTTCATCACGAAACTCCCAAACGGCATGGGGAGGGCGAGGCTCCCGCCGAGCCGTCGTTGGACAACCCGCACACGATCGGCTCGACGGGAGCCTCACCCTCCCTGACCTATTCCGAAGCGGCGAATGATAGCGGCTGAAAACGAAGCAACCGAGTCTGCGAGCGGTCGCAAACTCGGTTGCCGAATCAATTGGGTGGCACAGCTTGCTTCAAGCTGTGTGCCGAAGGCATTGGAAACTGAAGATCGCGCGGTCACCAGAATCAGCCTCGGTTTTCCCAATGAAAGTTTTTCTTGAGTTTCCGATGCTGCGCACACAGCTTGAAGCAAGCTGTGCCGCCCGCGATCTACCCCCTTATTCTTACCGGCTCCTCATCGAACGAATCTGGCACCGGTTTCAGTGGCTTCGGTGCTTTCTTCTTCTCCTCCGCCGCTTCGAGCATCCGCTGGGCCTTGGCGGCGGCGGGGCTGTCCGGGAACTCTTCGGCGAGCGCTCGCAGAATTTGCTGAGCACTCAGCAGCTTCTGAGCGGCGTGCAAGTTGGAGATCTGCTTCTCCAGCGAGAAGATCGTCTCCTCCAGCGTTTGCTCGTTGACCAGTTCCGCCTTGGCTTTGGTCAACTCGGCGAGCTTCTCTCGCAGTGTCGTCAGCTTGGCCTTCTGCTCGTCCGAGAGATTGGGTTCGGCGAGTGACTCGATTCCATCGGGCTGTTCGGGCTTGGCAGCCTCCGGCGTAGATCGCTGCTTTCCCCGAACTGTTTCGGGCTCGTGCGACGATCGAAACGCCGGTGCTTCAAATTCGTCAAATGACGACCTCACCTCGGCTGGCTTTCGGGTCGGCGCGCTCTGGGCCAGCACCGACGGCTCGTCCTCCGAATCGAAATCGAGTTGCAGCGGCTTCGCTTCAACGATGAATTCGTCGTTGTCAACGACGGCTGTTTTCCGAATCGGCTTGTGGTCGGCCACATGTGGGCGAGCGGGGGGCGGCGATTCAAGTTCGTCCAAGTTAGACGCCGGTTCCGATTGAGCGATGCTGATGTCGGAATCCGCCTTGGCATCGACATGCTGAATCTCGACAAACTTTGGAGAATGACCTTTGGTGTCCTGCCACCAGCGAGCACCGATCAGAACTCCGGGAACGGTCGCGACGCCCAAACAAAAGACACCCAACATCTGGAGCAAATGCTTTTTCATGTCACCCTCCGTGCGAAAAAAAATCCCGTTGCGATTCGGCATCGCGTGTCCCTGATGACCGCGCCTCCAAGCGGCGATGAGTCTGTGCCTGGAATTCCGAACCGTCAAGACAAACTTTGCGAGTGAAACTGCTCGACAGTCCGCAGGCTCATCAGTACGTTGTGCCAGCGTATTGGCCGCGACCGAGTTTTGTCCGAGGCTACCGCGATGTTGCGATTGTTGGGTTCTCAACGGCGATTGTGCGACGGGATCAGTCGTCGCGATTTGCTGCACATCGGCGGGCTGGGTTTGTACGGACTGACGGCTGAGCGAGCCGCGTCGCTGGCGGCAGAATCGCTCGCGACCGGCGGTGAGCTGCGGGGCTTCGGAAAAGCCAAACGCTGCATCATGCTCTTTCTGTTCGGGGCCGCTTCGCAGCATGAGACGTTCGATCCAAAAAACGACGCTCCCGCCGAGATTCAAGGTGAGCTGAAAGGGATCCCGTCCGCGCTCTCCGGCGTGCCGATCTGTGAGGGGCTGCCGCTGACGTCGAAGATTACGGATCGGCTGACGATCGTCCGGTCGATGACGCATCCGTTCCCGCTGCACTGCGTCGCGTACGCACTGAGCGGCATGCCGACCTACACGACCGACATCGAAACGAAGCCGCGCGATCCGGTGCACTGGCCGTACTTCGGTTCGATTGCCGATTATTTTTGGAGCATGAGCGGCACGGCGCTAGCCGCCGGTCAGACGCGGGTGCCGACACCGGCGGCTAGCGCCGTGCCGCTCAATGGCTCTGCCGCTTCAGTAACGGGGCCGAGCACCGAATGGACTCCGCGACATGTCGGTTTGCCGTGGGTTTTCAATTCGCAGGTCGATGATCTCGGAGTTCTCGCCGGGCCGTATGCCGCGTTCCTCGGACAGCGGTTCGATCCGGTGTGGGCGAAGTTCGAGGGGAAGTCGCTGCGAATCGCTCCGAAGGCTCGCCACGAGCAGCCGAAGGAATACTCCGACCCGTACGCGGCCGTTGATCCCGATTGCCGCTTCGTGTTTGACGGAGCGGGCCGGTTCGCCGAGAACGTGTCGCTCGACCGATTCAACCTGCGGCGCGAGTTGCTGTCGCAGTTCGATGCCGCTCGACTGTCTGCCGACACGCTGGCCGAGCGATCGTACTCGTCCAATCAAGGCCGAGCGTTGTCGCTGCTAACGTCGGCAAAAACGCGCGAGGCGCTCGACGTCAGCCGCGAAGCTCCGACGCTGCGCGAGCGATACGGTCACACGCTGTTCGGTCAGTCGTGCCTCGCCGCGCGGCGATTGGTCGAGTCGGGGACGCAGTTCGTCTCGGTCTTCTGGGACGCCTACGGCACCTACTTCAGCGGAGCTTGGGACACTCACCAAAACCACTACCCGCGGATGAAGCAGTACTTGTTGCCCGGCTTCGACGCGGCGTTCTCCGCACTGATCCTCGACCTCGAACAACGGGGGCTGCTCGACGAAACGCTGGTGCTCTGCATGAGCGAGCATGGCCGCACGCCGCAGATCGACTCGAAGCCGGTCGGAGCCGCTCGGCACCATTGGTCGCAGGTCTATTCGATGGCGCTCGCCGGTGGAGGGACGCATCGTGGAGCGGTCGTCGGCCACAGCGACCGCATCGGCGGAACCGTCGCAGACACGCCGATCTCTCCGAAGGACATCCACGCGACGACGTTTCATCTGCTCGGCCTGAACCCACACGCCGTCATTCACGACCAACAAAACCGCCCGTACCCAATCGCCGGCGACGGCCAAGTGAGACACGAGCTGATCGCCTAGGAGGATCGCACCGCATGGACTTGCACAACACTCCGCTGGCCAACGAATTCTTCGAGCATGTTGCCGTCACTCCCGCGACTGCCGTGGCGTTTCTGGAAGGCCCGGCTGCGGCCGCTGATGGTTGCGTCTACTTCAGCGACATCCCCAACAACCGGATCATGAAGTTTGATCCGCGAACCAATCAGCGTTCGGTGTGGCGAACACCCAGCGGCCGAACGAACGGCTTGTTGTTCGACGCCCAAGGCCGCCTGCTCGCCTGTGAGGGAAACGAGTTCAGCCCCAACGACGGCAACCGCCGGATCACGCGCACTGACATGAGCACCGGCAAAGTCGAAGTGCTCACCGAGCGATTCGAGGGGAAGCGGTACAACTCGCCGAACGACATCGCGGCCCGCACGAACGGACAGATTTTCTTCACCGATCCGTGCTACGACGACCGCACGACGATGGAGCTCGATCACGACTCGGTCTATCGCATCGACATCAACGGCTCGGTGCAGCGCATCCTGACTCAGCCGCAGATTCAGCGGCCGAACGGCATTCATCTCAGCCCGGACGAGAAGACGCTGTACCTCGTCGATAGCTGCCCGATCATCGGCGGCAACCGAAAAATCTGGGCGTTCGATTTGTCGGAAAAGGGGGAACCGAGCAACCAGCGAGTCGTGTTCGACTTCGCTCCCGGCCGAGGTGGCGACGGCATGACCGTCGATCAAAAGGGAAACTTGTACGTCGCGGCCGGCATCTCGCGACCGCGCGGGCCGCACGAATCGACGGGAGTTCCGCCCGGCATCTGGATCATTCGGCCCGACGGCAAACTGCTCGGCAGGTTGCCGATCCCGGAGGACACGATCACGAACGTGACCTTCGGCGGTGAGGATCTTCGGACGCTGTACGTCACTGCTGGAAAGACGCTGTTTCAATCTCGAACCACCATCCCTGGCTGGGCCGTGCATCGGAAGATGTGACACACACTCGAAAGGAGTCGCCGACGTGCAACAGGAACTCGACGAATTTGTGTCGGAGCAACAGGCGGTCGAGCAACTTCGCGGCAGTCGGCGGCGGATCGACGAGCAGCTCTCGAAGGTCATCGTCGGGCAGGCTGGCGTGATCGAGCAGTTGCTCATCAGCCTGTTCGCTGGCGGGCATTGCCTCATCACGGGTGCTCCCGGTTTGGCGAAGACGCTGCTCGTGCGGTCGATCGCGCAGATTTTTCATCTGAAGTTTTCACGCATCCAATTCACGCCCGACCTGATGCCTGCCGACATCACCGGGACAGAGATCCTCGAACAATCCGCCGACGGTCATCGCCGGATGCAGTTCGTCAACGGTCCGATCTTCGGCAACGTGATCCTGGAGGACGAAATCAACCGCACGCCACCGAAGACTCAGGCCGCGCTGCTCGAGGCGATGCAGGAGCATCAAGTCACGGTCGCCGGCGTGCGGTATCCGCTGGAAGAACCGTTCTTTGTGCTCGCCACGCAGAACCCGATCGAGATGGAGGGAACGTATCCGCTCCCCGAAGCGCAGCTCGATCGGTTCATGTTCAACGTGTTGATCGACTATCTGCCGGAAGACGATGAGGTCGCCGTCGTACAGCAGACGACCTCGCGGCGTCCCGAACCGATCGAACCGCTCTTCACCGGCGAGGACGTCCGCCGCTTCCACGAGGTCGTGCAGCGAGTCCCGATCGCCGAAGACGTCGTCCGTTACGCCGTGCGGCTCGCCGCCGCTAGTCGCCCCGGCCAGACGAACTCCCCTGACTTCATTAACGAATGGGTGAGCTGGGGTGCGGGAACACGAGCCGCTCAATACATGGTACTCGGAGCGAAAGCCCGTGCGCTGCTTCACGGTCGCAGCCACGCCACGGTCGAAGATATTCGAGCGCTTGTTGCCCCGACGCTGCGTCACCGAGTTCTCGTCGGTTATCGCGCCGAAGCCGAAGGGATTTCGGTGGAACAAGTCATTGGGAGGCTGTTAGAGACGGTCGTGTCACCATCATGAGCAATCAACCAATCGAGCTGGTCTCTCGTAGAGGATCACGCATCCGAGCATTGATCGTTTTGTCGATATCGGTGGCGGCATCGGCACTGTTACTGGTCGTAATTCGTTTTTTCTACTTTGAGCCGAAATACGACCATAACGTGCATTCAATCCTGATCGCAGACTGCAATACGACGCTCACCTCTGCGAGACCATTTGATGCCGATGCGACCGCAGAGGAACTCGAATCCGCTCTTGGAGAGCGAGTAAAAATTGAGGGCACAGCCAGACTCAACCTCAAACGAAAGGGGACTTCGTACATCGAAGGAACGAATTTTAAGGTCAACCTCCATGAGTTGAGCGACCGTCCGGAGGTAAATGGGCGGCGTGTGATCGCCGAAGGCTGCTTGTGCAAGGTACGTCTTTCATCATCGCCGATCATCGAAGCGAAAAACCCCAATCCTCATACAACGAATCGATTGGTGCAGTTACCGACGGGATATTTCTTTTTTTTGCGAAATGCTGATTGGCAAGTCGCGTCTATTGACGGGTTGAGCGAATCAAAGCAGGAATAATCTGAAGGACAAGGCCCGTATGCAAAGGTCTGCGACATCGATGCTGAACCAAAGGCGAAGTCCTGAGAGCGGAAAAACTCGCTCCTCGTCGTACATCGACCCGGCGGCGTTGATGCGGATCAAGAATTTGGAACTCCGCGCGAAGCTGGTCGTCGACGGATTCCTCAGCGGTTTGCATCGCAGTCCGTATCACGGGTTCTCGGTCGAGTTCACCGAGTACCGGCAATACAGCCCCGGCGATGACCTGCGGTTTCTCGACTGGCGGCTGTTTGCACGGTCGGATCGCTTCTACCTCAAACGCTTCGAGGACGAGACGAACCTCCGCTGCTACTTGCTGGTCGATCTGAGCCGCTCGATGGGGTTTCACTCGCTCAGCTACGACAAGGCCGAGTACGCCAAGACGGTCGCCGCGACGATCGCGTACTTTCTGACGTTGCAACGAGACGCGGTCGGGCTGATCACGTTCGACCAAGCCATCCGCGAATTCCTACCGGCGAGGTTTCGCTCCGGGCATTTGCACCGGCTGATGATCTGCCTGGAGCATGAATTGGCCGGCACCGCCACGGACCTCGGCTTGCCGTTGGAGCAGGTTGCGCGGACGGCTCGCAAGCGCGGTGTGATCGTCTTGCTGTCGGACATGCTGGCACCGGTTGAGATGCTGGAGACGAAGCTCGGCTACCTGCGGTCGCAAGGGCACGAGGTCGTCGTGATCCGCATCCTCGATCCGGCCGAGGTGAGCTTCCAATTTCAAGACGAGTCGATGTTCTTCGATCTGGAATCGGGCCGCGAACTGTACGTCGATCCGCAAGCCGCGAGAGCCGGTTAGGCAGCCAGTTGAAATTGATCTACCGGCAGTTTGGCTTGCTGAGTTATAGACCGCGAAAGGGTTTGGGAGAAACATCCAGGTCTCAGGGACGAGACGATGAATGCAGAACTGACAGAGGCTGTGATTGCAACGGCTC
>SXGT01730291.1_pt1 | contig 25584 bp, 27 predicted proteins | sample 3176221 | NCBI WGS metagenome assembly SXGT01 (sample SAMN11356862, study PRJNA531348) | freshwater metagenome | isolation source: freshwater sample F1-120 | place: China: Fuxian Lake, Yuxi | collected 2017-12-25
GAGAGAGGGATTCGAACCCTCGGTACCGGTTTCCCAGTACGACAGTTTAGCAAACTGTTCCTTTCGGCCTCTCAGGCATCTCTCCATACCCCTTGTTATAGGGGATGCAAATGTAAAAAAAAGATTTCCCATTGCAAAACAAAATGCAAATATTCGTGGAATGTGTAATCACAGTCAAAAAAGCCATTTCAGATGTTCCCATTTATATGACTTTCGTCAAATCTGACTTCTATCATTTATTTTCCTTCTTTCACTAAATACATTTGTTTCAACAATAAATCAAAATTGAAATCCTATGGAAACAAATGATACAAAATTTCAAACAAGAATAGACGAAGGTGAATTTGTTGAACCCAAAGATTCTATGCCAGATGGATATCGACATCATCTCATTCGCCAAATGTCGCAACATGCACATTCTGAAGTTATCGGAATGCAGCCAGAAGGAAATTGGATTTCACGCGCACCGAGTTTACGTGCTAAACAAATTCTTTTAGCAAAAATTCAAGATGAAGGTGGTCATGGCTTATACTTATATAGTGCAGCTGAAACACTCGGAATTTCGCGCTCCGAAATGATTAACCAATTACATTCAGGAAAAGCAAAATATTCAAACATCTTTAATTATCCAGCTTTGACCTGGGCAGATATAGGTGCTATTGGCTGGTTGGTAGATGGCGCTGCAATTGTAAATCAAATTTCCTTGCAACGTACTTCTTATGGTCCTTATAGCAGAGCTATGATTCGCATCTGTAAAGAAGAAAGTTTTCATCAACGTCAAGGTTATGAAATTATGGCAAAGATGATGAAAGGAACTAAAGAACAACAAGAAATGGCACAAGATGCAATGAACCGCTGGTGGTGGCCTGCATTGATGATGTTTGGTCCGCACGACACCGACTCACCTCATTCTTCTGATGCTTTCAAATGGAAAATAAAACGAGAAGGAAATGATGAGCTACGCCAAAAATTTATTGACAAAACAGTTCAACAAGCTGAAGTGATTGGATTAACTATTCCTGATAAAGAGTTAAAATGGAATGAGAAAAAAAATATTTATGACCATGGCGAAATCAATTGGAATGAATTCCATCAAGTAATAAGTGGAAACGGGCCATGCAACAAACAGCGTATGGAACACCATATAAAATATCACGAAGAAGGTGCTTGGGTCAGAGAAGCTGCTGAAGCTTATAAAAAAGAAAAATCAAACTCGAAAATTTAACTACTGCTTAAACTAAAAAACCATGGCAACAGATACACAACTCGATCTTTGGGAAGTATTTATACAACCAAAATCTGGAAACAGATACGCGCACGCTGGAAGCATTCATGCATCCGATAAAAAAATGGCCATCCAAAATGCACGTGACATTTACACCCGAAGAGGTGAAGGAACTAGCATTTGGGTTGTTCCTTCAAATTGCATCATTGCTTCAAATCCAAGTGATGAAGACATGTTGTTTGAACCTTCAAACGATAAAGTTTACAGACATCCTACATTTTATGAAATGCCAGAAGGCGCTAAAAATATTTAATCATGAAAAAACAAGAAGCAATTTACAACTACGCACTACGATTGGGTGATAACTCATTGGTATTAGGGCATAGATTGGCTGAGCTTTGCAGCAAAGGCCCAATCTTAGAAGAAGACCTGGCTCTTACAAACATGGCGTTGGACCATATTGGAAGAGCACAGGCCTTTTTAAATTATGCCGCACAAGTGGAAGCAAAAAATAAAACAGCCGATGATCTTGCTTACAAACGTGGCGAACGTTCATTCTACAATAATCTTATCATGGAATTGCCTGATAAAGATTTTGCATCAACAATTGCCCGACAATTAATTGTTTCAACATTCGAATACTTTTTATATACCGAGTTAATGAAAAGTAAAGATGAAACGATTGCAGCTATTTCAGCTAAAGCGGTAAAAGAAGTAAGATATCATTTAGCTCATTCAAGTGATTGGACATGCAGATTAGGAGAAGGCACAGATTTGAGTCACGAAAAAATGCAACGTGCATTCAATGATGTTTGGATGTTTACAGATGAATTATTTGAAATGAATGAAGTAGATGAAGTTTTAATCAAAGAAGGAATAGCCATTGATTTAAATAGCATCAAACCACTTTGGTTCAATCATGTTAAAGAAGTAATTGAAGAAGCAACATTAAAATTACCTGAAACCGGATATATGCAAACAGGAGGCAGAAAAGGAATTCATACCGAATATTTAGGACATATACTTTCAGAAATGCAATACTTACAACGCGCTTATCCAACAGCACAATGGTAAATACACTTCATACAAAACAAGATATTTTCAACATCTTATCTTTTATTCCTGACCCCGAGATTCCTGTTGTCAGCATAAAAGAAATGGGAATGTTAAGAGATGTTGTTTTAACTGATAAAGGATGCGAAGTAATTATCACTCCGACTTACACCGGTTGTCCGGCAATGGGAATGATTGAAGATGATATAAAAAGAGTTCTAAAAGAAAATGGTGTGTCGTCTGTAAATGTAAAATTAGTGTATGCACCAGCTTGGACTACCGATTGGATGACTACTGAAGCAAAGGAAAAAATGCGCAAGTACGGAATAGCACCTCCTACTTCGTCAGCTTGCAACAAACTCACTTCTTTTTCAAAAAACAATTTAATTAAATGTCCACGTTGCAATTCAACTCACACCGAATTAATAAGCATGTTTGGTTCTACTGCCTGCAAAGCACTTTACAAATGTGATAGCTGCAAAGAGCCATTCGAATATTTTAAGTGTCACTAAAAAATTAAACTATGCCAGTATATCAATCCATAGGTCATGTCCCTAAAAAACGGCATGTAGTATTTCGCCAAAAAGATGGAAGTTTATTTCATGAAGAATTATTTGGAACAGAAGGTTTCTCAGGAACATCTTCATTGGTTTATCATTTAAACCCTCCTACAATGGTAAAAGAAATGGGAGTTCCCTACTCTGTTCGTCCTGAGATTGCTATTGAAGACAACTTAAGAGCCATGAGTTTTCAAAGTTTTGATGTTGCACCGGAAAGTGATTATATCAAAAGCAGAAAAATACTTTTTGTTAACGATGATATGGCAATCGGAATTTCAGCACCATCAAAATCCATGACAGAATACTTTTATAAAAATTCAGATTCGGATGAATTAATTTTTGTGCACAAAGGATCTGGCTCCTTACATTCCATGTATGGAATTGTAGATTTTGAATATGGAGATTATTTAGTAATTCCTCGCGGAACAGTTTATCAGATGAAATTCAATGCTTCAGAAAATAAGTTATTAGTAGTTGAATCACATAGCCCAATAAGAACACCCAAACGTTATCGAAATGAGTTTGGGCAGATGTTAGAACATTCTCCATTTTGTGAACGGGATTTAAAACTGCCTCACTCTCTTGAAACACATGATGAGATGGGAGAATTTACAGTGAGAATAAAAAAACGTGGATTGATTTATCCATACATTTATCAAACACATCCATTTGATGTTGTGGGTTGGGATGGCTACAGCTATCCATATGCCTTTTCAATTTTTAACTTTGAACCAATCACTGGTCGCATCCACATGCCTCCTCCTATTCATCAAAATTTTGAAGGAAAAGGATTTGTGATTTGTTCATTCGTTCCACGTTTATACGATTATCATCCTGATGCTATTCCTGCACCTTACCATCACAGCAATATTGATTCGGACGAATTACTTTATTATGTAGATGGTGACTTTATGAGTCGTAACAATATTGGGAAAGGACAAATTACTTTACATCCCGCAGGAGTTCCACATGGCCCACATCCTGGAGCCATTGAACGAAGTATTGGTAAAAAAGAAACGGGAGAATTGGCTGTAATGATTGATCCATTTAGTCCTGTAAAAATTACAAAAGAGGCTATAAAAATTGAAGTCAAAGATTATTACAAATCCTGGATGACAAAAGAAGAAACTGTTTAATATAAAATATAACACCATGAAAGATTTAACTACAGTAGCAAACTATGACTACAGCGGAGAAAAAGTATTTGAAAAAGCAAAAGACTTTTTACCTATCAACGGAACTGATTTTGTAGAATTATATGTTGGCAACGCCAAACAAGCTGCACATTTTTACAAAACAGCATTTGGCTTTCAATCCTTAGCCTATAGCGGGTTAGAAACGGGCGATAAGGAAAAAACTTCGTATGTTCTCAAGCAAGATAAAATTAGATTAGTATTAACAACTCCTTTTAATCCGGACAGTGAGATATCTCATCACATTCGCAAACATGGTGATGGTGTAAAATACATTGCACTATGGGTAGATGATGCACGCAAAGCATTTCACGAAACTGTTAGTCGTGGTGCAAAACAGTATATGGAACCAACAGTATTTAAAGACGATTCGGGCGAAGTCATCAAGTCAGGAATTCACACTTATGGTGACACCATTCACTTATTTATTGAAAGAAAAAATTACAAAGGTGTTTTCATGCCAGGTTACGTGAAATGGGAATCGGACTACAATCCAGGAACCTGCGGATTAAAATACATTGATCACATGGTTGGAAATGTTGAATTGGGTGACATGAATAAAGTAGCTAAGTTTTATGAAGATGTAATGGGTTTCGCAAATCTTATCACATTTGACGACAAAGATATATCAACTCAATATACTGCATTGATGAGTAAAGTGATGACCAATGGTAATGGCAGAATTAAATTTCCAATCAATGAGCCAGCGCATGGATTAAAAAAATCACAAATCGAAGAATACCTTGATTTTTATAAAGGCGCAGGATGTCAGCACATTGCCGTTGCTACGGATGACATAGTTTTTACAATTTCAGAAATGCGCAAACGAGGAGTTGAGTTTTTACATGTTCCCGGAACTTATTACGATACTGTAAAAGACAGAGTTGGTATTATTGAAGAAGACATGAACATTCTAAAAAAATTAGGGATAATGGTGGATAGAGATGAAGAAGGGTACCTCCTACAAATATTTACAAAACCTGTAGAAGATCGCCCTACTCTATTTTTTGAAATTATTCAACGCAAAGGAGCAAAATCATTTGGTAAAGGAAATTTCAAAGCATTGTTTGAATCAATAGAAGCAGAACAAGAGCGCAGAGGAACATTATAAAAACAACAGTATGAAAGTAGAAAAGACAGATGTTTTGGTTATTGGTGCCGGACCAGCAGGTTGTATAGCTGCATCACTCATCAACAAAAGAGGATATAAAGTTAAAATAGTTGAAAAAGAAAACTTTCCTCGTTTTGTGATTGGTGAAAGTTTGCTTCCCCGGGTGATGGATCACTTGGAGGAAGCAGGCTTTTTAGAAGAAGTAAAAAAAGCAAAATTTCAAAAAAAATTTGGGGCAAAGTTTGTACGTGGAAATGAAGTTTGCGATTTTAATTTTGAAGATCAGTTTACGGATGGATGGAAATGGACCTGGCAAGTACCAAGGGCTGAATTCGATCAAATACTTGCAACTAAAGTTGCAGAAATGGGTGTTGATGTGAACTTCCAAACAGCTGTAACAGACATAAAATTTTATGGAACAGACTCCGTTACAACCGTAGTTGACAAAAACGGAATCGAATCTAAAATTGAAGCCAGATTTATTGTTGATGCTAGTGGTTATGGAAGAGTAATACCTCGAATGTTCAATTTAGATGAACCATCATCTTTAGAATGCAGAAAAACACATTTTACTCATTTTAAAGATTTAAACCGACCAGGAGGAATTGATGGCAATAGAATTACTGTGGTAGTGCACGAACAAAGAACTTGGATTTGGATAATCCCTTTTTCAAATGGAATAACTTCAGTGGGATTTGTTTCTGATCCAGAATTTTTTGACCAGTTTCCGGAGAATCCAATTGAGCGAATGAAAAAGCTTATTGAAACGGATGTTCATACAAAAGAACGTTTCGGAAATGCAGAAATGATTTTTAATCCTAGAACTATTGAAGGTTATTCCATTTCAACAAAACAATTGTATGGAACCGGGTATGTTTTGGTTGGAAATGCAACAGAGTTTTTAGATCCTGTATTTTCTTCAGGAGTAACTTTTGCTATGGAGTCAGGAAATAAAGCTGGCAAATTAGTCAGCAAGTTTTTAAGTGATGAAAAAGTTGATTGGCAAAAAGATTACACCGAATATATGATGCAAGGAATAAATACTTTTCGCACATACGTATCTAAATGGTACACAGGTGAGCTACACAATATTTTCTTTTTCGAGCACCCCGACTTAGAAATTAAAAAACAAATATGCTCTGTACTGGCAGGCTATGTATGGGATAAAACCAATCCTTTTGTTAAGAAACATGAAAGAGCTGTAAAGAATTTACATGAGCTTATTTTAATGGAAAAAGAGTAGTATGAACGAATGTCATATCAAAATATGACTTTGGTCATACTTAAGTGCAACACAAACTAGCAATTTTGTATAAATAAAAAAACAAAAAGCTATGGAAACGAAAGGTATTTATCAATTACATGAAGACCACAAACAATGGTTGAACAATTTAGTATTTTATAATGATGAACTAAAGATTATGCAGAACAGAATTGCAGAAATCGCTCAAAAGAATTCGTCTAAAGAAGTACTAGCAAACGTAGAACATTTTCAAAATCAATTTATCGTTCAAAAAGAGTTGATTGACACTATTTCTCATGATTTAAAGCTACATGAAGAATTATTGGAAAAAGAAGTAAAGAAAAATGGAATAGCTATCGATCATAGAAAATTTCCGGTTCATTTAAACGAATTAGAAAACATGCAATCGTTTGAAAAAATATTCAATGAATTGAGAAAAGAATTGAATTTATTTTTGTCGAAGTATATGTAGCTTAAAGTATTGCTGTTTTCTGATTCTCTGGTTAATTAAAACGAGCAATATGCAAAAAATAAAATTTATTAATAGGAATAAAACGCATTTTTACGACACACTAAAAGAGCGGGTTGATAAATATTTCATCGACAATCATATTTCCAAGCATGCAAACATTACAATGGTCGCAAAAACCATTGTAATGCTTTCGTTGTATTTTATTCCACTCATCATTATTTATACAAACTCGGTAAACATTATTGCTATGTGGTTATGTTCAGCAATTATGGGCGTAGGCTTGGCTGGCATCGGTATGGGAATAATGCATGATGCCAACCACGATGCATATTCTTCAAAAAATAAATTAAATAAACTTATTGCATTTGCATTAACTATAGGAGGAGGAAATAATAGAAATTGGAGAACACAGCACAATATCCTTCATCATACTTATACTAATATTCATGAGTATGATAAAGATATAGACAACAAGGTAATTATGCGGTTTTCTCCTGCGGGAAAAAAAAGATTCATTCAACGATTTCAAATAATTTATGTTTTTTTCTTTTATGCAATAATGACATTGTATTGGACAACTGCAAAAGATATAGTACAATATTTTCAATTCATTAAAAATGGCTTACATCGCGATACCCTTTCTCAAAAAATAATTACACTGTTAAGTCTGTTGCTTTGGAAAACAATATATTTCACTTACATCATCATATTACCCATTACAATTCTTGATATCCCTTGGCAATATGTATTAATTGGTTTTTTAACATTACATACAGTTGCAGGATTAATTTTGAGTATCGTGTTTCAGCTGGCACATGTTGTAGAAGGAGCAAAATTTCCTGAACCTGACAAAAAAGGAAACATAGAAAATGAATGGGCTATTCACCAAATAGAAACTACAGCGGATTTTGCAAGAAATAATTGGTTTGTAACATTTTTTGTAGGTGGATTGAACTTTCAGATAGAACACCATTTATTCCCCCGAATCTGTCACATTCACTATCCAGCTTTAGCACCTATTGTTGAATCAACTGCAAAAGAATTCGGGCTCAAATACATTTATAATGATACAGTTGGAAAAGCATTTAAATCACACTTAAGCATGATATCAAAACTTGGGAATCACACTATTTAAATCAAATAGCTATCTATTAACTAAATTTTAACATTAGATTTTGCAAGCTCTGAAATTGATCTTACACCTAATGAAATTAAACCAATCACCTTTAAGGCGTCAAATAAAATATACCAGTTGTGAAGAGATGATTCACCTTCAGGAGTCCCACCGCCAATGATTATTAACGCTCGCACATCTAATGCCGGAAGCAACCAAAAGCATTGCAAAAGAAGTAGAAATAAAATAGAAGAAAAGATAAACTTATTTAAGAAAGATAAATCTGTTTTAAATAATAAAATCAGCGATAAGGTTCCAAACACAATCTCAACTTTATTGAAAGCCTGAAAAACATGTCTTCCAACATCAAGTCCAACTTGTAATGTCAAACTGGGGGCTGTAAATTTTACAGGAGCTTCCAAAAAAGAAATACCCAATAACATTCCTGCCCAAATTAAACTCAAAACAATAACATATATATTCAGTTTTTTCATTACACTACACTACTAAACAATTGTGATTTTGGCTTATTATCCAGTAAGCGTGCATCAAACACCATGCATACATTTCTTAGAAAAGGTCTACCATTTCTTTTGATTTTGATCTCTTTTTCTCCAAATTCTATCAATTTATCCTTTTCCATTTCAGAAAGCAATTCTTTTGCTCTGTAAACGGAATCACAAACACTTTTCTCATCTTTCCAATCTGTTTTAAACTTACACATTAAATTCAGAATATGCCGCCTTAAAATCAAGTCTTCTGAAGTCAGAAAATGCCCTTTAACAATTGGCAAAACTCCATTATCAATTTTTTCATAATAGTCTTCCACCTTTTTTTCATTTTGCCCAAATGCATACCAGGTATCGCTTATAGAAGAAACACCTAAACCAATCATCAATTTCGTAAACGAATGAGTATAACCCATAAAATTTCTATGTAAGGTTTCATTTTCTGCTGCTTTATATAACGTATCCGATTTTAATGCAAAATGATCCATACCAATTTCAACATAGCCATTTTCAGAAAATTTTTGTTTTCCTATTTCATATAAAGCACGTTTTTCCTCATCAACTGGTAAATCAAACTCTGTAAATTTTCTTTGTCCGGGCTTTATCCAAGGCACGTGAGCATAACTATAAAATGCAATTCTATCAGGTTTAAGTAAATTGACTTTATTAATTGTATTAATTACACTTTTTCTTGTTTGCAAGGGCAATCCATATATCAAATCAAAATTGATAGAAGTATAACCTATAGCGCGAGCCTGGTTCACAACTTTTTGAACACTTTCAAAACTTTGTATCCGGTTCACTATTTCCTGAACCTTCGGATCAAAGTCCTGTATTCCTAAACTTAATCGCTTAAAACCCAGACTATGCAATGCCTTTAAATGTTCAAATGTTGTATTATTGGGATGTGCTTCAAAACTAAATTCAGCATTTTCACAAACAATAGTATCTGCGAGAATGCCTTCAATTAATTTTCTCAGATTTTGAGAGGAAAAAAATGTAGGCGTTCCACCTCCAAGGTGAATTTCTTTTATTCTGGGAATTTCTTTAAAGATTGAACGGTATATTTTCCATTCATTAATTACCGCTTGAAGATAAGTTGGTTCAACATTATGATTAACAGTAATACGAGTATTGCAACCACAATAAGTACACAAACTTTCACAAAAAGGTAAATGAATATAGATGGAGATACCATCTGTAGCATTTGTTTGATCAAATGTAAACTTCACAGATTGTTTCCACTTTTCTAAACTAGGAATTTCAGTATCCCAATAAGGAACCGTTGGATAACTGGTATATCGGGGACCCGCTACATTGTATTTTTTAATTAAATTCATATCATAAATTATCATCTAAAAACCACTCTGCATAAGAAGTTGGTGTTTCTTGTAATTTTAAGTGATGCAACTTTACCTTAACTGGCAATTGGCTTTTTATTCGTTGAGCTATATCAATCAACATATTTTCACATGTTGGTTGATAAGCTACCAATACCAATTTATTAAATAAATTATTTTTATCAGCTAATTGTTTATGTTCACTGTTTGCGTTTAAAATGGTTGCATGATCTAGCTTTTCCACAATTGGCATTACAATAAATTTCAAATCGGTAAAATCCATAATCATTCCTTGCTTTGGGCTTGTAGAATCAGAAATTGGACTGCCAATAACAGTTACTGCAAGTTTATATGAATGTCCGTGAACATTTTTACAAGGCCCATCGTAACCGTATAATGCGTGAGCCATTTCAAAACTGAATTCTTTTGTTATTCGAACAATATTCATTCTATTAATATATTTCCACTAACTCGGGATGAACATTTTTAATCAAATTAATTCCCCCATTAATATTTATAACATTTTTGAATCCATTTCTTTTTAAAATAGAAGCTGCTATCATTGAACGATAACCGCCCGCGCAATAAACAACTACTTTTTTATTTTTATCAAGTTCTTTCATTCTATTATTCAATTCATGCAAAGGAATGTGGTAGGACTCTTTCATTTTTTCTTTCTCGACTTCTCCTACTCTTCTAACATCTAAAAGTGTACTGGACAAGTTTACTAATTCAAAATCAACTTCATCAGGATTCATTGTTTTAATAAAATCTGTTTCGTAAGTCCATTGATCCATCTCCACATTTAAATAACCAACAACATTTTCAAATCCAATTCTGGCTAGACGGGTAATAGCTTCCTTTTCTCTTCCTTTATCAGCTACTATTAACAACGATTGCTCTATGCTAATTAAGGTGCCAACCCAAATTGCAAATTGTCCGTCTAAATCAACATTTACAGCTCCTGGAATAAAACCTAAAGAAAATTTTGAAGAAGATCTTGTATCTAACACCATCGTACCTTTCAATAATTCTTTTTTCACTTCATCGCATGATAATGCAGTTAAGCTTTTTTTATAAACTTCATCTAAATTTTGATAACCATTAATATTAATCATTGCATCTTTAAAAAAATAGGCTGGAACAGGAGGCTGGTCATCTGTGACAATTTTTATAAATTCATCCTTACTCATCTCTTTCATGGCATAATTGTACTTTTTTTGTTCTCCAATTGTAGAGCTCGTTTCTTTTCCCAAATTTTTGCCACAAGCTGAACCAGCTCCATGTCCGGGATAAACAACAACTGCATCAGGAAGTTTTTTAATTTTATCATTAAGCGAATCGTACAACATGGCTCCTAAAGTTTCTTTTGATAAATTGCCACTCATCAAATCAGGCCGGCCAACATCACCAATAAACAAAGTATCACCACTAAAAAGTGCAGTCGGAGAATTATTTTCATCAAGCACTAAAAAGCATGTTGATTCAACAGTATGTCCAGGTGTATGAAGAATTTTAATTTTAATACTTCCTAATAAAATTGATTCATTATCCTCTGCAATATAAGCCCGATATTTAGGCTGTGCATTAGGTCCAAAAACTATGATAGCATCTGTTTTTGAAGCTAAATCTAAATGACCAGAAACGAAATCGGCATGAAAGTGTGTGTTCAAAACATATTTAATGAGTGAATTCCGTTTTTTTGCAAGTTCTAAATAAACGTCAATATCACGCATTGGGTCTACGATAGCAGCAACACCATCAGATTCAATATAATAAGATGCCTGCGCTAAACAATTGGTATAAATTTGTTCTATGTACATGGTATATTTTTTAAGTTTAACTCTGATTGAAGATCGATGATAAAAGAATCTAATGTTCCTTGCTTGACGTGTGGCATTATTACAATTTTATAATACTTAACCGAATGCTCATAGCTATCTGATACCAAATGATATTTTTTTGCAAGAGCAGAAGAAACATAATGACTTTTAATTGCAATAATATTTAGATACGGATTTCTGAAATAGCCAACATTTAAATCACTTAATTTTTTGCATAATCTTGATGTTTTATGATTTAAATTCTCCATTTTCTGTCTCCATCCTTCAGATCCATGAATTCTCAGAATCATCCAAACTGCAACAGCATTTGCTCCTGATCGACTACCTGTTAAAGTATAATCTTTACCAGGAACATATTTCGCTTCATTTGTACACACATAATCCATATATCCTTTTCTAATTAAAAATATTCCAGTTCCATAAGGCGACTGTAGCATTTTATGTCCATCAATTGTTATAGAAGTAACGTGAGGATTCTGGAAATTATAATCATTATTAGGATTTGTAAAAGGGTAAATAAATCCTCCAAAGGCTGCATCGATGTGCAATTTAAAATCAATTGAATGATCATTCAAATAAGCAGTAATCGAATTGATATCATCTACAGATCCAAACATAGTAGTAGACAAATTCAGCACTATAATAAAATACTTTACTCCTTTTTTTTGCGCATCCTGCATTTTACTGTGAAACTCACTCATTTGAACTTCCCGGCTGTTTTCATTTACTTTTAAAATAACCGAAATGAGATTTAATAAATTTGCTCCTTTTGCCATCGAGTAATGGCTGTCTTCTGAATATACAACAGCAATATCATCAACAAAAGCTTTTTTTTCTTTAATAAAATAGTTTCTATAAATCCATAGCGCTTGAATATTTGCTTCCGTACCACCGGAAGCAACATACCCATCCTGCTCATTAAAACCACCTTTAAAAATTTGTTCGGAGCATAAACGGATTAAATCAACTTCAATTTTTTGTGTTCCTTTAAATACATCTTCATGTTGTCTATCTGTCAAAGTATGACAACCTATATGATTTGGATTTGCTATGAGTGTTGATAGAAATGGAGCATCATTAAGAAACGGAGCATCATTGTAAAATGTTTCACGATCAAGATAGCTGCCAGGTAATCCTAAAATTCCTGTTGAGTCGTAACTTGCATTCTCTTCCAACGCATTAAAAACAATGCGCTTAATTTCATCATGTGTATATTTATTCCAATTCATCTTATCTGTGGCAACATTTTGAACATTCGGGTTTCGTTGACGACATTTCAGGGCTTACATAAGGAATGCCTAAATTCAATCCTCTTAAGATTAAAAGCAATGCCATTGCAACAATAAATATGGGAACTGCTTTATTAATTTTATTTCTGAAATTTATACTTATGCTATTACTAACCAAAGAAAGTGAAAGCATAGCTGGTAACGTGCCTAATCCAAATGCAAACATAAAAGCAATCCCTTGCAAACTACTACCAGTTGAAATTGCCCCTGCAATACCAAGATAAACCAAACCACATGGCAACAAACCATTAAATGTTCCTATTATAAATAGAGAAGAATAACTGCTTTTTTGAAACAATACAGCAATTTTTTGTTTCAATTTACCAATGAATGAATATATAAATGAAGTTACTCTAAACTTATTGCTGACTGCACTTGGCAATAACACCAATATTAAAATTGCAACACCTAAAGAAATAGACAATGCTTGTTGATAACCTGCAAACACTAAACTTTGTCCGACCAATCCAAATAATCCACCAAACAATGCATATATGAATGCTCTACCAAAATTATAGACAAGAGCACCGAACAACTTGGTAAACCAACTACTTCTATTTAATGGTAACGCCAAGGCAATTGGTCCACACATTCCTACACAATGAAAGCTACCAAAAAAACCTAATGTCAATGCTACCCACCAAGTATTCATATTAATTTATGGTATTACAATCGTTTCTTGTGCATAAAAAGGTGTACCATTTGCTTTCCAATATATCTGAAGCTTATACATGCCTTTGCTTAAATTTTTTCTATCAATTTGCTGTTTGCCATCGGCATCCAATTGGATACCAGTTTTAAAATCTTTTGATGCATCAGACGGTCGGAAAAATAATATTTCACCTGCAACTGCACTTGTTTTAAATTCTGAAGGAAAACTAATTTGAAATGAATTATCTGTAATTAAATGAGTCACCTTTTCGGGCAATGCGTTTGCGTTATTCATCTCATCAATTTTTTCTTGAAATGCCAACTCTCTTGCATAATAATCATCGCTCACCAATTCTACCTTTTGTCTCATGCTCATGGTTATCATTATAATAATTAAAGCAACAAAACCAATATAGAGCATTGCAATTCTTTTTCCCCAGCTAAGTTTTAACATTGTAATTTTATTTAGTTCTTATTCGATTTAGTAATAGGTCCTAAGAAATTAGTTTTTACAGTTTCAATTTTCTTATCACCAGAATAAACTCCAATTTTTAATTCTGTTTTTCTGTTTTTAACACTGTTCTTATCTATTATAACAAAGAATTCTCCACTAGCAGCATTCTCTTTTTCAACATAAATTGTATCCTTTCCAACCATTTTAATTTGCCCACTTCCCGACTCAACTTTAAGTGTAACAGGAAGAAATTCATGTGTTTTATTAATTAATTCAATATTGTACAAATTGCTAATGCCGTTATTGGGCTGTTCCTGATAAAGCAATCCAGGAGTTCTCAAAATAGTTGTCTCAACATCAGATCTGCTAGCCAATAGAATGACCAATATTCCAATCAACAAAGTCAATACAAATGAATAAGCAATTGTTCGTGAAGTAATTTTCAGCTTTTCTTTATTTGCTATTCCGTTTTCTGAATCTAGACGAATCAGACCTTCTTCCAAACCAACACTTTTCATCATGTGGTTACACGCATCTATACACGCTGTACAATTAACACATTCCAATTGGGTTCCATTTCTGATATCTATACCCGTTGGACAAACCTTAATGCATTGGGAACAATCTATACAGTCTCCAGCTGTCCTATTCTCATTTTTTTTAAATTTTGCTCTACTTTCTCCTCTTAGATAATCATAGGCAACAACTATTGAATTTTTATCTAACAAAACCCCTTGTAGTCTTCCATACGGACAAACTACAATACAAACCTGCTCTCTAAACCATAGATAAACAAAAAAGAAAATGGTAGTAAAAATCAACAACGAAATAAATGTTCCTAGATTTGCTGGCAAACCATCTCTGTATAGCTCAAAAACACTATCAATCCCAGTTATGTATGCTAAAAATGTATTTGCAATTAAAAAAGAAACTAAAAAAAAAGAGCTAACTTTTAATGATTTTTTTATAATCTTTTCTGCATCCCAAGGCTTACTATTTAAATGTTTTTGATATGGGGCGTCTCCTTCAATCCAATATTCCAACTTTCTAAAAACCATTTCCATGAAAATGGTTTGTGGGCAAGCCCAACCACAAAACACCCGGCCAAAAACAACTGTAAATACAATAACAAAAACTATAAACGTAAGCATTCCAATCACAAACAAAAACAAATCTTGTGGCCAAAATATCGCTCCGAACAAAATAAATTTTCTTTCGGTTATGTTTATCAAAAAAAGCGGTTCACCCCCAACTTTAACAAATGGCAAATAAAAAAACAGTATTAAATATATAGTACTTAAAATTGTTCTTTTTTTGTATAAAGCACCTTTTGGCTTAAGTGCATATATCCATGACCGCTTTCCATCTTTATTTATTGTAGAAATTGAATCACGAAACGACTCATTATCTCTATTGTTATTTTCAATCATAAATTTATTTCATTACAACTTTCGCGCTATCAAGAACTGCTACAATTGTACTATCATTTAATAAACTGTCTTTTGCCAAACCTGCTGCTACATATAATTCACCTTGCTTTTCTTTTTGATTGGGAGGGTTTGACCCTGACAATGTCATTATATAACTTGCCAGCTCATTCATTTTTGATGGTGATAAATCAGATTGCCAAGACTTCATTCCTTTATCAGGCCATCCATATTTTATAGAAATGAAAATATCTTTGATGCTTCCTCCATGCAACCAATATTGATCTGTTATATTAGGACCTACACCACCTTCTCCCAACTGACCATGGCAGGCAGCACAGTTTTGTTTGTATATTTTTCCAGCTTCTTCTAACTCGTTTTTATCTGTAATTACTTTTACATTATTTTCTGTGACATTATCGGCCATTAACTTTTGATATTCTGCTTTAGCTTCCTGTGCTGCAATAAGTGACTTATCGTATTCTGCTAATTGTAAATCTCCAGAATAAGTTACGTGATAATGAATCAAATAAAGAAAAGCAAAAACAATTGTTGCATAAAAACCATACTTCCACCAAGGAGGTAAATCATTATCTAACTCACGGATTCCATCATAATTATGATCCAACAGAATGTCTTCTTCCTTTTCAATTGAAACAGATGCATTCAACTTTTCTAAAATTGAAATCTCCGGTGCTACTACCTTTTTTGCTTTTTCACCCAGAATTTTTTGCTCTCTTTTTACAAAAATCTTTATCGCACTAACAAGTACACTAAAAATAATTAACTCAAATAAAATTAACCCTATCAGAAAATAAAATGTTCCTGCACTTAAGCCTCCATAACCAGTATCTGAATATGTCATATGAAAAGTCGGTTGCGCCTGAGATGTAGTTGTTGACAAAATAAAAACTAAAGAAGTTGCAGAAAGAATTTTATTTATTTTGTTCTTATCCGTTTCCTTTGACATTGCTGAAGCAGATATATTTTTTAAAACATCTGCCAAAACAATTATTGCGATTAATAATAAAATTGCAATTATTAACAACACGACAAATAATGTGTTAGAGAACAAAGAAATGGAGTCGTATGTTGCCTCAATAATTTTCGATTGAGCTGAAACACTCATTGCGACTAATAGCATTATTGCTGTAAAAAAATATTTTACCGATGGGATCAAGCTTCTGTTGAATTTTTCGAGAACCATTTTTTTCATAACTAAAAAATTATTGCTGTTGTGACTCATTTGTTTCATTTAATGGAATATTCTTCATTTTAATGATTCTTTGTTTGTCTACTTTAAACACCCATACAGTAAGCAAAACAAAAAATGTAAAAAAAATGGTTAATGATATCATAGGAAATATCTCTATGCCTGCTATTGACTCTAAATAATTGATAAATTTCATTGGTTTAGTTTTTAGTAGTTGGTTTAGGATTCACCTTAATATCTTTACCTAGTCTTTGTAAATAAGCAATTACTGCTATAATCTCTCTATCATTTAAAGTTTCAATTTTATCTTTTTTCAAATTTTCAGTAATCTCATTTGCTTGCTTTATCAAATCAACATTTGCCACTTTATCATAATCTTTAGGATAAGGAACACCTAATTTTATCATTGCTCTTATTTTTGCTGAAGTAGAAGCTGTATCAATTGCATCATCCAATAAAAATGCATAAGTTGGCATGATTGAACCAGGAGACATGGTTGTTGGATCTAACATGTGGTTATAGTGCCACGAATCAGGATATTTATTATTTAATCTTGCTAAATCAGGTCCGGTACGTTTAGATCCCCATTGAAATGGATGGTCATATACAAATTCTCCTGCTTTAGAATATTCGCCATAACGCTCTGTTTCAAAACGCAAAGGGCGAACCATTTGAGAGTGACAAGTATAACAACCTTCACGAACATAAATATCTCTTCCATGTAACTCTAAAGGAGTATATGGTTTTACACTTGCAATAGTCGGAATATTTGACTTGACCAAAAAAGTTGGAACCATTTCAATTGCTCCACCTATTAATATTACAATTAAACTTAAAAACATTAATGAGATTGGTCTACGCTCAATCCATCTGTGCCAGTGTTCTCCAGAGTGCGCTTTTTCTTCTTTTAAAAGTGCAGGTGCTTCGACTTCTTCATTTTCTAACAACGATCCTAACTTAACAGTCTTTATTAAGTTATATGCCATTATTATAAACCCAACTAAATACATTGCTCCACCTAACGAACGCATAATATACATTGAGCGAAGTTGTGTTACCGTTTCTAAAAAATTAGAATATTTTAAAAAACCTTCAGGAGTGAATTCTTGCCACATTAAATATTGTGTAAATCCAGCCCAATACATTGGAACAGCATAAAACAAAATACCTAACGAACCTAACCAAAAATGCCAGTTTGCTAATTTTATTGAGTATAAGTTTGTCCTGAAAATTTTCGGGATTAACCAATATAAAATACCAAAAGTTAAAAATCCATTCCAACCAAGTGCTCCAACATGGACGTGTGCTACAATCCAATCTGTAAAATGTGCAACAGCATTTACTTTTTTAAGAGAAAGCATAGGCCCTTCAAATGTTGCCATACCATAAGCAGTAACTGCTACCACCATAAATTTCAACACAACACTTTCTCTAACCTTATCCCAGGCACCTCTAAGCGTTAGCAAACCATTAATCATTCCTCCCCAAGATGGTGCGATTAACATTATTGAAAAAACCACACCCAATGATTGAGCCCAATCAGGCAAAGCTGTGTATAACAAATGATGTGGACCCGCCCAGATATATAAAAAAATCAATGCCCAAAAGTGGATGATAGACAAACGATAAGAATAAACCGGACGATCAGCAGCTTTAGGAATAAAATAATACATTAAACCTAAATACGGAGTTGTAAGAAAAAAAGCAACAGCATTATGTCCATACCACCATTGAACCAAAGCATCTTGTACGCCTGCATACCAAGAATAACTTTTGAAAAGTGAAACAGGCAATTCAAAGGAGTTTACTATATGCAAAACTGCAACAGTCACAAATGTTGCTATATAAAACCATATTCCTACATACAAATGACGTTCTCTTCTTTTTAAAATCGTACCAAACATATTCCATCCAAAAATTACCCAAACAAGTGTAATGGCAATATCAATTGGCCATTCTAATTCAGCATACTCTTTTCCGGTTGTAATACCAAAAGGAAGTGTTAATGCTGCTGCAGCTATAATTAATTGCCATGCCCAAAAGTGTATTTTACTTAACTTATCACTAAACATCCTTGCTTTACATAAACGTTGCAAAGAATAGTACACACCCATAAAAATTCCATTTCCAACAAAAGCAAAAATTACAGCATTTGTATGAAGTGGCCTCAATCTACCAAAGGAAGTGTGAGGGAAAATATTTAATGTAGGATAAATTAGTTGAAGAGATACCCACAAACCAACTAACATTCCTACTAATCCCCATAACACAGTTGCGTAAGCAAATTGTTTTACAATTTTATTATCATAAGAAAATTTTTCTAGGTTATTCATAAGCAATATTATTTTTTAATGGATTTTTCTTTTGCTGGAGGTTCGTTTTCAAAAAGAATCCGAACGGAAGGAGTATAATCATCATCATATTGTCCGCTTCTTACGGTCCAAATAAATGCAACTAAAAAAACAAGCGCTACAATTATACTTATACAGATTAAAAAAATTAGGGCACTCATACTCTATTAATTTACAATCCAAAAGTATTCATTAGATGAAAAACCATTTATGAGTATGGTCAGTGACAAATATGATTATTGTCATATTTTTAAAAACCTAAATAATGACAATGGATTAAGAGAAGTGAAAGCTATAAAAGAAAATTACAGTCCTTTTTTATACGCAATTAAGGAAGTTGATAAAGTAGTTAACAAAACAATAGAAATAGAGCTAACTGGCATTAAAATGGCAGCAATAACAGGAGACAAGTTGCCTTGAACAGAGAAAGATATCCCTATAATGTTATAAAGAATGGACATTACAAAACTTGCCACAATAACATTTTTTCCACATTTTGAAAAATCAAGGAACAACTTAAATTTGTTAAACGATTCCCCTTGCAAAATGGCATCGCATGAAGGAGAAAAATTATTAATATCATCGGAAACAGATATACCTATGTCACTCTGCAATAAAGCACCAGCATCATTTAATCCATCGCCCAACATAATTACCTTTTTGCCTTGGTTTTGCAACAATTTAATATATTCCAATTTATCTTCAGGGCTTTGATTAAAGTGTAAACGGTTTTCGTTCTGAATAATTTTTTTCAATACTTCTTTTTCTGAATCATTATCTCCAGAAATAAGATGCACTTCATAGGTTTTATCCAAATCAGAAATCAAATTAGTAATCCCTTCTCTATATGAGGAATCAACAGAAAAATAACCTAGCACAAGTCCATCAATTGAGAAAAACACTTTACTTGCTGTCGCAGAAAAAGCCTTTTTACTTCCTGTAACATAATATTCAGAGCCCAAAATTACAGACCTGCCTTCGACTTTTCCATGTATCCCATAACCTAGAATTTCTTGAAAATTATCAACTCTACATTTTTCGATATTAGAAAAATGTTCTGCTATTTTTCTACTCAAAGGGTGTAATGAATTTGCTGCTAATGTTAATGCAATAGATTTCTCTTCCGTTGTTAAATTTTTACCAATAAATTTCACAGCCGAACCATGAGTTATTGTTCCTGTTTTATCAAAAACAATAGTATTTATTATTGTCAGTTTTTCTGCAACTAAAGCATTTTTTACATAAAGTTTATTTTTCCCAAATACTCTAAGTAAATTTCCGTTTGTAAAAGTGGCTGATAATAATAAAGCACATGGACAAGCTACTATCAAAACTGCTGTTAAAGCATTTAAACCTCTGTTGACATCTGAAGCTAGTGTCCAATACAAAAAACTTGTTAAAGCAATTGTAAAAAGAGCAATTGTAAAATATTTACTTGTTAAATGAATAAATGACTGAGCTTCTTTAGTAGAACTAGATTCTTTATTCCACAAACCGGTTAAATAGCTTTGTGATACCTCTTTAACAACCTCCAATTCAATAGCTCCCTGAATTTGCCGACCACCTGCATATACAAGTTCACCGCACAGTTTCTTTATTGGTCTTGATTCACCAGTCACAAAACTATAATCAATGTAGGTGCTTTCAGATTCTAAAATAGAATCTGCAGGAATAATTTCATTATTTCTCACTAAAATTCTATCACCCATTTTTAAATCAGAAACAGGTGTACTTTTTTCTTTATTATTTCTTAAAACAGAAACAGAAATAGGAAAGTAGGATTTATAATCACGATCAAAAGAGAGATTATCATATGTAATATTTTGAAAATATCTTCCTATAAGCATAAAAAAGATAATGCCTGTCATTGAGTCTAGATAACCAGCACCAGTACCAGAAGATATTTCATAAATACTCCTTAAGAAAGTAACCAATACAGCAAAAGCTATTGGAAGATCGATATTTAGAAATTTTTGCTGAATTCCTTTCCAAGCGGAAATAAAAAAATCAGAAGCACTATAAAAGAAAACTGGTAAGGATAGAACTAAATTAACAATTCCAAAAAATTGTTTTAGGTTTTTTTGATCATAAAAGTCTCCAAGCGAAAAGTATTCTGGGAAACTAAGCATCATAATATTTACAAAACAGAAACCGGCAATTCCAATTTTTATAATTTCACTTTTATTTGTTTTCTTTTCTATTTTTTGTTCTAAATCATTCAAACTAATAAGGGGTTCATATCCTATATATGCCAACAAACTAACAATAGATGATAACTGTATAGCACTTTTATTAAATGAGATTAAAACCTCTTTTTTCAGAAAATTTACAGTTGAACTATTGATTCCAGTGTTAATTTTTTGAAGATTTTCTAACAACCAAATACATGAACTGCAATGCATTTTTGGGATATAGAAAATTATCCGTGACTCATTTCCATCAGAAAAATGGATTAATTTCTGAGCAACAGAAATCTCATCCAAATAAAGAAATCTTTCAGAAGGGGTAATAGCATTATGATGAACACCTGGAGAAGAATTAAGCGAATAATAGGTGCAAAGATTTTTTTCATCTAAAAGCTCAAATACAAGTTTACATCCTTCACAACAAAATACTTTTTCGTTGAAATGAATACTGGAATCTAAACAATCCTCACCGCAATGAAAGCATTGAATATGTTCACTTACATTTCGTTTTTTATAATGTAATTGCATAAATCAGAACACTTACTTTTTTGTTCCTAATCTTTCATTAGGGCAAGTGCTTATTCTTAAAATTGAATAGAGTGGACAAACACCAATTTGTGCAGTGATAATAGGTATAACACCCATTATTCCCCATACACTGTTATTATTCACACCAATTACAATAATTACAATTCCAAGTAAAACTCTTATAGTTTTATCAAGTTTTCCTATATTTTTTTTCATTTTTTTATTTTTTATTATCTGTAAATGTTAAACCCATAAATAATAATGCGCCAAAAACAACTGCTAAAAACAAAATAAGATTAGTTGTATTAGAATTTGAATTTGAAATAAAAGCATATCTGAATGGGAAAACAAATAGCAAAAGGATTAGGATAATGGCATAAATTTTCTTAGCTTTCATAAATTAGTTTTAAGTTTATGATTACAAAGGTCTCGTGGAAAACTATAAATAAAAATGACTTTAGTCAGAATTATTTAACTTAGTATTATAAAACATAAAACAATAAGCTATTTATGCTTTGAGGAATATAAATTAAAAAGTAGTAAAATTTGATATGAGAAAAATCCGCCATTACGAAAATCTGCACATTCCTTTATGGTTATTAAAAGATACCTGCTGGATGTTACAATGGAAAATTTTAGGAATGATAATGATTGTCCCAACAATTTCAGTTGCAATATTAATCACTTACAAATCTTTAAAAGACAAAGACGATGAATTCTGGATTAATCTGGCTATTTGTTTTTGGATTTCAGCAAACTCTTATTGGATGATTTGCGAATTTGCCACTCATGAAGAATTAAAAAATTATGCAGGAATTCCTTTTGTTGCCGGAATGATTTGCGTTGCTTTTTTCTATATCAAACGACTTCTGATTAATAAAAAAGACAAAGAACTTTTTTAGGTAATTCCATTGAATTTTAAATTTTTGGTTGCTATTATTAAATAAAAAATATCAATTACCATATAAACTATAACCATCGATAAAATCCAGTGATTTTCCGGCCAGTGCATAATACACATAATTCCACAGAACAAACTTCCTAAAGTTCTACTCCACGCAGCAATATAGGAAATTCCTTTTTCCAAAGGAGCTCTCAACATCATCCCTAAACAGGATGCAGAAATTAATAACTGAATTGCATAAGCTGAGTTGGCACCTATTTCATTATCAACGCCATCTTTAATGAAGAAATATAATACAAACGTCCAAGCAACAATTGAATATCCAAAAAACCATTTAAAATATTTTTGATTTTGGGGTAATACCTGTTTATAACCATATCTAAACATACTGAATGTAATAAATACATCTAACGCAAACCAGCCATAGTAACCAATTTGGATTACTTGTCCCATATCCTGACGAAAAACAAATGCCCATAAAAATTCCCAAGCTAAATTCGCTCCAACTACTCCTGCAGAAATTCCAACAAATTTATATTTGATTATTCCTCTTATAACAAATATGTAGCAAAGAATCCAGAAGAATGCTCCTATTCCAAATAAAACCAATTCAGGAGTTGTGTACTTAGCAGTATTTAACCAATAATTTTCCATAATGAATATTTATTAAGCGATTCTTTTAAAAAATGCAACAATTTTTCCAATTGTTTCAAACCCAAAAGGCAATTGTCCGCTCCACTGTAATCCTTGCTTATAACGTCTGTCGTCACGCCATCTGAATATTTTCAAAATAAATGGTTCGTGCAAATCGTAAATTTTACATTTTGGAGAACTACTCTTAGTTGCATCCAAAATATTATTTACAGCTCGCTTTGCTGCTTCGTTTGCTCCTTCCATAGTTGCCAAATCGGTATTTGTTTTTACATAATCGGATGCTAAAAACAAATTTGGAATTTGTGCATAAGAATACGGACGCAAATCCCATGAATTTACTGTGTTTACAAGTAAAGGTTCCTTGTTTTCTAATTTCTTTTTAAACTCAATATCCGGATCAATAAACGCTGTGTGCAAATGCTTGTCTTCTAAAATTATTTTTCCATTTACATTCAAACTCTTTTGTAATTGTTCCCAAATCTCTTTTACTATCTCTTCTTTGGTGCACTCTTTTGCAGGTTTTTTATAAATAATTCCGGGAGTATCCCAATCTGAAACATCAACCGATAAAATTCCTTCTATTTTTCCATCACCGTATTTCGACAAATCAACATTTTTCCAAAACTGCCGCTGAGAAATGGAAGTTAATGCCCAAGGAGTATCAATATATATGGCATGTCCGTGAACCAACTTTACATCTTCAGTTAAATAAAATTGAGTTCCATTCATCCATGAAACTTCACTACTCAAAGTTTGAATATTTTTTAATGTAGGATCTAAATAAATTAAATTATCATCTAAAAGAGGAGATATTCGTTCCACAGGCATGCAACAGATATAATAATTGGCTGTTACATCTATCTCTTTCCCATCTTGCTTTACTGTTACTGAAGTAATTTGTTTTTTGTCGCTGTTTATTTTAATTGTCGGACTATTCTTAAACAGCTTTACTCCTTTTTCCGTTAGATATTTCGTCCAAGGAAAAATCCATGCATCATTTGTTGGCGCATTTAAAATTCTATCGCTGCTTGTGCCCGGAGTTGCAATATCGAACATCAATTGAAGAAAAATATCGCCACCAGTTTTTGTACTGGCAACCTCAGCTCTGGCGGCAACCAGCGTGCGTGTTAAACCTCTAACAAATAACGTTTGATATGCTTCCGAACGATTATCCGCGTCTAAGAATTCCCACCAACCAATTCTTTCATATTCGTTCTTTCTTCTGTTTCTGCAACTGGTTAATAACTGCCAAACTTTCTCAGCAAAAAACTCTTTATCTTCCTCAGTTAATCCTAAATCAGCTCCTTCAATATTTTTGAATATTTGTTTCGCCTCTGCAATTGAACGCGGAAAACGTGCCGGCAACTTTACAGCTTCTTTATCAAAGCGAGCCATTAATATTTGTGTTGTTTCCGTTAAGTTTCCAAAAACACCATTTTGATTTCCAGGAAAAGGAATTTCGGCCATCGTTTCGGTAACATGTTTATAGAAACGTGGAAAAAAACGAAAACCGTGTTCTCCGGGTAAATCTTTTCTGCCATCTGTTCCTGTATTTGGAACATCCACACTTCGTGCTTTTCCGCCAAACCAATCGTTGGCTTCATAAATTTCTACAGTAAATCCTCTGTTAATTAATTCGTGTGCTGCACTTAAGCCTGCAACTCCACCGCCTAGAATAGCGACTTTGATTTTTTTATTTTGCATATATAGATTAATTTACTGATGCAAAATCAATAATTAATTTTATTAATACAAATTTTTTAGCGAGAATAAATGAAGTAAGTAAGGAAAGTTGAAATTATGTTTACAATGTTTTTTTCAAAGCAATCATTTTCAAAACAGTAACAGCTGCTTCATCACCTTTGTTGCCATGCTTTCCTCCCGCCCTATCTTGAGCTTGTTGAGCTGTATTTGGAGTAAGCACTCCAAAAATAACTGGTTTGTTATATTTTAAACTCACATTAGTAACACCGTGAGCAACAGCATCGCAAATAAAATCGAAATGACGGGTTTCTCCTTGAATCACACAGCCTAAAGCAATAACTCCGTCAATATTTTTGTCTTCACATAAAAATTGTGCTCCAATTGTTAATTCAAAACTTCCAGGAACATATTTTACAATAATATCTTTTTCAACTACACCATTTTCTAACAATATCTTTATCGCTCCATCACGCAATGCTCCGGTAATGGCACTATTCCATTCGGAAACAACAATACCAATACGCATTCCCTTTCCATTTGGAATTTCGCTTCCTTCGAA
>SXGT01591308.1_pt1 | contig 25577 bp, 21 predicted proteins | sample 3176221 | NCBI WGS metagenome assembly SXGT01 (sample SAMN11356862, study PRJNA531348) | freshwater metagenome | isolation source: freshwater sample F1-120 | place: China: Fuxian Lake, Yuxi | collected 2017-12-25
CCGCGAGAAACAGCTGCCATTCTTCGGAATTTGCCTTGGCATGCAGTGCGCCACGATCGAGTTCGCGCGCAACGTGCTCGGTCTCGTCGGCGCCAACACCGAGGAGCTCGATCCGCAGTCGCCGCACCCGGTGATCCACCTGATGGCGGACCAAACCGAAGTGCACGAGAAGGGCGGCACCATGCGGCTGGGCGCCTGCGACTGCACTCTGGTGCCGAGCACGCTGGCGCAGCGCCTCTACAAGGCCAGCGCCATCCGCGAGCGCCACCGCCATCGCTTCGAATACAACAACGCCTACCGCGCGCGCTTCGAGGCTGCTGGTCTCGTGACGAGCGGCACCAACCCGCAGCGCGACCTCGTCGAGATCGTCGAGCTCAAGAACCACCCGTTCTTCATCGGCGTGCAGTTCCACCCCGAGTTCAAGTCGAAGCCGCTGCAACCGCACCCGGTCTTCGACGGCTTCGTCGCCGCCGCGCTGGCCCACGCACGCGGGACGACCAAGACCGGCAAGGTCGAGTGCTCGCGCGCCTGAGCGGGCGCGGCTAGCGGTTGCGGAAGACCTCGACCCAGCGGGCGAGATTGCCGTCGATCTTCTTGCCTGAGTGCAGGCTCTCCGCGGCGCGCAGGACGCCCGCGGAGTCGATGAACAGGAGCCACGACTGGCCCTCGTCGCCTGCCGTTCCGCGCGCCGCAGCTAGGTCTGCGGGACCGTACTCGTGCAGCGCGAGCCGCGGGCGGAACTCGGGATCGAGGCGCGCGTCGACCTCGGCGCGCGCGCGCGCGAGGGCCGTCTCGCCGAGCGAGCGCGGAAGCGCTAGCACCAGAGGAATCTGGATCGACTGGCGCGTGGCGATGCGCTCGAGCTCGACCGCGCGCTCGACGATCTTCTTGACCAGCCGGTCGCCGTCCAGCACCCCGTCTTCGGAAGCCTCCGGCAGCGGCAGCCAGGCGCACAGGGTGCCCTTCGCGGAGAGCGGCAGGCCGAGGAAACGCCGGTTGAGCGAGTCGCGGAAGGACGCTGCGCGCTCGCGATCGAGGAAGATCGGCGGCGGAACGCGCTCGAGCGGAGCAAACGTGGCGCTGCGGTCGAGGCGCTGCACGCTGACCTCGCTCGCCTTGTAGGAACCGAGTCCGCTGGCGAAGCCGAGGTAGCCCTCGATCGGCATGCCATCGGGCGTGTGGTAGGTCGCCAAGTACTCGTTCTCGAGGAACAGGTGCAGCGCACCCCCGTCGATCGCGAGCTCGACCACGAACGCGGCCACCGTGCGTCCAAAGCCGAAGTCGCCGCCACGATTCGCGCCGTCGAGGCCGCCGTCGCGCTCGTACAGGCCCGACAGTCCCCAGGCGACGCTGGCGAGCTCGGCGGGCTCCTCCTTGTCACCGATCGCGAAGGCATAGTCGCCGCCCGAGAAGCGCATGCGCGCCTGCCGGTCGCGGCGCTCGTAGCCGACGACGACCTCGCCGCTGAAGGCCGAGCTCGTGGGCGCGACGCGCATGCGCACGCGCCAGCGACCCGGCTCGATCCACAGGTTCGAGCGCACAAACGCCTCGTGCACGCCGCTCGCACGATCCTGCGAGCCGGTACCCACGCGTGGAGTCGAGCGCCCTACGTGCAGTGCGGAACGCTCGTCCACGCACCACAGCCCCGGCGAGCGGCGGTCGTCGTAGCCGACGAGCTTGTCCTCGATCCAGCCGAAAGGAGCGAGCGCACGGCGCGGCTCATCGAACGGATGCAGGCGCACACCCGCGAGGTCGGGAGCGGGCAAGGTTGCGGACAGGCGGGCGCTTCCGAGCAGGTCCGCGATGCGATCGTGGTCCGCCGCGTGCGCCGCCGCCGTCAGCGTGCGCCCGAGAGCGGACTCGCTAACAACAGCCGCCTTGAGCACATCGAGCAAGGCGCGCAGCTTGGGCAAGCGCGCGAGCATGGGTGCCGGGCCATTCAAGGCACCCGTCGAGAAGCCGCGCCGCTCGATGTCGCGCGCGAGCACCCACGCGCCGTCCTTCTTGCCCGCGCCGGCGAGCAGCTCGCGCAGCGCCGAGTCGACGGAGTTCCAGCGCTCGTCGACCGCGAGCGACCAGCCTAGCGCCGCCATCGCGCCCGGCTCTTCGCCGAGCTCGCGCAGCAGGAAGCCCGCTGTGCGCGCCTGATCCTGCCCCAGCCACGGCTCCGCGCGCCCGCGCGACCAGACCCAGGTGGGCTCGTCCAGCACGGTCTCGCTCCAGCGGCTCGCTCGGTAGTCACCCGCGCTCTCGGTGTAGCGCTCCGTGAACGGCTTGCGGTCGCGCCAGTAGAAACCCGCCACGAACGTGCCGAACGCCTCTGCAAAGGTGTCGAAGTCCTTCGGCCGCCCCTCCTTGCCGTCGCAGAAGTGCGTCTCGAAGGCGGCCATGGGCGTCTTGCGATCACCCGCGCGACTCTTCATGTAGCGTTCGAGCTGCGCTCGGTAGAGCGGCTTGCCCGGCGTGTCGTACCACGTATTCAAGTACACGTAGAGCGCATAGCCCGCGACGTAGTTGTCGCGATAGTCCTCGATCGTCCCGGCGACGAGCTCGGCGAGCTTGTCGCGCCCGCCGTAGCCGCGGTAGCGCGCGTCCTCGATCGTGCCGAAGCTCGCATGGTTCTCGACGAAGCGCGTGTCATCGATGTTGGCGTAGGCCGCACCGGTCCACACCGCGCGCCCTTCGGCCAGCCACGACGGGATGCCGGGGTGGAGCGCGCCATCGAAGCGGTGCGTGAGCTCGTGGGTCAGCCCGCGGCCGAGTCCCTCGATCGTTCCGATCGACATGCGCAGCGTCGTGACGTCTCCGGCCTGAAACCCGCCGACCCAGAAGAACGGAGCGCCCTCACTCTCGAGCCCGGCGGACTCGGCCACGAGTCGCACCAGTCCGGGTCGCCCGACGAAAGGGTCGCTGCCGTACCAGTTGGCCAGCCGCGTGTGATGGTCCTCCACGGTCGCGGCCGCGCCGAGCAAGGTCGAATGGCCGCACACGGTCTCGATGCGGTACCAGCGGCGCGGGGACGTCGCGACACCGGGGTTGGAGAAGCGTGCGTGCTCGCGCGTGAACGCGTCGCGCGCATCCCCATCGAGCTCATCGAGGCGCTCGACGGTCCATGGCTCGCCCTGCTTCTCCGCGAGCCTCTGCCGCGAGCGCTCGAGCACCGCCTCCGCCGTGCCGCGCACGCGCGAGAGATCCGGAGCCGCAGGGCCCTCGAGGTCCTGAAACGACGACTGGGCGCAGATGCCGCGCAGCACGAGCCCGAGCTCGATCGCACGCTCGAGATCGCCCGAGGCCTCGGCCGATCCAAGCTTCTTCTCCAGCGCGTCGAGCGTCGCCTTGCGCGCGCCCGCGGTGAGCGGGAAGCCCGGCGGGAAAGCGGCGGCATGGCGCGCGAGCAGGCTCGGCACGGCGTGGATCACCTCGCGCCCGACCGCGGAGGCCCAACCGGCTACCACCGCGCTCTCCACGGACTTCTCGGCCGCCTTACGCGCTCCCGACGCGAACTCGGCGAGTTCCTCGGCGGCTGCGGCGCGCGCCGACGCGAGCGCCGCGATCGAGGAGTCCTTGGGCGTGAGGCGCTCGGAGAGTTCGCGGGCGAGCGCAAGCTTGCCGCGCTCGTCGCACAGCGCCGCGGCAGCCTCGTGACTCCACAGAGCGCGCGCATCCGCGTCGTCGCGGGCCAGATCCAGCAACAGCGCGAGCGCCTTTTCGGAGCGCGGCTCGAGCTCGAGCGCCCGCAGCGCGTGCGAGCAGGCCTCGTCGATGGCCTTCGCGTCCAGCGCGCGGCGCCCCGCCTCGACCGCCAGCTCGCTCGGGCTCGCGCGCGCGAGCTCGACCGGAACCTGCGGCTCGACCTTGCCTTCCGGCTTCTGGGCGAGGAACGCCAGAGAGAGCGCGAGCAGGAACTCCATCACTCGGACGATACGCGATCTCCGCACACTTCGTCATGGCCCGGAATGCGAGCGCGGCGAGGGAGCCTCGAGCTCCCCCGCCGCGCGGTGCGATGAGATCGGGACTGCGCCTAGCGGTAGGCCGGAAGGCCCGTCAGCTCGTGGCCAATCGCCAGCGTGTGGATGTCGTGCGTGCCCTCGTAGGTCACCACGCTCTCCAAGTTGCACAGGTGGCGGCCGACCTGATACTCGAGGCTGATGCCGTTGGCACCGAGGATGTCGCGGCAGGTACGCGCGACCTCGAGGGCCAGCATCACATTGTTGCGCTTGCCCAACGAGACGTGGGACGGAGTGAGCTTGCCCTCGTCCTTGAGGCGACCGAGGCGCAGGGCGAGCATCTGGCCCATGGTGATCTGCGTCGCCATGTCCGCGAACTTCTTCTGCGGGATCTGGAAGCCCGCGAGTGGCTTGTCGAACACGATGCGCGACTTCGCGTACTGCAGCGCTTCGTCGAAGCAGGCGTAGGCGGCGCCGAGGCCACCCCAAGCGATGCCGTAGCGGGCCTGCGTGAGGCAGCCGAGCGGCGCCTTGAGGCCGGTGCCGCCGGGCAGCCGTGCGCTGTCCTTCACGACCACGTCCTGCAGCACGAGCTCGCTCGTGATCGAGGCACGCAGTGAGAACTTGTGCTTCTGCTCCGGCGCGCTGAAGCCCGGCGTGCCCTCCTCGACGAGGAAGCCGCGGATGCCGTCCGGCGTACGCGCCCAGACCACGGCGACCTGCGAGCAGGTGCCATTGGTGATCCACATCTTGCGGCCGTTGATGACCCAGTCATCGCCCTTCTTGACGGCCGTGGTGAGCATGCCGCCGGGGTTGGAGCCGAAGTCGGGCTCGGTCAGGCCGAAGCAACCGATGGCCTTGCCCGAGGCGAGCAGCGGCAGCCAGCGGCGCTTCTGCTCCTCGGAGCCGTAGGCGTAGATCGGCCACATGACGAGCGAGCCCTGCACGCTGACGAACGAGCGCAGGCCGCTGTCGCCACGCTCGAGTTCCTGACAGATCAGGCCGTAGGCGACGTTGTTGAGGCCCGCCCCGCCGTACTCGGCCGGGGTGGTCGGACCGAACACGCCGAGTTCCGCGAGCTCCGGAACAAGCTCCATTGGGAACGTGCCGGCCTCGAAGTGCTCCATCGCGATCGGGAGGTAGCGCTCGGTGACCCACGAGCGCACCGTGTCGCGCACCATCCGTTCGTCTTCGGAGAACTGGTCGTCGAGATCGAGGTAGTCGAGCTGGCGGAAGTTGGCGAAGGAACCCATGTCGGGAGGCGCTCTCGAAGGGGCCGGAGAAGGGCCGGACGAGGCCACCTTGGGGCAGCGCTCGACCGCGAAAGTACCCGGTAGTCTAGCCCGCCAAGGGGGCCGCGCGTAGGTTCGCGCCCGTGATCAAGCCCGCGATCTCGCCCTGCCCGCACTGCGGCTACGACTGGCCCTCGACGGCGAGCGGGCCCTGCGCGACCTGCGCTGGAGAGCCGCCGCAGGCCCTCCGGGGATACCGTGGAGGCTGGGGCGAGGTCCAAGACGGCCTCGCGGCCCTGTTCCACGGGGCGCGGCTGCTTGTCACGACACGGGGAACCAAGCGCTGGATCCTCCCGCCCGCACTCGGCACTTTCGCCGTATTCGCCGCAGTCAGCGTGTGGCTCTATCGCACGGTGGTGCAGTGGCTCGAGCGCGGCCGCGAGCTGGCGCTCGAGCAAATGCCCGAGCTCGACGGCTTCGAGCGCACGCTCGCGGAGTGGCTCGTCGACAACGCGCTCTCGCTCGCGGCGGCCAAGGCCTCGGCGTTCCTCGTTGCGACGTCGCTCACGCTGCTCGTATCCCTCTGGGTCTTCTCGCTGCTCTACGAGCTGCTCGCGGGACCGTTCCTCGACGAGGTCCACGGCGTGCTCGAGCGCAGCTGGTTCGGTTCCGACCCGCGCGCTGCGCGCGAACGACCGAGCGGCATCACGGCGCGCGAGTGCACGCTGCGCTCCCTCGCCTGCGCGGGCCTGCTGCTCGTCGGACTCGCGGCCGCATGGTTCGCAAGCTCCCGAGGCGCCGCATGGGCGAGCGTCGTCGTGGCGTTCGTCGGTATCGGCGCCTTGCTGGCGTTCCAGCCGCGCTACCGCGCCTGGCTGCGCTGGCGCTTCGTCGTCGAGCTGCGCACGGTACTCGCGAGCCTGCAGGCGACCGTCCTCTCGGCCGTGATGCTCGTGTTCGCGCTGCCGGTCCTTCTGGTGCCGATCGCCGGCCAGCCGCTCTTCGCCCTCGCCGCCGGCTTCACCACGGCACTCAGCCTGCTCGACATCCCGATGTCGCGCCGGCGCTGGAGCATCGGAACCCGCTGGCGCTTCCTCACACGCAACCCGCTGCCGCTCGTGGCCTTCGGCTCGACCGCTGCGCTGGGCTACCTGTTGCCGGTGTTCGGCCCCCTCGTGGTCGTGCCCTGCGCCTCGGCGGGCGGTCTGTGGCTGCTCGTGCGGCTCGACAAGTCCGGCCTGCGCCCCTAGCCCCCGACGGAGAGCGCGCAGGCCGCCCGTGCGCTACGCTCCTCGCTGCGATGACCCGTTACCTCGTCACCAGCGCGCTCCCCTACGCCAACGGCCCGATTCACTTCGGTCACGTCGTCGGCGCCTACCTGCCCGCCGATGTCTATGTCCGCACGCTGCGCATGCAGGGCGAAGAGGTGCTCTACGTGTGCGGCACCGACGAGCACGGCGTCGCCATCACGATCGGCGCTGAGAAGGACGGCATCGCTTATCCCGACTACGTCGCGCGCTGGCGCGGCGTGATCAAGGACACCTTCGATCGTCTCGGACTCGAGTTCGACGTCTGGTCGGGCACGAGCGCCTGCCCCCAGCACGCGGCCCTGAGCCAAGACTTCTTCCGGCGCATCGACGGCAACAGCTACCTGCTACAGCGCGAGACCGAGCAGCTTTACTGCACCACGGACGCCAAGTTCCTCGCCGACCGCTATGTCACCGGCACCTGCCCGAGCTGCGGCTACGAGGCCGCGCGCGGCGACGAGTGCCCGCGCTGCGCCAAGTGGCTCAACCCGCTCGACTTCGCCGACCCGCGCTGCAAGGTCTGCGGCTCGCGCCCCGAGCGCCGCCGTACGACGCACTGGTACCTCGATCTCCCGCAGGTGCGCGACGAGTTCCTCGGCGGCTGGATCTCCGGCCACGATTGGAAGCCCAACGTGGGCACCTTCGTCGAGAACCAGATGAAAGAGATCGAGCCGCGCCCCATCACGCGCGACATGAGCTGGGGCGTGCCGCTGCCGGCGGGCACGCGCGGGGACATCGCGGGCAAGGTGCTGTACGTGTGGTTCGACGCGCCGATCGGCTACGTGTCGTTCACGCAGGAGTGGGCCGCGCGCGCGGGTCGTCTCGACGACTGGAAGCGCTGGTGGAAGGACGCGGACACGCGCTTGGTGCACTTCATCGGCAAGGACAACATCCCGTTCCACTGCGTGGTGTTCCCCGCGATGCTCTACGCCACCAAGGACGGCTACGTGTTGCCGTGGCACGTGCCCGCCAACGAGTTCTACAACCTGCAGGGGCGCAAGTTCTCGACCTCGCAGGGCTGGACCATCCCGCTGGACGAGTTCTTCGCGCGCTACGACGCGCAGGCCGCGCGCTTCTACTTGCTGTCGAGCGCGCCGGAAACGAAGGACAGCGAGTGGAACTGGAAGGACTTCCAGTCCTGCAACAACGCGCAGCTCGCCGACGCCATCGGCAACCTCGTGACGCGCGTGCTGAAGTTCGTCGACAAGCACTACGCGGGCCAAATCCCCGCCTGCGCTCCCGAGCACGAGGCCGAGCTCGAGCGCGTGCTGTTCGGCGAGTGCGGCACCTTCGGCGACCCCGCGGAGCACGTGCGGGCCTTCAAGTTCCGGCGTGCGGCGGAGCAGCTGATCGAGAACGCGCGCGTGGCCAACGTGTTCGTCGACCGCTCGGCACCGTGGAGCCTGCAGAAGACCGATCCGGCGCGCGCGGCGAGCGTGCTCTCGACCTGCGCGGAGTGGATCGGCTACGTCGCGCGCTGGATGGCTCCCTTCATGCCACACAAGGCACAGGCGATCTGGGAGATGCTCGGCCAGTCCGATGCGGTCACGGCGCGTGGCTGGCCGCAGCGCCCCGGGCCCGGCGCGTGGCGCATCGGGCTCGCCGGCGCCAAGCTCGGCCCCGTCGCGGGCCTGTTCCCCAAGCTCGACGACAAGCAGATCGCAGCCGAGATCGCGGCCCTCGAAGAGCGCTCGAAGGCTGCCACGGGCGCCTAGGGAGCGCACGCCACGGGGCTGACCAAGGGCGGGGCAGACGCGGCGGTAATGGCGGCCCCGCTGGGAATGACGACGGGCTCCGACCAGTAAGTCGGAGCCCGTCGATGATCGAACATTACGGCACAGCCCTCGTCGGAGTGCGCGCGCAGGGGCCGGCTATCTCAGGGTGACCGAGTCCTTGAGGGACTTGCCCATCCGGAAGCCCACCCGGCGACCGGCCCCGATCCGGATCGGCTCCCCCGTGAGGGGATTGCGTCCGAGGCGGGCCTTGCGGGCTTTCACCTCGAACGTGCCGAATCCGGCGATCGTGACCGACTGGTCCTCGCGCAGACCCTTCTGGATGCCCTCGAGCACCTTGTCGATCAGGGTCGCCGCGCCGAGCCGCGAAAGGCGCAGATCTTCAGCGACGTATCCGACCAGTTGGCTCTTGTTCATCCAGAAGCGATCCGCTGCGGGGAGCTAGGCTGTCCGCCTAGGCCTTCTTCTTCGCGCCGGCCTTCTTCGCACCGGTCTTCTTCGCAGCCTTGCGGGTTGCCTTGCGGGTTGCCTTCTTCTTCGCCATGAGAGATCTCCTTCGAGTGGCTTGAGTTGTGGAACGGAGTGCCGCAATGGCACTGTTCCGGACACGTGAGACATCGGCGGCGCGTGCGCGACCCTTTCCAACTTCCGACAACTTTTTTTGAGAATCCGATCCAGACCGGACGGTCGCGCAGCAGCAACGAGTTGCGCGCGCATCGTCGTGGACGTTGTGCGTCGAGCTCGAGGCGGCGCGGATACAACGCGAGACGGCCCCCCGCGATTGCGGAGCGCCGTCCCGGATCGAACGCGGGAGAGTCGCGGCGCGCGGAAGTGTCCGCGCTGCGCGCGAGATTTAGGCCGTGGCCTTGGCGACGTTGCGCGGCTTGCGCACCTTGCCGCTCTTCATGCAGCGGGTGCAGACTTTGACGCGCGTGGTCTTGCCGTCGACCAGCGCGGCGATGCGCTGGATGTTCGGCTTGAACTTGCGCTTGGTGTGGCCGGTGACGCGCAGGCCGATGCCGCCCTTCTTCTTGGGCAGACCACGGCGGGCGATCTGGTAGCCGGTCTCGGTGCGCTTGTCGCAGTAGTCACAAACCCGGGCCATGTCGGATGCTCCGCTTCCTAGGGGATTCTTCGGTCCTCGCAGCGTCGACCCGGGATCGGACCGAACTTCGAGGGGGCAAAAGACTAGCGAGGGCCGCGCGCGCAGGCAAGGGGCCCGCTCGGCGCGGAGCCACGGGGCCGTCCACGGGGCCCGTCCTTGGGCCCCGTCCGTGGGGGCCTCGGTCGAGAGCCTAGAACAAGTTGTCGAGCACCGCGGCGGCGTCGGCCCCAAACTGCGCGGAGAGTCCCGCCCCCGCCGGCGCCGGCCGGTTGTGAATGTCGGCGAGGATCTCCTCGAGGTGCCGGGAGGTCTCCCCCGAGTAGTAGCGGACGAGCCCGAGGTTGGTGCGTTCGTCGAACAGCACGCCGAGCAGGGTGCGGTCCCCGACAAGCTGCAGCTGAATCGCGTCCCGCGCGCCCTGGTGCACCATCGTCGTGAACTGCGACTCGCCGAGCTGCCGGGCGAGCTCGCGCGTGGCCGCGAAGGAGCCCGCCACCAGCGCCGCGATCGAGTCCATCGAGCCCTGGTTCGCCGCCTCGCCGCGGCGCGTCACCATGTGGCCTTCCTTGTCGATCAAGAGCGCAGCCTTCGCGTTGCTGAGCTCGAGCAAGGAGTCGAGCTCCCCATCGAGCCGAGCCACGTCTTGAGCGTAGAAGACGAGCCGGTTGTTTCGCAGTTGCTGGTCGCGTGCCATCGAGTGCACTCCCTCGCGCCATCGCGCTCGAATCTCAGAGGAACGACATGACCACGTAGGTCAGACCCGCGGTCAGGATCACCCCGGCCACGATGAACAGGCCCACATAGAGCTTGCTCGAGCCCTGCTCAGTCGGAGCAGGGCGAACCTGCACGCGATTCGTGCTGGGAGTGCCCGCAACCGGGGTCGGTGCAGTGCGGGGACGAAAGCGAGAGCCGTCGAGCGGAGCCGTGGCGCGCGGCGCGGCCGTACCGCTGCTCGGGAGCGCCGTCACGCTCGGCGTCGCGCCGACGGTCGCGGCAGGGCGCTGGGTCGGCACGGGCGTGTTGGCGTGCAGGGTCGAGGGGCGCATCGCCATGTTGAGCGCCGCGCTCGGAGCGAGCGCGGCCTGCGCGTGGAAGCTCGTCTGCGACAGGCCCTGCTGCGGCGCCATCGGAGCGGCGTAGCCCGCCTGCGAAGCCATGCCGAGCGGAGCGGACTGCGGCGCGACGCCGCCGTGCATCGGCATCGCACCCGGAAAGCCGGGGGTCGCGCCCGTGCCCTGCGGAGTCGTCACGCCGCCGGGATGGAAGCCAGTGGCCTGCAGCGGACGCGCGGGCCTCTGCGCGTGGAAACCGGTATGGGCCAGCGCGGGCGCGGCGACGGCCGGAGCATGGACGGGAGCCGGCGCGCTCGCGCGCTGCGGCATCGGCGCAGGAAGCGCGGCGGCCGAAGCGTGGAAACCCGTGGTCCCGAGCGTGCTCGGCAGGGTCGCGGCCGGACGCGGCGGAGCGACCACCGGCGTCGGCGCGGTCGGGGCGGCGCTCGTGGCGTGGATCGCCTCGAGCACGCGCGCCGCGAGCGCCTTGAGGGTCGGGAATACGCCGTGACCCGAGCTCGCGACGGCCTCGAAGCAGGGAGCGCCGTAGGGATTGAGCAGTCGGTTGAGCTCTTCGAGCGGCAGCGCGTCCGGAAGGTCGCGCTTGTTGAACTGAATCACGTGCGGCAAGGTCGCGAGCGACTTGCCGTACTCGTTGAGGTTCTCCTCGAGGTTGCGCAGGCTCTCGAGGTTCTCCTGCACCATCGAAGCCGAGGAGTCGGCGACGAACACCACGCCGTCGACGCCCTGCAGCACGAGCTTGCGCGTCGAGTTGTAGTACACCTGCCCGGGCACAGTGTAGATCTGGAAGCAGGTGCGCATACCGGCGACCGTGCCGAGGTCGAGCGGCATGAAGTCGAAGAACAGCGTGCGATCGCCGTCCGTCGAGATGCTCGTCAGCTCGCCCTTGTTCCGGTCGGGCGCCTTCTGGTGCACGACCTCGAGGTTGGTCGTCTTGCCCGACATGCCGGGCCCGTAATAGACGATCTTCGCGCTGACTTGCTTCTGAGCGAAATTGATCTGAACCATGGAGCTTCCTGCGAACTAGTCCCCGGGGGGTATTTCGGTGGTGGTATCGTCCCGCGAGCGGGGTGCGGCTTGAGCGATTCGGCTGGGAAGGGGCGCCTGCGGCGCCGCCGCAAGCGCGCGTGTGCCGCGCGAGACGCGCGCGAGCCGGGAGAGCGCAGCCTCGAGCGGCAGGCGCAGCTCGTCGGCGCTGGTCCCCGGCTCGAGCACGGCGAACAGCAGGGCCGAGCCCGCGTTGCGCGCGACGAGCGTGCCGCGCGTACCGCGCAGCACCGCGCGCTGTCCGAACTCCCAGGACGCGAGCCCCAGTGCGGGCGCCAGCGCGCCGAGCCAGCCCGTGACATGGGCCGCGAGCGCCTGCGAATCCTCGCCCGACGGATCGGCGGCGCGAGTGCAAGCGGCGATCGGAACGCCGTCTGGCGTGGAGAGCAGCGCCAGGCGAACGCCGGGAATCGCGACGAGGGGCTCGAGAACTTCCTTCATGAACGGGTCTCCGTTGCTTCGACCTGAGCATGGGCGAGCGCGAGCAGCGCGGGCCGCAGGCCATCGGGCAGCTGCGCGCCGCTCGACTGCACGGCCGCGACGCCGGCCTCGTGAGGCAGCACCAGCAGGCTTCCCGAGGCGCCTTCGAGCTCGATCTCGACCACGCCGCCAAGCCCCATGCGTCGCGCGGCCGTGCGACTGCACACGGCGACCTCGCGCACCGCGCGCGCACAGCGCTCGGCCGTCGCACCGGCGGGCCCTTGGACCAGCGCAGTCGCGCCGCGCTCGAATACCGCCACCTGGACGCCGGGCCGCGCGGCGAGTTGCTGGAGCTGCGGGCGCACCGGCCGAATGCCGCTGGCGCCGGCGCTCGCGCGCTCGGCCGTCGCTTCCTCGGGGAAGGTGCCGTTGCGCTCGACTTCGCGCAGCGCCGCTTCGATTGTGGGCCCGGCCTCGGCGAGCGCGGTGTACGTACGGTAGCGAGCCTCGAGCGCTGGCTCGCCCGGGCGCAGCTCGAGCAGCTGCGCCACGATGCGGCGAGACTCGGCCCACGCGCCGACGCGGCAAGCGAGGTCGAGGCGCAGCCGCAGCGGTCGCTCGTCGCGCGCGAGCGCCTGCTCGCAGCGCGCGAGGAGTTCGAGCGACTCGCGTCCGTCCTCGCGACGACGGTCGGCAAAGTAGCGCGCCACGCGAGCGCGGGCACGGATCCACTGGGCCTCACCCGAGCCGCCGCTCGCGAGCCACTGCTGGGCGAGTTCCTCGGCGCGCTCGAGGCGACCGCACTCGAGGTAGATCTCGGCGAGCTCGCGAAACAGCCCCGGGCGCGGCGACTCGCGCAGCTCGCTCGAAAGCGCGCGCGCACGGTCCTCGAGCTGCAGGGCACGCATACGCGAGCGCAGTCGCAGCAGCTCGGGGTGGGAAGCGAACGATGCAAGTCCCTCCGCGCACACGCGCTCCGCCTGCGCGTAGTCCTCGATCCGCACGTGCTCGAGCACCAGCGCGGCGAAGTTCACGGCACTCGGATCTCGCGCCAGCACCGTGCGTGCGTTGCGCAACCGGGTGCGCGCCATCCAGCGGTCGAGGAACTTCATTCTTGTGCTCCTTCGCGGCCCGTGCGCCACTCCTCGAGTAGCGCGACTTCGCGCCGCGTGGAGTCGCGGTGCTCCCAGTTCTCCGGCGCGATCTCCAGCGCGCCACGGAAGTGCACCAGCGCGGCATCGAAGTCCATTCGATCGGCCGCGACGAAGGCCTGCGAGCGCTGGGCATCGGCCAGCAGTGCGGCACGCGAACGCGCCACGATGCGTCGCTGCGCCTCTGCGACCTCGCGCAGCTCGAGACGCCCGATCTGGAGCTGCAGCAGCGTGCGCTCGCGCGAGACTGCGCCCATCCCGAGCCACAGCACGTTGCCCTCGAGCAGGTGGTCGAGCCCGGCGAGGCGCTCGCGCGTCGAGAGCAGGTCTCCGGGCCGGGCCGGTGGGAGAGCGGCACGTTCGGACTCGATCGCGCGCTCGCGACCGAGGAGCACGGCCAGCGCGACCACGGCCACGCAGGCGAGCGCCGCGAGCCGCGCGCGGCGGCGCCAGGCCTCGCGCGAGAGTTCCTCCTCGAAGCGCAGGTCGCGGATCATGCGCGCGACGTCACGCCGGCGCGGCTCGAGCGCGATCACCTCGCGCAGCCAGCGCAGCGCCTCGTCGCGACGACCGGCGCGCAGCGCTTCCTCGGCCGAGCGCAAGTGGCGCTCCACGCGCCGCCCCATGCTGCCGTCGCGGCGCTCGAGCGCCTCGAGCTCCGCCGTCAGCGTCTCGTTGCCCGGGAACATCTCAAGCAGCAGGCGCAGCATGTCCTCCGCGCGCTGCGCGTCGCCGGCGCGCTCGAGCAGGATCGCGAAGCGCCGCCCTTCCTGAGGCATGGAGATGCGATGGCGGTCGTGGACTTGCGGATGCGCGAGCCCGAGTACGAGCAGCGCTTCGAGCGCGAGTGCATCGTCGGGGTTCGCGGTCAGGTACGGCAGCAAGTCGAGGCACCACGCCTGCGCGGTCAGGCCATCGACCGCCGAGGCTGCGTGCTCGACGAGCGCCTTGAGCACGGGGCGCGGCGCACGGTCCGCCCCACACAGCTCGGACTTCAGTCGGGCGATGGCGAGGGAGACCTCGTTCGTTGCGCGCAGGGGTGCGGTGTCGGCGTTCGGCATGCGGGTTCGCCGCGCGGTCCCGCGATCGGAACTCGCGCGCTCATCTCGTTTCGACGCTCCGAGACGGACTTCTTGACGGGCGCGAAAGAACTTCTGACGGCCGCGCAACCTCACGCAGGTCATCTCGCCCCGCCGCACGGGCCGGACGAGAGAGGCGCGTGGCAAGCTGCCACGCCGGCCCCGGGGAGAACTCCGCGCGAAAACGGCGCGAGACTTCTAGAGCACCGCGATGCGCAGCACCTCGGGTGTGACCCGCGAAGGGCTTCCCGGGCTGCGCTCGACCGCCTGGATCGCGAGCTCGCACCCGGCCGCCGCCGCGGGCAAGGCGAGGTCGAGCCGTGCCACGCCGTCGGGATCGATACCTCGGATCCCCACGCTCGCCGCGCTGCGATCGACCCACCACGGCGTCCCGAGCAGCGACACCGGCGCGCTGCGCGCCGGGCCGATGAAGAACAGCACGCGCGTCGCGAGCGGCGCACGACGCGAGACGCGCAGGATGCCACCCGCTAGTGGCGCGTCCACGCACTGCAGGGCGCGCTCGCCAGTGTCATAGAGGCGTAGCTCGCCGGCGTTGGAGAACGTGCCCGCATGCGTCGACTTGCAGCCGACAGCGAGCCGCGTGCCGCTGGCGTCGAGAGCCAGCGAGCGCACGCTCCCCGGCAGGCTTGCAGCGAGCAGCTCACGCCCACTCGGGAGCTCGAACAGCCAAGCCTGAGACTGCCCATCGCCGCCCCAGCGACCGCAGGCGAGCCGCGTCCCGTCGCGCGCGAGAGCGAGCGCTTCGGGGAAGTCCTGCGGACCGCCGAGGGGGTTGGCGAACGAGCGCGAGAAGCTGCGCACACCGCTCGCGAGCGTCCAGCTCTCGAAACGCGCGCCGCGGCCGCTCGTCGCATGCCACCAGCCGAGCGCGAGCGTCGCGCCGAGATCGTCGAGCGCCGCTCGCACCGGCTCCTCCCCGGAACTGCCGAGTACTTGCGTGTCGAAAGCCCACCCTGAGGGGCTCGCACGCAGCACGCGCACGCGCCCCGGTGCGCCCACGGCGAGCACGGGTGCATGCGCCGCGAGCGCGAGCGCCGTGGTCGAGCCCGCGAGCGTCTCGACGTACTCGAGCGAGGCGTCCTCGCGCAGCACCCGCAGTACGTTGCCGCTCACGAACGCGAGTCGTGCGAGATCCGCGCTCGCCTCGCACGCCCGCAGCGGCCCCGCGCTCTCGACGCGGGCCGCGCTCACGCTGCCATTCTGCGCGGAGCGCCACTCGCACAGCAGCTGCTGCGAGCTCGCGTCCTGCAGCACCAGCGCCACGCGAGCGCCGTCGCGGGCGACCGCGAGACGCCCCGTGGTGTTGCCCACGCTGCCGACGGGAACGCGCCAGCGCTCGACCAGCGCTCCGCCCGAACCCGGTTCGAGGCGCACCAGCTCAGTGAGCTTCGACGACGGCCCGCCGACCGCAGTCTGCACGAGCGCGAACAGCTCGTCGGGAGCGTCCCCGGCCGCGACCGCAATCGCGCCGCTCGTCCCCGGCAACGCGAGCGCGCGAGCGGGAGCGAGCGTGCCGGTTCCAAGGAACGGAGCGGTCGAATGCAGGCTCGCTCGCGGAGCCAGCCCGGACGCGCTCCCGAACAGCGCTTCCCCCTGCTGCACGAAGGCCAGCGACCCGGGCAGCCACGGAGCTGCGGCGGGTGACGCCTCGCGCCAGCGCAAACCGGCGTCGAATGGGCCTTGGGGAAGGAGTGCGGCGAGCGCAGCGGCGAGCAGGGCGGCGACCATGGGACGGAGCCGCGAGTGCTCCCGTGAAGGTTACCCCCGACAAGGGGCGCAGGACGCGCCCGCGGCGCTTGGCTCGCCCCGCCCCGTTCGACTAGAGTCTGGCGCCCCGTTCCCAAGCTGGTGCTGCCCGGAAGATCCTTCCGCGCCCGCCCCGCTCCCCGCCCACGCAAGCCCGTTCCCAGCGATGAAGCAGACCGCCCTGCACGATGTCCACGCCGCCCACGGGGCCAAGCTGATCGAGTTCGGCGGTTGGCACATGCCCGTGCAGTACGGGGCCATCCTCGACGAGGCGCGCTGCGTGCGCACCACGGCGGGACTGTTCGACTTGGGCCACATGGGACGCGTGCACGTGCGGGGCAAGGATCACCTGCGCTTCCTCGACCGCGTCTGCAGTAACTTCGTGGCGAAGATCCCGGTCGGTGCGATCCGCTACTCGCTGTTCTGCAAGCCCGACGGCAACCCGATCGACGACCTGCTCGTGTACCGCGAGGCCGACGCCGTCTATCTCGTGGTGAACGCCTCGAATACCCCGGTCGACCTCGCGTGGCTGCGCGAGCACGCCCACGGCTTCGAGGTCGAGATCGACGACCAGAGCGATGCGACCGGCATGCTGGCGCTGCAGGGCCAGCGCTCGACCGACGTGCTGCAGAAGCTCGTCACGGACTGCGACCTCACGCAGATCGGCTACTACAAGTTCGGTTTCGGCACCGTGTGCGGGATCCCCAACACGCGCATCAGCCGCACGGGCTACACGGGCGAGCTCGGCTACGAGCTGTATCTCGACAACAAGGAGGTCGTGCGCGTGTGGGAGGCGATCCTCGCCGCCGGCGCTGGCATGGACGTGCGGCCGAGCGGCCTCGGCGCGCGCGACATCCTGCGGCTCGAGGCGGGCATGCCGCTCTACGGGCACGAGATCGACGCGACCCACAACCCGATCGAGGCCGGCCTCGACTTCGGCGTCTCCTTCAAGGAGGAGAAGGGCGACTGGATCGGTCGCGAGGCCCTGCTGGCCGTGCGCTCTGCGCCGCACAAGAAGCTCGTCGGAATCTCGACCGACGGCCCGCGCGTGCCCCGGCAGGGCGCGCGCCTGTTCGCGGGCGCGACGGACGTCGGCTACGTCTGCTCCGGTGCCGTGTCCCCCACGCTCGGGACGAACATCGCTTCGGTCTACGTCGCGCTCGACCGCGGCGTCATGGGCACCGCTCTCGAGGTCGACTTCAAGGGCAAGCGCCAGCCGTGCACGGTGCGCGAGCTCCCGTTCTTCTCTCGCACGCGCAAGTGAGCGTGCGTCCCGACTCCCCCACCACCCTGTTCCAGGCCCAGCCTCCACCATGCGCCCCAACGACCGCAAGTACGCCCAGTCCCACGAGTGGGTCAAGCTCGACGGCGACGTCGCCATCATCGGCATCACCGACTTCGCCGTGCAGGAGCTCTCCAACGGCAACGAGTCGGACCTCGTCTACTGCGACCTGCCCGACGCTGGTCGCATGCTCGCCTCCGGCGAGACCTTCGGCGAGATCGAGTCGGTCAAGGCCGTGAGCGACCTCTACGCTCCGATCGCGGGCGAGGTGCTCGAGACCAACGCGGCCATCGAGGACCACCTCGAGATCCTCTCGAAGGATCCCTGGGGCGCGGGCTGGATCATCAAGATCAAGCCGGAGAGCAAGAAGCTCGATGGCCTGATGGACGCGGCGGAATACGAGAAGTTCGTCGCCGCGAAGAAGCACTAGGCCGCGCCCACGGCGCCGCACCCGGCCGCGATGGAAACGTGGCGCCTCGTCACGACGTGGAACGCGCAGCCCGCGTTCAACCTCGGCCTCGACGAGGCGCTGCTCGAATCGTCGGGCGCGCCCGTGACGGTGCGCTTCTACTCTTGGAAGCCGGGCGCGCTGTCGCTCGGCTACTTCCAGCGGCTCGAGGAGGTCCCTGCGGCGCTCGAAGCGCGTGCCGTCGTGCGGCGCTTCACCGGTGGCGGAGCGATCCACCACCAACGCGAGCTGACCTTCTCGATCGCCGCCGACGCGGAGCATCCGCTGTACCGCGGGCCGCTTGCCGAGTCCTACGCGCGCGTGCATGCGGCCGTGGCACGCGCGCTCGCGACGCTGGGCGTCACGGCCGAGCTGCGCGGAGAGCGCAGCCTTGCCAGCGAGCGCGAGGGCACGGGCATGTGCTTCCACAAGTCCTCGCCGCTCGACCTCGTTTGGAACGAGCGCAAGGGCGTCGGCTCGGCCCAGCGCCGCTCGAAGGGGCGCGTGCTGCACCACGGCTCGATCAAGCTCGGCACCACGCCGCTCGAGGGCGACATCGCGACTCTCGAGCATGTCGCGCGGGGGCTCGAGCCCGAGAGCTTCGCCCCGCGCCTGCGCGAGGCCTTCGAGGCGCATTTCGGCGTGAAGCTGGTCGCGGACGTGCCCGACGCCCTCGAGCGCGGCCGCGCCAAGGAGCTCGCCGTGCGCTTTGCCTCGGACGAGTTCCTGCGCCGTCGCTGAGAGCCGCGTACGCGGTGGTAGCCTTGGCGCGCACTCGATGCGCCGCGCTCTCGCCACCCTCGCCCTGTCTTGGCTCTCCGCCTGCGGTGAGAGTGAGCCGCCGCGACCCAACGTCCTGCTCATCACGGTCGACACACTGCGCGCCGATCGGCTCGCACCCGACACGACCCCGCGACTGGACGCCTTCGCGCGCGAGTGCGCGCACTTCCCGGTCGCCGCCACGCCCCGCGCGAAGACCACGCCGGCGGTGGCCTCGCTGCTCACGGGCCGCTTTCCTCACGACCATGGCGTGCGCGACCTCGCGGCCCCGCTCGGGCGCCACGTGCCGCTCCTGCAGGAGCGGCTGCGCGAGCACGGGTACCGTACAGGCGCGATCGTCGGCAACTGGGTGCTTGCGGACGCGCGCTCTGGGCTCGCCCGCGGCTTCGACCTGTGGTGCGAGAGCCTGCCCCAGCAGGGCGGCGTGCCCCCGGACCTCGTGCCCGAGCGCACCGCGGCGTCGCTGACCGACGCCGCGCTCGTCGTCCTCAGGCTCGCGCTGCCGCCCGACGCGGAGTTCGAGCCCCGCACGGCGTTGCGAGCGGGCGACGAGCCCTGGTTCCTGTGGCTGCACTACATGGATCCGCACGGCGCTTACCAGCCGCCCCCGCGCTTTGTCGCGCCGGCCTCCGGGGAACCGGTGAGCGTCGCTCCCGCAGGCTCGCGCCAGCGCGTGGCGCGCCACAACGTGCCGGCCGAGGCATGGCTCTCCGCCGACACGTTCGACGCCGCCGTCGTGCGCGCACGCTACGACGGTGAGGTGCGCTACCTCGATGCCGAACTCGGCCGGCTCTTCGATGCGCTGCGCGAGGCCGGGCTGCTTGAGACCACCGTCGTCGTGCTCACCGCCGACCACGGCGAGAGCCTCGGCGAGCAGGGTTACTACTTCGAGCACGGCGCAAACGCCGCCGAGAGCACCATCCACGTGCCGTTCCTCGTGCACACGCCCGCGCTTGCCGCCGGGCAGCGGCACACGCCGCTCTCGCTCGCCGATGCGACTCCGACCCTGCTCGATCTGCTCGCTCTTCCGCCCTTGCCGCCGGCTTCCTCACCGGTGCGTGGCGAGTCCGTGCTGGACGCGCTGCGTGGTGCCGCGCCGCGTGCGCGACCGCTCTTCAGCGAGAAAGTCGAGCGCACGGATCTCGACGGGGCCGTCCAGCAGAAGGCCGTCCGGCTGGGCGACTGGAAGCTCGTGCGCAGCTTCGCGCCGCGATCCTTGCCCTCGGGAGAGCGCGAGCTCGCGCTGCTGAAGGAGGAGCTATTCGACCTGTCCGGGCCGGGAGGCGAGGACTTCGACCTCGCGGCCGTCAAGCCCGCCGGCGCCCCGCTCGGCGAGCTGCGTCGCGCGCTCGACGCCTTCGTGGCCGCGGACCCCGACCTCGCCCAGCTCCGCATGCGCCCGCAGCTCCAGGAGACCGACTCCGAGACCGCGCGCGCCCTGCGCGCGCTGGGTTACTAGGGCGCGCGGGGACCGCTGCTCCCCGAGCGCTCGCCCCGCGAGGCCCCCGCGAGGGGGAGGTCGCTCGCGCCTGCCCGCCTCCCCTTCGGATCCTTCGCTACCGGGCCACCCGCGCCGCAGGGCGCGGGATGGTTACCCCGCATGGATTCGAACCATGAATGAGAGAACCAGAATCTCTAGTGTTACCGTTACACCACGGGGTAACGCGTAGCCTCGGAAGTGGTTACCCGACCTGGATTCGAACCAGGAACGAGAGGACCAAAACCTCTTGTGTTACCGTTACACCATCGGGTAGCCGAAGGGGCGAGGATTGAACCAGCCGCGCCGCCCCGCGTCAATCGTCCAGCGGCCCTACGGGCCTGAATCGGGCGGTTGCAACCGGGCGCGAGCCGGTCCGAGGCCGGGACGAACCCCTAGCGGCAACCGCGGCGCACGAGGTTGAGCGCCACGTGCGCCGCGTAGCGCCGGATCGAGGCGCGATCGACGGCCGGGAAGCGCTGCTCGAAGGCCTCGAGACGACCGCGGCTCGACAGGCCGAACCAGACGAGGCCCACGGGCTTCTCTGGCGTGCCCCCGTCGGGTCCGGCGATCCCGGTGATCGAGACGGCAAAGTCGGCGCCCGAGCGCTCTGCGGCCCCCTGAGCGAGCGCCAGAGCCACCTCGCGGCTGACGGCTCCGTAGCGCTCGATCAGGGCCGGGTCGACGCCCAGCGTGCGCGCCTTGGACTCGTTCGAGTAGGTCACCCAGCCCGTTTTGAACACGCGGCTCGCGCCGGCGACGTCGGTGACGAGCTCGGCCACCAGCCCACCGGTGCAGGACTCGGCCAGAGCGAGCGTGAGTCCACGCTCCGCGAGCTGCCTCACGACCGCCGCGCCCGGCCGCGGGTCGTCCTCGGAGTAGATCTCCTCGGCGAAGCGCGCGCGCACCTCGGCTGCGCGCGTCGCGACCTGCAAACGTGCGCCCTCGACGCTCTCGCCCTTCCCGAGCAGGGTGACCTTGAGGATCCCGGTGTGCGCGGTCACGCCCATCAGCGGCGTGGCGCCGCGCGCCATCCAGTCGCCGGCTCGATCCGAAAAGGAGCTCTCGGGCAAGCCGAGCAGGTAGAAGGAATGCCGCACGATGCCCGGCCCCTGCCCGCAGGTCGAGCGCAGCCACGGCAGGAGCTCGCGCCGCAGCATGTCCTTCATCTCGTGGGGCGGGCCGGGCAGGACGCACAGGGTGCCGCCGTCGATCCACACGCGGAAGCCGGGCGCGGTTCCGATGGCGTTCGACATCACCTGCGCGCCGCGCGGGAACCACGCCTGACGTTCGTTCGAGGCCGGCATGTCGCGCTGGCGGCGCGCGTAGCTCTCCTTCAGGGCCGTGAGCACCGCCTCGTCGCGCTCGAGCGGCACGCCGGCGGCGCCCGCCGCCGCCTCACGCGTCACGTCGTCGAGCGTGGGTCCGATGCCGCCGGTGCACACGACGAGCTGATAGCGAGCGCACAGGTCGTAGAACGCGCTCTCGAGGTCGCCCTTGCGGTCGCCGAGCACGACGAAACGCTCGACCACGATGCCGAGCTCCGCGAGCGCCAGCGCGATCGCGCCCGAGTTGCTGTCGGGATAGTCGCCCGCGAGCAGCTCGTCCCCTACCGCGACACAGGCCGCGCGCCGCACTTCACCGAGCATCGCTCGCTCCTTCGCTCACGCCGCACCTGCGCTGAAGTCGCGCGGCTTGGGCAGGAACCAAGTCCACAGGAGGCCGACTTCATACAGCAGGATCATCGGCCCCGCCGCGAGGAACTGCGTGATCGGATCGGGCGGCGTGAGGATCCCGCCGACGATGAACGCGACGAGGATGAAGTAGGGCCGGAAGCGCACGAGGCTGCGCCGCTCGACGATGCCGACCTTGACCAGCAGGTACATCAGCACCGGCAGCTGAAACATGAGCCCGAGCGCGAGCGTCACGGCCTGCAACCAGTCGAGGTAGGGCGCCACGGACGCGATGTAGGTCACCTTCTCCGGCGCGAACACCGTGACCATGAACTTGAAGCCGAAGGGGCACATCACGTAGTAGCCGAACAGCACACCGGCCACGAAGAGCCCGACGGTGATCGGGAAAAACTTCAGGATCGCCCGGCGCTCGTTGGGGTAGAGACCCGCGGCCACGAATTGCCACAACTGCCAGAGCAGGATCGGCATTCCCAGCACCAGCGCGGCGATGATGCAGATGCGCATCACGACCGAGAAGCCGTCGCCGACGCCGACCAGCGTCATGCGCTGGGAAACCGTGAAGTTATCCTGCAGCCGATTGTCGGTCGGGTCCTCGACCACGAAGTACTTCGTGCGCGGCGTGTCGGGCGCGGTCAGGCGCTCTTCCGTGAGGATCGCCTCGTACTTCGCGCGCTGCTCGAGGTCGACCTCGGCCAGCACGTCGTTCATCGGCCGGGCGACGATGTCGAAGATCGGGTCGTACAAGTAAAAGGCGACGCAGAAAGCCACCACCACCGCGACCGCGCCTCGGAAGAGCCGCGTACGCAGCTCCCGCAGGTGTTCGCCCAGCGACATGCGCGAGTGCTGAAACGGATCCTCTTCTTCGGCCATGGACGCAGAAATGTAGCGGCGCTGGGCCCGACGGCGAGCGTGCGTTCCACGAAGCTCACAAAAAGTCGCACGGGCGAGCTCACTTGGAGCCCGCCCGTGCGAAGAATCCGTCGCCTGTGGTCAGTGCGACCGCAGGTGCGCGACCGGCTGGATGCCTAGAACTTGAAGTACGCGCGCAGGTCCTTGATCGGAACGATCTGGGTGCCCTGGGACTCGGCGTTCTTGTAGATCGGCAGGTCGTTCGGCGGCATCGGCGTCTCGAGCGCCTGACCGTCGGCATCGACGAACATTTCCGCGCCCACGATCAGGTAGTCCGTGTCCGGGCCGAGGGCCGACTGAACGGTGATGCCCATGTTGGAGAGCAGCACCTTGAGCTCGGTCTCGTTGAACTGGCCCGAGAAGCGGCCGCAGAGCACCGCGGTGCGCTCGCTCTTGGGGTCGAACACCGGATTGAAGACCACATCGCCTTCGACGATCGGGTCGAAGCGGTCGGCGACGTTCATGAACGTCACTTCCGCCATGCTGGGCTGCACGTTGGTGACTTCGGCCCAGCCCTTGAGCTTCTGGGAGCCGATCTTGCCCGACACGATGCGGAAGCGCGTGCCGCGGGCGAGGCGCTGGTTGGAGCCGATGTCGATCCAGCCCAGCGCGAGGTCCTTCGAGACCGAGAGGACCTTGCCGTCGGCGGCCTCGGGCTCGCGCTGGAACGCGAGCGCCTTGGTGATCGCCTTCATGCGGGTCTGGGCCGCGACGCGCTCGTCATCGAACTTGCGGTTGTTGGCCTCGATCGAGTTGCGGGCCTCGCGCAGCTGGGCGTCGAGCTCGTTGCGCTGGCTCTGGAGCGAGGCGACGCGCGACTCGAGCTCCGCCTGGCGCTGGGCCGAGGTGTTCTGCTCGTCGGCGACCTGCTTCTGCAGGTTCGAGATTTCCTGATCCTTGCCGCGCAGGGCCTCGCGCAGGCCGCGCTCCATCGAATCCTTCTCACCCTCGAGGGTGCGGACGGAGTCGTTGAGCGTGGCGATCGTGCGCTGCTGCGACAGATAGGCATCCTTCGCCTTCGGCAGGGCGAGCTCGATCGTCTTGATGTCGTCGCCCATGTTCGGGAAGTTGGCCTTCCAGTCGCCGACCGAGAGCTTCATCTGCTCAAGATTCGTGTTGGCGGCGGCGGCATCCGCCGGCGACCAGCCGACGAACTCCGAAAGGCGCACGCGCGCTTCGGCGCTGGCCTGGTCGCGATCGGAGATTTCCGCGTTCTGCTTGGCCGTGGCCTCGGCGCGCTGGCGGAACATCTCGGCTTCGCCGGAGGCGCTCCACGCCATCACGACGCCGATGATGAAGAGCACCAGGAAGGCAACTAGCCAGATGACGTGGACGCGGGCAGCTCCGCGGCGGGAACGGTTCATGGACATCGATCCTTGCGGTCGTCGGGGGAGACCTTGGGGGACTCCCGGAGGGTTCCGGAGGGGGTGGGACTGTGGCACCGCGAGGGCGCCTCATTGAGCTCACGGGGACCGCCCCTACGCGAGGTGCGGGCCGTTCGTTTCGCCGTGTGTTGATACCCGAACAGCGGGTGGCGCGGCAAGGGAGAACCCGAGGTCCCTTGACCGGTCGGGCGCGCTCCCTAGGCTCCTTGGCACCTACGGGTCGGGCTCCGGAACCTCCGAGGAGGCGCTCCGGGGCGAGGGCTACCCCACCGACCGCCACCGGTTTCGTGCCCGGAAGACATCCTTGAGCGCCCGCCAGCCCCCCCCGCCCCGTCGTCGCACGCTCCTGTTGGGGGTGCTCGGGGGCATCGCCTCCGGCAAGTCGGAGGTGGCGCGCCTGCTGGCCGGACCCGACGGACGCGTGCTCGAAGCCGACCGGCTGGCCCACGAAGCGCTCGAACAGCCGGAGGTGCGCGCGTGGCTGCTGCAGCGCTTTGGCCCAGCCGTCGTCGCGCGGGAGCGCGTGGACCGCTCCGCCCTCGCCGCGCGCGTGTTTTCCGACGTCCCTGCGCGACGCGAGCTCGAGCAGCAGATCCACCCACGGGTGCGCACGGCCCTGCGCGCGGGAGTCGAGGCCGCCCGCCAGGCCGGCGTGCCCCGAGTGGTGCTCGACGTGCCGCTCCTGCTCGAGAACGAGGGCGAGCACGGGCTGGCGGCGCTGTGCGACGCGCTGGTCTTCGTGGATGCGGATGCTAAGGTGCGCGACGCACGAGCGGTGGCCCGGCGCGGCTGGGCCAGCGGCGAGCTCGAGCGCCGCGAGGCGTTCCAACTCCCGCTTGCGACGAAACGCGACCGCGCGGACTTCGTGATCCGCAACGAGGGCGACCTCGACGAGCTGCGCGCAGCCGTCGGGCGCGTGCTCGAAGCGCTCGCGGCCCGCTAGCCGAGGCACCGACAGGGCCGCCCGCCCCGGGCATCACCCGCACCTCCCCCATCCCAAGCATGTCCTTCAAGAAGCGTCGTCATCGTCACAAGAACCGCCAAGGTGGCGGATTCACCCAGGCCCCGCGTCCCGCCGAGCAGGTGTGGATCGATTTCTCGCTGCTTCCGCGCGACCTGACGGAAGAGGAGAGCGCGCAGCTCGAGGCCGAGCAGCCCAAGGCCAAGCGTGGCTCGAAGGCCAAGGAGAAGGAGCCGACGAGCTACTCCGAACTGCAGGCCATGAGCCTCGCGGACCTGCACGAGGTCGCCGAGGAGGAGTCGGTCGAGAACGTCGCCGGACGCCGTCGCGACGAGGTGATCTTCGAGATCGCCGCCGCGCGCCTGCGCACCGGGATTCCGGTCGAGGTCGAGGGCGTGGTCGAGATCACGCGCGAGAACCACGCCCTCGTGCGTCAGGCCGACGCGGCCTACCTGCCGGCCCACGAGGACGCGCTCGTGCTGCCTTCGCTCGTGCGCCAGTACGGCATCCAGAGCGGCATGTCGGTCAAGGGTCGCCTGCGTCCGCCCTTCGGGCCTGAGCGCCACTTCGGCGTGATCTCGATCGAGTCGATCGACTTCCACCCGCCCGAGGAGGCGGCCACGCGCTCGCCCTTCAAGGAGCTCGTTCCGCTCTATCCCGAGCAACGCATCCTGCTCGAGGGCGCCGACGAGAACCCGATGGAGATGCGCATCGTCGACCTCGTCACGCCCGTCGGTCGCGGCCAGCGCGGTCTGAGCGGCGCGCCGCGCGCACGGGCAA
>SXGT01759795.1_pt1 | contig 25575 bp, 24 predicted proteins | sample 3176221 | NCBI WGS metagenome assembly SXGT01 (sample SAMN11356862, study PRJNA531348) | freshwater metagenome | isolation source: freshwater sample F1-120 | place: China: Fuxian Lake, Yuxi | collected 2017-12-25
CAGGGGCGGCAAGACCAGGACACCCTGGGCCCTTGGGGCTCGGCATGGGGCCGCCTCCGCCCTGGGAGGCCCCCGGCGACGACCGACCAGAGCGCCTGGACGCCCGCCCGCATCGCCCACGCGCGGTGGCGCCCACCAGGCGTGGGGGGTGGGAGGCAATCTTTCAGACACTCCCAGGCGGCATCAGGGCGGTCTGTGGGGTCTGGATTGGCGTTCATCCCCCGCGTGTACTGCACTGATGCCACCTATGGACGACTTTTCAAACAGCCTCTAAGACTCTGTCGGGGCGATGGCAAGCAGGTGCCGAAGCATCTCCTCTGGCGCGGGCACATGCGAGCCCATGTCATCAATCCATCGTTTGATCGAAGACTTGGGAATGGGAATCAGGAACAGTGTGAAAAAGATGAGAGCACTGTGCCGCAGGCTGACCCCACAGACCACTGCGAGGGAGCAGGCCAATCGGATCACGCTTTTGCTCATATGCTGGGAGGTCGAGACGCCCTTGATCTCCGGGGTGAAGGATATCCGTTGGTTCTGGCCATCCAGGGAGGAACCCTGCACTAAAATGAACCGGGATATAATCGGATTGTGAAACGTCGACAGTTCATGGACATCAACGTGGTAGGCTTCCTTCCGCCAACAGAGCGTGGCATGCGGCCCTAGCTCCTGTTGCAAGTCGTGCTTGCGCAGATCAAACGTGATCATCGTCGTGCCGTTTTCCAGAGACGAACCTACAAAGGCGTCCTGGTATATCTCCGTGACAGCCGACGTACACTGCATTTGCACGGTCACCGCCATCTGCCCCCCTTTTGCCATCACAGACGTGCCAGAGGATACGTGGCGAAGAGGATAGCAGCATGGTGGGAGCATGGACACACAGCTTAGATACCTGCCAGGAGTATGTTCGACCTCCTGCCCAATGTGAGACGCCTGCAAGCTGCCTAACAAAACGGGTTGGGCATTACAGCACGGGCTGTGCGGACCACGATTGGCATCATGAGCCGCACAGCCCGCTTAAAAACGCCATGTGTAGAAAATGGGACACACCCGCAATATACGATCTCTTATTAAAGATTCTTCATTGACAGAGGTGTCGGAATTTTTAACAGTTTCCTATTTTTGGAACCTATATAAGATATATCTCGTTGAAAAAATAAGCATATAGCAATATACGATCTTTTATTAAAGGTTCTTCATCGACAGAGGTGTCGGAATTTTTAACACTGTTGCACACCATGACTGGGCATCACGATGCTTATTCAGTATTAAATTCAACAGCTTACTAAAATAGCATGAAAATTGCTTAATAATGCAATTAGTGAAGTTCGACCCTGGTGTGCTGGAGGGGTGATCAGGTGAGCGATCGACCAACCGGAGCCATCAGGCTCGTGGTTGATGATCTCACCCAATTTCAAGAGGAGCAGACAGATGAAACGCTTCGTTGCGCGTGGGATGCTCGCGCTGGCGGCACTGAGTGTGCTGTACAGCGGAGTGGGGTGGGCGGCAGAGCCCTGGCTTTCCGCTCCGTCGGCCCTGAAGCCCGGTGATCGCACCGAAATCCTCGGTGGTAACTTGCCTGCTGGGGCGCAGGTGTTGCTGACCGTCGCCGAGCCCGTGGGGAGAAATGTCGAGGAACACGTGGTCAACGTGGATGCCAACGGCAATGTCACCTTTGCATTGACGGTGCAGCAGCCTGGCCATTACCTGGTGGAAGTCCGGCGCCTGGATGCCCCTGAGGCGCTCTCGCTGGCCCATGTTGACGTGATGGTGGCGCCCCAATTAGCGCCAGCCGCCAATTGAACGCGGTGCCAGCCGCTGAGGAGGGATGCAATGGCACAAGGGCGCGTATACTGGCTTCTACTGGCCTGTAGCCTGGTCGGGGCGGGGCTCTGGCAGCCCCCACCGGCGGTGGCGACACCGCGAGACCTCCTCTTTGTCTCGACGGTAGATGGTGATCAAGAGATCTACGTGGCCTCTGCAGATGGGGCGACGGTGGTGCAGTTGACCCACAACAGCACCGACGACAGGAACGCGGTGTGGTCGCCAGACGGCCGCTACATTGCCTTTACCTCGATGCAGGACGGCAATCCGGAAATCTATGTGATGAGCGCCGATGACACGGAGCCGCGGCGGCTGACGCAGCACCCGGGTCTGGACGCCTACCCGCAATGGTCCCCCGACGGCACCCGCCTGGCCTTTGTGTCAGATCGGGGGCGTCACGACAACGTGTACGTGATGCACGTAGACGGTAGTTATGTCATCAACGTCAGCAACAGCACGTCCAGTGCCAATAACCCCAGGTGGTCGCCGCGTGGGGATCTCATTGCCTTCGAGGAGAGCCAGGGGCGAACCACGAACATTATGGTCGTGCGGCCTGATGGTACGGACAAACGCCCGCTCACCAGCGATCCCAAGGCGGAGGACCGCTCCCCGGCGTGGTCGCCGGACGGCACCCAGCTCGCCTTCATGGGGCATCGCCAGCGTAACCTCGACATCTACGTGATCGGTGTTGATGGCACCGGGGAGAGGCGACTGACGGAGGACCAGTGGATTGATACGGCACCGGTGTGGTCGCCGGATGGCCAGAAAATCCTCTTTCTGAGCACACGTGACGGTGGAGCACGCCAGCAGGTCTACGTCATGCAGGCGGACGGCAGCGACCAGCGCAACCTGAGCCAGACGAGCACGGAGGAGACGGAGGCGAGCTGGTCGCCCAGCGGTGCGCAGATCATCTTCAGCAGTTTCCGTGATGGTCATGTGGCCGTGTATATTATGCAGGCCGATGGCACGCAACCGCGGCGTTTAACACCGCAGAAGGGTTACCAAGCCCAGCCCCTGTTTGCCCCGAGAGTGAGTCAACATCGGTAGCAATGAGAACTTACAGTAACATTAGTGCGGGCGACAGCCCAGCACAGGGTAGAGGACCAACTCATCGAACAGATATAGGAGGTAAGGATGCTTCGCACATTACGCAGGAAGGCGGAAATGCACCGTCTGGCGTGGGTGCTCGCTCTGGGTGCCACCGTGCTGACGGGCCTGGCACCGAATGCCAGCCTGGCGCAGAGCCGTACCTACACCCTTGATGCGGATTTCGACCAGGGAACCTTGAGTGGTGTCAACCATAACGCCCCGAACAACAATCAACTGCAGCTCAGCACCACCGTCACGACGTTCCCGGTGATGTGGATTGCCAATGGTGGTGAGGACACGGTGTCACGCATCGACACCAGTAAGCCCTCCACCCTTGTCCCCAGCGGCGGCTGCGAGACTGCCCGCTACCGTACCTTTTTCAACAGTGGTACACACAATACTTTCTCCGGCCCAGCCCCGTCGCGCACCGCGGTGGATAGCCAGGGCAACGTCTACGTTGCCAACCGGCATTTCGACGGACGGCCCGCGCAGGTGATGAAGATCCTCGCCGAGGGCGGCATCGACCGCAACGGCAACGGCGTCATTGACACCTCCACCGACGCCAATAACGACTGCCAGATCCAGGCGTCAGAGATCATCCCGCTCGTCGATGCGAATAGCAACGGCGTGCTCGATTCCAACGAACTGGCGGACGAGCGCGTCGTCTGGGCGGTGACGGTGGGGACCCCTGGCGCTGTTGGTCGCTCGCTGTGCATCGCTCCCGACGGCCACATCTGGGTCGGGCTGTTCAATACAGGACAGTATTTCAAATTGAGCTCCGTCGATGGGAGTGTCCTCGCCGGCCCGATCAGCACCCCAGGTCTTACCCCATACGGCTGCCTGGTGGATGGCGATGGCATGCTGTGGAGCGCTGGTCTGGGCACCAATCTGGGCCAGCTGGACACCAACGTCCCGGCTTTCGTTGCCAACCGTAGCCACGCGCAGTTTGGCAGCAACTACGGCATCGCCATTGGCAATAACCGGGTCTATCTGGCCAGCACGAGCGGCTTTTCCTACATCGAGTACAACCCGGTCAGCGATACCTTCAGTATCCCGGCCGATGTGTTCCAAGCGACTTTGGGTATCTCGGTAGATGGGAACGACGACATTGTCTTGGGCCAGACGACCATTCGCAAGTTTGATCCGCCTGGGGGAGCGGTCCTCTGGGCGAGTGCCAATCCGTTTGGCAGCGGGAGCACGCGTGGGATCATCCCAGATGCCAACAACGACATCTGGGCCGTCAACCTGGACAACAACAATGTCACGAAGTTCCGCGGCACGGATGGGGCGTTCCTGGGCAGACTGCCGGTTGGCGTGCAGCCCTACACCTACAGCGACGCCACTGGTATTTCCCTGCGTAATGTGTCGCCATTCGGAACCTGGACGGTGGTGCACATGAGCGGTCAGCCTGGAACCACCTGGAGCAACATCAGGTGGAATACGGAGCCGCAGGGCAGTGAGCCAGCTGGCACCAGCATTACGACCGAGGCACGTGTTGCCGCTACGCAGGGAGGTCTGGCTCTGCAGCCTTTCACCCCGGCCCCGAACGGTGGTGCTTTAAACCTGATGGGCCAGTTCATCGAGGTCCGCGCCACGCTGCGGCCGAATGCTGCCGAGGTCAGCCCGGTGCTGTCCGACCTGACCATCAATGCGGCGGCTGTCGGGTGTGATATCGATGGGGACGGCGATACGGATCGCAACGACGTTGACCTTGTCAGGGCAGCGATTGGCCAGACGGTCGCACCCGGCGATCCGCGTGACCGCAATAACGACGGCCGGATTACCGTCGCTGACGCACGTGCGTGCGCGCTGCGGTGTGACCTGCCGCAATGCGCTCCCCCGGTGAACGGGCAATAACGCGCCTGCGTGCAGGCTGCGGTGGATTAACCCGCAATGCCCTCCCTGAGGTGTGTCCGGAGGCGCATTGCGCATACAGGAGATATAGCATGAAGAAGTTGCGTTGGATAGGCTTAGTCGTAGGGATCTGGGGGTTACTGTGGACAACCCCCACCCTGGCTATTGACATTAGCATTGTCCCCGTCTCGCAGACGGTGGATGTAGGAGATCCCGTCAGCGTGGATGTCGTGGTCTCGGGTCTCGAAGCTGGCATACTGGACGAGATCGTCTCGTCATTTGATCTGAACATCACCTATGCTGCGGCTATCGTCATGGCCACGGGGGTCACGTACGGCACGGATCTGGGGCCGGTGTCACTGCAGTCGACCCCGGACCTGACCACGCCGGGCCTGGTGGCAAATCTGATAGAGGTATCGCTCGAACTTGACGATGACCTGGCTGCTCAACAGGGGGACAGTGTGACCCTGCTGACAATCAACTTTACCGCGCTCGCGGTAGGGATAAGCCCGGTTCGCATTGATTTTAATTTCCCGCAGGAAGTGGTAGGTCGCAACGCTCTGGTCCTGAACCTTAACGTCAACAATGGCCAGATTATCGTCGGTACCCAGGACGTCCCCGAACCTGGCACGGTTGTCTTGCTCGGTTCAGGCGTCCTTGGTCTTTTCGGTTACGGCTGGTGGCGTCGTAAATACGCCGTATAGCAGGAGTGCAGGTGGACAGGAGCAGCCCGGAGATTGCTGCTCCTGCGCCATACGTATGCGAGAACCCCCGGCGGATATGCAAGGAGAGTCCGCGATAGAGGCCATAGGCCCATTCCAGGGTCTCTAACGGGGTCTCGTCGGTCATGGCCGATGTCAGACGTGTAAATGCTTCAACATCACAGACATAACTCGACTGTTGTATTTTGGCGAGATGAGAGTGCACTTGGTACTCCTCGCCAAAATACAACAGTCGAGTTACTAAAGAGGTGTCTCGGTTCCCCCGTTGACTTTCCTCTATATCCTACGTAAGGTAGTCTACACCTCCTGTCTCGATTAACTCTCGAACACAAGTTCGTCTCTCTCCTCTCCACAACAGAAGATGTTGGCGATAGGTTTCATCTGCGCTTGAGGTTACGATTAGGCCCTGGCGGATAGGAAATTCGAAGGGCTTTGCCCGCCGCCCGCCGCCCGCCAGCCCCCCAGCAGGGCGCAGCGGCGGCTAGGTAGTGGCTCGCGCTCCAACGGGCGCAGCGGTACGCCTGTCGGCGCGGCTATCAGCTTCATGTCAGCGCAGCGGCTGATACCCCGTCGCCGCTAGGCTGCCATTCCGCCTCCGCCGGGCTGCCAGGCCTCTGCTTCCTCATGGGGGCGCTGCCCCCAAGCCCCCGGCGCAGGCGGCCCCTCGCGGGCAGGTGGACACGGGGTGTCAGAAGGTGGCCGCCGCCTGCGGTCCAAGACAGGCGCGCGCGGCGGAGCGTTGCAGCATCACCACCCGTCATCACCCACGAAGCTCCCTCGCTTCGGCCGCGTCTCACCGCGCGCCACACCCGGTCGCTAGGGGGGCGCCTGCATGGGAGCGGCAGCGCTCGATGGGCGGTTGCCAGGCAGCGCGGCGCTACTGCGTGGGCGGCTTCCGCCGCCCACCGCTCCCCCGCTAGCCGTTCGGCGGCGTGCGGGCCTGTCCCGCGAGTTCCTGCGCCTGCTGCCGAGCGGCCTCGGCAGCGGCCGCCTGGACGGCGGCTTCAGTGGCGGCGGGCGGCTGGGCCACCAGGCGCCGCGGCACGAGCCTGCGCGCTCCAGCCGCAGGCCCGGCCGCCTCCAGAAGTGCCCCGCAGCCAAGGAGAACACCACCCAAGCAGCTCCTACACGCGAGAGCGCGTTCGCCTCTTTGTTGGCTGAGGAGCTGTCAGGGAATGGTCACGAGGGGGGGAGGCGTGCGCCGGCTGCCCCCCAAGCTGCTTTCAAGCCGCCTCAGCAGCGCCGGCTGCCCGGCACCCCACTGCCGCTGCGGGCGCACTGGCGCGGCTGGGGGAGGGCTCCCGGTGGCGCGGGGTGGCGCCGGCGGGTGGCCCGAGCACGGGGGTGGTGCGGTGGGTGGTGGAAAAGGCCGTGTGATTTTCCTATACTCCGGAGATGTCTGCTGCGGCTGGGTCCTATTCCATCCTTCTGGAGGCAATACGCGACGTCGGGTATCGGTGCTTTCTCAGCGTAGAGATCGTCTCGTCGCTGCTCATGTGGAGCGAGGATTATATAGCACGCCGCACTGAGGCTTGCGAAAAAAATTTCCACACCGTGCGACCCCTATGCTACCCTAACGTCCAGCCATGTGGGTGTGGATGAACGGAACGCGAAGGGAGGCCAACGTGCCTGGAGTCCCATTTATCCTGCAAGGTGCTAAGCGTCTTTTTGACGCCAAAGCCTTGTATGCCCAGGTCGTGATTACCGATGATTGCAATCTCTCCTGTAGCTATTGTAATGAATATCTCCCCGGCGCGGCTCCTGTGCCACTGGCGACGCTCCAGGAACGTGTGGAGCAGCTCAATACGCTCGGCGTCATGGTGTACGACCTCTTAGGCGGCGAGCCGTTGCTCCATCCCGACCTCACCAGCCTGATTCGCTACATGAAAACGTCTGGCCAGCACGAGAATATCGTCATCCTGATTACCAATGGTTTCCTGCTCACGCCCAAGAAGGTGGCGGCCCTCAACGAGGCTGGCCTCGACATGATGCAGATCAGTGTCGATTCCATTGTACCCACGGCCTCGTCCCAGAAAGCCCTCAAAACGCTGCTGCCGAAATTGCACATGCTGGCACGGGAGGCGCGTTTCAGCGTGAAAGTGCAATCGGTGCTCACTGCGGACACGCGCCTGCAGTACGACGACTTTCGGCAGTTGTTGGCCGACCTGCCCTTTGATTTTAGTTTCTCGCTGCTGCACCGACCAGGTGGGCACGTGGCCATTCAGGGGGAGGACTACGTGCGGCTGCTCACCGAGCATAATCTCTTTGCGGGCATGCAACTGTATCGCCAGCATGCCGAGGAGATGCTGCGCGGCGATGACTCGCGGCCCTGGAAGTGTCTGGGCGGGAGTAAATTTCTCTATGTGACCGCGGCGGGCGATGTGCAGTTTTGCAGCCAGAACCACGAGTTTCGCAAGCCGCTGGCAGCCGTGACGTTGGCCGACTTACGCGCCAATCATCGCCACAAAGCCTGTGAGCCGGGCTGTGCGCTGGGCTGTGCCCGCTTGGTGTCGCATGCCCTGGGCGCCCCGCTCAAGACCTTACAAACAAGTCTCAGCATGGTGGCGCGCATACGACGGGCGACGAAAATCGGCCCGTCCGTGACCACGCCGACCACCCCCGTTGCGACGTCAAGTGGCTAATGGCACCCTTATGACCTTCGCTGGCCTCGACACGCTTTTGTTCGACTTCGGTGGCACGCTCGATGGCGCCGGCCTGCACTGGTTGACGCGCTTCCACCAACTCTACCCGCGCCTGGGGCTGGATGTGACGCCAGAGCGTATCACAGCAGCCTTTTATTGGGCTGACGAGCAGCTCCTGGCGCACCCAGCGATTACGACTCTCCGTCTCGAACCCCTGATGTTCGAACATGCAGCGCTGCAATTACGGTACCTGGGCCTGCCGCTGCACCCCTACCAGCGCGGTCTGGCGCTGGGCTTTTGCCAGGCGGCCCAGCAGGCGCTGCAGGCGAGTGTGGCGGTGTTGACGACGCTGCGCCCGCGCTACACCCTCGGGATCATCTCGAATTTCTACGGCAATGTGGCGACGTTGTGCGCTGAGTGCGGTCTGGCCGCGCTGTGTGACGTGATCATTGATTCGGCCCAGGTGGGGGTGAGTAAACCCGCGCCGCGCATCTTTCATCTGGCGCTGGCGCAGGTGGGACGCGCACCGGAGACCGCGGTGTATGTCGGGGACTCCTTCGAGCGTGATGTCCTGGCCGCCAAAACGGCGGGCTTGCGTACGATCTGGTTGCGCGGTCCCACACCGCGCCCCTGTCCCGATCCGAGCCTGCCGGACGCCATCATCACGACCTTAGAGGAGCTTCCTGCGATGCTGGAGCCCACCGCGCCGGTGGAAGGAGCGTGCTGTCTATGAAAGTCGGTATTCTGGCAGCAGGAGAAGGCTCACGTCTGCGCGCTAGCGGTATCCACCTGCCCAAGCCGCTGGTGCCGATTGGCGGCGTGCCGCTGATTGGGCGTGTATTGCAGGCTTTGCAGCCGTTGGGGCCTGAAGAGATTGTCTGCATCATCAATCATCGTGGTACGCCGGTGGCGGACTATGTACGCCAGACGTATCCACACCTGCCGGTCACGTTTGTCCAGCAAGATACGGCCAGTTCCTATGAGAGCTTTCACGTGCTGTGTACGCACCTGCGCCACACGCCCTTCCTGGTCACGACGGTTGACGCCATTTTTCCGCCTGGGGTGCTGGCCGCGTTTGTCGCTGCGGCACGTCAGCAACCCGCCGCGGCCATGACGTTGAGCCTCACTACGTTTATCGACGATGAAAAACCCCTCTATGTCCGGCTCGACGCCCACCAGCGCCTTAGCCACATTGGCGCAACGGCCCACGGCAGCCCCTATGTGACCTCGGGCTTGTACTACTGTGCACCATGCATCAGCACGGCCTGTACGGCACTCCCACCCACGCAGGTCAGTGCCCTGCGCGCATTTTTGGGCTGGTTGCAGGAACACGGCTATTGGCTGCAAGCCTATCTCGCACCAAAAATGGTGGATGTGGATCGCCCGCACGATATTGCCGTGGCGGAGCAGTTCGTGGCCTCGTACGCGCTGCCAGAGGACGCCTCACAGGCTCCGTGATGCTTCCAGCGAGGGACGCCGCTCTATGTCAGTCCAATGTCTGGGTATTTACCGGGAACAGCGCTTTTCACCTGGCTCCCACGCGGCCGGAGATGCGGCGATCTTAGAGGCCACACAGGCGGTTCTGGAGCAGGCGGGCTACCACACACAGCTCGTCGCGCCTGAACGCCTCCCGGCGCTGGCGCCCTCGGCCCCGGTGGTGTTGAGCATGTGCCAGAGTCTCGAAGCCTTGGCCGTCCTGGACACCTGGGCACAGCAGGGTGTGCTGGTGATCAACCGCCCCGCCGCCGTGCGCGCCTGTTACCGACTGGCGCTGGTCACGGCGCTCGCGCCGACGACTCTGCCGTTTCCGCGCAGTCTGGTCGTGCCGCTGGACGAGACGGCGTCGCTTGAGGCGCTGCTGGCTGGCTGCCCGCCCAACAGCACCGGCTGGTGGGTGAAACGCGGCGATGTGCACGCCATGCAAGCGGACGATGTGGTGTTCGTGCCGGACACCGCCAGCCTCCCTGGGCACTTGATCCGTTTACGGCAGCGTGGTCTGCGGCATGCGGTGCTGCAAGAGCATTTGCATGGGTCTGAGCTGAAATTTTACGCCGTGCGGGATCACGGGATTGTGCACGTTGTGGCGCCGCACGCTGCCGCCCTGCCGACTTTCGATATGGCCCAGTTGCACGCCCTGGCGGAGCAAGCTAGTGCTGTGTTAGGCCTAGAAATCTACGGCGGCGATTGTTTGGTGCTGGCCGATGGCAGCCTGGCACTGATCGACATCAATGATTGGCCGAGTTTTCGTCCCTGTCGTCCCGCTGCTGCTGCTGCTATTGCGCGTTACATCCTCACCCAGGCCCAGCACCGCGGCCTGCTGTCCAGGTCTTGACGCGCGGCACTCCTCATTATGCACGTTGCACCTCAGGCAGAGGTTGACATCCCCAGGACTTTCTGCTGCAATGCGCCTCTCGACAACATCACCGGCCTCAGCGTCGCGCTGCAGCCGGCAGGAAGGAGAGCGCTATGACGACGAATCACACATCCTATGTGTATGTGGGCCTGGCCGGGGAGACGACGCCTGGCCGTATTGTGAAGTCTGGGCTGTATCGTATGGCCGTGGGCGATACGCACTGGGAACCGATCACCCAGGGCCTCCCTGAGGCGCCGGCCATCCGGGCCATTGCCACCCATCCTACGCATCCCGAAATCCTCTACGTGGGCACGCAGCACGGTCCCTACCGCAGTGCCGATCAGGGGAAGCATTGGGACAAGCTCAATGTCCCAGATCATGGCTTGCCCGTCTGGTCGCTGCTGTTCGACCCGCGCGATCCCACGATCATGTATGCCGGATATGAGAACTGTGAGATCTTTCGCAGTGAGGACAGTGGCGCGCACTGGTCCCCGCTGCCCGTGACGGTGCGCTTCCCCGAAGTCACCGTAGCGCCTGGGGCCAATCCCGCCAAGCGCGTCTTGGAGCTGACCGCCAACCCGGCCAATCCCCAGGAACTGTACGGGGCTATCGAAGTGGGTGGGGTGATCCGTAGTCTCGACGGCGGGGAACACTGGGACAACATGAGTCACGGGCATTACCTCAACGATGACACGGTTGACATGCACGGCGTGCTGGTAGGACGCTGGCGTCCGGGCACCGTCTTTGCCATCGCCCGCGCCGGGCTGTTTCGCAGCACCGACCAGGGGGAACATTGGAGCAGTGCGCGCCTCGAGCCCCTGAATCCGAAAGGGCAAACCTATTGCCGAGATATTCGCGAGGTTCCGGGAGATCCCAAGACCATCTGGGTCGCGGCCGGGCCGAATTTCCAGAGCGATGCCGGTGTGCTGTACCGCAGCACCGACGGTGGCCTGAACTGGGCGCGGGTGGAGATGGCGGGTATGGAGCCCAAAACCACCATGTTTGCCCTGGCTTTTGACGAACGCCAGCCCAAGCGCATGTACTGCGCCACCAACGGCGGGGAGGTCTTTGCCAGCGAGGATGGCGGCGAGAGTTGGGCCGAACGTCACCTGCCCGAAGGTGCCACGCAGGTCTACGCCATGGCGTGTGCGTAGAGCGTCCTAGGGGCGACCCGCCGGTCGCCCCTCCCGGGATAGGCCGTGGCATCTCCCTGCGGGAGTCGTGCCCGCCTGACGGCACACGATACCTGGAAGGAACCAAGGAAAGTGGCTATGACCGTACTGAGAAGTCTACTCTTTGTGCCAGGCAACCGGGCGGAGATGTTGACCAAAGCAGCGCCGCTGCGTCCCGATGCTTTGGTGCCGGATATGGAAGACTCCGTCCCAGAGGACGAGAAAGTCAACGCCCGCCAGATCACCGCCGCGTTCCTGCCCCACCTGGCGCAAGGCGGTGTGCCGGTGATCCCGCGTGTCAACGCCTTGGAGACCGGGCTGCTCGAAGCGGATCTCGCCGCGATCGTTGGGCCGCACATCTATGGCGTATCGGTCGGTAAAATCTACACGCCGCAGGACGTCGCCACCATCGCCGCGCTGTTGGCCCGCCTGGAGCAGCACGCTGGGGTGCCGATTGGCCAGACCAAGCTCGTCTTGTGGATGGAGACCGCCATGGCCATTGTGCACGCCTACGCCATCTGTACGGCGTCGCCACGGATTGTCGCCGTGGGCTTTGGCGGCGAGGATTTTACCAATGACATGGGCATTGAGCGGACCACCGACGACTCCGAGGTCGCTGTGCCGCGCAGTCTGGTCTGCGTCGCAGCCCGTGCCGCCAATGTCCTCGCCCTCGATACGCCGTATTTCTTGTTTCGTGACCCTGATGGGCTGACCCAGAACGCCCTGGCCTCGAAGAAAATTGGCTTTAAGGGCAAATTCGCCATCCATCCGGCCCAGATTGACATTATTAACGCCACGTTCTCGCCCTCCGCCGCAGAATTGGCGCAGGCGCAACGTATCGTGGCCGCTTTTGAGGCCGCCGCGCAGGCTGGCAAGGGCTCCACGTCGCTGGACGGCAAGGTCGTCGATGTGCCAGTGGTAAAACGCGCCAGAGCGCTGTTAGAAGTGGCCGAGCGTCTCCAGAGCCGGGCGTGAATGTGCGCCAGGGCCTGATGGCATTTTTCACGGTGCTGCGCCATGGATTGGTGCTGTTGCTGAGGAGACCACGCATGCTGCCTGTCGGGACACCCGCGCCGGATTTTGCCGTATTGGCACATGATGGCTCAACCGTGCGTCTCAGCGCTTTGCGTGGGCAGACCGTGGTGCTGTGGTTTTATCCCAAAGCCAGTACCGGCGGTTGAACGACGGAAGGCCGTGGGTTCCACGCCCTCTACGACGCTTTTCTGGCCTGCAATGTCCATATTCTGGGCGCCAGCTTTGACACGGTGGCAGCCAATCACACCTTTGCCACCACCAATGGCTTTCGCTTTCCGCTCCTGTGCGATACCGACCACGTCCTGGGCAGCGCGTACGGCGCTGGCAGCAGCGGCTTCGCCAGCCGTATGACCTACATTATTGATGCAGGCGGCGTCATCACGCATGTCTTTACACGGGTCAACACCAGTACGCATGCCCAAGAGGTGTTGGCCTGTGTGCAACCTGCCTGACAGACGGCGCGGGCGCTGACTTGACCTCCCCGCCCAGAGCGTGTCAGACTGCGGCATGACCACGCCCTCATGGCACACCAGTGAGAAGGGTATTAGCATGCCGAAACAAGCGGGCTCTGAGACGGCAGGGAGCCCCGTGGAATGCCTGGAGCACATTGTACGCCTAGTGCATAGTGCACGGAGTGCCGCGTTGCTCGTGGAGCGTGTGCTGCCGCTGTTGGGCGAGGTATTGGGGGCCACAGGCGGGGCGGCGGTCCTCACGGGAGAAGGGCAGAAACGTCCCCAGGAATGGGGTTGGGGGACTGCGCAACGCCACCTTGTCGACCTGGGGCGTGAACTGGTCGAGGGGCTCGAAGCCCAGAGTCCGGCAACGGCGCGGCATACAGCGCTCCCAGGCCTGCGGGACGAGGCGTCTGCCGCTGGTCTGTTGATCGCGGTACCCCTGCGAGGACTGCAACAGATACTCGGTGGGCTCGTGTTTTTCTGCCCTGCGACGCCAGACCTTGGCCTTGGAGTGGCGCTGGCGTTGCTGGAAACCGCCAGCACGTGTGTCGGGCTGTCTCTCCAGAACATGGCTTTGCACGAGCGTCTGAAAACCCTGCCCGACCCCAGCGACGCACCTGGGGCAAGCGCTGCCCTCAGTTACGATCCCGACCGCATTATTGGCCATGGCGTGCGTATTCGGGCCATCATGCGGGAAATTACCCAGGCGGCCCGCAGTCGCTCCACTATTCTGTTGCGTGGAGAAAGTGGCACCGGCAAGGAGTTGGTCGCCCGCGCTCTGCATCGTTACAGTGAGCGCCAACAACAGCCCTTTGTGAAACTCAATTGCGCCGCCTTGCCCGAAAGTCTCCTGGAAAGCGAGCTCTTTGGCCACGAACGCGGGGCCTTTACTGGCGCCGTGAAAACGCGCAAGGGGCGTTTTGAGCTGGCCGACCACGGCACGTTGTTTTTGGATGAAATTGGCGACATTAGCCCCGCGACCCAGGTGAAACTTTTGCGCGTGTTACAAGAGCGCACCTTTGAGCGGGTGGGCGGGAGTCGCAGCCTGAGTGTGGATGTGCGGATCATCGCTGCGACGAATGTCGATCTGGAGGAAGCCGTACGCAGCCGGCGCTTTCGTGAAGATCTCTACTACCGCTTGCATGTGGTGCCGATTGTCCTCCCACCCCTACGCGAACGCACCGAGGATATTCCCGCCCTCGTGGGGCATTTCTTACAGCGTTTTAATACAGAAAATCACAAAGCGCTGAAAATTTCCTCCGCGGCGATGGACCTCATCGTCGGCTACTCCTGGCCGGGGAATGTGCGGGAGTTAGAAAATTGCGTTGAGCGCATGGTGGTGATGGCCCGCCGTGAGGTTATTGCCCCAGAAGACGTTCCCCTGCCCGTGAGCTTGCATACGTCGCTGCCTCCACCACGGGTTGTGGTGCCGGAGCCCATCAACTCGACCTTGCCCAAGGCGGTGGCGGACATCGAGCGCGAGCGCTTGCTAGAAGCCCTCCGCCGCAGTGGGGGCGTGCAGACCCGCGCGGCGACCATTCTCGGGATTACCCCCCGTCAGCTGGGGTACAAGCTGAAGAAGTATCATCTCACGCCGCAGATGGTGTTGAACTAAATGCCTCTCCCATTCGGCTCTCGACAGACCCGTCTGCGTTGTAGGAGTGACTGGCGGTACGAGGCTCGCAAGCCATGTTGGCACACGCCTCCCCCCCAGCGGGGAGCCATCTTCGACGCGGTCGGTGTATTAGAGTGTCCCGCGACAGCATAGGGCTGTCATCTTGATCACAGAGGAGCACAGCAATGACGGTCCCACAGCGTATGAAATTTGGCGTGTTTATGGCCCCCTTCCACCGGCCTGGCGAAAATCCGACCCTGGCCCTGGAACGCGACCTGGAAATCATCCAATGGCTCGATGTGCTGGGTTTTGATGAAGCCTACATTGGCGAACATCACAGCGCGGGTTGGGAAACGATTGGTTCGCCGGAAGTGTTTATGGCCGCCGCGGCCGAGCGCACACGCCGCATCAAACTGGGCTCTGGCGTCATCAGTTTGCCCTATCACCACCCCTACATGGTGGCGCATCGCCTGACCCTGCTGGATCATCTGACCCGCGGGCGGGTCATTCTCGGCGTCGGCCCCGGGGCTTTGGCGTCCGATGCCTTGATGTTTGGTATTGACCCGGAACGTCAACGGGAGATGATGGATGAATCCCTTGGGGTGATTATCCGGCTGTTTGAAAGCACCGAGCCGCTGACCGTGAAGAGCGATTGGTTTGAGCTTAACGAGGGGATTTTGCAACTGCGCCCCTACCAGCAACCCTCTATTCCCGTGGCCGTCGCGTGCGTGCAATCGCCGGCGGGCGTGATCCTGGCCGGGAAACACGGTGCCGGGGTCTTATCGCTGAGCATTCCGCGTGACACGGTGCGCCAGACCAGTCTCAAAGAGTTGTGGTCCATTGGCGAAGAGACCGCCGAAAAGCACGGCAAAACCCTGCGCCGCGAGGATTGGAGCCTGGTGGTGTCCGTGCACCTGGCCGAGAGCCGTAAGGAAGCCATGGACGACATTCGTACCGGCAGTGGTCGAGAAGTCCTGGAGTATTTTGGTGCGACCCTGGGACACCCGGCCCCAAAACTCCCGGCGGACCAGATCGTTGATTTTATGGTCGATCATAATCAATGGTTTGTCGGCACTCCGGACGACTGCATTGCCGGGATCGAACGCCTGCAGGAACTCAGCGGCGGCTTTGGCGGCTTCATGATTCGCGTGGCGGACTGGGCCACGCGGGAAAAGACGCTGCATAGCTATGAGCTGTTTGCGCGCTACGTCATGCCGCGCTTCCAGGGCACCCTGGCGGGGATTCATGCCTCCAACCAGTGGGCCAGTGCACGGAAGGAAGGCTTACAGGCCAATCGTATTGCCGGCCTCAAACGCGCCACCGAGGCGTATTACAACCCACGGGAGAGCGTCGTGTAACGTCTGACGCGGCGGGACGGCACGACGACACCGTGCCAACCCGCCCCCACGCTCCGCGCACCAGCCTAGTAGGGGCTCGTGCCTCAACCGTGCTGTTTTGGCAGTTGCTGCCGGGCTCCAGCCCGGCTCCGGCAGCCACGCTGGAGCGTGGCGCTCCCAGGATACCCCTCAACCGAGCGCGGTTGAGGCACTAACATCTTAGGGGCGTTGTGCCGCAGCATAGGTGCCGGCCATATAGCCCTGCGCCGTGCAACGCCCTAGGCCGTGCTGGTTAAAGCCGCCAGCGGACTCACCACCACAGTACAGACCGGAGATGACCTCGCCCTGCATGTCCATCACCTGACACTGCGCGTTGATGCGCAGACCAGCCCGCGTGTCGTGTACCAACGGCGTGGCCCAGGCAGCATAAAACGGCGGCGTGTGGATTTTATACTGCGGCCGCGGCTTGCCGAAATCCGGATCCACTCCGGCGTCCACAAAGCTATTGTAGCGCTCCACTGCTGCGTGCAGCGCGGCGCCGTCCATGGGCCGCTGCTGATACGGATTGCGGATGGCGGCGGCGAGTTCTACGAGCGTCGGCGCGCTGAAGCAATAGCCTGCGGGATCGACATACGGTGGCGTCATGCGCCACTGCTCCCGGGCCACGGCCGCGGCATCGAAGATGGCCCACACCGGCCCCGCTGCGTAGTCAGGAGGTCCAGATGCCGCATTCATGGCCACAGCGGCGTTAAAGAAATTGTACTCGGTCGGGTTGTAGTCGATGCTGGCATTGTTACGATAATCGTTGGGTTTATACGGGCTGAATTCATTGTAGCGATTGCCGTTCGGATAATCGCCCTTGGTCTCATCGTAGAAACGCTGCCCCAGTTGATTCACCAGGATGACGTTCTGCCAATCCTGCACATCCAGGCCGCTGGCCCGCACGAGTGGGAAAATGGGCGAATTGACGTCCCACGTAAAATAGTTATAGCGCGCGCCGAGGGCCCGTTGCGTGCGAATGCCGTCGCCATTTTCGAGAATTTGGTTCCCCAAGCCCCACAGCGAGGCGCCAACGGCCATGGCGGCAAGCTCGCCACTGGCATCCTGGAACGTATAGGGTTCCCCAGCCGTCTGGTACACCTCAGTTAAACGCGGATCAAACATGCGCCGGAAGTTGACGTTGCTGGTACTGCCGCCGGTGGCGAGGATGACGGCTTTGCTGGCGCGAATGCTCACTTGCGGTGTGGTACTGTCGATGTTGCCGGCGCTGCGGTAACTGTGCAGTGGCGTTGTCGCCCCGGGAAGTGTCCGGGGTGCATATTGGGCGGTCAGACCGAGCACCCGGCCAGGACTGATAGCTTCCCGGACGAGGCTGATCATCTTGTGGTTCAGGAGAAAGCGGACACCCTTGGCGCGTGCACTCGCCTCCAAGGGCCGTACCAGCCCGGCGCCATCCCTGCCACTGGGGCTACCGAGGCCCGTCCCATCGGTCCAGAAGGCATGATTTTCACGCGGTGCAGAGTTGCCCGTGCTGTGCGCGCCGCTATTGTCCGGCGGCACTTCTTTGAACTTGACGCCGTTAGCGACCAAGAATTCGTAGGCGGCGGTGCAGTGATCCGCAAAGGCGCGCATCACCAGGCGGTCATTGTAACGATAATCGGGCCAGCCGTTGGGTTGCACGATGGTCCAGTCGGTGAGATCCGCAAACACGGTGTCTGGCGAGTCCACGATACCGTACCTGCGCTGTGCACTGGTGCCGCCGCCGAGCGGGACATTCCCACCGCTCAAAATCGCATGGCCACCAATATCGTAATTCGCTTCCACGACCAGCACCGAGGCCCCGGTATCCCTAGCGGCAATCGCCGCTGGCAGCCCAGTAGCCCCCGCGCCAATCACCACCACATCGGCCTCGAAATCCCACGTGGCTGGGATCTGCCCAATGTCCGCCCCCAACGCCCCTGGTCCTGCTGTTGCCATAGCGCTTTCCCCCCGTCCTCGCCTCGCAATCTCTTTCCTATTACCTCGCATGGTGCCCCGTGGTGCTACGGCGAGGCGCTGCGCCAGGGCACGCCACGTGGTCACCCACTCCATCAGCGCACTGTAGCGTACATCGTCTGCCAGGAAAATGATAGAAATGTCTGACGCTGCGGTCGGCCGGCGTTGCGGTCCCGCCCGCTCACGTTTAGACGCCGCGTTTGGCTAGACGCCGCGTTTGGCGCCCCACAGCAGAATGTGCAGTCGCGGTGAATACCGATACCCGTGGCGCTTACAGGCCTCCACGATCCACAGGGATTTGCTGAGGATGGCGGCGGCAGTGATGGCCTGGGGCATAAGCAGCACGCGTGCGGGGGGAAAGGCCAGGGCGCGCACCAACGTTTCGACCTCGGCCACGTCCTCGGGTGCATCCACCACGAATTTCAAATAGGCCAGGTCGGTGGCACAGAGAAACTGCAGCACCGGCAGGTGGATACGACGTGCCAAGGGCACACCCGAGTTGGCCAGTTTCGGCGAGATATTGAGCTGATGCGCCAACGTGGCGCATTGCACCTGGGGCAGCGGGGCAAAACCGGCGGTTTCAATCTCGATGGTAAACCCGGCCTGCCGCAGCGCCTGTAACAGCACCGTCAAATCCTGCTCAAAAGGCTCCCCACCCGTCACCACCACCCGACGTGCCGGATAGGTGCTGACGGTCTTAACAATGCGGGCGACCTCCCAGGAGGCGCCACCATGCCACGTGTACTTGCTATCACACCACTGACAGCCCAGGCTACAGCCAGCTAGGCGCACAAAGGCCGTGGCCATGCCGCAGCTGGCGCCTTCGCCCTGGATGGAGTAAAAAATTTCTGAGACCTGGAGATGCGACCTTGGTGACACAGCTGTCTCTCTCCTGAGAGTGCGGGTGGCAAGCCGGTGTGTTCCCGAGCACGATACGGCCAATACCCTCGGTGGAGCAACCCTTTTCTTGCTGGCGTCCGTGGGGCCGACTTTACCGCCGAGCACGCATCTGCTAGAGTACCGCCCATGCGGCCCATCATGACCTTGAGATTCAGGAGGAACGTATGGCAACGCTTACTGTCCCCACCAGTACCCCCGTTCTGGAGCGTGTCAGCCCGGCCAGCCAGGGGATCGACGAGACCTGCCTCGACCGGCTGTATGGCCGTATCGAGGCCCATATTACCGCCGGCTGGTATCCCGGTGCGTCCATCGCCATGGCCCGCCACGGCAAGCTCGTGGCCACGCGCAGCTTTGGGGTGTCCCGCCTGGCCACAGACGGCGCCGCCGCCGTTGATGCCACGGATCAGACCATGTGGCTGCTCTATTCCCAGACCAAGCCCGTGACCTCGTGCGCTATCTGGACCCTTGTTGAGCGCGGTCAACTGCGTTGGCACGACGCCATTGCGGATTACATCCCAGATTTTGCGCAACACGGCAAAGGCCAGGTCACCCTGGCGCAAGTGCTGTCCCACCAGGGCGGTTTTCCCAATGCCGCAGCAACGTCAGCAGCCTGGGGTGATCACGACATCCTGCGCCAGGAAGTGTGTAACTTTACGCTGGAATGGGAGCCCGGCGCCCGGGTGATGTATCATCCCGCCGCCGCCCACTGGGTGCAAGCCGTGCTCATTGAGGCGGTCACTGGCCAGGATTATCGGCACTATATCCGCGACAACGTCACGCAGCCACTTGGCCTGGATGGCGTGTGGGTGGGCGTGCCGGATGCGCTCCACGAGCAGCTCGCTGGGGCCTATGAACGCACCGCCAGTGGTGAGCATATCGCCCTGTCTGACCGCAATACCCCGGCCTTTTGGCGCGCTGGCGTGCCGGGCGGTGGCGGTTATGCCACGGCGGCGGATCTCACCACGTTCTATCAAATGCTGCTGCATCTGGGTGCGCTCAATGGTACGCGTATTCTGAGCCCACGCACGGTGCAATATGTCACGCGTAACTACACCGGGGAACGCATCGACGAACGTTTTGGCATGCCGATGCACCGCGGACTGGGGGTGCATGTGCGAGGCACCACCCCGATGATCCGCGGTCTGGGCAGCACTGCCTCCCCTAATACCTTCGGTCACGGCGGCGCCGGGACGTCGTATTCCTGGGCGGATCCTGACACGGGTGTGTCGTTTACCTATCTCACCAACTCGCAGATGGCGGAACCCTACCACAGCCGCCGCCTCGACGAAATCATGACGCTGGCCCACGCCACTGTAGTGGAATTGTAGCCGGTCTTGTCGCGGGCATGGCCCGCTCCTACTGTAGGAGCGGGCCATGCCCGCGCGGCATCCCTTGACCAAAGGAACCCCTGGTGGATACCGTATCTCTGGCAGTCAACGGCACCTTGATGCGTGGCCTGGCGCTGAATCAGAATCTTCTGCATGTCGGTGCCACGTTCCAGCATGAAGCCTGGACAGCCCCGCAGTACCGGCTCTGGTCCATTGACGAGCGCTATCCCGCCATGCAACGTGTCACGACTGGGGGCGTCGCCATTGCCCTGGAAGTCTGGGCTGTGCCAGCGCAGCACCTGGTGAGCATCCTGCAGCAGGAACCTCCGGGCCTGGGTATCGGGATGGTGCTGCTGGCTGACGGCACCAGCGTGCTCGGGGTACTCGGCGAAGCCTATGTGTGTGAGGGGCAACGCGAGATTACCGCCTGGGGAGGCTGGCGCGCCTACATGCAACACCAGTAGTGTCCTGCCAGACCAGCCCTCGGGATGTCAGACAAATATGTTTATTGTCTGACATCCAGCAGACAAATATGTCCTGATACCCGCCAGAACTGTTGAGGGGCTCGGCAAGATTTTTCCCTGCTAAGTCAAGGATTTTCCTCGCTTATTGCCTTGCGCAGTGCTCCGCTGCATATGGTGGCATGCATATTGCTCTATCATAGCTGTCATCTGCGCATGCTTATGCCCCCTGTGCAACTGGAGCGGCCGTAGCGTAAGCGTAACGTATAAGACTTTCAGCGCCACAGAAGGAGACACCTTGTGAACGTCCCACTACGGCACGACGTCTCGACATGCGGTCGGAGTACAGTATTGCGCCGTACCCGCATCATCTTTGCCTGGCTCGCCATGAGCCTGCTCATGAGCCTGCTCACGCCGCACCTCGGCGCTGCTGCGGATAAAGAACCGCCGTTCATTACCGGGCTCCTCGATTTGCCACTCTCGAACTACTACCTGACCCCACGCGGGGTGAATGTGGAAAACGCCGGGGTGATTTTTCAGCCCCTCCTGCTGCTCAACGCCAATCTGTACCAGAGCGATGGCCCCCTGAGCAATATCACGGCGACCGTGGGGGTGTGGAACAGCATCCACAGCAAAAACCGCTCGGGCAATGCCCCCGGTAGCACCTCGACACCCAACTGGAATGAATTGGATTTTCTCTCGGGCTTGAGCGTCACCCTGCTCAAAGACTGGACCTTTTCCATTGGGTACGAATACTGGCTCAGCCCCATTGACGCCTTCCCACCGACGTCGATATTACAGTTGAAGCTGGCCTACACGGACAGTTTTCTCAAGGGCTTCATGCCGAAGAATTCCGGGGAACTCTCCCTGAACCCCTACATCAACTTCTTTATCGAGTTGCACAACAAGTCTGCAGCCGCGGCGACCATTGAGGAGAGTTTTTACGTTGAGCTGGGCATGACCCCGAAATACGTGTTCGCGGGCTATCCGCTGAGCATCGAACTCCCGACCTATATCACCTTTCCCGGCAGCGACTTTTATAGCCAGGATTCCACGGTCGGGGTGTTTGGCACAGGCGTCAAAGTGACCGCCCCGTTGACCTTTATCCGCGAGCGCTATGGCAAGTGGAGTGTGCATGCGGATCTGGTCTATAAGTATCTGGCGAATGATGGCGTGGTGTTCGACAATCTGACGGCCCTGCCGCCGCATGCGGGGACGCGTCACCCGGTCCAGTTCGTAGGCGGACTCACCCTGACTTTCTAAGGCCACCTCTCGCCGCAGCCCATTGCGGCTCTCTACCGGGTTATCCAGACCACCCTCCTGGGTAACCCGGTGCACCCACCGATCACTCACACGGAGGAAGTCCTGGTGATGTCTCAAGCAGAGAAGTGGTATGACGCTGGTCCGCTCTCACGCCGTACCGTGCTGCGCGGTGCGGCGTTGACTACCCTCGGGTTGGGCGCCACGGCCTGGCCTGGGCGGGCCGCCACGCCCCTGGTGGTCGGCTTTATCTACGTGGGTCCACGTGACGATTTTGGCTACAACCAGGCGCCTGCGCAGGGCGCCGCAGCGGTGGCCAAGCTGCCGGGCGTCAAAGTCGTCGAAGAAGAAAAAGTGCCGGAAACTGCGGATGTGCAAAAAACTATGGGCAGCATGATCACGCTCGATGGTGCCACACTGCTTTTTCCCACGTCGTTTGGTTATTTTGAGCCGCATATTCTCAAGGTTGCCCCCCAGCATCCGAAAGTCACCTTCTTACACGCCGGCGGATTGTATCAAGAGGGCAAGCACCCCACCAACGTCAGTAGCTATTTTGGCTACATTGACGAAGCCCAATACCTGGCCGGCATTGTCGCCGGACACACCTCACGCAGCGGCAAACTGGGGTTCATTGCCGCCAAGCCCATTCCGCAGGTGCTCCGTAACATCAATGCCTTCGCGCTCGGGGCGCGTGCCGCGCAGCCCAAGACCACCACGCAGGTGATTTTTACCGGTGACTGGTCCTTACCCGTCAAAGAAGCCGAGGCCACCAACAGCCTGGCCGATCAGGGGATTGATGTTATTACCTGTCATGTTGACAGTCCCAAGGTGATCATGGAAACCTGCGAACGGCGTGGCATTTTTTGCTCCGGCTACCATGCCAGCCAGGCAACGCTGGCTCCCAAAGGGTATATAACCGGGGCAGAGTGGAACTGGGCCGGGGTGTACACCGATTTCGTCAAGCGGGCCCAAGCCGGTGAAAAAATCCCCAATCTGGTACGCGGCGGTTTTAAGGAAGGCATGGTGCAGATCTCGCCCTATGGTCCGGCGGTTGCTCCAGAGGCACGGAAACAGGCAGACGATATCCGGGTACAGCTCACTGCCGGGTCTTTTGTGCTGTTCAAAGGCCCCCTGCAATCCAACACCGGCGCGACGATTATTCCGGCTGGCGAACAGCGTATCCAGACCGACCTGAGCCTGGAACGGATGGACTGGCTGGTTGAGGGCGTCATTGGTTCCACCAAGTGAGCCCGCCGCGGCTCGGAGCCAGAGCCCAAGCGTACGTGGCCGCCGGTGCGCTGCCCGCCGCGGCCGTGCTGGTGGCGCTCCTGCTCTTTGGGGCCTTTCTCGCCGCCTCAGGGGCCAATCCGCTCACCGCCTACAGCCTGATGTATACCGGAGGCTTTGGCACCTGGTTCTCCTGGCAAAACACCCTGCAACGCGCCGCGCCGCTCATCCTGACCGCGCTGTGCACCGCGATACCGGCGCACCTGGGTCTGGTGATCATCGGGGCTGAGGGCGCGCTGGTGCTGGGCGGTCTGGCCGCGGCAGTGCTGGCCGTCGCCCTGTCCGGCGCACCCGCCTGGCTGGTGCAGGTGGGCATGGCGCTGGCGGCGATGCTGGCTGGCGGTGTGGTCATTTGTACGGCCGGAGCCCTGCGGCATCGCCGCGGGGTCAACGAGACCATTAGCAGTCTGCTCCTCGCCTATATCGCGATTGCTGTATTTCACCACCTGGTCGAAGGACCGCTGCGTGACCCCGCTAGCCTGAACAAACCGTCCACCGCGGCCATCGGTGAGGCCAATATGCTGGGCCTGCTGCCAGGGATGGACGTGCATTGGGGCCTGCTGTACGGCGTGCTGGCCTGCGTGCTGGTGCATGTGTTGCTGGCCCGCACCACCTTTGGCTTTGCGGCCCGCATCGCTGGTGGCAACGCCCGCGCGGCGCAGCTCGCTGGCTTGCCCATTGGCCGTCTCATGTTCACCGGCTGTTTCCTGGCCGGGGCTGCGGCTGGCCTGGCCGGCATGGTCGAAGTGGCGGCAGTACATGGGCGTGCCAACGCCTCGCTGGTGGTGGGCTATGGTTACGCCGGCATTCTGGTGTCGTTCCTGGCCCGGCATCAGCCCCTGGCCATTGTGCCGGTGGCCATCCTGCTGGGGGGTATTGGCGCCAGTGGTGGCCTGTTGCAACGGCGCATGGGCCTACCGGACGCTACGGTGCTGGTGTTCCAGGGCCTGCTGTTTGTGGTCATTTTGGCGAGTGAGACGCTGCGTGAACGTTTCCAGCACTTCGGGAGGGCCACGGCGTGATCGACACGGCCTTGGGCTGGTGGGGCGTGCCGCTGGCGCTCTTGGCGGGCGCCATTCGGGCTAGCACACCTTTTATCTTTGTCAGCCTGGGAGAATTACTCACCGAGAAAAGTGGCCGCATTAACCTCGGGCAGGAAGGCATTTTAGTGCTGGGTGCCATGTCTGGTTATGGCATGGCCTACCTCACCGGCTCGCCCTGGCTCGGCGTGCTGGTGGCCGGCAGCGCTGGCGCTCTGCTGGGCAGCGTGCATGCCGCCGTCTGCAGTCTCCCGCGTGTGAACGATATTGCGGTGGGCATTGCCATCATGCTGTTCGGCACCGGACTGGCGTTTTACCTGGGCAAACCGTTTGTGCAACCGCAGGCGCCGCACCTGCCGGCCTTGCCGTTGGGCTGGTGGAGCAGCCTGCCGCAGGTACAGGCGGCGCTGCAAGTCAATGTGCTGTTTGTGCTGGGCGCGCTCCTGACACCGGTGCTGGCCTGGGGCCTGACGCACACGCGCTGGGGCCTCATCGTGCGCACCGTGGGCGATAGCGCCGACGCAGCCCTGGCGCTGGGCTATAACGTCGGGCGGGTGCGCTGGGCCGCCACGGCCCTCGGGGGTTTTTTCGCTGGCATCGGCGGCTCGTTTCTGTCGCTGTACTATCCTGGCAGTTGGAACGAAGGTTTATCGAGTGGGCAGGGCTTGATGGCGGTGGCCCTGGTGATCTTTGCGCGCTGGGAGCCCGCCGCGTGTTTCTGGGCCGCGCTGCTGTTTGGCGGCGCCGGAGCTTTAGGGCCAGCCTTGCAGTCGGTGGGCCTCACGCAGGGCTATTACCTGTTCAATGCCGCTCCCTATGTGCTGACGCTGCTGTTGTTGGTGCTCACCAGCACAACGCAGCAGCAACTCGCCGGGGCGCCGGGCGAACTCAGTGTGACGAAATAGACGCAATAGAGGGTGGAGGCATGCAGGAACGCTATATCGCGGCGCAGCCGTATCCCTGGCCGTACAATGGGGATCTGCGTCCAGACAACACGGCTTTGCTGGTCATCGACAGGCAGACAGACTTTTGTGGCGTGGGCGGTTATGTGGACCGCATGGGCTACGATCTGTCTCTGACGCGTGCCCCCATTGCACCCTTGCAACAGGTGTTGGCCATGCTACGCCGGCAGAGTTTTCACATCTTCCATACCCGTGAGGGGCATCGCCCGGATCTCTCCGACTTACCGGCCAATAAACGCTGGCGCTC
>SXGT01163435.1_pt1 | contig 25572 bp, 22 predicted proteins | sample 3176221 | NCBI WGS metagenome assembly SXGT01 (sample SAMN11356862, study PRJNA531348) | freshwater metagenome | isolation source: freshwater sample F1-120 | place: China: Fuxian Lake, Yuxi | collected 2017-12-25
GTGGGCCGACCCCGCGGGTCGTCCGCGCGGGCGACCGGCTCGGCCGCGGTGGGCGCTTCGAGCGCGCCCTGGCCGGGCGGCAGGGCAGGTTCGGCCGGGAGAGCGACCTCGAGGGCCGTGGGGGCAGGCTCCGTGGCCCTGGCGGCGCTCACCTCGCCCGCGCCGCTCACCTCGCCCGCACCGCTCAGGTGGAGCACAGCGATCGTGAGGAGGAAGAGGCCCGTGAAGAGCGCCAGGAGCTGCCAGCCCCTGGCCTTCGGCTTCATGGAGGCGACGTCCAGGGACGCGACGTGAGGCTCGGGGATGCCGTCCAGCGGGACGGCGGGGATCGGGACGGAGAACGCGCCGCTGACATCGGCGTAGACCGTGTCGAGCAGGGTGGCGTCGACGTCGACGGCGCGCGGGATCTCGACGTGACCGCCAGGGCGCGGGGAGGACAGGCGAGGGCGCAGCGCGGAGGGCTCGAGCAGGGGCGGAAGCTCGACGTGCACCGGAGCGCTGGGTTCGGGCGACCTGTGCTCGATCTCGCGCATGACCGCGTCGGCGAGCGACGAGGGGCTCCCCTCGGGCTGGAGGGGAATCCCCTTTTCGGTCGCCTCGAGATCGAGGGCGAGATCGAACATCTCACCATCGTCGAAGGAGTCGTCGACGGACGCGACGTAAGGCGTCCCCGAGGCCTTCGCGAGCAGGGGGGGGGCGCCGAGCTCGAGGAGCGCCTGATCCGTCGCGGGGGCGAGCAGCTCCCTGCCCGATGTGCCCAGGACGCCGCGAACGACGCCGTGAGCGGCCAGATCGGTCATCAGGTCGTCGAGCCACGAGGCGTCGACGACGCCCCCGAGGATCAGATCCTTGGGCGTCGCCCCAGCGGCCAGGCGCTCGATGGTCATGCGCCATCGAGGAGGGACGGCCCTGAGGTAGTCGGCCAGCGGGCGCTCGTGGAAGACGAGCCCTTCGACGCTCATGGCCCGCGCCCCGGTGGTGAGCCGCTGGGCGGCGCGCGCCCGGGCGATCGGTCCGGCGAGCTGCGCGGCGAGGTTGCCCTCGAGATCGCGCTCGACGTCGTCGCGGCTGTCCGTGACGACGAAGCGGCCCGCGCCGACGCCGAGCACGCTGGCGAGCACCTCGGGGCCGTGCAGGAGCTTGCCATCCTCCGAGCTGCGCACCGCGCGGATGGGGGCGCCGTCGCGGATCTCGATCTCGTGGAGGAACGAGGCGTCACGCACCGAAACGCGCGCCTCCGGGCGCGTGGCGCAGACGATCTCGAGCAGCGAGCGGACGGTGAGATCGTCCAGCCGACCGCGGACCTCCCCCTCCGCCTTGAGGCGCAGCTCGATGCGCGCGCGCGGGCGCAGCACCTCGCGGACGCGGCCGACGATCGCGCGGGCGTCGCTCTCCTTGCGCAGGTAGCCGGCCGCTCCCGCGCCGAGCTCCCTGACGCGCTGGAGCAGATCCTCCTTCCAGCTGAGGAGCATGAAGGGCGTGTCGCGGAGCGCGACGTCGCGGCGGAGAGCGCGGCAGAACGCGAGGCCGTCCAGGCCAGGCATCAGGAGATCGCTGATGACCAGATCCGGCGTCGTGCGGTACGCGAGCTCGAGGGCCTTCTCGCCGTCGACCGCCTCGTGCACGATGCACCCCGCGGATTTCAGGAGATCCGCGACGAACCAGGTGACACCCGCGTCGTCGTCGGCAACCACCACGCGGCGGCCCGTCAGGCGGACCTCGGCGGTGGCGCCGCGGCCCCTGGGGCTCCGGTCGTAGCGGGGCGCGTCGAGGTGGAGCGGCGGAGCGAAGGCTATCGCCCCCTCCGGCGCCGGCATCGTGAAGCGGACGTTGCCGTCGGTGCGCGTCGTGACGATCTCGCGGACACGGGCGATTGCCCCCCACACCGCGCCGATGACCTCGGTGCCCTGGCCAAGCGAGACCCGCGTCCCTCGCGAGCTCCCCTCGACCGTGTCGACGAGCGCGCGGCGCACCTCCTCGCCCAGCCTCTTGCCGAGCTCCTCGATCGTCGGATCTCCGAGCTCGAACCGCTCGGTGCGCCCCTCGGACGAGAGGATCGCGTCCTCGCACACCTGGCGGATCTCCTCCGTGGTCAGCTGCTTGGAGAGCGTGCGAGACACCCCCATCGCCACGAACTGCGCCTCGCCTCCGGCCTCGCTGAAGGTGCCCAGGACGACCATCGGCACGGGCTCGCTCAGCGGATCGTCCATGAGCGCCAGGACGAGCTCGGGGGCGTCGTCGACGTCGGCGTCGATGAGGATGAGATCCGGCGCCACTGCGCGGGCCAGCTCGAAGGCGGCCTGGGCGCTCTCGGTCACGTGGCAGGTGAAGAGCACGCGCGCCGCCTCCATGTCCGCGAGCGTCGCGGCCACCGCCTCGGAGCCGACCACCAGCGCGGTGTGGGTCGCGACGCGCCCGCCCACGAGGCGGCCCGGCCCGCGACCGACCGAGTCGCCCCAGGCCAGCGAGTGCAGATCGTCGATCACCTCGCGGATCTGCGCGAGCCCCTCGGGCGCGACGCCCTCGGTCGGCGGGGTCTTGTCCAGGATCCTCATGGCCTCCGCGAGGGCGCCATCCATCAGATCCATGTGGAAGGTCCTGGCGCCGGTGGCCAGGGCATGGAGGCGACGGCGGAGCTCGTCGCGCAGGTGCGACGCCCCCGGATCGGCGACGACGGAGGCCAGGAGCCCCCGGGCGTCCCCGGCCTTCTTTCGAAGCGAAGCGACGAAATCGGCCTTGGCGCCGCCGAGCCGCTGGTTCTTGTCCGAGACCTGGTGGGTGTCGCGTTCTAGGCTGTGCATTTGGACCTTTGAAGGGGGCTATCAGCCCCGCCAACGAATGGCCCAATTTCTGGCAGACGCTCTCGCCCGTGGAGCCCATCATGCAACCTTTGCGCGTTCGTCCGGCCGAGGAGGGCGATCTGGATCGCCTCATCGAGATCCACCGCGCCGCCTTCCCGGACAGCCGTACCGCGGCGGAGCGCCGGAGGAACTTCGTCGCCAAGCCCTTCGGAGGCTTCGAGTACCTCCACGTCGTCGAGAGCGCGGGAGAGCTCGTCGCCCACGCCTTCCTCTTCCCCTTCCAGGTGTACGTCGGCGGAGCGCGCGTCCGGGTGGGCGGCGTCGCGACCCTTGGCGTCGCGCCCGAGGCCAGAGGGCGAGGGACAGGGCGAGCGCTGATGGCCCGGCTCCACGAGATCGCGCTCGAGCGAGGGGACGCCGCGACCTTCCTCTACCCCTTCCGCCAGGGGTTTTACTGGGCGCTAGGCTACGCGCCCGCGTCGCCGCTGCGCGCCCTCTCCCTGAGCCCGGCCTCCGTCCCTCGCTCGCTCGTCGACCGGACTCGGATCCGTCTACGTTCGGCGAGCGGCGCCGATCGCGGGGCGATGGAGGCGCTCTACCTCGACGAAGCCTCGCGGCGCACCGGTTGGCTGGTGAGACCACCCCGGCTCTGGGAGCACATGCTCTCGGACGAGGCGCGCGCCTTCCTGGTCGCCGAGAGCACGGGCGAGAGGCCGCGGCCGATCGGGTACCTCTCCACCACGGCGACGCAGCAGGAGCCCCACGGAGAGACGCGCCTCCGCGTCCACGAGATCGTCGCCCAGGACGAGCCGACCCGGCTGGCGATCGTCGGGGAGCTCGGCCTGTTCCGCGATCAGGTGGACCAGATCGACGTCGTGCTCGACGCGGAAGATCCCCTCGATCGCCTCCTGATCGACGCCGACCGGAGAAGGCCGGGCACGCCGGACGTGGAGCACGCCATAGGGCTCGTCGCCACGGGGCCCATGCTCCGGCTGCTCGACGCGCGGCGCGCCCTCGAGGCCCGCGGATATCCGGTGGACGGCGCCTTCGATCTCGCCGTCGACAACGCTCCTCCGTTTGGCTTTCTCGTCGAGGGCGGGAGAGGTCGGGCCCTGCCTCCGGGGGGTAGACCTCGCCTGGAGACGAGCGAGCGCGCCCTCGCCGCCATCGCCTACGGAGGCCTGACCGCGTCGCAGGCGCACCGGCTCGGGTGGCTGCGGTGCGACGGCGACGTGGTCGCCAAGGCGACGGCGACCTTCTCCCTTCCGCCGTGGCACACCCTCGATCCCTTCTGAGCACACCCGCGGCTATTTCAGCGCAATTTGCGAATATTTCGGGTATTTTGCGCATAGGATGGCAGCGTGAAATCGCCCCCTGGGAGCCAGAGGCAGGACGCATCTGCCGAAGAAGGGAGCCATGTGCTGCGCTTCGGCACCGCGGTGGGGCTGGGCTTCGCGGCCGCGCTCGTGGGTACCGCCCCCGCGGCGCTCCGGCTCACGAGCACCACGTCCGCCCTGCTCCCCGCCTGGAGCGTGCTCGTCGCGGCGACCCTCGTCCCTTGCATCGCGCTCGTCGCGCTCTTTCGCGGCACCCGCGTCGGGGCGAGGGGGTTCATGGGAGGGGCGGCCCTGGAGCATGGCGCGAGCCTCTTCTTCTTCTCCTCCGTGCTGCCGCTCTGGCTCGCGGCCTTCGGCTCCCTCCTCAGGGCCAAGACGCACCACCACGCGCTCGCCGGCGTCACCTACGGGATCGTGACCCTCGTGCTCGTCGTCCTCGTGGCGGCGGTGAGCGCGCGCCTCTCGCGTATCGCTGCATCTCGAGGAGAGCTGGCCTCTCGCGTGACCTTCTTCGTCGCCTTCGCCGCCTTCCTGGGCTCGGTCGCGATCCTGGGGCTGCGCGCGTCGAGAGCGGGAGAGCCCGCCTGGACCACGTTCCTCGACACGACGGCGCTCTTGCTCGCCTCCGGCTTCGCCTCGCGAAAGAGCTTCGCCGAGCTCCGGCCCCTCGCGCTCGTCGGCCCGCCGGCCGCGGCGGCGGCGCTCGCCCTGGGCGTGGTGACTGCTCGTGGAGAAACAGAGCTTCGCGCCCAGGTTCACGCGCACGCCGCGGTCTACGCGCCCTTCGTCGACGGCCTCGCCAGGCGTTGACGTCGCGACGACCGTTCTTACGTTCGTGGCTCGCTCGGGCCGCCGCCCTGGCCCACCCCACCATGCGTCTTCTTCGCCGCCGGTTTCTCCTCCCTTGTTTGGCGTGCGTCCTGGCCACAGGGTGCGGGGCACCTCCCTCGAACGCCGTGCAAACCCCGGGGCAGGGCCTCGTCGGAAGCTCGCGGGCGCACGGGTACGCCGTGCTCGCGGGCCCTTCCGCCAGGACCGCGGCCTGGTCCTTCGCTCAGAAGGTGTACGGATCGACGCGGCTACGGCCCGGGCTGAGCGAGCCACGCGCCCGGGTCTTCGCGGGGGAGGCCCCTGGGCCGGACGCGACGGCGGAGCTACGGGATCTCGCCGAGACCCGCGACGCCATCGTGAATTTCGGCGCGAGCTCCGGCGCGGACTCCGGCGCGGGCTCCCGGCGCCTCCTCGCGTCGCTGGCCAAGGACTACTCGCTCGAGGGGGTGCTCGTGGTGGTGGTCAGGGAGGGGGAGGCCCCGGTCGTCCGCCTCTTCAGCGCCGACGCGGCGCGTTTCGACGCCGCCGAGCTCCGTGCCCGCCCCGGCGGCGCCCTCGATTGGTCGGACGCCGTCGCTTCCCTGGAGCGCCTCGTCCCCCGCGAGGCCGCGCCGGAGCCCGCTCGTCCTGCTCGTCTTGCCACCCCGGCCGGGAGCGAGGCCAAGCCCTTCTATGCGTCTCCGTGGTTCTGGGGCGCGATGGGCGCAGCAGTCGCCGTGGGAGGCGCCGCGTTCCTCGCCACACGGGACAGCTCCTCCGGTTCGATCCATCTTCAGATGCAGGTGCCCCGATGATGGCCGCGTTCGTTCGCCGCGTTGCCGCGCTCAGTCTCCTGATCGTCGCGTTCCTCTCGCTGGTCGGGAGCGCGGAGTCACGAGCGGACCCCCTGACGAGCCCCGGGGACGCTCCTGTTCTCGCGGCGCCCCACCAGCTCGTCATCCCGACGATCCCCGGCGATTTCGCGGTGCGCTCCGTGGGGGGCTGGCTGACCGTCTCCTATCCAACGGGGGCGAGCGAACGCGTCGAGCCGCTCCTCCCCGATCTCGAGAAGTTCCGCTCGCAGCTCCGCGCCGATCTGGGCCAGCCGGTGCTCGATCGCGTGGAGGTGCGCATCGTCCACGACGTCGACCAGATGAGCGCTCTCGCCCCCGTTGGAGCGCCCCCGCCCGCCTACGCGAGCGGCGTGGCTTACGGCCCGCTCAAGCTCGTCCTGGTGTCCATGATCGGCCCTCGCGCCGCCCAGAGCACCCGCGTGGACGAGACCTTGCGTCACGAGCTCGTCCACATCGCCCTGGCCGACGCGCTGGGCAGCCGCAACATCCCTCGCTGGTTCAACGAGGGCCTGGCCGTCCACGAGTCCGGCGAGTCGCACCTCGAGCGCATCGACACGCTCCGCAACGCCAGCCTCTCGGGCACCATCTTCCCGATGGCCGAGCTCGACCGCGCCTTCCTCTCGACGGGCCACGACGTGGACGTCGCCTATGCCCAGTCGGCCGATTTCGTCCGGTTCCTCCAGCGCAGGACGGACCACGCGCGCTTCGTGCAGCTCGTGGATCGCGTGAAGGGTGGACAGCCCTTCGAACACGCCCTGGCCGACGCCTATGGCTCGGATCTACGCAAGCTGGAGTTCCAGTGGAAGAAGGAGCTCTCGCAGCGGTTCACGCTCTGGTCCGTCGTGGGCTCCCTGGTGTCGGTCCTGATGGTCGGGCTGTTCGTCCTCGCCTGGTGGAAGCGGCGCAAGCGCTCCATGGACACCCTGACCCGCTGGGAGGCCGAGGAAGCCGCGCTCGACGAGTCCATCCGCCAGGCCAAGACCGCGCGCGAGGCCGAGCGCGACGAGCTCTCCCGCGCTTCGGTCGCGGTGCCGGTTTACGTCCGCTCACTCCCCAAGATCGAGCATGACGGCGACTGGCACACGCTCCACTGACGCCAGGGGGTCAGCGGGTCTCGACCGTCGGGCAGCCCGCGATGATGCGCACGTCGAAGATGTCCCCGCTCATGACACGCTCGCACGCGGCGCCGACGAGGGTCACTGTCTTGCCCTCGAGCGTCCAGCCGTTGGTCGGATCCTTGGGAAGGACCACCTCGTCGAGGTAGACATTGACCCGGTTGGGATTCTCGGGGGGAGCCCTGAGCTCGAAGGTGCAGGTCGCGACGATCTTGGCGGCGACCTTCCTGAGCGCTGTGACGAGTTCTGCCTTGTCTGCCGTGTCGACACGGTAGTATCCGGGGGAGCCTGGCTGCTCGGTGCCGGCCGCACGCGCGACGCGCTCGAGCAGCTCGGCGTAGGGTCGGCTCCCTGGTACGCCGATCACGTAGGTCGGGACGCTGGCCCGCTTCAGGGTGGTGACTGCAGACACCATGGCGTCCCCGTCGAGGCAGTTGCGCACCTCGCGATCGCAGCAGCTCGCCGTGGTCGGGCTGCACCCGTTGAGGGACTCGATGTTGCTGAGGCACCGGTCGGCGCCGCAGGGCTGGGCTCCGCAGTTGGGACCGCCGTCCGTCGCGAGGATCACGTAGGTCTTGCCCTGGAGCCTGGACAGCCTGGGCTCCAACGCCTGGAGCGTGGCTGCGGTGGGAGTACCTCCGACAGGAGCGAAGGCGCGCGTGACCTCGACCAGGAACCGGGTCGTCGGGCCGAAGGAGCCGGCGGGCGAGTCCCCGGGGCGAACCGACATGACCTCCACCCCGGGCGAGCACGCGTCCTCGGCGCCGGGGAACACCGTGGCGCCAAACCTGGCTCGTGGGCCGATGGCCTTCATGATCTCGCTCACCGCGACCCGGACTTTGTCCCACTTGTCATCGGTGCGCATGCTCCCGGAGCGGTCGAGGACGAAGTAGAAATTCGGGGGCTCCCCCAGCAGCGGGACGTCCAGGCAGTCACAGACGCCGCCGTCGGGCCCCACTCCGCAGCCGGGCGGCTTGCCGAACTGGGCGTCGAAATCAAAGCCGGCGTCCGTGGCTCCGCCTCCGACCGTCCCACCCGAGTAGCCGCCCACGACAGGCACGTAGTCCGATCCGCAACCCAGGACCGTGGCCGAGGCGACGAGGAGCAAGAGCAGCGCGGAGACCATGCGGTACTGCACCCGAACCAGCGTAGCACCCGGCCCGGCGGGGGCCCGCGTCCGGCGGACGAGCCCTTGCGGAGGACGAAGGTGAGGAAGAATATCCCGGGCTCGCTGGCTCGAAGGCTGACCAGCGACGTGGAGGCTGCCCGGCGTGTGGGGAAAGGACAAGAGCGTGGCCAATGGAGCGAGGGCAGAGCTCGTCGCAGCGTCGCTGCGACGCCTCGCCTCGCTCCTGGGCGCGCTCGTCTGCATGCTCGTGCTGGCGGGTGTGCCGGGGGCGAGCCTCCGGCCCCTCGTCGTCGAGATCACCGCGCCTCCGGTGCCCTCCGAGGTGAGCGAGCGCGACGCCTCGCTCGAAGTGGACGTGACCCGGAAGGCGAGCGAGGGTGAGGCGCCTCCTCTGCCGGGGGCGCGCGTCAGGGCATTCTCGCTGATCGACGGCCGGGCCTTCGCCGCCGCGGACGTCGTGGCGGACGGCGCGGGGCACGCCTCCCTCGAGAGGCTGCCCCGAGGGGAGCACTGGATCGTCGCGGAGGCTTCGGGGTACGCGAGGGCCTCGCGCATGGTGCTCCTCGTGCCCGGAGCCCGCTCGCTCGCGCTTTCACTGGGCGCCGAGCATGTCCTCGAGGTCGAGGTCGTCGACGAGAAGGGGCGGGCGATCCCCGACGCCGAGGTGGAGGTGATGGGGGGTGATCCTTTCCCGGTCGGATCTCGCTCGGACAGCGAGGGGCGCGCCCGGGTGACGAGGCTGAGCGAGGGGCCGTACAACGTCTCGGCGCGCAGCCCTGGCTACGACGAGGCGTCGCTGCGTCGCGTGGCCGGGGGCGCCCCGGCCCGGGTGGTGCTGAAGAAGCTGGGCGCTCTCAGGATCACTGTGCTGGGGGTTGACGAGAAGCCGCGCCAGAAGGCCCGCGTCGAGATCACCTCCGCGGTCCTGTGGCCCTCCCGCTACGCCGAGACCGACGCCAAGGGTCAGGTACGCATCGCAGGGCTCGCGGCGGGGGCCTATAGCCTGCGCGCGGTCTCGGCGACCGAGACCTCGGCGACGGAGGTCGCCGTGTCGCTCGCGGAGGGCGAGGAGAAGACCATGACGCTCCATCTGGCGGCGGGTGTGGAGGTGGTGATCCGCGTCCTCGACGGCGACGGAGAGCCGAAAGAGCCGCTGCGGGGCGCCAAGGTGACGCTGGCCGAGGGGGGGCTCTCGGCGTTCCCCCAGGAGGGGACCACCGACCGCGACGGGCGCGTGACCCTGGGGCCCATCGGGCGGGGGGGCTCCGCGGTGACCGTGCGCGCCGAAGGCTATGTTTCCATGACCGTGGCCGTGCCGGACGACCCTGGGAAGTACTCGAAGGGGTACTCCCCGTCGGGCCCCCTCGAGATCACCCTCCCCCGGGCCGGCGTCGTCGTGGGGCGGGTGGTGGACGCCAGGGGCTTCCCCGTAGGGGGCGCCCGCATCGAGATCGTGGGCACCGATTTTCAGGGGGGTCCCATCGACGACGATCCGAGGCGCACGAGGTTCCGCGACCGCCATTTCGCGAGCGCCCTCGGGGGGCCGGGGCCCCTCCTGCCGGCGGGTGAGCTGGGGGTCATGCCAGGGCCGGTGCCGGACATCCCTCGCCTGGGCGCGGTGTCCTCCGCAGCAGGCCTTCGGGGGTCGTCTCCCCCGGAGACGATGAGCGTTCAGGTCGATCCATGGGTCTCCCGGCGCGACGGCACCTTTCGAGCAGCCCCTGCCACGCCTGGGCGTATCCGGGTGCTGGTACGGCACCCCCAGCACGTCGAGGCGATGAGCGAGGTCGTGACGCTGATGCCGGCAACCGAGGCCCACGTCGACGTGGTGATGCACGAGGGGGGCCTGCTCGAGGGGCGCCTCGTCGACGGTCACGATCGCCCCGTCGAGGGCGCCTGGATCACGGCGCTCGCCACGCACGGGACCCTGGAGCGCCAGACGCGCAGCGATCGCGACGGGTCCTTCGCGTTCGCGTCTCTGCCTCCTTCGGTGACGCTGCTGGTCGAGCGTTCGGCGGGTAGCGGGGGCTCGGTGCGCCTCGACGTCGATGTCCCCGAGGGAGGAAAAAAGAGCGTGCGCTTGGTGCTGCCGGATCCTCGAGAGGCCATCCCCGTCCGCGTCGTCGACGCCCGAGGCCTCGGGGTGTCCGCAGCCCAGGTGACGGCGCACGCGCTCGAACCCGAGGCCACGCTGCGCGCCACGGTGTTCACAGATCGTCGGGGCGAGGCCTCGCTGGCGGACGCCACCGGCCTCGCCCTCCGCCTCGAGATCCACGCCCCTGGCCACGCGACGCGCGTGCTCGACGTCCCGGCGGCGGCCACCGAGGTCCGGGCCGAGCTCAGGGCCAGCGAGAGCCTCACCGGCGAGGTGCGCTCCTCCCGGAGGGATCCGCTCGCCCAGGCCGAGATCACGATCTACGGTCCCGACGGCGCTCGCCACGTCCGGACCGGAGCGGACGGGACCTTCGTCGTGGACGATCTGGCGCCAGGGCCCGTGCGCGTCCGGGTGAGGGCCTCGGGGTTCGCGCCGGAGACCTTCGAGGTAATCGTCGCCGAGACCGGAGGGCGACGCCCCACCGCCCTCAAGCGCGTCGAGCTCGACGAGGAGGGAGCCGTCGAGGGGGTCGTCGTCGACGCTCGAGGCGACGCTGTACCCGGGGCGCGGGTCGCGAAGGACAGCGTGCCCGTCTATCTGGTGGCCGGCGCGACCCCGCCAGGGCTCGCCCTGGCGGACGCCAGAGGCCGCTTCCGCCTCGCGGAGCTCGGCGCGGGGACGGTGACGCTCGAGGCCTACGCCCCGGACGTGGGGAGAGCCCGCCTCGAGGGGGTCCGCGTCACTTCGGGGCGAACCACCAAGGACATCCGTATCGTCGTGCAGCGCAGCAAGGAGAGAGCGAGCGAGCCAAACGCCCGCGGCGGCGTGGCGATCACCCTTGGCGAGACCGCCGAAGGGCGAGAGGTGGTGGTGATCTCGGTGGTGGAGGGCAGCGCCGCCGAGCGGGCGGGGCTCTCGCCGGGCGACACCTTGCTGGAGGTCTCGGGCGCCCCTGTACGGACGATCGAGGAAGCCCGAGGGAGGCTCTCGGGGCCGCTGGGCAACGACGTGATCGTCAAGCTGCGCCGGGAGCACCGGATCGAGATCCGCCGGGTGCCGCGCGAGGAGGTGAGACGCTGAGCTCCAACTCCCCGGGGAGGAGGCGAGGGGGAACGGCCTCGCCGCGCAGGACATCGATTCTACGGCTCGGGACTTTACGCGAAGGGGCGACATGGCCAAGGTGCGTCCGTGGCGGAACCTAAACGTCGACTGCCTGTGCTGCAGCCTCCTCCGGCGGGAGATCCCGAGAAGCCCGAAGCTGAGGAGCGCCCGCCCTGGCACTGGATCGGCTTCGGTACGGTGGGCATCTTCGGCGCTTGGATGCCCCTCGTCTTCGTGGCCCAGAAGCTGGCAGAGGGGGCGGTCCACGCTCGCCTCGGGCCGCTCGGCAGCCCAGCAGAAGCGGCCGCTGCCCTGGCCGCTCTGCCATCTGGCGATCGCCTCAAGCTCGGCGCCAGCCTCTTCTTGCCCCACTTTCTTGCGCTGGCGCTCGCCTCCCTCTTCGGCGGATACCTGGTCGGTCGCCATGGCAAGGGGCTGGGGTCCAGGGAGGCGGCCATCGCCGGGGTGGCCACGGCGCTCGTGGTCGGAGGGCTCACCTTCGGCGCCGTGGGCATCTATGGCCTGATCGTGCCGCTCGTCGTCACGGTCCCCTTCGCCGCGCTCGGCGGACACCGAGGGCGGACCCGCAACTCCTGAACTTATGATATCGGCTGGGCATGTTGTGCCTCACCGTCCCGACTGACGAGGGGTGGCTCATGGCCGTGGCGCGAGACCCGGACGCCGTGCTGATCGACCACGCCCATTGCGAGATGAAGGCTGCATCGAACGCGCTCTCGCTCGTGACTCGCCACCCAGGAAATTTCGTTCTGGCCCGGGCGCTCACGGCGCTGGCCCGCGAGGAGATCGATCACTTCGACCGGGTCATGGGGTTCATCGAGCGGCGGGGCCTGACGCTGGGCCATCCCCCGGTCGACGAGTACGCCGCCAAGCTGCGCAGCGCGGCCTCGCGGCTCCCCAGGGACGGGACCCCGATCCTGGTCGATCGGCTCCTGGTGGCGGCGCTCATCGAGGCCCGCTCCTGCGAGCGCTTCAAGCTCCTGCTCGGAGTGGTGGGCGGGGACCACGAGCTCTCCTCGTTCTACGAGGATCTCTTTGCCTGCGAGGCCAAGCACTTTCGCACGTACACCGATCTGGCCAGGCAGGCGAGCGGTGGGGACGACGCTCGGGTTGAGCGGAGGCTCCGTATGGTGGCCGAGGCCGAGGGCGAGCTCGTCGCCTCGGGTCTGGGGGCACCTCAAGCGATGGTGCACGGATGAGCCACCCTTCCAATCAGGATCTTCTCGCTCTCGACCGCGAGGTGGCCCAGGCCTCCAGGGCCCTCGACGCCGCGCGCCAGGTCCTCGCCACGTCCTCGTGGGAGAGCGCCGCGTCGAGCTCGCCGCTCGAGCACGCCAGACGGGTCTCGGGCAAGAAGACCAGGGACTCCCTCCTCGCGCTCTCTCCCTCGAGGGCGGATCTCTCGCTTCGGGACGGGCTGGCTCGCTGGATCGGGGCGCTCACCGGGGCGCGCGTCGGCTGGGAGCTCGAGGCGGAGGCCGAGCGCGCAGGGCGCGCCCCCGACGCTCGCTCGCGATCTCGCGCCACCCCGATCGCGGAGCCGGGCGAGGGCCACCAGCGCGCCGCCGTCGCGTCCCTCCTCCGCGCCGCTTCGCCGGGGGAGTTCTCGGCGCTCGTGGATTTCGCCGCCCGTCGGGCTCCCAGGATCGCGGCGGCCCAGGCCGAGCGGCGGGCGAAGCTCACCGAGGTGGCCCGCCGCTTCGGCGCCGCCCACCGCTACGAGCGGGCCCTGGTGCACCGCCCCCTCGGGTTCGAGCCTCCGGAGGCCCAGGTCGCGAAGGACTCGCTCGTCACGGCCTCGGCCGATCTCATCTCGGTGCTCTCGGCAGAGCTGAACCCACCCGCTCCTGACGCGGGCGACGCGCACCTGCCCTCGGTGTCCGTCGAGGCGCTACTCGCGTCCGCCGAGGTCTTCCTGGCGGCTTCCGAGCCGCTGGCGCGCGCGGTCCTCCGGGGAGCTCACCGGGTGAGGGCCGGGCGCGACGGGATCGCCTCGTGCGATCTCGTCTTCGTGGCGCTCGCCCGCGAGGGCCGCATCGACTGGCCCGCGCGCCTGAATCCTCCGTGGCTCCACGCTCGCTTCACGGCGCTCCTCGGCGCCACCACCTTCCCCGTGGGGGGGCTGCCCTCGCCTCTGGGCGCGAGCAGCTTCCTCCGCGCTGCCTCCATGTTCGGTCACGCGCTGCGGGTGACGCTCGCCGGCCGAGCCCAGCCCTTCGCGGTCGGGCGTGATCCCTTCTTCACCGACGCCCACCGCCTGGGGGACGTCTTCGCCCTCGCCATGGCCAGCCCGACCTTCCTCGTGCGCGAGCTGGGCGCGGGCCGAGCCTCGGCCAACGACGCGGTCCGCGCCCTGGCCGCATCCCTCCTGCTCGACGCGCGCGCCCGGGCCACCGCGCTGCTCGTGGGCGCCGGGGACGGCGCCCCGGGCGAGCCCCTCGAGACGCACGACCAGGCCCTTGGCGGGCTCTTTGGCAAGCTCGCGTTCACCGTGCCCAGGGTCCACGACGACGAGCCCGCTCGATGGCTGGCCAGGCTCACGGCGCAGCCCTTCGCAGACACCCTGATCACGACCTTCGACGACGACTTTTACCGTAACCCGCGCGCTGGAGCCTCGCTCAAGGCGCGGGCCTCGCGCCCTGCCCTCGAGACCACCTTCCTCACGGACCAGCCTCCGGATCTGTCCGCCCTGGCGAGCTCGCTCGCGAGGCGCTTCGAGACCCAGCTCGGATGAGCCCCGCGCCTCGCGCCGCCCTCGGCCTCCTGATCGCGGCGCTCCTGGCGACCCTGCCCTCGCTCGCAGGACCGGCCCGGCCGGCCCCCCGGCCGGCCCCCCGGCCTGCTCCCCGGCCTGCGTCACCCCTGCCGTCCCTGCCCAGCGTGAGCCGGGTGCGGATCGAGGCCGGGAGGGTACACGTGGTCGTCGTGGAGGACGTGAGCTTGCCGCGCGGCGACTGGAGCAAGGGGGATCTGGATCTCTACGTGTCCTTTGGGGCACCAGGGACGCCGCTCGCGCTCGAGGCGCGCCTGCTCAAGGTCGAGGACGGCGAGCTCGAGGCGAGGGACAACGAGCCCGGCGAGCCCATCGCCACCGAGCGCGCCCCCAGCCGCCCGATCAGCGCCCAGCTCCTCCTGGGTCGCTCCAGGATGGCGGGCGTGATCCTCCACGTGAAGGACGCCTCCTTCCGCTCGGCCACGGCCTCGGGGATGGCCCAGATCCGTCTGCGCGCCCTGCTCCCTCTCCCCCCCGAGGACGCTCGAACAGGGCGCGAGGTCAAGGTGCGCCTCGGCATCCCCGGCGGCCCTCCCTTGACCCTCGGTCGGATCCAGGTCCAGTCGCTCGAGCGCGATCCATGGCTCCTCCGGGCCGAGGCTCACCTCTGCGGACCGGAGGCCGAGGCCCGCCCCCTCTCCGTGGCACTCCTCCCCCGCCCCAGCTCCCCCTTGCCCGCCTCGTCCCCCCCCCCCATCGCTCCGGTGCTCGCGGTCCGCCACTCGAGCGACGATCTCTGCGTCCGTTTCTGGACGGCCCCCTGAGGCCAGAATCAACGGGCCCTGGCCGCTATGGCCGGGGGCGCAGGGTCCGATCGACGCCCCCCAGGGCGTCCGCCTCGTCTTCCGGATAGCCATCGTAATAGTGGGCCCACCTCGTTCCGTACCGGATCTTGTACGTGACGGCATAGGCGACCCGGAGGACCGAGGGGAGGCCGATCAGCGGCAAATAGAGGGGTCCGAGCCTGCGCGACTGGACGGAGTGCCCGAACTCGTGGGCCTCGTTCTCGGGGCCCACGGGCACGAATTCGTTGTCGGAGCTGGTATGGAATACGAAGAACCCCAGGCTCACGGCGGCGCCGCCTTCGAGCTCGATCATCAGGCGCTCGCGTGACACCCCGAGGCTCCGCACCCGGCCCCGCGCCAGCTGGAGCGCGAGCGCGGCGGCTCCGAGGGCGTTCTGGGGTAGCTCCCACCCGAAGGACAGGGCAAGTCGGGCGAGTCGCCGGGGGCTCATGGCGCGTTTCTAGCGAAGAAGGTCGCTACCGCAGCGCGTCGCCGATGCTTGCGGCGACGACGGCTTGGTCGAGCCAGCGGCGGAGGGTATCGAGGTCGGTGCACGCCTCGACCCGAGCCTCGTCCCCGTGGGATAGTGCAATCCCTCGCGAGGCGAGCACGTGACGGAGGCTGGAGCGCGCCTCTTCCAGGCGGCCTTCGCCGAGCAGCTTCTCACGCATCTCCGGCGAGGCCTCCACGGCCCACTCGGCGATCATACGCTGGCGTGCGCGGATGACGGGGTCATCGGTCTTGGGGAAGACGTAGCTTCGGAGGTCTTCGTGGGCCGAGCTCGACATGGGCAGGTATTCTAGCACGCGCAGCAACCACTCGATCGAGCGCCGGGTCTTGACCCAGCGGACGAACGCGTCGAGCGGGCGGCCCAATGAGCTGAGCGCGTCGACGGCGCCAAGGGGCAGGTCGCGTTCGGAAGCGCCAAGATCGTGGCAGGTCAGCAGGTCGCGAGCCTCCTGGCCACCAGCTCGTAGAGCGCGTTCTTGAAGAAGACGCGCTTCAGGCGGTCGCCCAGGTGGCGGGGCTTGCTCTCCCTGGCTAGCCGGGAGGCGCTTTCCACGTCGACCGACTCTTCGAGCCGCTCCACGGGGAGCCCGTCGAAGAGCCTCCTGGCCGCGCCTGCCGTGAGGTGCACCGTGTGGTCGGCGAACGCCGACACCTCGAGGGGCGAGCCGACCAGGACCCAGGCCGAGTAGGCCCGGCTCATCGCGTCGTAAATGGGGTGATGGACGTTGACCGCGAAGTAGATCACCCCGCCCGGTCGGGTCACCCGGACGATCTCCCTGGCGATGCCGCCGGGATCCTCGGCGTGATCGACCACGTTGTCCGAGATCACCACATCGAAGGATGCGTCGGGGAAGGGCAGGTGCTCGCCAAAGGCCTCGATCGTCTCGCACCGCCCTTGCCACCCGGGGAAGAGCGCCTTGTACTCCCTGGCCATCGGATCCACCCCGACGGCGTTCGGGTGCCCCAGGAAGAAGACGTTCCCGTGAGCGCCGCTCCCCACCTCGAGCACCCTCTTGTCAGGCGAGAGCGGCGCCACCGCCTCGATGGCCGAGCGGACGTGCTCCGCGCGGGGCGCGCAGACCGAGACGACCACGAAGTCGCCCTCCTCCTCGACCCATCGGGCCTTGGTGCGCTGGTAGTCACGGTTACGCTCGAGCGCCCTCTCCGCCCTCCTTCGCCTCACCGAGCCCAGCAGCCTCATGGCCCGAGAGTAGCGCGCCCCGGCGTGTCCGGGATCGTGTCCGGTCGCGGCGACGGCCCTGGCCGTACTCTGGGGCATGAAGAGCCGAGGCTTCGTCCGGGTGGTCGTCGTGGTCGGGCTGCTGCTCCTGCTCGCGGTGGTGAAGCTGCTCGAGCAGATCTTTGGAAAGAAGGTGTACCTGGTCCTGGTGCTTCTGACGGCCCTGATCGGCTTTGGCCTCATGGGCCGCGCCTGCGACGGGGGCGCCCTCCGGGTGGGCACCTACAACGTGCGTCGCTTCGGCGTGGAGCCCACCGACATGGCCAGGCTGGCCGAGGTGGTGAGCAATACGAGGGCCGATCTGCTGGCGCTCGAGGAGGTGCAGAGCGAGGAGCGGGCCGAGGAGCTGGCCACGAGGCTCTCCGTGGGGGGCAGGAGGTTCGCGGTCAAGCTGTCCTCCTGCGGAGGAAAGAGCGCGATGCGCGTGGGCTTCCTCTACGACGGGTCGAGGCTCACCCTCCGCGATCCCATGGAGTTCCCCGAGCTGGATCCGGCCGGCGGAGGGAGCTGCTCGGGCGGTGAGCGGCCAGGGTTCGCGGTGACGGCCGTCCGTCCCCGGGGGAGGGTGCGCGTCCTCGCGGTGCACCTCGTCGCGGGCGGCGAGCCCGACAGGGTCGCCAGGAGGAAGGAGCAGTGGAGGCTCATTTACAAGATCGTGGCCAGGCTCAGGGAGGGCGACGCCACCCCCGTGGCCGTGCTCGGTGACACCAACAGCACGGGCTATTTGGACGACGCCCAGGGCGAGCGCACCTTCATCGAGAGGGAGGCCTCGCTCGCCCGCATGGATCTCTTGACCGGCGGCCTGGCCTGCTCCGAGTACTGGAAGCCTGGCCCCGACGGGATCGCTCCCAGCCTCCTGGATCACGTGCTCGTGACACCGGGGCTGGCGAGGCGCCGCTCGGCGAGGGTACACGGGTTCTGCCGGGAGCTCGCCTGCGCGCCTTCGCGCGAGATCCCCGAGGAGTGGAGGAGGGTGTCGGATCACTGCCCCGTGACCTTCGACCTGGAGTGAGGCTCGCCGTGGTGCGCTCACACGCAGAAGTGTTCGAGCGGATACTCCGCCCCCGACGCATAGTACGCGAATGGCATGTCTACGAAGCCATCGGACATCGGCGAATACGAGCAGCGCTGCTTGCGGAGGCTTCCCTTGGGCACAACGAATCTTGGGCTGAAGACCAATGCCCTGCGCTCGACCGTGGGCAGGGGGCGGACCGCGTGGTGATGGATCGCCATGGCCAAGATGTAGTCGGCGAGCAGCCTGCCGTTCTCGAGCTGCTTCCGTGAGCCGCCGACATTCTCTGACTTCAGCTCGCAGAGCAGCACGAAGAGCCGCGCGTCGTCCCTGCTGGCTTCCTGGCAGAAAACGATGTAATCGCACATGACCGAAATCCCGGCGACGAGGCGGAACAACGGGAAGAGTCGGTCTGGCGCGCTGAGAGTAAGCTCGCACCCCGGACGCAGGATCTCTCCAATGGCTTGAAGCAAGGTCGGCATGGCCAGAGAGCCTCGTCAGCCAGAGAGCCGCGTGTAGAGGCGCTGCTCGTCGGCGTTGAGTTGACTCACCACGTCGTCGATGGTCTTGATGGAGAATCCGGTCTCCTCGACCGGGACAGGGTAGGCATGCTGCTCGTTGAACAGGTAGACGCCAATTTGCTTCGGCGCCAGGGCGGACTTCGGGTCGTAGCCGAGCGCCTGGGCTTCATCCGCGGGTAGCTGGCTCAGCATGATGAGGTGGTTGAGCTCTCGGAGCACGTAGTCGCTATGAGTGCTCATCATCACTTTGAAGCCTAGCCTGACGGCCTTGGCGAGGATGCGCGTGAGCTTGCGTTGATTATCAGGGTGGAGGTTCAACTCGGGCTCGTCGACGACGACGAAATCACCTCGTCTGGCGAGGTGGCGAAAATAGAAGACGAGGCTGGAGAGAGACTTCACCACCGACGCGGTGAGGTGCATCTGCAGACGACCGCTCCCGTCGCCTCGCAGCAAGAAGAGCATTCCTCCAAGTTCGGAGACGACGACCTCGCCTCCGAGCACCGCACGTTCAAGCTCGTCGGCGAGGGCTGCGAAGGGCCCCTCCTCCTTGCTCAGGTTGGCGAGATCATTTGCAGTCTTCAGGCTGTCACGGATCGGCCACGGGTATCTCCCGGCCTTGCGTCTGACGAGATCCATGGGTGCACTACTTTGATCGTCTCAGACAGAACCAGGCTGCGCAGATCAGAGCCGAGATCGCGTTCAATGCTTTTCCGCTGGTCTGCTGCAAGGGTGGTGAGTATGGATGTGGTTGCAGCCTGCCACTCCGCGGGCGCGGGCGCTCCGTCCTTCAGCGTCTCGAGGAACGGCTTGATGTTATCTTGACCGAGGATAGTCCACCCCACACGTGTTGAGCCGGGGCCATGCGTGCGGAGCGCGGAGAGGCCTTCCAGGGGCGTAGACCCTCCTGTGATGTGCGCATTCCACCCCCTCCGACCGAGTGGTTCGATACTTCGGAGCGACACTTTCGTGTTCGCGAAGTGGGCGCTCCGCCGCGAAGCAGAGGTGCAATCTGGATTTATACTCCGTGGCGATGCTTTCGAGCAGAGCGCCCTCTCCTTGTGCGAAGAGCTCTCCAAGGTCGATTGCATGATCGGGAGACTCCAGGAGCTGCAAGACCCAGCGGTCCAGGACGCCGTTCAGCGCTGGGCGGGAGCGATGGAGACCATACACGCTCCACGCGAGATACGTCTTGCCAGAGTTGTTCGGCCCCGCCAGCACTATCAAGTCCTTCGACAGGTCGATCTCGGCATCGCGGAGAGGTCCAAGGTTCTGAGCGCGGAAAAACATGGCGGGATCCAGGCAGGCGGCGTTCTTGCTCCAGCAGGCGGGGCGGAGCTTACCCCGCGGGCGTCTGCCGTCACAAGGTTCCGCCAGGCGGCGCCCACCTGCGACGTCGACGCTCGCCATGCTCTGTAACACCAACAGCGCGAGCTACCTGGACGGCGCCCAGGGCGAGCGCACCTTCATCGAGAGGGAGGCCTCGCTCGCCCGCATGGATCTCTTGACCGGCGGCCTGGCCTGCTCCGAGTACTGGAAGCCTGGCCCCGACGGGATCGCTCCCAGCCTCCTGGATCACGTGGTCGTCACGCCGGGGCTGGCGAGGCGCGGCTGCACGGGTTTTGTCGAGGGCTCGCCGTCGAAGGATGGCTGACACAATGGCCCCGACCGTAGGCCGACCGCGAGGCCAGTTTTTGCATGTCCCTCCTTTCAAAGCATGGACGCTTCGCGAGCGTGGCGTATCCTGTTCCATGGTACCCGAGGGCGAATTGAGAAAACTCGATCACTGCCGGATCATCTCGCGCTCGTCCATCAGCTTCCCCACGCTGCGCGCATACCCGCCGCCGCCTGTCGAGCCGGAGCGGAAGCCGCCGCCCCCGGCTCGTCGCCTGCCAGCGCCGCCCACGCCCTCGCCCACGCCCTCGCCCCCGGTCCACTCCCGCAGCTACCGCCTGCTGCACGACTGCATGTTCCTCCCGGACTTCGATCTCGTGGAGAAGTTCGTCGAGGCGCGCCGCCACATGCGCTCGGCGCGCTCGGGCGCCCCCAAGGAGCGCTCGCACGAGCGCGAGATCCTCGCGATCGGCCTGCTGGTGACCTTCCTGCCTCCGCTCGGGGTCACCCTCCTCTGGGGTAGCCGCCGCTTCTCGAGCACGGCAAAGGCGGCGATCACGGGGTACGCGGCGTTCACGCTGCTCCTGGCGGCAGGGACGATGTTCGCGCTCCTTCGCTAGGCGGGCGCTCGAGGTCAGCGCTCCACGCCGTACTCGTCGGCCTTCGCCTCCCAGAACGCGTAGCTGGCGCGGAGCTCCTCGGGGGACGCGGCCTCGTCGGCCACGCCCACGGCCTCGATGCCCAGCGCCGCCGACCTGGGCGCGATCCCGGAGGCCTCCTGGCCGAAGAAGATACGGCGCGCGAGCTGCCCCACGCAGGTCCCCACGACGCGGCGCATCTGGCCGAGGGTGCGCCCCTTGAGGGCCTCGTCCAGGCCGATGGTGGAGAACACGGCCGCCAGATCGCTTGGGGGGAGAAAGCAGATGGAGCGGCCAGGCTGCGTGTAGCAGGCCGGGTGCGAGGCAAAGGCAAAGTCGCCGAGCTCGTCGCACGCCAGAGCACCGGGAGGCTCTCCTGCCGACAGCTTGGGGACCAGCTCCTCTTGCAAACAGAGCATGACCCCGTCGCGCCAGGCCTCGCCCTTCGCGGAGAAGCGAGCGTTCTTGAACGCGTAGCAGTAGCGCTCGCCGTAGGCGATGGCATATCCCTCGCTGCCGCAAGGCTGGCGGGTCTCGAGGCAAGCCGAATAGAAGTGGCAGCTTCGAGGGCGAGGGGTCCTGCAGGAGGACGCGCTCGGGTAGACAGGGGCGGACGAGAGGCAGGTCTCGGGCTGCGTCTCGTAGCGAAGGCAGCCCGGGTTCGGGGCGCCTCCCGCCGCCTTGCACGGATCCGAGGCCGCCCGGGCGCCGATCTTCGCAAGGCAAGCCGCCGCCGCGCGCTGGGCCGACGTGGCGTCGCAGTAGTGGCGGTTGATCTCGTCGTGGCAGAGCAGGCGCGCCCGCTCGTCCGTGGGGACGAGGAAGGTCTTTGCGCCGCTCACCAGCGAGGAGCCGCTCTCCCCCGCCGGATCGCCGCCGTCGGCAGACGAGCAGGCAGCGACGGGGACGAGAGCAAGGACAAAAAAGAGCGGGCGCGCCAGGGGCGAGAGCATGTCGGGGTGAGCTCCGGGGTTGTGCGGCCCGCTATGCCTCGGCGATGTAGGTTGCGCAAGCACAATGTGCGATTACTTTTGGAGTCCCTCCGAAGCTCCTGTCCCTCAGCGCTTGATCCAGGACTCCTGGTAGCCCGTGTCCTCGAGGGCCATGGCCTCCCGGGTGGGGAGCATCGGCTTCAAGGTGTCGAGCATGACGGCCAGCTCGGTGGTCGACGTGGTGCCTATGCTCGCCTCGTACGCGCCTGGATGAGGCCCGTGGGCCATGCCGGCGGGGTGGTACGAGAGAGCGCCGGGGCCGACGCCTCTCCGGCTCGTGAAGTTGCCGCGGAGGTACAGGATGACCTCGTCGCAGTCGACGCTCGAGTGAGGGTAAGGGCAAGGGATGGCCTGGGGGTGGAAATCGGTCACCCTGGGGACGAAGGAGCACACCAGGAAGCCGGGGCCCGTGAACGTGGTGTGGATGGTGGGCGGCAGGTGGACCAGACCGATCTTGGGCTGGAATTTCTCGATCTGGAAGGCCCATGGGTAGACGAAGCCGTCCCAGCCCACGACGTCCATCAGAGGGCGCTCGTGCAGGAACCGCGTAAAGCCCCCGTTCTTCTTCACGTGGAGCTCGCGGGGCCCCTCGGGCTCCCGGTCCCAGGTCGCGATCGGCCCGACGGGACGCACGAAATCGCGATGCGTGTAGGGCGCATCCATCATGAGCTGGCCGTGAGGGTTCTTGAACTCCTTGGGGACGCCGACGCCCGAGTGAGCCTCGAAGCAGAGCAGCCTCATGGATGGGGACGAGAGGTGCCAGCGGTGAGGCAGCCCCCTGGGGATCCAGACGTAGTCGCCCTCCCCGATCTCGAGCCAGCCGCAGTAAGACTCGAGCCTCGCCGAGCCCTCGTGGACGAACCAGAGCTCGTCGCCGTCGCCGTTGGCGAAGAAGACGTCGCAGCTCTCGGTCGGGCGCGCGAGGTAGAGCGACAGATCAGCGTTGGCCATGAGAGGGACGCGGCAGTCGAGGAGCTGGCCTCCCTCCCTCACCCCGGAGCTCAGGTAGAGGCGGCGCCGGAGGGGGTGATAGGCCTCCCCGTGTGGCACAGCGCCGGGAAAGCCACGGGTGGAGGCCGTGACCTCGAGCTGCGAGGTGACCGGGTACCGGTGATAGAAATACGAGAAGGCCGAGGAGAAGCCCCCTCGCGTGTGCATCTCCTCCTGGAGGAGGTTGCCGCCAGGATCGCGGTGGACCGTGTGAGGCTTGGCGGGGATGAGGCCCGCGCACATACGATCGATCATGGCATCCCCCCTAGGCCTTCTTGCTCGCCCTTGTCCATGGCCGCGAGTCTGCCACAGGGAGCGAGCTCCACGCCACGAGAGCTCAGGGCGGAGGGGGCGCGTCGGTCGGGTGCTCCGCCGTGGAGACGGGTCCCGCGAGGGCCAGGGCCCGCTCGACCGCGGCCTCGAGCGACAGGCGCAGCGGCTCCGACCTGGCGTGGACAGCGATCGCGCGGAGCACGGAGAGAGAGCGCGCGGCCTCCGAGGGGTGCGCCTCGAGGGCGACGGCGAGCGGCTCGAGCGACCCCTCCGCAATCTCGTCCAGCAGCGCCGCGACGATCGCGACGAACGAGCGGGCGTCCTCCGCCCTGGGGGCCGACCTCGCCACACGCGAGGCCCGCTCGATCTCGCTCCTCGCCCTGGCCACATCGTCGCCTGTGAGCGCGAGGAGCGCCCTGAGCACGAGCGCCAGGGCCGTGGCAGGGGCCCCCGCCGCGAGCAGGCGGGCGTCGACCAGTTCCTCCGCGCACGAGGAGGCCGCCGCTCTGTCGCCGGCGGCGAGGAGGGCGAGCGCCTCGAGGGCGCACGAGAGGATCGACGCGTCGTGGAGACGACAGGCAGCGGCGATCCGCCTGGCGCTCTGGTAGTGAGCGGCGGCCACGCCGAATCGCCCCTGGGCGAGCGCGGTGCTCCCTTGCTCGTGCAGGCTCGCGTGCTCGAGCGTCGGCGCCTCTCCATGAGCGACGAGCGCCCTGACGCGAACCAGCCAGCCCAGCCCCGCCTCGCGTGTGGCCGGGGAGCGCGTGTAAAGGCGCCCGAGATCCACGAGCACGCAAGCCTCGAGCAGAGCCATCCGGACCTCGGTCGCGAGGATGGCTGCGCGCTCCAGCTCGGCGATCGCCGGGGGCTCGCTGCTCCGGGCCAGGGTGCCCACGAGCGCGGCCTGGAGGAGGCGGTGGAGGAGCGGGGGAGGGGGGACATCCTTCGAGGTGAGCGCGAGGCACTCCCGCACCGAGGAGGAGACGGCGCGAGCCCCGGTGGCAGCCTCGAGCACGAGCCGGGCAATCTGAAGAGTCGCTCCGACCGAAGGCGGGGAGAGGCCCCCGTCCCTCAGGCGCTCCTCCGCGGAGCGAAGGCGCTCGAGGCCTCTGGTCGCGTCCTCGGGAGGACCCAGGGCCGCCGCAAAGCTCGCGAGGACCGCCGCGAGCTCTGGATCCACGTGCTCGATCCAGGGGGCATGGACGAGCCCGGAGACCAGCTCGGGTTTGCCTCTGGGCGCGACAAGGGTCTCGAGCACCCCTCGCGCGACCGGGTTCCGGTCGAGCTCCGGCCCCAGCGAGGCGACCGCGGCCGTCAGCTCGAGACGAAGCGCCAGAACGACCCCTCGCACGACCGCGCCCGCCCCGGTCCCGCGCTCGCGCCTGGCGAGGGCCTCGAGCATGACCAGGTCGAGCGCCTGGAGGGCCTCGAGCAGCGCGGTGACAGGATCGTCAGGGAGCCTGAGGAGCCGTGACGTGAGCTGGATCGCCCGCAGCGCGCCGTCCGTCGACGGAGGACCTACCGATGGAAGGCGCACCGACGGAAGAGGAGGCATCGACGGAGGGCGCATCGACGGAGGAGGGCGCATCGACGGAGGAGGGCGCATCGACGGAGGAGGGCGGGGCTCGCCCTCGCTCAGCGGCGCGGTGTCGAGATCCAGGACCACGCCGAGCACGTCGTTCGCGGTGACGAAGCGATCGGCCGGATCCCAGGCGAGCATCCGCTTCAGCAAGGTCGACAGGGGCGGAGGGACGAGCCCCTCCACCCCGAGCACCGGCGACGGAGGCACGAGTCCTTCCCGGGGCACGCGCACCAGGGGCAGGCCCAGCAGCCCGTAGAGCACGACCCCGGCCGAGAATACGTCGCTCCTGCTGTCGCCAGCCTTCCCTGCCAGGCGCTCCGGCGCCGCGTAGAGCGCGGTCCCCCAGTGAGCGCTCTCGGCTGCGTCGTCCACCCCTTGCCTGCCCGCCACGCCGAAGTCGACGAGCACTGCCGCCTCGAGGAGCGCCGGCTGGACGATCACGTTCGAGGGCTTGACGTCCCGGTGCACGATCCCCACGGCGTGGGCCGCGGCGAGCCCCTCGAGCAGCCCTCGGGCCGCCCTGAGCACCTCGTGAGGAAGCAGCGGGCGCCCCAGCCCCGACGGGGAGAGCCAGGAACCCGGGACGAGATCCATCACCATGAAGGCACCCGCGACCGGATCCATGCCCAGGTCATGCACCTTGGCCACGTGCTTGGACTGGATGGAGGCCAGGAGCTCGGCCTCCATCAGCAGGCGAGCGTGGAACCGCTCCGCGGCCAGCCCGGGCGGCACGAGCTTGATGGCGACGGGAAAGCCCGTCCTCCGATCGCGCGCCCTGAACACCGTCGCGGTACGGCCGGCGCCGACCGCGGCCCCGAGCTCGTAGCGCCCTGCGACGAGGGTCATGGCTCGCGGGTCAATTCCGCGCTTGGCAGCGATCGATGCAATTGGACAGGGCCGAGCACCCCTTGTTTTTCGCACAGGCTGTGGCCTGCGCGCAGCAGGAACGAGACAGACACCGGTCCGATTCGAAGGATCCGTAGGTGACCTGACCACACTCTGCCCCCAGGGCGGGGCAGGGCAGCGCCCGAGCCGAACTCCACGAAGCACTGGGCCGCGCAGCCGCTCCCCAGGAGCATCATGGCGCCGGTCGCGAGGAGTTTGGTGAGGGGGGGCTCATCGTGTTCCGGGGGGGGTAGAGCAGCCGCCATGCCATCCATCGAGTACCGTAATCTCGCGTAATTTCAGGAATTATGCAGGGTTGCCCACATGGATCGAAGGTGCCCGGCCCGCTCCTTCGTGGATCCAGGGTCGAGCATGCCCCTTGCGACCCGCGCCCACATGGACACAATCGCGCCAGCCAACATGAAGAAGAACCATTCCTTCCAAGCCGAAGTCGCCCAGGTCCTCCACCTCGTCGTCCACTCGCTCTACTCCAACAAGGA
>SXGT01297959.1_pt1 | contig 25571 bp, 20 predicted proteins | sample 3176221 | NCBI WGS metagenome assembly SXGT01 (sample SAMN11356862, study PRJNA531348) | freshwater metagenome | isolation source: freshwater sample F1-120 | place: China: Fuxian Lake, Yuxi | collected 2017-12-25
CATTCGATGTCCATCGGCGTATAGGTGTTGCGTTTGCGGCTGTAGTGCTCCTCGATTAATGCGGCCCAGCGGGCAAGAGTCAGGGCATCCTCGTCGCTAATAGCGAATTGTCTGCGGTCTTCGGCCGGCACCGGGACGTTGCGGGTCATTTTCCCGCCGCCGACATCGTAAATCAGCTTGAACTCCTTGCTGCCGAGCTTCTTTTGCAAGATGGGACGAAAGCCGGCCTTCAGTGTTGGCTTGAAGACCATGAACTCATCAGGATTAACCGTTCCTTGCACGACATTTTCGCCCAGTCCGTACGCAGCATTAATCAGCACGACATCCCGAAAGCCGGTTTCCGTATCGAGCGAAAACATGACACCGGACGACGCCAGATCCGACCGGACCATCTTCTGCACACCGATGGACAAGGCGACCTTGAAATGATCGAACCCCTTATCGACCCGGTAGGAAATGGCCCGGTCGGTAAAGAGCGATGCGAAACAGCGCTGACAACAATCAAGGACTGCCGCATCTCCCCGAACATTGAGATAGGTCTCCTGCTGGCCTGCGAAGCTGGCGTCGGGCAAATCCTCGGCTGTCGCGCTGGAGCGGACGGCGACATCCAGCGGGGCATTGTCGCGGCAGAGAGTGTGATACGCAGACAGGATTTCCGCTTGCAATTCCGCGGGCAGCTTTACCGCCATAATCGCATGACGAATCGCCAGGCCACGCGATTGCAGCTCTTCCACATTGCGACTGTCCAGTCCGGACAGGATGTTCTTGATCTCCTGGTCGAGACCCGTGGCTTGCAGAAACTCGCGATAGGCCTGCGCCGTGATGGCAAAACCATACGCCAGGTTAATCCCCTGAGGGCCCAACTCGCGGTGCATCTCACCGAGCGACGCGTTCTTGCCTCCGACCAGCGGCACGTCGGCAATCCCAATTTCGTCGAACCAGCGGATGAAATGGAGCTTGGGACGGGAAGCAAGCATCGTGGACTCACTATCAAGGGAGAGGAATGTTCCACGAAGGGATGCAAGTCCAGTGCCGCCGGGTTGCCACGCCTATTAATCCCTACGCGGTCTGTTCCTTCCCGTTCCCGAGGAAAGTGTGCGGGCTTCCTGTGCGACGGGGCAGACTTTGGTCAAAAACGCACACTTGGCTCACCTTGAGCGTTCACCAAAACCGGCTCATCGCTGGCACAGTGAATGCATTGCCTAGCTTCGTGAATCGTTCTGAACTCCATTCCGAGCGCTCCGATGCGGGTGAGGTCCAATCGCTCCGCACTGCGCATTACAACGCGACGCTCACCATGGTCAAGGAAGTCCATGACGACCTACGAATCATGCGTGTTGTCACGGATCGCCGATTCCCGCCGTTTCAGCCGGGCCAGTACGTCGCGCTGGGACTCGGTGACTGGGAGCCGCGCGTCGCTGGGGTTGATGAGGAACGCCGTGACCCCCAGAAGCAGGCCCGACTGATCAAGCGGGCCTACTCCATTTCCTGTTCCCTGTTCAATCCTTCGGGAAATCTCGTTCGGGTGGCCGATTTTCCCTACCTGGAGTTCTATGTCTCCTTGGTTCGTCATTCGGAACGGCGGCCCCCCGCGCTTACCCCACGACTATTTGCCTTGCGAGAACGCGATCGCCTGTTTGTCGAATCGCACGCGGCAGGAAGTTATACATTGGAAAGTGTCCAGGACAATGACAACGTGCTGTTTCTCGCGACCCGAACGGGAGAGGCCCCGCACAATGCGATGATCGCCGAGCTCCTCGCTCGCTCCCACCGGGGGCAGATCGCGAGCGCGGTTTCCGTCCGCTACCAGAAGGACGCTGGCTATCACATCGCTCATCTGGCGCTTGCCCGCAGATATCCGAACTACAAGTATCTGATATTCACGACACGAGAGCCCGAAAATCTGGACCCGTCCCATCCACGGTTTTGTGGTAAGCGATTCTTGCAGGATCTCGTTGCCTCTGGAGAATTGGAACAGCATACCAGCATTCCTCTTGATCCGACCCGGACGCAAGTGTTTCTTTGTGGAAACCCGGCCATGATCGGAATCGAGATGGGCGGAAGCATCGTTCCGGCCGGAATGGTAGACGAACTCTCTCTTCGAGGCTTTCGTCTCGATGAACCACACTTGCGAGGCAACATTCATACGGAACACTACTGGTAGCGACTCGCGAAGGAATCCGACCATGATTATCTTTCTTGATGAGGACAAGGCATACCGCTACTGGGTGACACACCATCGCCGAGGCTTCGTGCTTTGCGGACGCAACCGTTATCAACCGCATGTCCTGACTCTCCATCGAGCCACTTGCCCAGAGATAAAGACCGCCAATGCCCGCGCCCATTTGACGAGTGGAAGCCAATGGAAGGCATGTGCGCCGCAGCCAGAGGAGCTGATCGCCTGGGCTAGTGGCTGGAAGCAAGATCCAGCCATATGTCAGGAATGCCGCCCACTCGATGCAGCGGCAGCTGAGCCCGCGGAAATCCATCTCTCCAAATTGGGTCGAGAAATCCTGGAGTACGTGTTAGAAGCAGCCGTCATCCATTTCGACGACGACAGCCTGCCGTATCGGCTCTGTGCGGCAGACATAGCGGACTGCTTTGGAAACACCGTCGGGCACCTGTCCCCTGCATTTCGACGCTTGTTCGAGCAGGGAATGCTGACAACGACCGGGTCCACGAAGCACCTGACGCCGGGAAAGAAGATTTTTCCAACTGTGCTCGCACTGCAGGGATTGCCGGAACTGTCCGGCAACAGCGAGGCCGAACTGCAAGACCAACTGCTCAAGTTGCGGCGGTGATTCCTGCTACGTGGAAAGTGCAGTACTCAACTAAGCATGTACTCCTATGAAAATGTTCTAACGCCTACAATTCTTTACGCCGAAGGGCGAACGAAACGGCAGCGGCGGATGCCGTCGGGCTATGCGCGGCAACCCTGTTTACTAAGGCGGACTACGATTTGGATTTGGGCTTCGGCTTCAAGAGGCCGTCGAGGAGCTTACCGGCTTCCTTGTCGAGCAGACCTTTTCCTTTGTTCAGTTCGCCTTGAAGAAGGTCCTTGACGCCGCCGCCCAGGATTTGCTTGGTGAGGTCGCTGAGGACAGCGCCCACGTCGGGAAGCGGGGCGGAGACAGTGCCGCGGATGGGGATGTTGATAGTCCGGCCTTTCAAGGCACCAGCTTTGGTGTCGCGGAGCCAGGCGTCCTGCACGGGGATGCTCAGGACTATTTGCAAGGTGTCGTCCAGGCCGACGCTTCCCTGGGTGCTGACCTGCACGTTGCCGATTTGCATGGTCATTCCCTGGTGATAGACCCGCTGGTCCTGCACCACCACGGGGATGTGCTGCTCGGGGAAGATGATCCAGCCTTTGTTGGTATCCAGCAGACCGCCGCCGGCCGGCTTGATGACGGACAGCACCTTTTGCACCGCCCCAAGGTACTGCTGGGCGAGGGGGCCGGGGCCGACTTGCCCCTGATGAATGGTCAGCGTGCTTTTCACCGCGGCCGAATGGGGGTCGAGAAGCGGCATCTGGGCTTGGTCGATGGCGACGGAGAACTTCCCCTCCGCCCGCGTGGCGTCCGCAATCGTCGGCTGCACATACCGCAGCCAGCCGCGGCAAAGCTCGGGCGAGAGGCGGACGCTGGACAGGAGCGGGCCTTTGTCCAGGACGACGGGGATGCCCGTCTCATTCAGATAAACTCGCGGCGAAGCGGTGAGCTTTCCTTCGGAAATCGGCACGTCGAGCGGGCCGATCGTGATGAGCCCTTTTTCCAGGTGAGTTTCGATGCCGGTTGGCCCTGCAGTCAATCCATAATATTCTGCCGCATCCCAGCCAATGCCGGCAGCCGCAGTGAGTTCGTCGGGGACGAGCTTGACCTGGAGCGCTTTCCCCAGAGCCGAGATATCGGGCGTCGGGACCGGATCGGTCGACTTGGCTGCCGTGGCAAAGAGTGGACCTTGGAGCGAGAATTTTCGCTGCTCCTTGCCGGTGATGCTCAGCGTGTTGCCCAGAATGGGGCGCAGCTTTTGCGTGATGCCGGCCATGTCGTAGTTGATTTCACCAGCCAGCGACGTGAGGCACGCACTGGAAACCTGCTCCACGCTGCCGGCCGCCCCAACGGCAAGCGCCGCGGAATCGAGCCGGGCACCTCGAAGTTCCAGCCGGTCCTGTTTGGGGTCGAACGAACCATCGCCGGAAAGCGTGATTTTCGGTTCGCTCCAAGCTAGTTTCCAGGGAGAAGCGGCAGCGGCGGGAGTAACGGCGATTCCTGCTGAAGCGCCAGGAGCGCCGCGAGCGGAGTAGGAGAGGTTTTCCACTTCCGTGGTGAAATTGGCCTGGACGACACCGTTTTCCATCGCTGCGTCCGCCCCGCCGACCACGTCGCCGCCAAGCTGCCAGGTCCGCGGATATTGCTTTGCCCCGAGCCACGACGAAAGGACATCCAGCTTGGCCCGATACTCCACATGCCCGGCCAGCGAAGTTGCTTCGCCGCCAAAGGCCGCTTTCACGTCGTCCGCTCGAAAGGCGGCGGCCGAGGAAGCGAAGGTGGTGCTTTGGGACGTGAAGGTCCGTCGTTCGAGGTCGAGCGTGCCGGCCGTTTCGAGAATGACCTTGGGCTCCCGAATATAATACTGCTGGCTCGCGGCTTCGAATTCGGTGAGCGTGATTTTTGTCGGCGCGATGGTCACCCGCGACGTGGAAAATTCTCCCGACCCTTCCGCGGCGATGCCGCCGGAAATTTGCCAGCCCGCGAGGGGGACAAAACTTTGCAGCCGCGGCAGCCACGTGGCGAGGTCCCCCTCCAGCGTGCCGGCGATGGGCCAGGTGCCGGCCAGGGAGATGTTAGTCACCGGCGCTTGAAGTTTGGCCAGCAGCTTGTCGCCCGCGGAGAGGATACGGAAGTCGGCCTGCGTGATTTGCTTGATGTTCGTCGCATCCGCCTGGCCATTGACCTCGGCATGGAACTGCAGGTTGTGTTCTCTCCAGGGGAGCAGCCCGGCCGCGGCGAGCTGAAAGTCTTGCACGTTGGCATCGGCCACGGCGGTGAAGGCGCTGTTGGGACCACGCTGCCATTGCACCTCGCTGCTCATTTTGCCGGCGAGCTGGATGCCGGTCCAGTCGACGAACCGCCCAAGCTCGGCCACGAGCTTGTCGAGATCCGCATCGGCCGTCAGCTTGCCGGATTCGAGAGTCCCTTCCCCTTGCAGCGTGGCAAAACTCGCCTTGCCGCTCAGCCGGTCGATGACGATGCCGGTCTTGGTGTGCCGAGCGGTGGCGGCGAATTCCACCGGCTGATCCCAGGCGACCTTTCGCCCGGCGGATTCGGCGAGGATGCGAGTGGTGCTGGCGGTCGCTTCCCAGGCCCGTTCGCCTTGCTGCGAAAAGCCGCTCTTCAGGCTGAAATCGAGCAGCCCCTCGGTGATGAATGTATCCTGCCGCAGCCGCAGCGTTTGTGGCAGTCGCTGGGCCAAGGCGGCGAGATCGATCTCCCCGGAGACTTCGACGCCGTCGTCTCTTTTGGTCGTTTGCACGGCCGAGAGGATGCCGGCGAGATCGAGCGTGGGTGCTTCGCCGGCGAGACTTGCGGACAAGGCCACCACGTCGGTCTGGATTTGGATTTGATCGAGCAGCAGACGGTTGCCGGAAATCTCAATCCCACCGCTGGTGCTGGTCAAGCGAATTGACGGCTTGTCGGTGCCGAGAAAATCAGGGGCGGCGAGCGTGAGCTGCGGCGACGAGAGTCGGGTGATCTCTAGCCGCTGAGCAGCCGCATCGTCCTTCCACTCGTAAGTCAGCGATCCCGTTACCGCTCCTGCCGGGCGAATATCCGCGGCAAAGCGGCGGAGAGCCCCCTGGGAGATTTCCACGGGGAGCGATTTGAGCTGGCAAGTGATTTTTCCGACTCCGAGCCCCTCCGGTTTTTCAGCGGCGGGGGGAGTCGGCTGCCAGGTTAAGTCCGCGGTGACTTCGCCCGAGGCGATTTCCGCCGGCGGGCCTTTGCCGATAGCCGCTTTGCCGACCGAGCCGGGGACGTGCTTCAGGACGGCGGATAATTTGCCGGTGCGCGGACCCTGGGCATCGGGAAAGTCGGCGTCCAGTTGCACGCCCGCCAGTTCCCAGCGCAGGCCGGCAACTTGATCCTCGAGCTGAATGGTTCCGCGCGTGAGCGCGACCGAGAAGGAGGGAATTCCCGCGGCGGACTTCGTGCCCTGGGGCGGAAACTCCTTGGCGAGTTGTGCAATCAGGTCTTCGATATTGCTGCCATCCTTACGCAAGACAATGCGTCCCTGCGGTTCATCGATGGTAAACAGACCCAGATCGCTTTGATTCTGCGCGAGGCCGAGCAACGTACGGTCGCTACGGAGAATGCCGATCTCAGCGAGTACTTCGCCCGCTTCGTCTCGCACGACGAGATCCTGGACGACAATGGGTGACAACCAGCCGATGGAGAGCGAGCCGGCATCGATCCGCCCAGCGAGCGGTGGGACGAACCTGGCGAGGAGAGGCTTCCACAACCCCGTTGTGGCGATGATGGTCGGAGCGAACCAGGCGAGCACCGCCAGAATCGCAAAGAGCAGTCCAGCACGCCACAGGAACCAGCCTTTTCGGGAAGTGCGGCGACTCGTTGGCAAAGCGACAACCTCGTCGTCGTCATCCGATTCGACTTCCTCAATCACCTTGGTCGTCACGCGCTTGACCATAACTCTAACGGTCCTTCGTAGAGAAAAGAAAGCAGGGCTTCCCAGCCCTTCCTGCCAGCGAGACGATTCTAAACTTACAGCCCAGAGACCACCTAGAGCGAACCGCCGATTCCGGCGCAGAAAGCTAGCGCAGAACTCAAGATATCGTCCGAAGAGAATTGCGGTTGCAGCGGGCTGTGTGCGAACTACAGCACGGGGCGGGCCGGCATGGGTGGGCGCTTGGCGCGGCGTTCGGCGCGGAGGCGGGCGCGGCGTTTGATTTCGCTCGGCTTTTCGTAGTACTCGCGGCGGCGCATCTCTTTCTTGATGCCGCTGCGCTCGACGAGCTTGCGGAAACGGCGAACCGCCTCCTGAATGCTTTCCTTGTCGCGGACAATAAGTTTGACCATCGGGGCTCCGGGGCTTTCTAAATCAAAACGACTGGGGCGGAGAGTGTGGGGGGATGTTACCAGGGAAAGCCCAACAGTCTACAGTTCTGACTTCCCCCTGTCCAGCGATTGTATTGCCAGCTTGAAGGTGCGATTTGGTGGACAAGCACAAAAAAACCCTGCCTAAGGGCAGGGTTTTCAAAACGCAGTATCCCCAAGGGGATTTGAACCCCTGTTACCGGACTGAGAACCCGGGGTCCTGGGCCACTAGACGATGGGGACGTCCTTCTTAATGTTGCCACAAGGAAACGACTTGTCAACACGGGAGATGGTTCGCGAGATCGGAGCGAATTTGACCTATCTATTTCCGGACGCGTACTTTGCAGTCAGCCGATCTACTTCTCCCTTCAAGAAGTCATCGACGAGGTACATTTCCTGCTCCTTGATCTTAGGCAGTCGGTCTCTTACCTCTTTGTCCTGATTGCGGCGGTCAAAGACGATGGCTTCGCCGGCCAGTCCGCCGACGCGAAATTCCTGGGCGGTTTCTTCCAGACCTGAGAGACTCTTGTACGTCGCCAACGCATTTTCCAGGTCACCCTGGTTTAGATAATACTCCCCTAAACGTCGACTCGCCCGGCGGGACCAAAGCTGATTGTCAATGTTTGCGGTAGGGGGAAAGTATTTGGCCACCGCTTTCCAGGCTTCTTCGGACGGCGAAAAGAATGCGTCGTAGTACTGCAGCTTGGCACTTTGCAGTTTGGGAACTTGCAAGGAGTTTGACGCGGCCGCCGAAAGCAACGGCTTTGGGCGAGTGAGATAAGCGATGCCAACTCCCAACGGCAAAGCCAGAATCATGCAGAGGGCCGCCAGTCCCCAGCGGACCCTTTGCGCACGGAGCTTCTTTTGCTCAATCAGCACGGTGGCGAGCATTTGGGTCGCTTCCGTCCGCCCCTCCCCCTCGGTGACCATTTCCGTCGTGGACCAGCCAGCCAGGTCATTCTGCCATTCTTCCCCGAGGCCGGTAATCGTGAGCGTGCGCAGCTCTTTGAGCACATCCGCCGGCTTTTGAAAGCGGTCCTGCGGATTCTTGGCGAGCATCTTGTGAACAATGCGGCAGAGTCCGCTAGGAATATCCGGCCGCAGCGTCTCCAGGCGAATGGCTTCGTTGCGGAGATGCTGGACCGCGATTGCCAGAGGCGTTTCGCCGTCAAAAGGTGGACGGCCCGCGAGCATTTGATACGACGTTACTCCGAGCGAGTAAATGTCGCTCCGCGGGTCGACGTCTTTGCCCTCGACCTGCTCGGGGCTCATGTAGAGAGGCGTCCCCATCGTGATGCCGATTTCCGTCAGGTTGACGGCTTCTCCCTCGCGTACAACGCGGGCCAGGCCGAAGTCCGCGACTTTCACTTCGCCCGATGGGGCCAGCATGATGTTTTCGGGCTTGATGTCCCGATGGATGATCTTCTGTTCGGCCGCTTTGTGCAGCGCGGCGGCGACCTGGCGAATGATATTGGCGGCGGGGGCAGCTTCCAGGCCACTGCCGCGGCGAACCAGCACCTGCTTGAGGTTTTGTCCGGCGACGTACTCCTGAACAATGAAATGCGTGCCGTCGATGCAGCCGACCTCGTGGATTTGCACAATGTTGGCATGGACGAGCTTGGCGGCAGCCTGGGCCTCATTGTGGAACCGCCGGACATAGGCGGCATCCAGAGCCAGATTGCTTTTGAGAACTTTGAAGGCGACCTGGCGGCGGAGCGAAAGCTGCTCGGCCAAATAGACTTCTGCCATGCCCCCCCGCCCAAGTCGGCGGAGAAGCTGATAGTCCCCCAGCCGCCGCCCGGAAAGATCCGGCTCGGGATGAGTGGCCATCGCGGTGAAAGGAGCTTGGGTCATAGCGGATGGAAAAACGGTTGCTTGATGGTGCTAGTATGACGGTTAAGCAACAAAACGAGAAGCCGACGGCGAATGGGTTGGCGGAAACCCTGAATGACGGTGTCTTCCGCGATCAACCGCATCTCATAACCCTGCCGGACGAAACTGTTGAGTTCTTGCTAAAACGCGTTATGATGAGAGAGGTCATCGCTTTCTCAGCAGATTTGATTGTAATTATTCATTAAATTGTTTGTTGTGTGCTAGGAGATTCACGATGAACGCCCAATTGGCCTATGCTATTGGCAGACGGCGGGGCGGTTTTACCCTGCTTGAACTGTTGGTGGTCATTGCCATCATCGGTATCTTGGTCGCTCTCCTGCTGCCCGCGGTTCAATTGGCGCGCGAAGCCGCGCGGCGAGCGCAATGCCAGAAGAATCTGAAGCAAATCGGAATCGCAGCCCAAATCCATCACGACTCAATGCGCCATTTGCCGCCAGGCTATCTGGGCGCATTGAACTCTGATCCCACTAGGGATGCCCAGTTCCCCGATTCGCTCAACGCGCAATGGAACGGGCTGTTTCCGTACCTCCTGCCGTTCATGGAGCAGGAAAATATTCGTTCGGCAATGACCGACCTCGAACTTGATGTCGAGAAACTCGACACCTATTGGTACACCAAACCAGTAACGACCAACAATTGCACTTACAACCTGCCAGGACTTGTGTGTCCATCTACAAATCCGTACGCAGGATACACGGGTGTGAGCGCCAGCGTCTATATGTACATGTCCAGTCCCACCACTGGAACGCTAACCCTGAACTATTGGCCGTCACCGACAAACGCCGCCCTGGGACGCACCAATTATTTGGGCTGCGCCGGGCAAGTAGGCGATCTACCACCCTGGAAGACTTTTGAAGGGGCGTTTGCCCGACGTAGCCAAAACGCCTTCAGTTCATTCTCCGACGGCACCAGCAACACCTTGCTGTTTGGAGAAACTACTGGCGGCAAGGTGAGTCAATGGACAAGTAAGTATAGCCACTCCTGGATGGGCTCCGGCGTGCTGCCGACCGCTTGGGGGATCGGCACCACTCAGGTCAGCACCTCGGACATCCTTTCCAGCAAGTATTTTTGGTACATGTACGGGTCGGAGCATCCGGCCATCGTACAGTTCGCCATGGGGGACGGCTCGATCAGGACCCTTAGTCAGAGTATCGATCAGGAGACATACCGCCGCCTGTCAGGCCTTCGCGACAATCTGACAACTCAGTTCCCATAGCGCGCGGTCCAGTCATTTCCCTCGTGTCGGTGTAACAACGAAAGCGGGAACCGCCGCCCCAGACTTCGGTGGAGCCTCCAGGCGTCAACGCCTCAAGTACTGAAAAGATCTTAAATCTTCGCTTGGAGACACCCGTCTGGGGATCGCACATTAGCGCGAACGCACGAGCCCAGTTCAGGAAAGAGGGAACACCTCTCGTTATCATGGCTTACGTGGCGATGAGGCCCAAATAGGAGAGCCAATCGCTACAATTGGCGCACGAATCGGCATCTCTCCCCCAATAAGCTGGCAGGCAAAAGCATCTCGTGTAAATGAAGATGGTTTTGGTTGCCCCATCGCATCGTTTCTTGTTCGACTATGGGCTAAAAAAGCCGGAATTTCGAGAATTTCTTGGTCAAAAAGGGTTGAATTTTTGTTTGCGCCGGTTACAATCTGGGGGGGTTGAGGCAATCCAAGAACAGATTGGAAATCGTTAATTTTTCATTATTTTCGTTTGTCTCTTTGCGGAGTTACACAATGAAGAGCCATTTGGTTCGAGGTGTCGGCGAACGGCGGTTGGGGTTCACCTTGGTCGAGCTGTTGGTGGTCATTGCGATCATCGGAGTCCTGGTTGCCCTGCTCCTCCCCGCGGTTCAATTCGCCCGCGAAGCCGCTCGCCGTTCCCAGTGCCAGAACAATCTTAAGCAAGTGGGGATCGCAGCCCACCTCCACCACGACACCATGCGCCGTCTGCCGCAAGGCTACATGGGCGCTTTGGACTCCGATCCTAACCGTCATTTTGCAAACTACCTTTCAACCCCCGTCGCGCAGTGGCACGGGCTGTTCCCTTACCTTTTGCCGTACATGGAACAGGAGCACCTTCGCACCGGGATGACCGATCTAGAGTTTGATGTCGAAAAGCTCGACACCAAGCAATGGTGGGGGACTTCCTTGACCTGGGACAAGGCTCTCTGGAACATTCCCACGCTCATCTGCCCCTCGACCAACGCGTATGCGAACAATACTGGCGTGACAGCTGCTCTTTACCCTTATAGGAATAGCCCAACCTCGGGCACATTTCAGTTGGTTTATTTCTTGCCGCAGGGTAGTCCCAACTTGTTGGGACGCACGAACTACCTGGGATCCAGCGGACGCCTTGGAGATTTGGTGGGCTTCGAGCTCTATCAAGGGGTCTTCACCCGCCGGAGCCAGAACAATTTCGGCGGTATCTCGGACGGTACCAGCAATTGCTTCTTCTTTGGCGAAACCACCGGCGGCAAACAGAGCCAATATGGGACCGTTAAGTTCGGCCACTCGTGGATGGGTACGGGCGTGATGGCCACGGCCTGGGGAATTGACCCCGTGTCGGCCGGCACCAACGGCGAAGGCAAACTGACCAGTAAATATTTCTGGTATAAGTACGGGTCGGAACATCCGGGAATCGTCCAGTTCACGATGACGGATGGGGCCGTCAAGTCCGTAAGCGAGAACATGAATTTTACGGCCTATATCCGATTGTCAGGTATTCGCGATAACCGAGTGGCTCAGCTCGAGAATTAAGATTTGGGAGACATACTTTTGTCGTCGCTACAGCGCGGGCATCGGCCGCGCTGACCGGATTTGACTGAACATCAAAAAGGGAATTTTCATGCGATCTCGTACAGGTTTTGCATTCACTTTGGTCCTGGCGGCGCTGCTTGCCGGATGCGGCGGCAAGCCAGAAGCCACGAAAAACGTAGGACCAGTCGTCAATACTTCCCCTACCGGCACGGCCACTCCGGGTGCAGGTGCAAAACCCCCTGTTGAAGCGCCGGCGAATTCTGCGGCCACCCCTCCCCCGCCTCGCGAACCAGATCCATAGTGAGCGAGCATTGCCAGGTGTCGGGCGTTGATCGTCCATCAGGGGTTTCTCGACTGCATGGCATGGCGTACATTGCCTAAAGAGGCACATGGCTCCCCCTGTCAGCGAGGACCCCGTGGAGACAGACTGGTATAATCGAGCGGAAACAATCCGGCAGCGCATCACTCAACTTCGAGACAGTCTTTGACTACGACGTCAAAGAGGCGCGCACCAGCCAAATCGAAAACGAAATGGCGGCACCCGATTTTTGGTCCAGCCAGGAACGCGCTCAAGAGACGATTGGACGACTGAAAAGTCTGCGGGCCATCGTCAAGCCAGTTTCGGAGGTCATTAAGTCGGCTGGTGACCTCGCGGCCATGCTAGAACTCGCCGAGGAAGACGACGGCTATGCAGCCGAAGTCCGGGCCGAGATCGAGCGGCTGGAAACATCGCTGGACGGCCTGGAGCTCAAGGCTCTACTTAACGGCCCGCACGACATGGCTACGGCCGTTGTCAGCATTAACGCGCGGGATGGCGGAACCGACGCCAACGACTGGGCAGAGATGCTGCTGCGGATGTATACCCAGTGGGCCCAAAAGAACGACTACGACGTCAGCCTGCTCGACCGGCAAGATAACGAACAGGCCGGCATCAACAGCGCCACGATCTCCATCCGTGGCCCCATGGCCTATGGCTATCTGAAGGGAGAAAACGGCATCCATCGCCTGGTGCGAATCAGCCCCTTCAACAGCGAAGGAAAGCGGCAGACTAGCTTTGCCGCCGTGGATGTAGCACCGGAAGTTCCCGATGAGGATGAGATTGAGATCAACCGAGAGGATCTGCGCGAAGACACTTACTGCGCCAGTGGAGCGGGTGGCCAGCACGTGAATAAGACCGAAAGCGCCGTCCGCCTGACGCACCTGCCAACTGGAGTGGTCGCCGCATGTCAGAACGAGCGAAGCCAGCATCAAAACCGCGCGCTCGCATACAAAATGCTGCGTGCCAAGCTCGTTCGCCGGCGCGAAGAACAACAGGAAGCGAAACAAGCAGCCAAATACCAAAACCAGTCCAAGGTCGGCTTCGGGTCGCAGATTCGCAGCTACTTTTTGCATCCCGATCAGCGGGTCAAGGACGCCCGCACGGGATACGGCGAGACGAATTTTCACAGCGTGCTCGACGGCAATCTCCAGGGGTTTTTTGACTCCTACCTGCGGTGGCGGATGAAAAACGTCGGTCCCGATGGTGATGACGAGGAATAAGACGTGAGCAAGGTTCTCGGAATCTTGGAATCAAACGCTCCCAGCTCCCACACCTTGCGCCTCACCTTTGAGCAAGCCGCCGACCGTGTGGCCCACCGGATCGAGGTTCTGGATCCGCTGGGCCACAGGCTGGCCCAACTCCACAGCAAGGAAGGAACAAGTGCCGACGAATGGCCGGCGAGTCCCGCATTGCAGAGCTGTAGTCTGCAGGAGATTCGTCCCGGCGAGTCCGCGGCTTTTCTCATCGGCATGGCGGGAAAAAGTCATTGGTCGGCGAGTGTCGAGGCCATACCGAGCCAGGGCGAGCTGCGGTTTGATTTCGCCTGCCGCATCAACGCACAGCCGGATTGGCTGGGAAGTACCTATATAACCGGATTTCCTACGAATGCCGATTCATTGCACTATCCGGAAATGGCGATCTTCAGGGGGTCGCGATCGGAAATCGCTGCCTGGATTTATGGACTCGACGAAACTGTCTCTGGCACTCAAATCAACGGACAAGAATTGAAGCTGTCTTGCTCCGAAAACCTTTTACGGTTTCCGCAGACGCTGCGCTGGCAATATCGGATATGTCTGAAGCCAAATCGAATTTAGCTGCTTCGACCTGCCACTATCGCACGGTTTTGAAATGCACCATGATTGAGGCCAAGGTGCCCCACAGATGATCGTCGATTTTTCCGCCGCCGACCTCGCCGCCATCGAGGAGGAGACGCAATCTCTGGGCCGGCATCTGTTCGCCAATTTGTCCGAAACGCGCCCCCGTATTTGGAATCGCCGCTGGTGGGACGACCGGATGATGGCTTGGTCGATGCAGGACGAGTCCCTCAAGGTGCAGCTCTTCCGGTTTGTGGATGTGCTGCCGATGCTCGGCTCGGCGGACAGCGTGACGGAGCATCTGCACGAATACCTGGCAACCGTTCAGGACAAGCTGCCGATGGCGGTGCGCGTGGCCTTGGGAGTGGCTCGCCGGACGCCGTTTACCCGGGCCGCGGTTGCCCGAGCTGCCCGGCTGAGCGCGCAGGACTTTGCCCGACGGTTCATTGCGGGTGAAAATGCCCGCCAGGTGCTGCGGGCCGCCAGGCAGGAGCGAAAACTTCGCCGCGGCTTTACGCTGGACATTTTGGGAGAAGCGGTCATCAGCGAAAGAGAGGTCGAGAAGTACTTTCGCGCCTATCTGGATTTGCTGGAGGCCATTACCCCCGACGTAGGATCCTGGCCGGCTGATTCTCTTCTGGATGATGATGACCGCGGGCCAATCCCCCGCGTCAATCTTTCCATCAAACTATCCGCTCTCGATAGTCAGTTCGATGCCCTCGACCATCGTGGGACCACCGAGCGTGCCGGCAATCGGCTCAAGGAGTTGTTTCGGGCCGCTCGCAAGCTGGGGGCATTCATCAATGTGGATATGGAGTCCTATGACAAAAAGGACTTGACGCTGCACATCTTCCAGTCGGTCCTCGGCGACCCCGAATTCAGCGATTGGGCCGATGTCGGCATCGTCATCCAGTGCTATCTCTCGGACGCCTTCGCCGATCTGCGGGAATTGCGGGACTGGGCCATGACCCGCGGCGCACCGGTCTGGGTACGGCTGGTAAAGGGGGCTTACTGGGACTATGAGACGATCAAGGCCAAGGCCAACGGCTGGCCGATCCCGGTGTTTCAGAAGAAGTGGCAGTCCGATGAGAGCTTCGAGCGGTGCACTCGATTCGTTCTGCAACATTCCGCGCACCTCCGCTGTGCCCTGGGCTCACACAACCTCCGCTCCCTCGCTCACGGCATCGCCACCGCGCGGCACCTTGGACTGCCGCCGAATGCCTATGAGTTACAGATGCTCTATGGCATGGCCGACGCCGAGAAGCAAGCGCTCGTCGATCTCGGCCACCGGCTGCGGATTTACATGCCCTATGGCGATCTGATTCCCGGAATGGCCTACTTGGTCCGACGCCTGCTGGAAAACACTTCGAACGATTCCTTCCTGCGAGCGGGTTTCGTGGAAAAGATTCCGCCAGAAGAGCTGCTGAAAAGTCCGGCGGAAGTGGGGCGGGCTTTCAGCCTGCCGACAAATGAACCGATCACGCTCGTGAGCACTAACATGACCGCGACACCAACAACCTCCTTCACCAACCAGCCCCCCGTCGATTTTGCCCGCGCCGAAAACCGCCAGGCCATGTTTGAAGCTCTGGCCATCGTCAAGGGTCGCATCGGGCGCCATTGCCCGCTGATCATTGGCGGCCAGCCCATCGAAACAGAGGAAAAGGCACAGTCGCGAGATCCTTCGCTCCGCTCCCGCGTCCTGGGCACCTTTTCCCTGGCGGGAAAAGAGCACGTCGCCGCTGCCGTGGCAGCAGCCAAAGGAGCCCAAGGGGCCTGGTGGGAAGTCGGAGCCGAAGCTCGGGCGGACTTCCTCCGCCGCGCCGCGGAAGAGATGCGCCGCAGACTATTTGAACTGGCCGCCTGGATTGTATATGAGACGGGCAAAGGCTGGCGTGAAGCGACTGGCGACGTCGATGAGGCCATCGATTTCTGTGAGTACTACGCCGCCGAGGCCATCAGGTTGCAGCATGCCGGCGGCGTCGATGTTCCCGGCGAGGAGAACCGCTTCGACTACATTCCCCGCGGCGTGACAGCCGTTATTGCCCCCTGGAATTTCCCGCTGGCCATCCTCACCGGCATGACCACTGCGGCATTGGGCACGGGGAACACCGTTGTCATGAAACCGGCGGAGCAGTCTTCGCTCGTTGGCTCGCTGCTCATGGAGATCTTTCAAGAGGTCGGAATACCTTCCGGCGTCGTCAACTTTCTGCCTGGCCGGGGTGAAGTCGCGGGAGCCGCCTTGGTTGAGCATCCCGATGTCGCCATCATCGTCTTCACTGGCTCGCGGCAGGTGGGGCTGGCAATCAACGCCGCGGCGGCACAGGCTTCTACCCGAGGCGTGGTCAACGTGAAGCGGGTCATCGCCGAAATGGGTGGCAAGAACGCCATCATCGTCGCCGCCGATGCCGACCTGGACGAAGCGGTCGCCGGCGTGATCAAATCCGCCTTCGGCTATCAGGGGCAAAAATGCAGCGCGTGCAGCCGGGCGATTGTGCTGGCGGAAGTTTATGACATCTTTCTGCACCGGCTGGTGGACGCAGCGCACAGCCTTAGGTTTGGACCGGCCGATGATCCCGCCACGACAATCGGGCCAGTCATCGATGATGAATCGCTCGCGCGCATTTACAAGTACATTGAAATCGGCAAAGGGGAAGGGCAGCTTGAGCTGATCATGGAAGGGGGGGAGTTTGAAGAGCAAGGCTCTTTTGTTGGCCCACATATTTTCGCAAATGTTTCTCCCAGCGCCCGCATTGCCCAGGAAGAAATCTTCGGCCCTGTCCTGGCGGTCATTCGAGCCACCGATTTGAACGAGGCCTTCCGCATCGCCAACGGCACGGACTACGCCCTCACCGGCGGCATATTCTCGCGCAGCCCCGTAGCTCTACTGCGGGCTCAGCGGGAGTTCCTCGTGGGCAACCTCTATCTCAACCGCCCCATCACCGGCGCACTCGTCAACCGCCAGCCCTTTGGCGGCTTCAAGATGTCGGGGATCGGCAGCAAGGCGGGAGGGAGCGACTACCTGTTGCAGTTCGTCCTCCCCCGCACCATCACTGAGCACACCGTTAGGCGAGGGTTCGCGCCGCCGGCGAGTGACGGAGATTGAGGTACCGCATACGGTCGTGTTTGGGATTTCACCGAAACAGAATGAGTTTGCCAGCGGCGACAATCAGCACAACACCCAGCAGAAATCTCAGCGCCGGATGACCTAGCCGCTTGCTTCCCAGCTCCGATCCCAGCAGTCCGCCGGCAACAGCGGCAACCGCCCAAAAGCCGACGTAAGGGGGGAGCGTTTGCATTTTAGCGAGATGCCCGGCCAGCCCGGCCACGGAATTGACCAAAATGAAGGCAATCGATATTGCCGCCGCTCGCTTCGTCTTCGCCCAGCCCATGAACAGCAGCAAGGGTGTAAGGAAGATTCCTCCCCCAGTTCCGGTCAGCCCGGCCAGCAGCCCGATGACCGCGCCGCAGAGGACCGCAATGAACGGGTGAATGAATTTTTCTTCCGGCTCTTGGTCACTCTTGCCGATCGACCAGATCAGCCTGCCAGCAGCCACCAGCAGTACGACGCCAACAGCTGGCTTATAGAGCAGGCCTGGCAGCGTGATAAATCCGCCAATAAACGCGAGCGGAACTGAGCCGATGGCGAAGGGCCAGAGCAGGGAAAAGGAAAAGTGCCCGGCCCGATAGAAGCGGATCGTGCCGATTGTCGCCACGAGAATATTGAGGACGAGAGCCGCCGGCTTCATGACGTCCGGCTCGATTTTCATGAGGGCCATCGCAGCCAGGTAGCCCGATGCCCCAGCGTGTCCGACCGAAGAGTACAGAACGGCTGCAACAAAAATCAGCCCGCAAAGGATGAGACTTTCAGTCATAGGACAATTCTGTTAGCCGCATTTTCCTTCGCTGGCGCTTCAGGCTTGGGTTTACTTCCTCTTCTGCGCAAACAGCCATTCATACATCTTCGCGTCCCCATACGCCTTCTCCCAAGAGTTGTGCCCCACCTTCTCATACTCCGTATACTTGGGACTACCACCGACCCTCTTCAGAGCCGCGATCAAGTCGCGCGATCGTTTCGGCTTGACCGCTCCGTCCTCCGCGCCGTGAAATGCCCAGACCGGAACGTCTTTGATCTTCTCAGCCATGGCTGCATCTCCGCCGCCGCAGACGGGGACTGCCGAGGCGAATAGGTCCGGCCGCCGCTGAATGGCGTCCCACGCGCCAAACCCCCCCATCGATAGCCCGGTCACATAGATGCGGCCTTTGTCGATGGAGAATTCCCTTTGCAATGCCGCAACCAGGTCCAGCGACAGTCGCAGCGGCTCGGCCGGCTCTTTGGGCATGGTGTGGGAATCGGCGGACCACGGAACATCGACCCACTGCCTGCCGTCCGGACATTGCGGAGCGATGACGAAAGCCGGGTATTTCTCCATGATTTCATCCGCGGCAAACTCATTCAGCCCATGAATGAGTTGCTTCTTGTTGTCGTCTCCTCGTTCTCCCGCTCCATGCAGAAACAGTACCAGCGGATAGGCTTTCTTCGCGTCATATTCCTTGGGCCGCAACAGGCGGTAATGGAGCTTCATTCCCACTTCGTCAGCAAATGTACGGGCGTCATAGCGATCCCGATGATCGGCGGCGGAGAGTAATGAAGACATGGCAATTCCAGAAAAAAGGAATGAGACAGCAAGCCAACGACGGGCAATGGCGCACATGGAACTCACCAAGATAAAGTCCAAGGAAATGGTTGAACGTCCTGTTTTAACATACTGGATTCCGGCAAGTGGCAAAGTCCCTTGCCATTCGCTACCATTTTCGCTAGTGGCTCGTCCCGATTCCCCAGCTTGGAGAAGACTCCATGTCCCGCTATCGCAACCAGCTTCCCACGCGGCTACCTCCGGAACAGGTTCACCAAAACCTGGCGAACTACCTGACGTCGCAAGGGTTTCGCCTCGTCGATCAGAGGCAGAACGTCTGGCAAAAGGGGATGGGCCTGATGCTTGGCCCGCAGTTTGTCCGCTACGAGTCCCACCCTGGCACCCTGATCTTGGAAGCTTGGATTAAGTTCGCGCTCTTACCAGGGGTTTACCTGGGTGAAATGGGAATCGACGGTTTTTTTGCGTTCATTCCCAAAAAGATGCTCAAGGGGAAGGTCCAGGAAATTGAACGCATGGTGATGCAGTAGCCTAATTTCCCAGCCGCTTGCCCGCACAGTGAGCCGGCATTACCATCGAAGGGCCAGCCTGGAAACCGCCCTATCTTGATGGAAGAATGCCCTACCGCCTGCTACGTTTCGGCCTCAGCAAAAAGTATCCCGAGCCGCGGATGTTTCGCGAGCCGGCGCGGCTCAAAGACTCGTATGAGGTGGTAATCATCGGCGGCGGTGGGCATGGGCTGGGGGCGGCCTATTATCTGGCCCGCGATTACGGTATCACCGACATCGCCGTCATCGAGAAGGGCTATATCGGCGGCGGGAATACGGGGCGGAATACGGCGATTGTGCGCTCCAATTACTTGACCGTCGAAGGGGTCAAGTTTTACGACGAAAGTGTGCGGCTGTTTGAGGGACTCTCGCAAGACCTCGATCTCAACCTCTTCTATTCGCAGCGCGGCCATTTCACGCTGGCCCATGCGGACAGCACGCTCCGCACCATGCGTTGGCGAGCCGAGGTGAACAAGCACTTGGGGGTGAACAGCTACGTTATCTCTCCCGAGGAAATCCACAAGATTTGCCCGTACATCGATCTGAATTGTGGCGGCCGAGCGGGAATTGTGGGTGCCCTTTATCACCCGCCGGGCTCGGTGGTGCGGCACGACGCGGTTGCCTGGGGTTATGCCAAGGGTGCCGACAAGCGGGGCGTGGAAATCCATCAGAAGACCACTGTTACTGGGATCGAAGTCGAGGACGAGCGGGTCATCGGCGTGCAAACCGACAAGGGCTTCATCAATACCAAAAAGGTTCTCTGTGCAGTTGCCGGCTACACGCCGCGGATCACAAAGATGGTCGGCCTCCGCACCCCGCTGGTCATTCAGCCGCTGCAAGCCTGCGTTACGGAACCCCTCAAGCCCTGGCTGGACCACATCGTGGTTTCCGCCAACTTGCATCTCTACGTCAGCCAATCCTCGCGCGGCGAATTGGTGATGGGGGCCGCGCTCGATCCCTATGAATTGCACTCGGAACGAAGCACGCTCGATTTCGTGGAAGGTCTGGCTGACCACCTGCTCGACTTGTTTCCTTTCCTTTCCGACGTGAAGGTCAACCGCCAATGGGCCGGCATGTCCGACATGACCCCCGACTATTCACCCATCATGGGGACCACTCCCATCGAAGGCTTTTACCTCGACGCCGGCTGGGGAACTTGGGGCTTCAAGGCGACGCCTGTTTGCGGCACGACCATGGCCTTTACCGTGGCCAAGAACAAGAATCACGAGCTCATTGAAGCGTTCAACCTGGACCGGTTCAAGAATTTCACGCTTGTCGGGGAAAAGGGAGCAGCATCGGTAGGGCATTAGGCCGCACCGAGTGGGGATCTTAGGCGTCACAATATTTCCGAGCCCGACGTTGTCAAACCTGATGTCTGCCACTCCAAGACCTCCGCACTCCGCCTCTCAGTCGCGGTCGCTTGCGCTCTCCTCGGATTTTTTGCCCACAGTCACCGTCAAGTCGGTCGGCCTGCATCCGCTTCTTTATCGCAAACGCATCGAGCACGCGGAGCGGAATATTTCGCCAGGCGACACGGTCCGGGTCATGGATACCGAAGGCCGGCAAGCGGGTTATGGAATCTATAACCCACGGGCCGAGTTGGCTCTGCGAATGCTTTGCGATGCATCCAAGCTGCCGGATGAGGCCTGGTGGGAAGGCAAGCTCAAAATTGCCGTGGCGCTCCGGCGCGAAATGCTGCGGCTGGACGACGTGACCGATAGCTACCGGGTCATTCATGCCGAGGGGGACGGAATTTCCGGGCTGGTTGTCGACAAACTGGGAGACGTGCTTTCCGCCGAGGCGTTTGGCTTTGGCATGTATCAGCGGGGAGGAGCCATTCTGGCGCTGCTCGCTCCCCTGGTGGGGACGAAACATACACTGCTCCGCCCAGGTCCGGCAAGTCTCGCGCAGGAGGGCTTCGATGGGGAGACAATTTCCTCGCCGGACCTTCCTAACCGCGTAACCATCCAGGAATTCGGCACTCGGTTTCGGGTCGATTTCGCGGAAGGGCACAAGACGGGATTCTTTTGCGATCAGCGGGATAACCGCCGGCTGTTGGCCTCGTTGTGCAAGGGCAAATCGGTCCTCGATCTTTGCTGCTACACCGGCGGCTTCGCCATTCAGGCCAAACAGCTGGGGGGCGCGGCCGAAGTCATCGGCGTCGACCTCGACGAAGAGCCGTTGGCCCTGGCCAAAGAGAACGCCAACCTGAACCAGGTGCGGGTGAAGTTTGTGCAGGCCGACGCCTTCGCCTACATGCGAGACATGTTGGCTCAATCCCGAAGGTTCGACGTCGTGGTGCTCGACCCCCCCAAGCTCATCCGCTCTCGAGCCGAATACGACGAAGGCTATCGCAAACACTTCGACCTTAACAAGTTGGCCATGCAACTCGTCGCCCCCGGCGGCCTGCTGCTTAGTTGCACCTGCGCGGGCCTGCTGCCGTCCGAAGAGTTCACTCGGATGATGCACCTCTGCGCCCGCCAGTCCGGTCCGCTGGTCTCCGCCGCGACTCCCGACCTGCCGGCCCGCCACGCCCCACGTGGCTGTCAGATTATCTACAAGACTGGCGCGGCCCCGGATCATCCGATCGCCACCAACTGCCCGGAGACGGAATATCTGAATGCTGTCTGGATGCGGATGGAATGAAATTCCTGCCGCGAAAGTGAACGCCAACGCCTGGCCCTCGCCTGCTACCCGCGACGGATTTCCGATCCTTTGAAGCCAATCTGAATCCGGTAAATCGTCTTCTTGCGTCCTTGAATCTGACCGGTCGCAAGGTGCACGCGTTCGGGGATTTCCTGGATATGCTTGTCGACGACGGCGTGAAACCCCCGCTCCGAAAAAATGTCGATGAGCATGGAGAGGGCGAGCGGGTCTTCGAAAATGGAGTCCTCCGAGTTGACGATGGACCTTCCCGAAAGGGCATGCCGAGTGATGATCGGCATGAATTTGCTCTTGATGATCTCGACAATTCGGATGAACAGCTCGGTGTGGACCAACTCGTAACTGTCGAGACGCCTTACCAGTTCCTGGCGGGCATGCAGGGTAATGTCCTCTGCCAGGGGGAGCGGGCTCAGCCGGTCGTAGGTGCGGGGCTCGAGCTCCAGCGAGCTTTGGTACTTTAGCTCCTTGAGGATGTTCTCTTCGACTTCCTCGATCGGGCCTTCCGCGTTGACGAAGTGATAGTGATAGAGGTCCTTCAGGGACTGCAGCGCGTCCCAGGTCTGCTCCTTGAAGACCCGATACCGACGACGGGCGGTATCTTCGCTCAGGTCAGTGGGCCGCAGCTCGATTTGCTGGCCCACGCCGGTCTCCTCAACTTCCTTGTTGTGTTCGGCAATCTGCCGCCCGCGCATGAGCTGCCGTTCCACGCTAATCCGCTCGCTCACGAATAGCACCATGGCGTGAATCGTGGGGCGGCGAAAATAGATAGCCAGGGAAGTATTCTCGAACTCCGCGTGGAGCTTGTTGATCTGGTCCACCAGCAGCTTGAGACACTCTACTTGTACGCGAGTTCGCGGGAATCCGTCCAGGAGCGCGCCGTCCCGGTATTCCTCGTGCAGCAGCTTTCGAAGCAGGATTCCTATGACCTCCTTGTCCCCGACCATTCCTCCTTGCTCTTTGATTTTTTCCGCCTCCGGCGTCGTCAGCAGCTCGCTGATCACGATGGGTGGACGAGTCAAGCCGCGAGCTTTCATGATGAACCGCGTCTGCGTCCCCTTTCCCGCGCCAGGCGCGCCACCGAGCAGGATTAGCTCCTTAGGAAACCAGAGCTTCTCGCGGCCGAGCTCTTCCTCCAGGTTTTCCCAGACAGCGCTGAAAATCACCTGGGCGTCCTTGATCTCCAGGTCGAGTGGCTGTCGGTCTTTGACTTGGGTTGCAGGCATGAAATTTGAATTCGTCGAATCGAAAAATAATGGCGGAAACCTGATACGCCCGCTAAGTCCCTGATGATAACGTTTGCAGGGCTGCCGTTGTCAGGTGGCTATCCTCGCGTCTGCCGCAGTGCGACGAAGCTGACCAAAAGTAGCGCCCCGGTGAGCAGGCCCACGACCAGCAGCACTTCCGCCTGGAGGGATGGGAGTCTCAGCCAGCCAGGCTGATAGGCGGCCAGCATGATCCAGCCCAGCGAAAGGATGACCAGCAGGAGCACACCCGAAGCGACCAGTTCCAGCAGTTTGTCCGGCTTCATGCGGGGGGCCCTCCCTCCGCCTGACGCGCAGTCAGCTCCTCCGGAGCGGCTGTGCGAATGCGGCCGTGGGACCAGAACCAGTAGTAGCAGAGCCCAAGGCCGTAAAGCAGCACCGTGAGCGGAATCACTTTCACGTCGATGCCCGTGTAGACATAAATGGCGAAGGCGGAGAGGAACACGACTGCGATAGGTAGCATGTGGTAGAGCGGGGCGCGGTAGTCTTTGAATAAGCCCGGCTCGCGAAGGCGAAGGACGTAGAGGCAGCCCATCGCGAGGATGTACCAGACCAAGGCGGTGAGCGTGGAGACGAGGACCGCCACATCCACGGCACTCTTGAACCAGAGATTGGCGACGCAGAAGCCTGCGGTGATCAGGCTGCTTACCGCCAGGGAAGCGACCGGCGTCCGGCGGGTTGTATGCACCTTCCCCAGAAACTCCGGCAAATAACCAGCCCGCCCCAAGCCGAAAAGCTGTCGGCTGGTGCCGTAGATCATGCCGTGGTAACTGGCGATCATGCCGAACAAGGCGATGAGGCCGAAGCTGTAGACGGCAACCGGATGCTTGCCGATGGGGATATCGCCGACAACTTTCGCGAGTGGATAGGTGACTTCGGCAAACTGTGTATAGTCCAGCGCTCCGCACGCGAAGAACCATGTGAGTCCCACCAGGGCAATCAGCGTGAGCTGCGCCCAGACCAGGCCGCGGGGAATGGTGCGGTGGGGCTGGTGGGCTTCTTCGGAGGCCAGAGCCACCGTTTCAATCATCACAAGCCACCACAGGCAATAAGGAACGGCATCGAGTACCGCTTGCCAGCCCTTCTTCTCCGGCAGGAGCGGATTCGTCCAAACGCGGTGCCAGGAAAAGTTTGTCGCGGCCAGCCCCCAAAAGATGAGCAAGCCCAGAATCGCGCCGTAAGTCATGACGACCATCGCCAGCGACTGCTCCTTCACCCCCCAGACTTGTAGCACAAAGAAAATAGCGACCGTAGCCAGCGCGGCCCAGACTGTGACGGTCGCACTCGGCTCCGCGGGATTCAAAAGGAACGCGATATAGCCGCCGGTTGCCAGAGCCGTCGCAATCGTGGCGAACTGGCTTTCCAAAAACATCGACCAACCCATCACAAAGCCGAGCGATCCATCCACCGCCCGCCTCCCATACGCCAGCGGCCCACCGGCGAAAGGCATGCCGACCGAGAGCTCCGAAAGTGCCAGCACCCAAGTGAGATAGAGGACGCAGACAATGAGCGAGGCGATCAGTACCGCCACCGGGCCGTTGTTCTTGAGGGCCAGGTTCCAGCCGAAGTATTCCCCCGTAATGACGACGCCGACGCCGAGGGCCCAGATGTCGAGAACACGAAGAGGCCGCTTGAGAGAGTGCTCGGCGAGGTATTTTTGATCGGCGGCAGTGACGGGGTCGGGAGTCTTAGGCGTCATGGGAATTCCTAATCATTAGGTCGCAAACGCCAATCAGACCCCACCGAGCTTGTCTAGGTGGTGAACTGATTCTGCACTAGAAACGGTCCCTCAAAACTCCTTGCCCCCACCGATCTCGCGTCGGTGGAGCAAATGATTCCACGTCCAAGATCATGCGTTCCACCGGCACGAGGCCGGTGGGGACGTCTGTCATTTTCGTTTCGTCGCTAGTGCAAAATCATGGCTCCACCGACACAAGGTCGGCGGGGGCCAAGACCTTTCCTTTTAACCCTTCACCCCCGGCACCCAGTCCGTCCCCGCCAGCGGCACCTTGGCCATCGCGGCGGCTTCGACGGTGAGGGCAACGAGGTCTTCGCGCTCCAGGTGATGAACGTTCGCTTTGCCGCAGGCGCGGGCCAGCGTGGACAGCTCCATGTTCATCACGCTCAGGTAGTTTTGCAGCCAGCGAGCGCCGTGTTCCGCCGTCAGCCGCTTCTCCAGCACTTCGTCTTGCGTGGTGATGCCGACGGGGCAGCGGCCGGTGTGGCAGTGGTGGCAGAAGCCGGGGGCCGTGCCGAGCCGCTCGTAGTCCTCGGTGGCGTTCATCTTTTGGCCCGACGGGTCCACGTAGTGGTCACTGTTGCAGCCGAGAGCGACGAGGACTCCCTGGCCGATGGAGACGGCGTCGGCTCCCATGGCGAGGGCCTTGGCCGCGTCGGCACCGGTCCGAATGCCGCCCGAGATGATGAGCTGCACGGTGCCGACCATGTTCATCTCTTCCAGGGCTTCCACCGCTTGCCGCAGGGCGGGGAGCGTGGGGATGCCGGCGTGCTCGATGAAGACCTGCTGCGTGGCGGCTGTTCCCCCTTGCATGCCG
>SXGT01134392.1_pt1 | contig 25570 bp, 25 predicted proteins | sample 3176221 | NCBI WGS metagenome assembly SXGT01 (sample SAMN11356862, study PRJNA531348) | freshwater metagenome | isolation source: freshwater sample F1-120 | place: China: Fuxian Lake, Yuxi | collected 2017-12-25
GCACGAGCTCGGCCCGCGCGACCTCTGCAGGCCTGTTCGCGGCGGGCCTGGGCATCCTGGCGCTCTCCGCCCTCCGCCGCAACCGGCGGCCATCGTCTCGCTAAGAGAGCCTGGCCATGGGACGCGCCCTCAGTGGGCGGCGGAGTGCAGCGCGGCGCCCCAAGATCGAGCGGATGGCGTCGCGAACCGTCCGCGCTACCCTGGGCTGAAGCCCAGGGCAGCCAAAGAGCCGTTTTGGACAGCGCTCCAAGCCCGACGAAGCGCCGGGCTCCCAGGAGATGCAAGTGAGTCCACCCCACCACCGAGCCAAGGCTCAACCTCGGCCGAACAAGGACTCCGCCGAAGGGGTAGCCCGGCGCTTCGTCGGGCTTGGAGTGCCCTTTCCATCGTATTTTTGCTGCCCCGGGCTTCGAGCCCGCGGGCAGGCTCCGGGCATCGCGGTCGTGTCCGGTTCGGTCTGTGGGCTCCAGGTCTACACACGGACGCCATGACGAGAGGACGGGGCTCACCCCTTCGTGACGCAGCAGCGCCTCCTCGAAGGCCCTTCGCGCGGCGCGCAAGCGGGCGGACACCGTGTTTGGGCTGGTGCCCGTGGCCTTGGCGATCTCGGCCATGGTCATGCCCTCGAGCTCTGCCAGGACCAGCACCTCTCTCTTCTCGTCGTCGAGCGTATCGAGCAGCACGCTCACAAGCTGATGGGCCTCGAACTGCTCGATACGCGCGCTCTCCTGGGGATGAGGGTGGGTCTGGTCGAGCTCGGAGGTGGGCGTCGGGCTCGAGGGCTTTCGGCGGAGCGTGCGCCGGTGATCGGCCAGGACACGACGCACGATGCCGAAGAGCCAGGTCTTCATCCGGGAGCGGCCGCCGAAGTCGTTCAGTTTTCGGTGCACCACCAGGAAGGTCTCCTGGACCGGATCGTCGGACACGCCCTCGTCGGCGCCCAAGCGTAATGCCGTGCGCCACACGAAGGGGAAATGCCCGTGATAGACATCCTCAAACGAGAGTCTGTCGGCGATCATCAGGAGACGAGCGTTGGCGGTCATTCCATTCCCCCACTCTACCACGAGCCCTCACCCCGCCACATCGAGACGCTCGTACCGCGTGCCCCTCTCCCGCTGCTTCGCGGGAGAGGGGCTCGTCTTCGCTCGGGCTGGCAGCCGCAGAAGTTTCTGGATTTCCGTCGCAAAACTTCCGAAACCCACACGAAGAAAGCGCGGCAAGACAGGCCTGAATCGACCGGCGCTGACAAGCGGGCTACCTCAATCGCCTCGTTGCTGACCCGGCGCTGCCGCATCGACGCTATCGGAAACAGCAACGATAAGTGTAGCTGACGGCGGGACTGCAACTCTCAGGAAAATCGCAACCAAGGAAGCATGCCACGTTGCCTCCATGCCCCACATCAGCCACAAACGCATAATCGCTCGGAACGACGTTCGGCAAGCCCGCCGAGCAAGCTCTCATCCACTGCTGAGTAGAACACATATCAGCCTTCTCCGGTTTGCCGTAACAGTTCGCCGCCCCACTCATGAAGGACATGACCGGTTGGCTCGTCGTAGAGATACAGAATGCCATCGCTGATCCCGGCGTTCCGATCAGAACGTACTCCGCTGGACAACTGGTAGGGCCAGCATTCCCGTCCTCTCCAGGAATGCCTTGTGAACCTGGAGGCCCCGAAGGCCCCTGTGGTCCAGGTATTCCAGGTTGTCCAGGGTCTCCCTTGTCCCCTTTCGGTCCCACTGCCCCGTCGGTCCCTGGTGGCCCTTGAGCCCCTGTCGCCCCTGTCGCTCCCGTCGCCCCTGTCGCCCCATTGCAGGCATAGGTGGTCTGGCCCCCTACCGCAAATGCGCTGCCACCATAGAGGCAACTTGGATGACCGATGCCGAGCGATACACCCACAACCGATTGCCCTGCGGATCCCGTTGCCCCAGAGATCCCGGGCGAACCGTTGCAGGCATAGGTGGTCTGGCTACCCACGGTAAACTTGCTGCCCCCATCAGGACAATTCGCGTTGCCGACGCCGAGCGATGTCCCCACGACCGATTGCCCCGTCGGACCTTGAGGTCCGGCAGGCCCCTGAAGACCTACCGGCCCCACCGGAGCGGCCTCGAGCATTGCTCCGTGGCCGTTCTCCTTGCTGTCGAAGATCACCTTCGCCATCGCATCGGGGACCAGCTCGATGCCATAGTTGGGCTGTGTCCCTGCCATCCAGTTATTGACCAGAGCCGTGACATCCACGTTCACCCAGGTGGACGACGAGGCCGAGGACAGAGTGACCGTGGCCAGCGCCGTGGGGTCGACCGTGGGGGCCGAGGAGGCCTTGACCGTTGCCTCGCTCCAGGTGCTGGTGACCCGCTTGACGCTCATGGTGCCGCCCGCAGTCACCGTGTTGACCCACAACCGAAGAGTCACCTTGGTCAGCGACACGCCGGTTGGCAGAGGCGTCAGATCGAACCGCACCAGCCCAAGGCTGGGCTGGGCACCGGCGGTGACCTTGATCTGGGTGGATGACCCGTAGCTCGTCAAGGGAATGGCGAAATTGAGGAAAGAGTCGCCGTTGACGACGAGGGTGTCGGCGCGGGCGTTCGATTCGAGGAGTAGCGGGAGCGCTAGCCCAAACAGGCATGTCAACCAGCGACGGTGTGCACTTTTCATGGGACCTCCAACGGGTGCCTGGGTTCGATCAACGGACGGCGAGGGAAAGCGAGAAAAAAGCGATGGGAAACCCGTACGGTGCGATCCGCGAGGACGAGAGGCGCTCTTGTTCCTGATTGGCCGGGACATTCCGGTTTGGTGATCTCCTCCTCACTTTTTTCTCGCGACGATCGCGTTTGGCCCTTCTCCACCCCGCGCAGATCTCCGCCCATCCCGGAGAGGCCATCCCATCCGCTCATCCCCGAGGAGTCCAAGCCGCTCCACATCCGGCCTTGTCAGTACCGAACCATGGGCAAGCGCCGCCGAGCTCTACACCAGGGAGCAAGACCAGCGGTAAAAGCCAGAGGAACACACGACGCACGAGCCATTCCCCCTTACCCGAGCGCCCCAAGGGCGACAATGACGCGCAATCTCGTCGCTGAGGAGCCGGGCTACCTCACCCGCTCGAAAGTGTAGCGGCAATCCGCGAAGCGCCGCTCGATGTCGGCCCGAGTAAGCTTGGTGTTGTGGAGCGGCACCCGCGACGGGAGCTGCTCCGACAGATCCTTGGCCTCACGGAGCCCCAGTCCCGAGGCCTCGCGGATCTCGCTTGTCCTGACTCCGTGTGCATGGACAACGCCCAAGGCTGAATTTTCGAGGCGGCAGCGAGAGGACGCCCGCGGCACAGGTCCTGCTCATGCCGGGGACCCGACCATGCACATCCCGTCCATCGCCATCATGACGACCTCCCTCGTTCTGCTCACTCTCACCCAGGGTTGCGCCGCCCGCAGCCCACCAGCCCCCGCTCAAGGAGCCCCGCTGCCCCTGCACTCCAGCGACCACGCCGATATGCAGCCCGGCGGAGCCAAGCCTGCAAAGACCCGCTCGGGACAGCGCCGGGTCTACCGGCTCGACTTCGTCGTCTCGGCGATCGACCCAGGTGGCGCCGGGGCCAACAGCGCATACTCGCTCAACCTCGAGGAGGAGAAGAACGGAGAGATCCATGTGGGCTCCAACGTCGCCCTGTCCTCGCAGGCTCGTATGGACGTGGGGCTCAAGCTCCGCTGCCAGGTGGAGACGCTGGGCGAGAGCCTGCTCCTCCACACCAGCACGGAGATGAGCTCCGCCGACACAACGCCGACGATCCACAAGATCTCCGCCAACGGCGACGCGCTCCTCTCGCCGGGCCAATCCACCATGGTGGCCAGCATGGAGGATCCGACCACCCACAAGCGCTTCACGGTCACGGTCACCGCGACCAAGCTCCTGTGAGCGCCATTCAGAGGGGAGGCGCCGGCACCCGCTCCCCGTGCTTGCGGCGAGCATAGGCAAGAACCTCGCAGACCGCGCTCCGGCCCGGCTCGTCGAGGAGAGCGATCCGCTCGCAGCGCACAGCCAGCACCTCCCTCACGGCCTCGCTGGGGTGCAGGGCGCAGCCGATGAACAGCGCCCACTCCTCGTCGCACTGGGGCGCGGTGGCCCCCCGCTCCTCGCCGATAGACCAGGCCAGAGGTCCCATACCCTCGTGGGCCAGCGAGAGGGTGTGAGCGACCACCCTGGGCGAAAACCAGGGATCCATCGCCGCGGATATGCGCTCGAGCACCGCGGGATCCAGATCGGACGGCAGGTTGGTCGAGGGATCGCGCCCCACCTGCTCCTCCGCCTGCCGGAGATGCTCGTAGGCGGTCGCCCAGGACACGCCCCCGTGCTCCGTGAGCGCCGCCACCAGCGCCACATCGAGCACGTACAGGACGTCAAAGCGCTCGAGGAACCTGCGCACCCCCGTGACGAGCGCCTCGTCATACTCGGTCCCCGTTCTACGGACGAGGCGCTCGATCTCGTAGCCCTGGGGCATCCTCGCGAAGATGACCGCAGCCACCACGGCGGGATCGAGGCCGCTCGGCAGGCCCTTGACATAGAGCTTCCTCAGGGTCTCGCGAAGGGGCATCGTCGCGTGGATGTCCTCGCGCTTGGCCTCGAGCTCACAGAGGATCCGCTGGAGCTTGGTATTGGTGGGCGGCCTCCGCGCCGCTCGGTTCCCACTCATGAGGCTTCACCAGGAACGCATGTGCTCTTCACGGAGTTCCTCCCGCTCCTCGGGGGTGCCCACATAAATGCAGCCACAGCCCCGGCCCTGCGCCCCACGATGGCACACATCAGGAAGGGCTCGTCGCCGCGCTCCCGGCGGATCCTGTCAACGGCCTGGTCGCGGGAGATCAAGGTCGGCATGGGCCACAGATACGCCCGGATGCAGCGCCTTCTTCCCGGCCCGACCGGCCCCAGAAGCCCACGCGTTCGCCCTTTTTCGACCCGAACCGGGACATGGCCACAGGTGGGAAGGCGATTTCCATGGCTCTGCTGGATTGTAGGGCGAAGGAGCCTTACTGTTAAGTTAATTAGGAGGCGCGTGCTCTCGACGAAGGGGTAGACCTCGACCGACCGAGCCAGGACCGATGCGAAGTCATGAATGGGCCGACCGCGTGTTCCGGGGCGGCGTCCCATTGATTCCCGGGCGACGAGAAGAGGCGACACGTGAACGTACTCACTGCACTCGACAGAAAAGCGGATTATTCGAAAACACAACTCCAGTTCATTCTAGGGGCCTGGGTCCTCAGCACTCTGGCGGAGCGAAGGGCGGCGATATCCACCACGGACGGGGACATCGAAGAGGGGGACTACGACAAGAAGTCCATATATTCCCTGTTTTACTCGCTCTACCGCTCCATGGGCGATGTCCGGAGCGACACCGGTGAACGGTACGAGCTCACCTTCAACACGTGGGGCTACGACTGGCCCGAGGGGTGGGGCCCTCCCCCGACGAGCGCCAGGGATCCCCAGAGGTTCGGCAGGAACGCCTACACCGGGCTCTTCCAGTTTGCGCCCGTACAGGAGTACCTGAAAAAGAGGGATGGCAAGGTGCACGTCGTGGAGATGGGCTGCGGCACCGGAGCCGGCGCGCACCATATCTGCTCGAGCGTCCTGCCCGATTGCACCTACGAGGCCGTCGACATGCAGATGGCAGCGATCCAGACGTGCAAGCGGAAGTTCGTGCCCCAGCTGGGCGGGCGCCTGGTGGCCACCTGCGCCGACGCGACCCAGCTCTCTATCCCGGAGGCCTCCGCCGACTTCGTGGTCGTGAACGAGACCCACGTCACCGAGCGAGCGGGGCAGGTCACCGAGGAGGACGCCCGCTTCTTCGGGATGGTCCATCGCCTCCTGAAGCCGGGGGGCTTCCTGGTGTGGGGCAACGCCATCCCGGACTCCACCTGGCAGCCCTGCTTCGACCACCTGGCGTCGATAGGGATGAGGAAGCTCGAGGTCCGCGACGTCACCAGGGAGGCCATCGTCGCCCGTGACCAGGACAAGAGCCGCGTCGACAGCTACGTGGACCAGTGCATCGGCAGCTTCTTCGGGTTTCGCATTCCCTTCCTCGGCACCAGGAAGAAGGTCGAGGCCGAGCTGGCGATGAAGAACTTCTACCGTAACCCGGGGACCCGCCTCTACGACAACATGAAGGACGGGTCGGACTCCTACAAGGTCGTCCTCTTCAGCAAGCCGTCGTAGGGGAATTGAAGGGTTGACTCGGACCTGTCGGCAGCTCCCCCGAGAGAAGGAGAAGATTCTACAGGGGATGAGGGGCGATGGGATAATTTCCCCTCTCCATCTCTCCCTGTAAAATCCTTCCAGCTCTCAACCCAACGAGGCCTTCCCCAAGATCTTCTCTCCTCATCCTCCCTGTAAAGCCCTTCCAGCTCTCAGCCCAACCAGGCCTCGTGGTGGAGCAGGAGCAGGAAAGTCCGCCACGATATGACACACCTCGATGCTCAAACCGCCTGGCCCTTCTTTCCTTACGAGAAGATCGCCGAGAGCCTGGATGCCTGGCTGGGCGACGACGAGGCCGGCTACCGGGCCCTGCGCGGGGTGCCGTGGATCGCCAGCGAGAAGATCCACGGCGCCAACTTCTGCTTCGTCACCGACGGTCGTGAGATACGGTGCGCCAAGCGCAAGGCCTTCCTGCTCCCCGGGGAGGACTTCTTTGGCCACCGGGCTCTCCTCGATCGCCTCGGCCCCTCCGTCCTGCGAGCCTTCTCCAGGGTCGTGGGGGCAGAGCCCGGGATCGAGCTCGTCTACGTCCATGGCGAGCTCTTCGGCGGAGGCTATCCTCACCCCGACGTCCTGCCCGATCCCTCGGTGGAGCCGGTGCAGACAGGCTGCTGGTACAGCCCGACGATCGCCTTCTGCGCCTTCGACGTCGGCGTCCTGCGGGGCGGAGAGCGCACCTACCTGGATCATGACGAGGCGGCCCGCGTCCTCGACGAGGCAGGCATCCTCCGGCTGGAGCCGCTCCTGCGGGGCAGCTACGAGGAGGTCATGGCCCTCCCCCTGGGCTTCGAGAGCACGCTGCCCGCGGCCCTTGGATTGCCCCCGTTACCCCCCGGCAACCGGGCCGAAGGCGTGGTGGCCAAGCCTGTCCGCAGCGTCGCCGTAGCCAGGCGCCCCGGGGTCCTCCGGCCTGTGATCAAGCGGAAGATCCCCGAGTTCGCGGAGGACGCTCGCTTTCACGGAGCCGAGAAATGGCCCTCCCGGGCTCCGGGCGCAGGCGCCGCCGCCCTCTCGGTGCTCCGCTACGAGGTCTCGGCCAGGGTGACCGAGCAGCGCTTCCACGCCGCGGTGTCCAAGGTCGGGCGGGTGAGCGATCAGGCCAGGGCCGCCGAGGTGGTGGCCCTGATCGTGGACGACATCGACGCCGAGCTGGGCGCCCATCACCGGGAGAGCCTGGACGCCCTTGGACCAGGGGAGGCAGCCTCGCTGCGGAGCTTTACCCTGGGCGAGGCCAGGGCGCTGGTGGAGCTTCACACGGACATAGCCCCAGCAGGGTGATCACGGGACGCGCTAGAGTGCCCTTCATGGACTATACCGATGTGCTCCGTATCCTTCGCCGCCCGGACGCCGAGGTCTACGGAGCCTGCCGCTATGGCTCTCGCGTCTATGGCACCGCAGGCCCTGCCTCGGACGAGGACTTCTTCGTCGTCCTCGAGGACAGCAAGGCCAGGCGCGATCTCCTCTTCGGAGCCGGAGCCAACGTGGTCGTGCACGGCCTCGAAACCTTCAGGCAGGCCCTGGCCGATCAGAGCATATTCGCACTGGAGTGCTTCTTCGCTCCACCCGAGCACCGGCTGAAGGAGGGCCGCCCGCCCCTCGCCTTTGTTCTGGACAGGGCGAGGCTCTCGGCCTCGGCGATCGCCAAGTCGGAGGCCGACTTCGCCAAGGCCGCCCGCACCTTCGAGGCCGAGCCAGGCCCCGCCAGGAAGAAGCTCTTTCAGTCCCTCAGGGTTCCGTTCTTCGCTCGCCAGCTGGCGACCCAGGGCAAGATAGTCGATTTCACCGAGGCCGCTCCGCTCTGGACCGAGATCCGGGATCTGGAGGACGCGACATGGGAAAAGCTGGCGAAGCTCCACGGGCCGACACGCAAGGAGCTGTGCGAGCAGCTCTCGAGGATTGGCAAGAAGAGATAATGCCGGCACTCTCAGGAGCGAAGGCCAGGGCTCGTTTACCAGCTCCCGGCCACCCGCAGACCGGCCACGGTGGGCTGGACGCTCACCGCTCTCTGTTTGGGCGCCGTCAGGTAGACCACGACGCCGCCCGCGAGCGCGGCTCCCCCCAGGATGAACGCGACCGTCGACCCCGTGGCCTGCGCGTGCGCCGCGGCCCCGCCGGACACCCCGTCCGGGTTGCAGGACCTCGTCCCGGAGGGGCAGTTGGAGAGCGCGTCGGCGTAGGTGGATTTCGCGCGGAGACCGAAATAGGTCCCCAGCGCTATACCCCCGAGACCGAAGCCTCCAAGGACCAGGCCTATCGTCTTCTGGTCCACGTCGTCCGATTCGCGCGGACCTGGGACGACGGGCGTGACCGGACGGCGCGCCACCGGCGGCGCGAGCGCCACGATCTCTTGCCGCGCCTTCACCCCCTCGCTGATCACCAACCTACGCGACGCGGTCGGGTAGCCGCTCGCGGAGAACTCGAAGGTGTGCTCCCCGGGATCGACCCCCAGAGGAACCCCCAAGAGGCGCTCGGTGAGCGGAGCGCCGTCCACGGTCACGGTCACGTAGGTCAGGTCCACGTTGTTGGTGCCCTTGGCCGCGAAGACGATCGTGGGGATCGCCTTTTCGAGCTCGCTCAGCTGCTCGGCGCAATCCTCCCGCAGCGCGGTCGGGCAGCTCGAAGAGAGACATACGAGGAGCTGCTTGCGAGCGGCGAGCAGGAGGCTGCTCTTCCTCTGCGTCTGCGCGCTCTCGTTCGCCGCGATGCACTCCTCCTTGGAGGGCTCGGCGGCGCGCGCCACGACGGGCGCGCAAGCCAGCGCCGACGCCACCCCGATGACAAGGCTTCTCTTCACAGGCACTCCGGCTTCCACTTCTTGTTTCCGTGTGTGTCGACGACATAGGGCTGTCTGCAGTCCAGAGCGGGCGCCGCCGTCGATGGCGCCGTCGATGGCGCCGTCGAGACGGAGGACGCCGAGGAGGGTACCGAGGAGGCCGGAGGGCGCGCGCCACGCGGCCTGCCCGCGCTGGGGGCGTGCCCCGACGGGAGCTCGGGGCGCGCCGAAGCGCTGACGGCTGCGTCCTGCAGCTGCAGCGAAGAGGTAGCCTCGAACGACGGTGAGACGGCCGCGACGATCAGGGACGCGGCCGGCGCGCTGGACGCGATCGGCGGCGCGTCCACATGGGCGCGCGGAGCGGGCTCGCGAAGCCCGAAGAACACCCCGGCGACGACCCCGGCGAGCACTCCTCCGCTCAGCATCGGCAAGAGCCACCCGCGCTTGCCGCGCATCGCCTCGCGCTCGATGGAGCGCTCGGTGCTGGCGCCCGTGTCGACGGCGCCGGAGGCAGGGGTGGCGGGTGGCGGCGTGACGGGCGACACGGACAGCGGCGTGGCGGGCATCATCGGCAGCGTCATGGGACTGTGCGACGGAGGCGCGGACACCAGACGCGAGGCGGGCACCCAGTTGGACCCCACGGGCACCTTCAAATCGTTTCGATCGAGCTCGCCCGGATCCTTCTCCTTCGCGAGCGGCAGCACGCTGCGCGCGCTCTCGAAGGCGTGCCTCCCGACGAGCGAAGCATAGGGGAACAGCCCTAGGCCGAACTCCGTCACGGACTCGAAGCGCTCCCCCGGCTTCCGGCCGAGGGCCTTGAGGATGGTGGCGTCGAGATCCTTGGCGACCTCGCTCCTGTGCTCGTGGATGGAGAGCGGCTCCGCGCTCGCGATCTCCGCGAAGAGCGCGACGACGTTGTCTCCATTGAAAGGCGGGCGCCCGGTGAGCAGCTCGTACGCCACGACGCCGAGCGACCAGATGTCGCAGCGGTGATCGACGCCCTTCGAGTCCATCAGCTGCTCGGGGGACATGTAGAGCGGAGACCCGAGGAGCGTGCGGGGCTTGGTGATCCCTCGATCCCCGGCCCCTCCGCCCCCGAGCGACTTGGCGATGCCAAAATCGAGCACCTTGAGGCACGCCGTCCCGCTCTGGCGCCGCGCGATGAACAGGTTTGCCGGCTTGAGGTCGCGGTGCACGATGCCGAGCGCGTGCGCGTGCGCGACCGCGTCGATCGCCTGCATCATGTAGTCCACGGCGTCGGTCACGGGCAGCGGGCCGCGCTCCGCGAGGACGTTGGCGAGGTCCATGCCGTCGAGGAACTCGAGGACCATATAAGGCAGTTGATCCACCAGGCCGAAGTCGAGGACACGCGCGACGTGCTCGTTCTCGATCCGGGCGGAGGCCCGCGCCTCGAGGATGAAGCGCGCCACCGCCTCCTGCTCCGAGAGGAACTCGGGCCGGATGAGCTTCACGGCCACGTCCTGCCCCAGCAGGGTGTGGCGCGCGGCGAAGACGACCCCCATGCCCCCCTCGCCGAGGCGCTGCTTGAGCAAGTACTTCCCCAGTAGGAGATCTCCGGTCTTCGGCAGCTGCAAGGCGGATCCTTCCTGCGTAACCCGGGGAGTTTGGCAGACATCCACGCCCCTCACAAGCAGGGTAGGCGCTCGCCGGGCTCGGCGACCCGCTACGGCTTCCTAGCGCACCGCACCCCGAGGTCCGTGCCGCGGTACGTCGCTCCGCCGGATTCTCGGTGGGACGAGAGGGTGTCCCTCACGCCGTAGAAGAACCCCCCGCCGCGAAATGTCCGGAGGGTGCCGGTCGTCACGTTGGCGCAGTTGTTACAGGGAGTCGCGTAGGGGGTCCTGTGGAAGTCGAGCGTCCACTCCCAGACATTGCCCGCGAGGTCGGCGTGTCCCCACTTCCCGTTCCCCAGCGGCCTCGAGCCCACAGGGAGGACGGCCGCCGCGTCGTAGATGGCATAGGTCTGATCGACGACCAGCGAGGCCGCCGGGACCGACCAGGGTCGAACCCGCTGCTCCTCGCCACCCGCCGCCGCGTAGTTCCACTCGGCCTCCGTCGCGAGGCGCCCTCCGTCCCAGATGCAGAACGCCAGGGCCTCGTACCACGTGACGCAGTTGATCGGCTTGTTCTCGTTCGCGCCGGCGTTGTCCGTCCAGGAGTGGCCCGCGGCCGGAGCGGTGCACCTGAGCGCCGCCACCAGCGCAGCCCTGTCCGGGGCGAGGCTGGCGTCGAACGCCGAGCGCCAGCCGCTCGTCGGATCCTGGGGGAGCGCGCCGTCGCCCGGCGCGGGCGGCCCTCCCGCCTGCGTCCCCTTCCCCGCCTGGACGAAAGCGCGAAAGCGTCCCACTGTGACCTCGTAGGTGTCGAGGCGGAAATCGCTGACCGTCGCGACGAAGGCCGGATTGGTGTGCTGCGGGCTCACGCCGTCGTAGCTACGGCTAAACGTACCTCCGGGCACCAGCGCGCTCGCGCAGCAATCGTTGCTCGCTCCACAGATCGGCAAGAGGCCCTGGCACGCGGGCCCGGTCACGCCCAGCCGGACAGGGGCCGACGAGCTGGTCATGAAGTTTGCGTTGCCACCGTAGGTCGCCGTGATGGTGTGCAGACCGCCGGCCAGCGTGCTGGTCTTCAGGCTCGCGCTCCCGCCGCTCACCGTGCCCGTGCCCAGCGTCGCCGCGCTGTCCTTGAACGTGACCGTTCCGGCGACGGGGCCGGGCGCCTCCGAGCTGACCGTCGCCGTCAGGGTGACCGACTCCCCGACGCTCGCGGGGTTCGGCGACGACGCGAGCGTCGTCGTCGTCGCCGCCGCGTTCACGGTGTGCTCCACGGACCCCACCGCGCCGGCCGCGTAGGTGGCGTTGCCGCCGTAGGTCGCCGTGATGGTGTGCACGCCGGCCGGGAGAGAGCTCGTCGTGAGCGCCGCCGTCCCGACGAGCTCCCCCGCGTTGAGAGGGAAGGCTCCGAGGGTGCTGGCGCCTTCGCTGAAGGTCACCGAGCCCGTCGGAGTCCCTCTGTTGCCCGCGACGACCGCGGTGAACGTGACCGAGCCTCCGAACGTCGATGTCCCCTGTGACGCGCTCACCGTGACGGTCAAGCCCGGCGTCGGCGCGTCGCCCGCGGCGTCCGCGGCGTCCGCGGCGTCCGGTGCACGAAGATCTTCGAAACCCAGTATCGCGCTGCACGCGACGAGGCCGCCCGACAGGAGGAGAGCGCCAAGCCACGCCGATGTCCTGGCGGGTGAAGGGCGCGTGGATGGCACGGGGCGAGGCATGACTGGGCGAGGGTAGGCCCAAATCGCTCTCAAATGAAGCCTAGAGCGTCTCCAGGAACTTGATGAGGTCAGCCCTCTGGTTCTCTCCGAGATCCGCTGTGACCCCGTGGCTACTGCCGCCGCACCTGGGATCGAAGCGGGCCTGGAGCGTCCTGGCGCATCCCGTATGGAAAAAGGGAGCGCGCCAGGCGAGGCCGACCAGCGAAGGCACCTGGAAGCTACCGCCCGTGCCCACGTCCACGCTCGCGTTGTTGGTGAAGAGAGCGCCTCCATGGCACCTGCTGCAGCGCTCCTGGAAGATCACCTGGCCCCTGGCGCTCGCCTCGTCCTGGACACGGAGCCTGGGAGGTGCAGGGAGGCCGTAGAGGAAGCCCTTGAGCACCTCCAGCTGCTCGTCGCTCACCTCGGGGCCGCTCATTCGCTCGACGAAGACCCTGTCGACCAGGGTGCGCATATCCTTCATATCCCCGTCCCAGTGGAAGGGCTCGGTGTGGATCAGGGTGCCCAGCAACGAGGGGGTGCGCCGCAGGCCCATGCCCTCGAAGCTCCACGTGAGGCCGTCGTCGGCCCCCTCGGCGTGGCACGAGGCGCAGGCGATGTTGCCCCCAGCGTTGGCGTGGAAGATCTGGTGACCCGTGTCGCCTCGCACGTCCGTGGCGAGCGTGAGCGTCCTCGACGCCCTCAGCGGGGGGGAGAGGGGAGCCGACATGACGTGAATCGCGGAGGGCTCACGGGTCTGAACCACGAGGTCGAAGCCGTCGAAGGCCGCCGCGATCGCCTGGCCGCGGACCTTGCCCTCCAGCGTCCCGACGCACTCCCGGGTTCCGCGGGTGAGCTCCGTGGCGGCGACCACGAAGATCTGAGAGAGCTTCTGGTTGTAGGCGTTGCCCGCGGCGACGACCGCGTACTCGCTCCCGTTGGTGGCCAGATCGACGGGCAGCACCGCCGAGGGGAGGCGGATCGAGCCTCGCCTCCCCAGCGAGAGGCGAGTGCCGATGATCCCGCTCACGCAGCCCCTGCCCCCCTTGTTGCCATATCCGCCCGGCTCGGTCGTCACCTGCCCCGGGGTCGGCTCTTGCTCGACGATCGCCGGCTCGGAGTCGTCGGGTGGGCAGGGCCCTCCATCGCAGTCGCTCTTCTCTGGAGCCGCGACCGCGCGCCAGGCCAGGTTCCCCCCGCGCGAAGGGAGAGCCCTCTGGCCTTCGGGCGTCAGGGTGATCCGCTCGGCGGAGCGGAAGCGTGTAACATGCACGGTGCCCGCGGCGGTGACGACGACGTCACGCAGATCGACGACGCCCAGATCTCGACGCCGCACCATGCTGCCAGGTTCGCGCCCCTGGACGAGATCCACAGAGGTGGGGAGGGTGACAAGCTCTCCGCTGGCGCAGGCGACATGGATCGCCTCGACCCTCTTGTCGAAGGCGACACCTCGTGGCGTGCTGCACGCCTTGCGCATCGCGAGCGCCCCGGTGGCGAGATCGATCTGGGCGACGTCGCCTGCCCGGCGCAGGACGACGAAGGCATGACCGCTGTCGTCGACCGCGACTCGACCTGGCTCGGAGCGCCTGGGGAGCGCGACCTCGAACTTGACCGCAAGGCTCGCCAGATCGATCACGAAGACCTTGTCGCGATCCGGATCTGCAGCCACGGCCAAGGCGGGAGTCGAGGGGGAGCTGGCCGCGATGGCCAGCGTGCCTCCCGTGATGGGCGGAGGGGGCTCGAGCTGGCGGATGACCGGGCCAAAATCGGGCTTCGAGCCCTTGCTGACCGAGAGGACCGGAGGCTCCACAAAGCTCTCCACGGCCTGTTCTTGATCCCTGCCCGTACAGGCGACCGCAGCCCCGGCGGAGGCGAGGAGGACGGTCAGCGCGGCGATGGTCTTCATGAGCTCCCCAAGATTCCGCGATCGTACGACGAAGACGGAGAAGGGTCAGCCTCCTTGCCCTTTTCCCGTGGCCGGAGCTGTCTGTGGGGCGCAGGCCGCGCCAAGGGATTGGCCACGATGGAGAGCAGGCTCTCGCGCCCGGAGCTGGCGCGCGTCGTGGACGGCGAGGCGCTCTCCGCCCCCCGGGGCGACCTCCGGCGCGAGCGGAGCGCTCCTGGGGGGCCTGGTGCTCCTCGTGCCGCTCCTGCTCTGGCTCGCCCTGGGTCGATGAGCGCTCGCGCTTCCGCTCGTGACCAAAGATCCTTATTCGGACACGGAGATCGCCGGCATCGTCGATGGAGTGCTCGCGCCGGAAGGCTTGCTCTCGGGGGCTCCGGGACAACCGTTTCTGCGGGTGGTGGGGGCGAAGCGCGGAATGGACGCGACCGATCCCAGGCCCCAGCTCCTCGCCGCCCTCCCGGCGGTCCTCTGGACGAGGCTCGAGAAAGAGGGAGAGGGCGGGAGCGTCGAGGCGTTCGGCTGCTTCACCGTGAGCGACATCTGGACCTTCGTACGCGCCGTGACCGTGGTCCGACCGGAGGGCGAGACCCCGAGGCTCGGCGTCACGCTGTCCTGGTCCCCGGAGTACGCCGAGCACGTCGAGGCCGACAAGATCTTGCAGGTGCTGCGCCGGATCACTCGCCGATATCTGGGTTGAGCCCTCGGTGTGGCGCACCGACGATTCGCGCGAACTGACGAACCAATCCAGCATCACGTAGCACCTTCTTGACGTGGGGATCGCACCCCTCGTGCTGTCCGAGAAAGCGGGCTGCGGCGGGTGTGGACCACGGACGGAGCCACCCTGGTCCCGCGCCGACCTCACCCCACAACTTTACGTCGCTGTGCCCACTGCCCCTCTCCCACGCTATAACTGTGGAAGACGTGGCGCGGTAGAGGGGCCCCGAGTGGACCTGGGTCTTGACGGGTCATGGGCCTTTTGGCTTGCTTGAATGGGTGGAGGGCACAGAGAGCCCCCTCTACCGCGCCACGGTATTTTCAAGGTTTGCGTGGGAGAGGGGGAATCGGCACAAGCGCCTTAATACGGCGGGGGTGAGGTCTGCGCGGGAGAGGGCGCCTCGCCGTGCAGTTGCGAGGTGAGGGGGTGCGCGTGGATAGTCGACTCCGTCCACGGTCCACCCTTCTCGATGTTCATCGTGCAGCACAGTACCAGCCCGAAGCCGGGCTCCAGGCCGAAAACGTGGCCCAGAGGTATTCGTCGCTGACGCCGAACGCCCCAGGAGCGACTCAGAGGCTGTCCTGCCGAGTTTTAAGCCCTTCCCTAAAGCAGGCGAAAGGTAACTCACAGGAAGAGGAGGCGAAGCTGTTACCTCCTCGTCTCCTCCCTGTGAGTTACCACCTCGCCCGTCTTGCGACGACCCTTGGAAGTCCCCGACGGGGGAGACGGTTGCCTCCTGGCCTGGCTCCTTGTGAATCGAACCAGGTCACTGTCTTGCGAGGACGTTGCCTCCTGGCCTGCTCCGTGTGAATCGAACCACGTCCCCCTCAGCCAAGGGCCTAAACTTCGGCAAGAACAGCCTCTCAGCCCTTCTTCGGCTCGCCGGCCTTGCTCGCCTTGGCGCGCGCCATCCCGGCGGTGATCGCCTCGCGGCGCTGGATGCTGACCGTGAGCACCTTCTCGTAGCGGGCGGCGATCTGCGGGTTCCTCCGGGCCATGTGCTCGACGTCGCCGGAGGTCGCGTTGAGGTAGCCCATGACCGCGTGGTTGGCGAGCGCCTCCTGCTCTTCGGTATAAGCGGCCAGCGCCTGGACCTTGCGGTTAATCTCCCTGGTCGCGAGCATGCGCTCGTGGAGCGCCTTGCCTCGCTCCGCGTCAGGCGACAAAGTCCCAAGATCCTGGGCGATCTCCGAGCGCTTGTTCCAGAGCTGCCAAGGGCCGCTCCGCGTCCCTCGTCATTGGCCGCTCCGCGGCCTGGGCTCCGCCACTGGACTGGGCGCAGGACCTCGGGCAAGACGGAAACCCAGGTAGTCGTAGCGGTTCCCGGGCGAGTCCGCGTCGCGGGACGCCGCGCGGACGTACCTCGCATGGTAGAGCCAGGAGCCGCCGCGCATGACCCGGATGGAGCCCTCCTGGGGACCACAGGGATCGTTGACTGGAGCTGCCTCGTACTCGCCCCACCGGTCCTGGCACCACTCGTACACGTTGCCCAGCATATCGTGGAGGCCGTACGGGTTTGGAGCTTTTCGTCCGACGGGGTCAGGGGGCTTCTCGACGAGCCGCGGCTTGTGAACGGTGATCGCGGGGCAACCCTTCACATCCCCTGCGACGAGGCACTAGTGTCCGAGGACGGATCGAAGGCGATCGCGGCTTCCCGGAGCCCCGCCTCCTTGACGATCCGCCGTTGATCGGCCTCGCGGGGGCAGAGCTCCGCGACGACCTTCCGGAGGCTCGTCAAGCGCGCCTGGCTCCAGGGAGTCATGTCGGTCATGAATCGAAAGCGTACACATCGGGCGCGCAGGCTGACAACGTGGAAAGCCCCTGGTTCATTACCCTGCTCTACGACTTCTCGCTCGAGACGCCCAAGGCCCGTACCCGACGGGGGACGACCCTTGGCCAGGACCTGTCGGGGGACACCCCTCTGACCGTCCAGGACAGCTCCTCTTGACCGCAAGGGCCGGTATCTTGGCCTTTCTTACCCGGCACGCCCTGTGCGAAGGCCCCGCCATGCAGCGAGGCGAGGCGCAGAGTAGACTCTCCACCACGATGGCAGGGTCCCCCACAAGCATCCGTCATGTCCGACCTGTCCGGCCGCTGCTCTTCCCTACGAGCGATCCGGAGTGGCACATGAGCGAGAGTCTGAGGCACAAGAGGCTGTGCGAGCTGCTCTACCAGCTGCTCTGCGCCGCCGTGGACGGCCAGGCCTGCGTCGGAAGCGACCAGTTCGTCTACTACGACGCCTCCTCTCCAAAGAAGAAGTGCTCGCCCGACGCCTTCGTCAAGCTCGGGGTCCCGGCGGAGCTCTTCGAGATCTGGAAGGTGTGGAAGAAGGGCGCCCCAGAGCTGTGCGTCGAGATCTTGAGCCCCAGTGACACCGAGGAGAAGCTGACGCTGCCCGAGAAGCTGCGGAGGTTCCACACGATGGGCGTCTCGGAGGTGCTCACCTTCGACGTGGACGCGGATATGGGCACCCGGATCCGCGCCTGGGATCTGGTGCAGGGAGATCTGGTGGGGCGGGAGGTGCTGGGGGAACGCACGCCTTGCCTGACGCTGGGGCTGTGGTTCGTGGTGGCGCCCTACGAGGACGAGCGTCACCCGGTCAACAGCCTCCCTGCGGCCCTGCGGCTCTCGCGCGACGCCGAGGGCAAGGAGCTGCTGCTCACGGCCGACGAGCAGGCTCGGCTCGAGGCCCACCACGAGAAGGCCCGCGCCGTCCGAGCAGAGGCCGAGGTCGAGCAGGAGAAGACCCGCGCCGAGCAGGAGAAGACCCGCGCCGAGCAGGAGAAGACCCGCGCAGTCCGTGCGGAGGCCGAGGTCGAGCGGCTGCGGGCCGAGCTCGCCCGGCGCCCAACCTGAGCCCTCCCCTGTGTGACCCTGGCGCGATCGGCAGCGTGGCCCCTGGGCTTCACACAGCGGTCCGTCGGGCGAGCCGCTCCGAGACGGCGACGGAGACGACCTCAGCCCCGGGCGGTGTTACCCTCCCCGGGCGAGCTCCGCGGGAGGCGCTCCTCGAGGAGAGACGGGGTCCATGGCGGCATCGCGAAACGTCGAGATAGGCGCTGTTCTGGGCGGCAATTTTCGTGTGGAGTCGCTCCTGGGTGAGGGAGGGATGGGGATCGTCTACCGGGGCACCAACCTCGGGACCGGCGCCCCGTGCGCGATGAAGGTGATCCTCCCCCACCTCGCGGACCGCCCCGGCGTCCTGGCCCGCTTCGAGACCGAGGCGAGGATCGGCGCCAAGATGGGGAGGAGCCCCTACATCGTCGACGTCATTTTTGCCGGGGTCGACGCCGAGCGCCGGGTCCCGTTCCTGATCATGGAGCTCCTGACCGGCCTCGGGGCCGGGGACTACTGGGAGGCCACCACGGCCGGCGATCTCGCGCTCGCCATGGCCGACGCTCTCAAAGAGCGCCCTCCGGCGTCGGAGCGCGCAGGAGACCGAGCGAGGCTCCTTCCTCCTGGGTTCGACGGGTGGTTTGCTCGGTGCCTGGAGGTCGAGGCGGCGAGGCGCTGGCCCTCCGCAGGAGAAGCCGCGCAGGCGCTCCACGCGCTCTTCAACGGGCCTCGGCGGCCGAGCGAGGCGCAGGCGCCCGCGAGGGTGCCCGAGGCCCCTCCCCCGCAGACGTCGCTGGGCCGTCCTGGGAAGCGGGGCCCTGGTGGTGGCCTACTCGTCGGGGGTCTTCTCGTCGCTGAAGACCTCGGCGTCCCGCCCCGCCGAGGACGTCGCCGCCTGCGCCGCCGCGCTCTCGTCCGGGAACGTCGCCACGCTGCGGGCCTACCTCCAGAGCCATCCACAAGGATCGTGCGCCGCGGAGGTCAAGGAGAAGATCGCCGTCGACGGGGACAAGGAGGCGTGCGAGGCCGCGCGCAAGGCGGTGTCGCTCGACGGGTGGCGCCGCTATACCTCGGAGCACCCCAAGGGAGCGTGCCTGGAAGAGGGCAATCGGAAGATCACGGAGCTGGAGATCAAGCAAGCCGATCACGCGTCGTGCGAGGCGGTGCGCAGGGGGGACACCCCGGAGGGCTGGAAATGGCTCCTATTCCATCAACTTCCAGGGCGACGTGACATGCAGCGACGTCGTCTTCGACGACGAGGGAGATCCCAAGCAGCTCAAGGGGTGCAGCGGGGCGAGCTTCGGGCTGCGTATCCCTCCGAACGCGGAGCTAAAGCGTTCAGGCGATAAGCCGCCCACGTGGTCGGGGAGCATGGGGGGTTGGTCCTGGAGCCGCGACGGGGAGTCCTACTGCTGCCCGGGGCTCTGGCTGGTCGACCCGTCGCACGGGAAATAGGAGGGCCGTCAATCGTCGCCGGTCGCCTTGCGCCCTGCCTTCTTCTCGCCCTGCTTCTTCTTCTCGCCCAGGCGCCTCTTCACTGCCCCTCGCGAGGGCCTGGTGGCCTTGCGAGGGATATCCGGGACGAGCGCGGCGGCCACAAGCTGCCGGAGCTTCTCCCGCGCGTCGTCGAGGTTCTTCTGGCGATCCCGGCTCTTCTGGCTGACGACCACGACGCGCCCCTCGGCGTCCAGCCGGTTCTTGCATAGCTTCCTCAGCTTGACCTTGACGGGCTCCGTGAGCGCCTCCGTCCCCGGGAGGTCGAAGCGTAGATCGATCTTGGACTCGACCTTGTTCACGTTCTGGCCGCCAGGACCCGAGGAGCGGGCGCTGGTCCACGAGAGATCGGCGCCAGGGACCGTGACCTTGTCGTCGACGACCAGGGGCTCGCCCTCGCTCATGGCGCGCCTCCCTTCGAGGCCCGCACGACCAGGCGAGTGGCCCCGAGGACCCCGAGCGGAAGGAGGAGGAGCCCAAGACCCGGCACCATGAGCAGGCACGCCACCGTGAGCGCGAATCCTGATACGACTCCGAAGTTCGAACTCATGAAATTTAGCCTGGCACGGAGACCCATGTTGCGGAGCGTGAGCGGATAATCGAGGAAATCCCACGAGGCCAAGAGCCCGATGACATAGAGCTTGAGAGGTACGGTGACCACGGCCAGCGGAGGGAGCAAGAAGCTCAGGAAGGCCAGGGCAAGGAGCGCGGGGAGGCCCACGGCCAGCCCAAGCAGGGTCACCTTGAGCGAGGCGACCAGGCCCGCGAAGAACGAAGGGCCGGCCTGGGGGACGCCGCCCAGGGCCTCCTCCTGGCGCCTGGAGAGCACCTCGAGCGCAAAGCCGGAGAAGGGCTGAGCGAGCGCGGTGGAGAGCAGGAAGGCCACGGCGATCGCCACCAGCCCGAGGACGACGCGCAGGAGCCAGCCGAGGACGGTGGACATATCCGACGACGAGGGCTCGTGCACCAGGCCATGGGTGAGCGCCGTGGTGGCCCACACGCCCGCGGCCCCCAGCGTCACCAGGAGCAAGGCGGCGATGATCACCGGCACCAGGGCATAACCCCACAGGCCGGGGCGGAAGAACAGGAAGCTCCACCCCTCGAAGAAGGCGGCAACGCCCGAGAAGAAGCCGGGGCGTGAGGGAGGAGGAGCCATGACCTTCCCATGGGATCTACCACAGGCCCCCCTGGACATGCCTGCTCAGGCCGGGCGGCCCCCGCTCCGGATCTAGCGCCGGGTCCTGCGGCGCACCCAGCTCATGCCCACGAAGGCGGCGAGGCCCGCGAGCACCCAGGAGCCGAAGGTCGTGCGCTCCTTGGGCGCGCTGGCGCAACCGGCCCGCCGCTGCGGGGAGACCTCGTCGACGAACTGCTCGGTGTAGTGCACGTTGCTGACGGGGCTCTGATCGACGGGCGCCTCGAGCCTCAGATCTCCGACCGAGAGGGCATTCACGGGGAGGATCGCGCGGAGCCGGGTGACCCACACGTCGCTGGCGCGCATGCCCTGGGTGGCCACGGCCAGATCATCCAGGTAGTCGCATGGCGCAGAGAACACGGGAGGAGCGGCGTCAGGAACAGGCTCCTTCGAGGCATCGGCAGCCGCGGCGTCGCTCTCCCCCGCGTCGCTCTCCCCGGCGTCGCTCTCTCCGGCGTCGCTCTCTCCGGCGTCGCTCTCTCCGGCGTCGGCGCCCGCGTCACCCGCGGCGTCGCGAGGGGCCGCGTCGCGAGGTTTCTGGGCGTCGACACCTGCGTCTTCCACGGGTCTAGGTACGCAGGGGGGCACTCCAGGCGCTCCCGTCGCGCTGCCCGAGGGGACGGCCACGCCTCGACCCCGGCACAGACCCGTGTAAGCGTCGTACAGGGCCGGGTTGAAGCTGGAGCTCTGACGCCTGCGCGACCCTGGGAACACGTCGACCGGCCCCGCGAACTCGGTGAGCCAGGCGGTCCCGCCTCGCTGGGCCATCGCGTCCTCGGAGAGCTGCTGGTAGTTGGAGCGGTTACGACTGCGATCCCACGCGAGCTCGGCGTCCCAGTCCACGTGGGCGTCGGGGAAATTCTGGGGGTGATAGCGGCCCTCGCCTATCACGTAGAGGGTGATACCGACCCGGGCTCCCACGCCGGCAGCGACCATGCGCAGAGGCAAGGTGGGATCGGCCCCCCGGGTGACCACACGGACAGGGCGCATCTGGCGCTCCCCGCACTGGGGGACCAGGCGCAAGGCGATGAAGTCGAAGCCCTCGGAGACATAGGCCACGATCGTGGGCTCGATGTTCCTCGGGATGGCAAAGGCGTGGCTCCTGAGCCACTGGGAGAGGGCGCTCGGATCGGTCGCCCTCAGCGTCACCGTCTCGTAGGGGCCCACGACGGCCTGGCTGATCAGCTGCACCTGACCGGGCCCCGGCGCGCCCGAGCCGTCGGCGGCCGAGGAGCCGCAGCCCGCCAGAGCGCAGCCGACCCCTCCCCCCACGCGAGGAGGGGGCACGACCACCGGCTGGGTCGCCGCGTCCAGCGCGGTGAAGAACTCGTCGTTGGCGATCTGGAGGACGGTGCCTGCCCGGACCGGGAGCACCCAGGCAAACTCCCTGGGATCACCGCTGTAGCGTATCTGATCCCAGAGCACCGTCTGCTCGGTGGAGATGGAGAGGGCCATCCTGTGATCGGTCACGACGGTGGACTCGTTCTGCACGAAGCACCCTCCGCACGCCTCCGCGTCTCGCTCTCCGGACGCCGTCATGGCGAGAAGACCAGAGGTGGCAAAAGCAAAGAATGTCCTTCCGTGTTTCATCGAGCTCTCCTTTGCGACGTGGCGCGGGTGCGTCCCTTCGAGCAAGCCCGCTCGGGCGCATCCACGCGGGCGGGGTTCTCGCACCCGCGAAGAAGGAACAACCCTCGCAAGCCTCGTGCCTGGCTCGGACGATCGCCTCGTTCTCGAAACATTCCCGTGTAAACGGCATGTCGCACCGGCCGCTACCGGGATTTCGCGGTCAGGGTCGGGACAGTCACGTCATAGCCCGCGATGGCCCCGAGGGCCGACCTTCTCCATGGGAGCCTCAGTCCATGGCGAAGGTCACGTCGAAGGCCGAGGCACGGGTGCGAGCGTCTCCTTTCCCGAGCTCGCGCTTGGCGGCGAGCGTGGCGTCCATGACCCCGACCAGGGACGCGTAGGGCATGGAGTCCGACGCGTGGATCACCGCCGAGTCGAAGCGCGTATCGGTGGGCTCGCGGTGCGCTCCGTGCTGCGCCCACTCCTCGACCACCTTCGCCTGGAGCGCGGGGAAGCGCACCCTGCGCGACGAGCCCCGGACCTCCGCCTCCTCGAGGCGAGGCACCTCGAAGCTGGCAACCACCTCCTTGCCGTCGCGCCAGGAGACGACGAACTTGCCCGGATCCCTCGCGTCGACGTGGAGCTTCCTGACCGGCTTGCAGCCCTCCTCGCACCCGTCGCCGGAGCGCCCGCCCAGCGACGCGTTGGCAGGAACGCGCGCCATCGTCGACCAGACGGCCGTGATGAGCAGGAACGTGATCGTGACGACCAGCAGATCGATCATCGGCACGAGGTTCACGTCCGCGTCCACGCTCCGCCTTGCCCTGTGTCCCCCCTCGAGTCCCAAAGTCGCCATGATGCACCTCCTTGCGTGGGCAAAGGACTCTGCTTTGCAAGCGAAGTTCCTGGAATTTCATCGTTTTTCGCCGAGCGGAAAGCTACCGCGGAGCTGGACGGATAATCCATTCGCGCCCACCCCGGTTCGCAGGCATAAAGGAAGGCGCATGCGCCCCCTCGCCCTCCTCGCCCTCCTCGCCCTCGCGTCGGTCCTCGCCTCGTGCAGCCGTACGCCGCAGCCATCAACCGATCCTCAGGCGCAGAGCAGCCCGGCAGATCCACCCGGGGTCGTGCTGGCTCAGCCTGTCCAGCAAGGAGCGGCGGCCAAGCCCGCTGCCCCACCTCGCGGGGGCGGCGCGCTCGTCGGGCCCTCGGGGATCGCAGCCTGGAACGCGCTCCCGGCGGCCGAGAAGGAGCGGGTGAAGCAGAAGCCCATCCTCTATCTGCACCAGTCGGTAGGCCAGGATCTCGAGGACGGGTGCGAGGCGAACGGGTTCAAGTTCGAGTACTTCGGACCTCAGTCCAATGGCCTGGTGAACGGACTCAACGGAGGGATCTTCACCGACGTGGGCAACGTCCCCAACGGCGAGCCCTACAAGAAGATGGACGTGGTGCGGCGCTCGCTCAAGATAACCAGGGGCGCCGCCAGGATCGTGTCCTTCAGCTTCGGCTACGCCGACGTGCGCGAGGAGGATCTCGCCAAGGTGGAGGCGGAGTACAAGAAGCTCGTCGCCGAGGTGAAGGCGGGAGGCGCGCGCTTCGTTCACATCACGCCTCCGCTCGTCTACAGCGTGGCCGAGAACCCGCCCAAGCAGAAGCTCCGCGCCTTCATGCTGGCCACCTTCAAGGACGACGTGATCTTCGATCTCCAGGACATCGAGAGCACAGATGGAGGCAGGCGCTGCGAGGAGGGTGGGGTGTGGCGCATCTGCCAGGCCAATCGCTCGACCTCGGGGTGCCCGAGCAAGAGCCAGGGGATCGACGGTGAGGGGGCGGGACACCTCTGCGAGCGCAAGGCGCGCGAGGTTGCGAAGGGGCTCCTCTATGCGTTCTATTTGGCAGGCGGGTGAGACGATGAAGAACGAGAGCGCGAAGAACGTCCTTGGAGGCCCCCTCAGGCTCTGCGGCAAGAACCCGGTGACCGGGTTCTTCCGCGACGGCTGCTGCAACACCGACGAAAACGATCTGGGATCGCACACCGTGTGCACCCGGGTGACCGCCGAGTTTCTGGCGTTCTCCAAGCGGAGGGGCAACGATCTCTCCACGCCCGTCCCCTCCCACCGCTTTCCCGGGTTGAAGCCCGGCGACACATGGTGCCTCTGCGCGGCTCGCTGGAAGGAAGCGCTGGACGGAGGAGCGGCGCCCCACGTCGTCCTCTCGGCCACCCACGAGCGAGCCCTCGAGCACGTGTCCTTCGAGGACCTGAAGCGCTTTGCGCTGGATCTCAATTGAGGGCGCGCTCGGGGAGCGCCCTTCATGGAGGGAACATGCTCGGTGCTTGGTGGCGTAAGGCGTTGGGGGTGACGAGCGTCCTTCTGGTGGCGTCCTGCAGCGGAGGAGGCTGCTCGAGCGGCTGCTCCTCGTGCGGCACGACCCCTCTCCCCGGCGGATTCCCCAGGGGGTCCGGGATCTCCAACGCGGCGTCGATCCGCGTCACGCGTCCCGGGCTGGATTTCCTCGGCGAGAACCTCCCCGGGATCGCGGCCACGGCGACGAAGAGCACCGGCGGGGTGACCACGTTCGAGATCCCCAAGTCGAACACCTCCGTCGTGGGCATCACGATAAACATCTGCCCGAACGACCCCAAGCCGGGGGCCACGCCGCCGGAGTGCCTCGCCGAGGTCAAGCTCGGCTCCGCCAGGCTCCACGTGGATTCGGTGACCCCGAGCTCGGTCAAGGTCACGGGCACGGTCCCGATACGCCTGCAAAATCTTCCGGTCCAGGCGCTGGTCCCCCTCAACGTGAGGATGGGAGCGGGCACCTGCTCCACCGCCATCGGCTACAAGGACATCCCGGTCAACGTCGAGTTGCCGCTCGTCGCCGAGGGGATCGCTCCGCGCGACGGCTACACCAAGGTCGACGTCAAGAACGCCGTCCTCGACATCAAGCTGACCAAGGAGGATGTCCTGATGTGCGGCCAATGCGGCATATTGAGCTTCCTTTGTGACCCGGTCTTCGCCTTCATCAAAGATCTGGCTTTCGAGTCGCTGGTGGGCGGGATCAAGGGCCAGCTCAAATCCACGCTCGAAGATCAGTTTTGCACCAAGCCGTCGACGCTCAATCCTCCCTGCCCCACCGGCGGGAGGCCCGACGGCAGCAACAAGACCTGCGTCTACGTCTCCAGGCCCGACACCTGCGTCCCCACCCTGCTGGGGACCGACGGGAAGATGGATCTTGGCAGCGCGCTCAAGAGCATCTCCCCGGGCTCCTCGGGGGGGCTGGACTTCGGGCTGGCGGCCGAAGGCGCCATGCAGCCCTTCCCCGGCGAGGCCCCCGACAACGTCCCCTATCAGGGCCACACCAGGAACGGGATCACCCTGGGGATGATGGGCGGCGCCCTCCCCGCCCCCCAGTCCAGCTGCGTCCCCCGCGCCGATATCCAGCTCCCCACCGGGATCCCCATCCCCGACGAGATCACCAAGGATCAGATCGCCAACTGGCCGGCCGGAGGAAAGCCCGGGCCGGATCTGGGCATTGCCCTCTCCGGGCGCTTCCTCAATTACGCCTTCGGCGGCATCTAC
>SXGT01096400.1_pt1 | contig 25569 bp, 17 predicted proteins | sample 3176221 | NCBI WGS metagenome assembly SXGT01 (sample SAMN11356862, study PRJNA531348) | freshwater metagenome | isolation source: freshwater sample F1-120 | place: China: Fuxian Lake, Yuxi | collected 2017-12-25
CCCCTTGGAGGCACGCCTTGCCGCACACCCCGCAGTTCGCCGCGTCGCTCGCCGTGTTCACGCACGCGTTGCCGCATTTCGTCGCGCCGCCACCGCACACGAGCCCGCACACGCCGTTGCTGCACACCTCCCCTTGTAGGCACGCCTTGCCGCAGCCGCCGCAGTGGCCGGCGTCCGCATCGGTGCTAACGCATTGGGCGCCGCATTTCGTCGTGCCGCCCACGCAGTCGAGGCCGCAGGTCCCGACGGAGCAGACTTCATCCACGCCGCACGCGACCGCGCACGAGCCGCAGTTGGCCGGATCGAGCGCCGTATCGACGCAGAGGTTGCCGCAGTGCGCGGTGCCACCAAGGCAGGTGATGCCGCATTGCCCGCCCGAGCACACCTCGCCAATCCCGCAGGCGTCGTTGCAGCTGCCGCAGCTGCTCGGATCGAGCTGGGTGTCGACGCACTCGTTGCCACACTTCGTGGTGCCGCCGAGGCACGTGACGACGCACTGCCCGGCTGAGCACACGAGCCCGGGCCCGCACGCGCTGTCGCACGCACCACAGTTCAAGAGGTCGGAGTCGGTCGCGACGCACTTGGCCCCGCACTTCGTGGTGCCGCCGACGCAGTCGAGCCCGCACTCTCCCGCCGAGCAGACCTCGCCCTTGCTGCACTCGGCGTCGCACGCGCCGCAGTGCTCCCGATCGCTCGCGACGTCGATGCAGCTCGAACCGCACTTCGTGGTGCCGCCGCTGCACGCGAGCGCGCAGTCGCCGCTCTGGCAGACGAGGCCCTCGTCGCAGATCTTCCCGCAGGCCCCGCAATTTTCGGGATCGATGTCCGCGCGGACGCACGCCTCGCCGCAGCTAGCGAGGTCCGCAGGGCATCCGGCAGCGGCCGCGCCCGCCCCGCTGGCGGTCTCGGGACTTCCATTGCCGTCGCACGAGCCGAGCACCGTCGCCGCGAGGACCAGCACCGAAAGCAAACCCGCGATTCGCACCATTCACCAGCGCCTTCCCGTATCGAAGCCGTAGTCGACACGGCCAAAATACCAGCGACATCGCAGCCGCGTCACGCGCATTTGCGACCAGGAGAGACTCCGTCGCGACCTGGCCAGGCGCGACTAGCCAAGCTAAGACAACGCCGGAGCCGGGCCGGAGCGATCGGCGAGCGAGACGCGCAGGCGCCCGAAGATCTCTTCGGCGCGAACGTGCATCTGCTCGGCCTCGTCGCCAGCGGTCGGATCCTCCGAGTATTCCGGCTCGGTGCGGAGGAAGCGCGAGTAGACGCGGTAGGTGCGGGCAAGCTCGATCTCGTTGCCCGTCTGCTCGAAGATGGCGACGCTGCGCGCATAGTATTCCCGCGCGCTCTTCGTGTGCGCCGCGCCCCAGCCGCCGGCGGCCGTGATTTCTCCGAGCGTTCGCAGCGCCATCCCGAGGTGCACCTTGCTGCGCACCTGCGCGAACAAGTCGACGGCGCGGCCGATACATTCGCGCGCGCGAACGAGATCCCCCTGCAGCATGTACGCCTTGCCGAGGCCCCGCAGCGCATCGGCGAGCCCGAGCTTGTCGCCGAACTCGTCGCAGAGCTCTTCGGCGTGGCGCAAGACCTCGATCGCCTTGTTGGGCTGGCCGCTCGAGTAGTGCGCCTCGCCGATGTTGGTGAGGATGAGAGCGAGCCGCGTGCGGTCGCCGATCTCGCGCGCAATCTCCCGCGCCTCTTCCAGCAGCCGGAGCGCGTGGGCGTGATCGTGGAGATCTTGCGCCACCGTGCCGAGGTTGTTCAGCGTCACGACGACGCCGACCAGATCGCCGGTCTCGCGGCGCAGCGCGAGCGCCTGGTCGAACGACGCGACCGCGCTCTTGAAGTCGCCCGAGTCCTGAAGCACGAGGCCCAAGTTGTTGAGCGACAGCGCGATCGAGCGCTGGTCCCCGAGCTCTTGGCGGCGCCGCAGCCCCTCGCGCAGCTCACCGAGCGCCACGTCGTACTCGCCGCGCATCCAGTGCAATTTACCGATGTCGTCGATCGTCGAGGCGACGCCGCGCGCGTCGGCCGCCGCGTGAAACAGCGCGAGCGCCGTCTGAAAGTGCTGGCCGGCCTCGTCGAGCGAGCCGATGCCGCGGTAGAGCCGGCCGATGCGATTGTGCGCCGCCCCGCCCTTGCCGCGCAGATCGAGGCGATACGCGAGCGTGAGCATCTCCCCGAAGGCGGCGAGCGCGTCATCGACGCGGCCGATGCGCTGCAGCACGTCGCCGTAGTTGTGGAGCGCCGCGAGCCGCTGCACGAGCGCGCCCTCCCCGAGCAGCTCGAGCCCGGTCTCGAAGTACTCGGCCGCCTTGCCGTTGGCGTAGCGATCGCGCGCGATGTCGCCGGAGCGAAGGTAGGCGAGCCCGGCCGCGTGGCTGTCGCCGGCGAGCTCGCGATGCCGCGCGAACATGAAGGCATACTCCTCGTTCGCCTCGATGTTGCTCTGCTGCTCGAGCCACTCGGCGATCGTGCGGTGGTGGCGCTTCTTCTGCTGGGCGCTCAGCCGCGCGTCGAGGACGAGGCGCTCTTTGTTGTGCTTGAAGATGTACTCGTCGGTGCCCGAGAAGGTGCTGTCCGGGAGGCGCAGGATGTAGTCGCGCTCGACGAGGTCGCGCAGGATCTCGTCGATGCGCTGGCTGTCGTCGTCGTCGTCGATGCTCCAGAACTCGGGCGCGTCGTCGCCGGCGCGATAGAGCGGGATGAGCCCGCCGCGCCAGAACACGCTGCCCATCACCGACGCGTACTCGAGCAGCTGCTTCTCCTCCGGATCGAGCGCCGCGATGCGCGCCTGGACGGCGTCCTCGATCGTCATCGGCAGCTTGGCGCTGACGAGCTTGCCGAGATGGACCTCCCATTTCGGCTCGCCGAGCGGAGCGTTGACCTCGGTGAGCACGCCGCAGTCGTGGTAGATGCGCACCATCTGCTCGAGCATCATCGGGTTGCCACCGGCGAACGCGACGGCCGAGTCGACGAGCTTGTCGGCGGGCGTGAGGCACGGGGCGAGCAACGCGCGCATGACCCCGGCGGCGGACTCGTCGTCGAGCGCCACGAGCTCGAGCAGCGTGTGCCGCTCATCGCCGAGGCGCTCCCAGTCCTCGAAGCGGTGCATCAGCTCGGGCCGCCCGGCGCACACGACCAGCACGGGACCCGTGAGCGCCGTGAGCAGGTAGCGCAAGAGCGCGAGGGAGTCGTCGTGCGCGTCGTGCAAATCGTCGAGCACGAGGACGAGCGGCGCGGACTGCGCGTCGGCCTCGAGGAAGGCCTTGAACACGGCGCGGCGCAAGAGCTCGGCCTGCTGCGGGTCGTCCGCGACGGCCTTCGTGAGCGGGCTCTCGGGGAAGGCGAGCTCGAGGAACTGCCCGAGGAAGTAGATGACGTCGCCGACCTTTCGATCGTCGAGGACCTTCGCCACCTGGCTGCGCACCTGCGCCTTCGCGGCCTCCGGATCCATGCCGTCGACGAGGCCGAAGCGCGCCCGCAGGAGCCGCGCAAAGAGGCCGTAGGCGGTCGCGCGATCACGCGATGAGCCGCGATAAACCTTGAGCGGCGGGCCGCCACCGAGCTCGCGCTGGCGCAGGATGAACTCCTGCACGAGCCGGGTCTTGCCGATCCCGGCGGGCCCGAGCACGCTCACGATGCGCGTGTGCCCCTCGCGCACGCCCGCGATCGCGGCATCGAGCGCGGCGAGGTCCTCATCGCGCCCGAGCAGCGGCGCACGGGCACCGGGAGCGGTCCCGAGCGCGGCACCGAGTTGATGGCGTTCGGCTGGCATGGGTGCGGCCCTCGCGGGCGTTGGGTCGTCGCTACTCTGCCACCCTTTGGGCACCCGCGACAATACGTCGTGCGCGATTCGGAGACATCGGCGGCCCGACGCGGGTCAAGGCCAGGCGAGGCGGCAGCGCGGGCGCTCGGTCAAGGGCAGCCGAGCCGGCAGCACGGGCGCTCGGTCAAGGACAGCCGAGCCGGCAGCGCGAGCGCTCGGTCAAGGGCAGCCGAGCCGGCAGCGCGAGCGCTCGGTCAAGGGCAGCCGAGCCGGCAGCGCGAGCTCTCGGTCAAGCAGCGCGTGGCGCACGCCTGCCAGGCGACGAACGCATCGCCGATGGGCTCCGGGCCACACGCCTTGCCGCAGGCGTCGTGGCCACCGGCGCAACGCTCGAGGCACGGGTCGGGGCGCTCGGGGGCGCTCCTGCGTGGGAGCTCGACGGCCTTGGCCGAGCGCGCGGGTCGCGGCGGAAGGAGCAGCGCGTCGGGCGGCGCTGAGCCGGGACGGAACGGGTCGGGGGCGCAGCGCTCGAAGGCCAAACGCAGCGTTTCGCGCGCATTGGCACCCTCTCCGGGCTCGACGCCGCAGGCCTCGGCGACGGAGGCAACCGACACGGCGAGCTCCTCGGCGGCCAGCTTGGCGACCGACGCCCGCGCGGGCGGCGAAGGCGCACGACGCATGACGACGACGAGCGTGACGCCCACGCCGAGCGCGACGCCGGCGGCGAGGAGCGCGGCGATGAGCAATCCCCCGCCGTCGGCAAGCGTGCCGTCGCGACGCGACGCCTCCGTGAGTGCGCCGGAGGGAGGCGAAACCCCGCGTGGCGATTCCTCGCGTGGCGATTCCTCGGACCGCGAAGCCTCGCGTGGCACTTCCTCGGACTGCGAAGCCTCGCGTGGCACTTCCTCGGACTGCGAAGCCTCGCGTGGCACCTGCTCGTGCGCGTCGGCGGCGGAGCCAGGCTCGACGGCGGCGGGGGCGAGCGGCTCGGTCACGGGCGGTGCTCCTCGAGCCCCGGTCCCGGCTCCGCGCCATCGGCGGCGGCGCCATCGGCATCGGCAGCGCCTGCGGCATCGGCAGCGCCTGCGGCATGGGCGCCACCGCGCGCGCGGTACTCGCGGATGAACTCGCGCACGCGCCCGAGGATGAGGTCGAGGGCCACGCGGTTCTCGCCGCCCTCGGGGATGATCACGTCCGCGTGCGCCTTGCTCGGCTCGACGAACGCGAGGTGCATCGGCCGCACGGTCTCGTAATACTGCCGGCGCACTTGCTCGAAGGTGCGCCCGCGGGCCTCGAGATCGCGGCGAATGCGGCGAATCACGCGCAGATCTGCCGCCGTATCGACGAAGAGCTTGAGGTCCATCCGCGCCCGCAGCCCGGCGTCGACGAGGACGAGGATCCCCTCGACGAGGATGACCGGACGCGGCTCGACGCGCTCGGCCTCGGGCGCGCGCACGTGGTGCTCGAAGTCGTAGCGCGGCTTCTCGATCGCATGGCCGGCAGAGAGCGCGTCGACGTGACGGCCGAGCAGCTCGAGCTCGAGCGAGTCGGGGTGATCGAAATTGACCTTCGTGCGCTCATCGAACGGCAGGCGCGAGAGATCGCGGTAATACGCGTCCTGCTCGATCAGCGCGCAGCCCTCGGCCCCGAGCGAAGCGGCGAGCGAGCGGGCGATCGTCGTCTTGCCGGAGCCGCTCCCTCCGGCGATCCCGATCACGAACGGTCGCGCGCGCACCTCGTAAAAAGAGTCAACTATCGAGCGCGCGTCAACCCGCCCCTGTCCTTCCGGGTGTCTCAGCAGTCTGTTAGCGTCGCTCGCATGGACGAGCCGCTCGCCGCAGCGCTGCGCGGCGTCTTCGCGACCCGCGAGGACGTCCTCCTCGCGGTCGTGTTCGGCTCGTGCGCGAAGGGCACCGTTCGTCCGACGAGCGATCTCGATCTCGCGCTCCTTCCGGCAGCGGAGCTGTCGCTCGCGGAGGAGGCCCGGCTCGTCGACGCTCTCGAGCGAGCGAGCGGCCGCGAGATCGATCTCGTTCGGCTCGACCACACCGAGGACATCGTGCTGCGGCGCGAGATCGGGCTTCACGGCGTCCTGGTGCATGAGGCGCGGCCTGGCTCGTTCGCGCGCTTCCGAGCCGATGCGCAGCTCGCCTGGCTCGACCTCGAGCCGCTCTACCGCGACGCCGAGGCGCGCTTCCTGCGGCGGCTCGCGGCGGGCCCCGTCGTGCCGAGGCCCGCGTGACCGATCCCTCGCTCATCGCCCGCAAGGTAGCGCTGCTCGTCGAGCACGTGGCGCGACTCCGAAGGCGCCGCCCGGAGGAGGTGGAGTCGCTGCGTGCCGACGTCGATCGGCTCGACGCGATCGCGCTCAGCGTGCTCGTGGTCGTGCAGGAAGCGGTGGACATCGCCTTCCACATCGCGAGCGACGAGGGCTGGGGGATCGCCGCGACGTACCGCGAGGGCTTCGAGACGCTCGCCCGGCACGGGGTGATTTCCGCGGAGCTCGCGGGTCGGCTCGCGGGGTCGGTGCGTCTTCGCAACCGGATCGCCCACGGTTATGGGTCGGTCGACGTGGACACCCTCTGGGCCGAGCTGCCGACCGGCATCGAGGCGTTCGAGTCCTTCGCAGTGGCGGTGAGCGCGTTCGTCCAGCAGAGCCGCTGACCCCGCACGTCGTCACTAGGACGCTCGACGGGAGGGGCGCGACCTCGACTCCCCCTGCTGCACGCGGCTCGTCACGCAGGTGGACCCGCGACGCGGTGGTCGCGACGATGGCAACAGCACCGGGGTCGAGGCCGAGCCGCTCAGAAGATCTCGAGCACGCGCGGCGGCAGGCCAACGCCGTCGCCGATGGAGAGCTCGCCAGTGAGCGCCATGCCTTCGCCGCTCGGCTCGAGCCGCAAGAGCGCGCCGCGCTCGCCATCGGCGACATAGCAGGCCTCGGTGCACGCGGAGCCGGCCCCGCTCGAGGGGTCGACGGCAAAGCGCCGATGGATGCAGCGCACGCCGCCGAGCTCGAAGGGTCGCGACGCGGTCGTCGCGACGATGGCGACGGCGCCGGTTTCGAGGTCGAGGCGAAAGAGCGCGTCGGTGCTCGGACCGGGACCGTCGAGCGAGCCGAAGCCCACGGCGACGAGGCCCCCTCGCTCATCGAAGTCGAGGTCGAAGCCGATCGGCCGGTCGACGAGATCTTCGGCCATGAAGCGCGCGAGCTCGGTCATGGCGTCGTTCGCTTGGAAGAGCGCGATCCCTGCGCGCGCGAGGCTCGGGCTCGCCCCGCCGGCAAACTCGCCCGAGCAGCCGACGGCGAGACGGCGCGCCGCGAGAGGCTGTGCGTCCGCGGCGTAAGGCGGCTCGAGCGCGAGCGCGCTGCAGCCGTGCAAGCCCTCGAGCACACGCACGCCGCGGAGGGCCCGCGTCTTGCCGTCGAAGGCGGCGAGGCGCGAGGGCGCGGAGCTCGCGAAGGTCACGTCGTAGGCGGAGAGCAGCACGAACACGAGATCGCCCAGCGCCACCATCCTTCCGGGTCGCGGCAGAAACCCGGGCGCGTCGCGCATGGCCGGCGCGAGATCGAGGCGGGCCTCGATGGCCGGTCGCGAGAGGTCGAGAAGGAGCAAATCGCCGCCCTCGTCGAACGGCTCGCCGCCCGGCGTCGGGTTCGAGCCGTAGCGCGACACCCAGCCCGCATTGCTCGAAATGCCCAGGAAATCCTGGGGATTTGACGCGAAGCCGGTGCGCACGTCGAGCTGCGCGCGCACTGAGCCGGTAGCCACGTCGACGACGCTGAGGACCGAGGCGGGATACCGATCGATCACGACGAGCTCGCTCCCGAGCGCGGCGGAGGTCGGCAGCACCACGTCGCCGGAGAGCGCCGACGAGAGGCCGACGTCGGCCGAGGCGGACGAGAGGAACCGCGGCGAGAGCGAGGCTCCGCGGGTGTCCACGAGCGCCACGCTGCTCGACTGGTAGTCGCTCGAGACGACGACGAGCCCGCGCCCGCACGCCCCGGGTTGCCGATCGGTGCCGCCGGTGCCTCGGGCGACGTCGGGGGCGCAGCCAATGAAGATGCATGCGAGCGCGACGCGAGCTGCCCGCTTTGCGGTGCGTGCGGCGTCGTTCACCATGCGACCTCGAGGTTGCCGTGCACGCTGCGCCCGGGGAGCGGAAAGCCGACGAGATCGAGCGCCGGCGCGTCGAGCACGTTGGCCATTCTCCCACGCACGACGGCGCGATCGTGCGCCACGCGCGCCACGAGCTCGAGCTCGAGCGATCCTTGCGACGGAATCACGATGAGACCGGCCGGATCGGCGACGCGCTCGCTGCGGTAGGCGTAGCGCGCCGAGAGCGAGGCGCGATCGAGCGCGAGCGTGCGCCACGGCGGGGAGTGAACCGCGAGCATGGGCCCGAGCGTCGCGCGCGAGTGAAACGGCACGAGGTCGTTCGCGAGCGAGCGGTAGACGGAGCGGTCGCGCGGCTCGAGCAAGGTCGCGGTGAACGCCGCATCGACGCGCTCGGCGAACGTGCCACCCATGGCGAGCTCGAGCCCGAGGATGCGCGCGGCGCCTACGTTGTAGGGGCGCACGACGCCGAACGAGGTGCGGCGAAACGCGACGAGCTCACTCGCATCGCGCGCGAAGCCGACGAGCTCGACGTAGCCGCGCAGCGAATCGACACGGCCCTTCGCTGCGAGCCCGACGTCGAAGGCGATCCCCCGCTCGGGCACGAGCGCGTCGTTGCCTTGTGCCGTCGCCGAGACGCCGTAGAACTCGCCGAGCGTCGGCACGCGCACGTAACGTCCGAGGTTGGCGCGCGCGTCGAGGAAGGGCAGGAGCCGCACGCGAGCGCCGAGCTTGCCTGTCCACGGTGCTGCGCCGCACGCCTCGCTCGGCCCGCGAGCCCACGTCGTGTGGCACTCGCCGGCGACCACGAGCGACGCGTCCGCGCGCGTGTCGAGCTGCGCGAGGAGCTGCGCCTCGCCGCGAACGAGGTGGCGGCGCGCGGAGAGCTCATCCGCGTCGCGCGTGACCGAGATCCGCTCGCTCTCTTGCGACGCGCCGAGCCCCACCGACAGGGACTCGGTCGGGTGCGCCCAGAGGATCGCGCGCTCGCGCAGCCGCCCGCCGTCCACGAACGTATCGCGGGCCGGGCCGAGCTCGCGCGAAGGGTCGTCGAGCCCGTAGCGCGTGGCGAGCCCATCGAGCTGCCACTCGACGCCGAACGGCGCGCCATTCATGGCGTGGCTCCCCGCGAGCCCACCCACGAGTCGGCGCAGCGAGCTCTGCGCGCGCTCGGCGGCGATGAGCTGGAGGCCCGGCGCACCGGCGTCCCGCGAGGTGGCGTTCGCGATCATCTTCAGCTCGCCGCCCGGGACGCGCACACGGCCGAGCGTCCACACGTCGAGCTCCTGGTGCCAGGCGTTCGCGCGCCGCCTCACGACGTCATCTTTCGCGTCGAAGCGCGTGCCTCCGTCATCGAGGAACGGAAAATCGCCGTCGCCCGCGCCGTGCCGCACGAAGAGCCCCGCGCTCGCCTTCTCGGCGCCGACCCCGACGAAGGCGCCGAGCTCCCGGGCCCCGAACGACCCCGCACCGAGGAGCACCCGCCCGCTCGTGCCCGACGGCAGACGCGGCTCGAAGAAGAGCGCCCCGCCAATCCCGAGCCGGTCGGCGCCCGCCGGGGCGTCGCAATACACTTCGACGCGATCGATCAAAAAGGCCGGCAAAGTCGAGAGATCCACGTTGCCGGTCACGTCGTCGTTGAGTCGGATCCCCGCGAGATAGACGGGGGTCTCGGCGCTCGACGCGCCGCGGAGCGAGGCCGTCGCGAGATCCGCGCCGCTGCCGCTGCGCGTCACCTCGACGCCGGGAACGTACCGCAACGCCTCGGCCACACTTCTGCCCGCGCCTTCGAGCGCCTCACGGCGGAGCGTGAACGCCGCGGCCGTTCGATCGCGAGGCGCGGCGATCGGGGGGTGCGCGTCGTCGAGCGCGAGGACCTCGATGGGCTCGGCCGGAGCGGCGAGCGCGTCGGGCGCAGCGCCAACGGAGGCTGGTTCGGCGGCGCCACCGGTGCCGGCACGAAGCACATGCAGGGCGAGGACCGCGCCGAAGGTCAGGTTGAGCGGCACCTTGGGCGGCAGGTGCAGCGGCCACCGGCTGCGCGACCGCCGGTAGCACCGCCGACGCTCGCCACGCTCTCGCTCACGGGCAGGCATCGTGAACGATCCCGACGGCGTCGAGATCGAACACGCCGTCGAGGCCCTCGAGATCAGGACGATCGGTGATCCGCACGAAGCGCGCTTCTTTGAGTCCCACGTGCGCCAAGTCGAACGCGTCGCCGCCCGCGGTGTTCACGTCGACCGCTCGGTCGTCGCCAGCGAGAAATACGGGGCGCCAACCGGCGCAGCCTCCGTAGGGCGGCTCGCTCGCGGTGCAGTCGAACTCGTGAAACGTCGCGCCATCGGCGCTCACGGCTACGGTCGCAAGCTCGGCGAACAACGCGCCGGCGGCCTCGAACGGGTTCTCGAACACGACGAAGTCCGCGCCCGCGCCGTCGACGATCGCGCGGTCGAACCCGAGGGTGATCGAGCCGCCGTTGCCGAGCGACGCGACGTCGAGCGAGCCAGCGCTTGCGCCGCCACCCGCGGGCGGGCCGAGCACGATCTCGGGCAAGTGCTCGCGACCGAACGCCTGCCCGGGACCGAAGGCGCTCGTCACGACCGTCGTCGCGAAGTAGCTCGCGTCCTCGCACGGATCGGCGCTCGCACAGCCGGCAAGTGCGCCGCCGGCGAGGGGCACGGCAGAGATCCAGCCGAGCAGGAGAGAGGCACGGACTCTTGCGTCGATCGCCATCGGAGCGGCGCACCCTACACCAAAGCCGGAGCGCATTTCGCGCCGGATTTTCCGCCTCGCACGGGGCCGTCTGCGTCGCTCGACGGCGCCTGTGCCGCACCTCGGCCGCGCCTTCGTCGAGCCGTTGCCGCACGCAGGCCGCAAAGTTGACGTGTGGCACGCCGCGTGTCACTTCTCGAGCCACCATGCGCGCACGACGTGGGCAATGGCTCGGGATTTGTGCCGGGCTGTGCATGACGATCTGGCCGGCCGATCGTGCCGAGGCGCAGCCCGCGAGCCACGCGCCAGGCCCGCCGAGTAAGCCAACGCCGGCAGGCAAGCAGGCACCGGCGGAAAAGCCAGCACCGGCAGGCAAGCAGGCTGCGGCAGGCAAGCAGGCACCGCCGGCGACGGCGAGCGCCGCGACCCACCCGGAGAGCACCGCGAAGACGCCCGCGGCCGCAGGCCCGAAGAAGCACACCCCCGCTCGACCGAAGAAGGAAACCCCAAGAAAAACCGCGGTTTCGAAGCACGTCGAGCCGCGCGAGAAGCCCGCAGCGCGCGTCCCGGGCAGCGCGCCCGGCAAGGCCGACGAGGCGGCGCGCCAGGCGCTGACGGGGCGCCACCAGGAGCAATCGAGCCGCGCCCCCGCGGAGTCGCTCGAGCTCAAGGAGATGCGCGAGGTCGACGCGATGTTGTTCCCGCCCAAGGGGACGACGCCCTTCGCGCTCGCGATCCCGCCGGCAGCGAGCGTACCCGAGGTCAACGCGTCGGGGCTCCCTCCCGCCGCGCCGGGCGGACCGCCGCCGGACGCGGGCGAGAGCACGGCGAAGGCCGCGGCGCCCGATCGCGCCTGGCTCGCGAAGCTCGAGCTACCCGAGTTTCCCGTGCGCTTCGACGCGGGCGTCGTTCGCTACCTCGAGTACTACCGCGACAACCCCCGCGGCCGCCGCCTCGTCGCCGCGTGGATCAAGAAGAGCGGACGCTACCGGCAGGCCATCGTGAAGGTGCTGCGCGAGCACAAGTTGCCCGAAGATCTCGTGTGGCTCGCGCTCGTGGAGAGCGGCTTCGACCCGGGCATCCACTCGCACGCAGGCGCCGCCGGGCTGTGGCAGTTCATGCCGGCCACGGGCCGTGTCTACGGGCTCACCGTGCAGCGCCGCGTGGACGAGCGCCTCGATCCGGAGCGCAGCACGCACGCGGCCGCGACCCACCTCAAGGATCTCTACACGCGCTTCGGAACCTGGGAGCTCGCGTTCGCCGCCTACAACATGGGCTACGGCGGCCTGCTCGCCTCGATCCGCAAATACAACACCAACGACTATTGGGAGCTGCGGCGCCTCGAGGCCGGGCTGCCGTACGAGACCGCGCTCTACGTACCGAAGATCGTCTCGATGGCCATCGTCGCGCGCAACTGCGCCGTATTCGGCTGCGACGGCGTGAGCCTCGATTCGCCGGAGCCGTTCGGGGAGACGGGCGCCGACAAGGTAGCGGTCGCGCCCGGCGTCACCCTCGAGGATCTCGCGACGGCCGTGCGCGCCAAGCCCGAGCAGATCGCCTCGCTCAACCCGCACCTCATCGGCTCGCGCCTGCCTCCGCTCGAGCACAGCGCGACGCCGCGCACGAGCTGGACGGCCTACGTCCCCGAGGGCAAGGGCACGCGCGCCGCGACGCTGCCGGCGGCGGCCCCACCACGTCAGCTTCGCACGCATCGTGTCCGCTGGGGCGAGTCGCTCGCGCACATCGCGACCCGCTACCGATCGACGACCTCGACGCTCGAGAACCTCAACGATTTGCACGACGACGAGACGCCGCGCCCGGGAACCGCCGTGTTCGTACCGAACGGACCGCCGCCGGAGACGGACGCCGTGGCGCTCGCGGCTCAGGCACAACGGACCGCGTCCGACAAGCAGTTCGTGGTGGTCCCCGATCGCGCGCTCACCGTCGCCGAGCGGCGGCGCGTCTTCTACCAGGTCGTGTACGGCGACACCGTCGAGGACGTCGCGCGAGTCAGCGGCGTGTCCGCAAACGAGCTCCGCCGCTGGAACCACCTCGACTCGCTGGCGGTGCTCCAGGCCGGCATGCACCTGCAGCTCTTCATCGCGACCGACGCCGCTCCAGCGGACGTGCTCTTGCTCGAAGATGAGCAGGTCGTGCCGCTGCGCGTCGCGTCCGATGAGTTTTTTTCGCACTTCGTCGGGCAGTCCGGGCGCGAGCGCATCGAGGTCACGGCCGGCCCAGGCGAGACGTGGAAAGACCTCGCCAAGCGGCACAACGTGACGCTCGGCTCGCTCGAGCGCATCAACCACAAGAGCCGCAGCAGCAAGCTCAACGCGGGCGATCGCGTGGTCGTTTACGTCAAGCGCCGCGCGGAGAGCGGTACACGCGCCGAGCTCGCGCCGGCACGCGCCGTGGACGCTCCGCCGCCGCCGGCGCCGACGACCCAGCTCTCTCGCCCGGATGGCGCGACCGATGCCGGCAGCAAAATCCCGAGCGCTGTCGACCCGCATGAGGCTGGTCGCGTCGCACCAGCGGCAGAGCCGGGAACGGCCAAGGTCACGGCAACTTCGGTTGCACCTGGCGGCGGCTGACCGATAGACTCCGCCGGTGCTGAAAGTTCGCTCCTTCGGTCGCACGGACATCGGTCGGCGACGCCAGCAAAACGAAGACGCCTTTCTCCGCAATGACGAGGTGAAGCTCTTCGTCGTCGCCGACGGGATGGGCGGACACGCCGCGGGGGAGGTCGCGAGCGCCGAGGCGGTCGACACCGTCTACGGCATGCTCAAGCGAGGGATCCCGTCGCTCGGCCCCGAGGTCGAAGACCTCACCGAAGAGAAGGTCTCGAAGGCGCGACGCCTGATCGAGGGCGCGATCCAGAACGCGACCTACATGGTCTACGCGATCGGCGAGGCGGACGCCGGCAAGAGCGGGATGGGCACGACCATCAGCGCGGCCTACGTCTACAAGAATTTGTTCATCCTTGGACAGGTCGGGGACAGCCGGATCTACCGGGTGCGCGGCAACGACACCGAGCAGCTGACCGAGGACCACACGCTCGTCGGGTGGCAGGTACGCCAGGGGCTCATCACCGAGGACGAAGCCAAGGTTTCACCGCACCGCAACGTGATCATTCGCTCCGTGGGAGGGCGCGACTACGTCGAGGTCGATACCGCCGCGGTCGAAATCGAGCGGGGAGATCGCTTCCTCCTCTGCTCGGACGGGCTGCACGGCTACCTCGAGCTTGCTGAGATCCCCGACATCGTGGCTCTCGGCGGCGAGAAGGCCGCCGTCGCCTTCGTGGATCTCGCCAACGAGCGCGGCGGCCACGACAACATCACCTGCATCGTCGTCGAGTTCGACTAGACCGCTTCGAGCTCGACCTCGGGCATCGGCGCGATGCTCGTCGCTGCCTTCAGCACCGTCCCCGAGCGGCGGACCGGACCCGCCCCGTGCATCGCGGGAACGTGGAGCTTCGCGCCGGCGAGGATCGTCTCGCAGAGGTCCTCGAAGGGGTAGCCAGCGTGCCGCGCGATCTTGGGCAATAGGCTCGTCTCGGTCATGCCCGGCAGCGTGTTTACCTCGAGCACGTACTCGTTTTCGCCCCGCGTCACGAGCAGATCGACGCGCGCCGCGCCGGAGATGCCGAGGGCGTCGACCGCCGAGAGCGCGAGGTTCAGGACGTTCTGGTAGCGCGCCGCGGGCAGGCGCGCGGGCATGTGGTACTCGGTCGCGCCGGGCGTGTATTTCGCGTGGTAGTCGTAGAGCCCGCCGCCCTTCGGGCAGATTTCGATCGCGCCGAGCGCACGGCCCTCGAGCACCGCAACGTTGACCTCCGCGGCCTCGATGTACCGCTCGACGATGGCATGGTCGTCGAGCTCGAACACCGTCTCGAGCGCGCGCGCGAGCTCGAAGAGCGAACCGACCTTGGCGACGCCGAGGCTCGAGCCCTCGCCCCGCGGCTTCACGATGGCCGGAAAGCCGAAGTGGCGGTGCAGCGCCTCGATGTCCGCGAGATCCTCGTCGACCGAGACCGTGTAGTACGGCGGCGTCGGGACGTTGTGCAGCAGGAACAGCTCCTTGCTCTTCTGCTTGTCCATCGCGAGGGCGCTCGCCATCACGCTCGAGCCGGTGTACGGGATCCCGGCGATCTCGAGCATTCCTTGCACGCAGCCGTCTTCGCCCATCCGCCCGTGAAGCGCGAGGAACGCCACGTCGATGCGGGCACGCACGAGCGCGTTGAGAAAATCGAGGCCGCGCGCGGTCCCCACGCTGCCCTTCGGCACGACGACTCGCACGACGTCGTGGCCTCGCCGAGCGAGCGCGTCGGCGACGGCGTTGCCCGTCTTGAGCGACACCTCGTGCTCTCCCGACCAGCCACCCATCACGACGCCCACGCGGGCTCCACGATTCGCCGAAGTCCTCATTGTCGATCTCTCCTCAGCTTCAACGCGCGAGCAGAAGGAGCTCCTTCCACCAGCGTGATTTCGGCCGTACCAGCTGCCATCGGCGCGGGGCAAATTCGCCGGCTGTGCAGGCCGAGCGCGTCGCGTGGTCATCGCGAAGCAGTTCGGTAAGCGCACGGAACAGTGCATGAAATGTTGTTCACGTGGCAAAGATGCTGCGAAGATTTGTGGGATGAAGGCCTCAGGCACTCTCACCGTGTCGCTCTTGGCGCTCCTCTCCGCGGCATGCGCGACGCTGCCGCCGCGCCCCGTTCCCTTGCCGGAGGGACAGGCGGCGTTGCCGGCCTGGCACCCCGAGCCCGCGTGGAACGCCATCGCGAAGAACGAGCGCGTCGTCCTCGAGGGCAAGGTCGTCTTCAGCACCGGCAACGCGCGCATCGGCGCCGCAGCCGAGAAGGTGCTCGCAGAGCTCGTGAGTTTCCTCGGCCAAAACGCCGACGTCACGCGCATCCGCATCGAGGGCCACACGGATCTGCGCGCGGGCGAGGAGTACAACGCGAAGCTCTCGGAGCTCCGCGCGCTCGCCGTCGCAGACTGGCTCGTCGACCACGGCATCGACCGCGATCGCATCGTCGCCGTCGCGTTCGGCGAGGGCCGGCCGCTGTGGACCGGCACGTCGCGCGCGGCGCTCGGCGAGAATCGCCGCGCGGCGTTCCACGTGGTCGAGATCTCGGGCCATCGCTACGAGGGCGAAGATCCGACGGCCGGTGGGCTCGCCCTCAACGTGAAGAGCAAAGAAGAGCGAGAGGCCGAGAAGCGCGTCGGCGTGGTCCCGCGCGCGGAGCCAGTGAAGGTCGTCGTCGAGGGCGACGTCATCAAGCCGGCAGCGAAGCCGAAGCTCCGCGACCCGCTCGAAGAAGAGCCTCCTGCCCCGCCGCCTCCTGCCCCGCCGCCCGCGGCCGAGCCGTCTGCAAAGCCTGCCGCCGCGAGCTAGTGCGGCGAATCAGAGATCACTCGCACACCTAGTCTCGCAAGAGCGCCGCCACGGCCTCACCCGCGCGGTAGCTCATGAGCAGCTTCTGCATTGCGTCGATCGAGGCGTCGTAGCTCATGACGTTGCCCTTCGGCGTCGCATACTCGAGAAAGAGGTTGTCGTCGGTCGACGCTTCCGGCGCGTCCGCGGCGTGCTCGGCGATGAATCGATCGAGCGCTTGACCCGAGAGCACCGCGCGCTCGAGGAGGGTCTCGAGACCGTGCACCCCACCGAGCGTCTCCGCGACGCCGGGGCGTTCGCTCAGCTCGGCGAGGCGCGCGCGCGACGCCACGAGCGGCGCTCCCGAGAGCACGACGATCCCCTGACCACCGCTCACGAACAGCGCCACGTGCGGGAACACACGTCGCATCGTACGCAGGGCGACCGCGAGCTCGCGCGGTCGGATGTGATGAAGCTGCACCCACTGCTGCAACACGCCGCCCTCGGCCAGTCGCTCCCGCACGAGGCGGTAGAAGTCCTCGCTGTAGAGGGTCGCCGCGCCTGCGAACCACACGCTCGAGAGCTCGATCGTGATGAGGTCGAAGCTCTTCCGCTCGACGAGCAGCAGGTTGCGACCATCGTTGAGCCTCGTTACGACGCGCGGGTCGCCGAGCGCCTGGCGATTGGGCTCCGCGAAGTAAGTCGTCGCCGCGTGAACGATGGCGGGCGAGATCTCGACGGCCTCGATCTCGCGAAATGGGTAAGTCAGGATGGTGCCGAGCGTGGTGCCGGTGCCGAGCCCGATGACGAGCGCGCGGCCGAAATCGCGCACGAACATCGCCGGGAAATGCGCGAAGCAGCGCTGCGCCGTGACCTCGTGCCCGTTGTCGCCCTGAAATTTTCCATTGGTGTAGAGCGTGAGGACATCGCCGCGTCGCGCGACACTGGTGAGTCCGCCGTGCACGTCCTCGGCCACGTACACGAGCTCGTCCGGCGGGCGCGGCGCATCGAAATAGACGTTCGCGCCGTTCGTGAGCAGCAGCATGTCCCACCGCGGAACGAGCGCCGCCGCAGCGAGGGCCGCGCCGCCGCAGCCGAACGCGAGGGTCTTCTTGGCATCGGCGCGCAAGGCCAGCGCGACGCCGGACAACGCGAAGAGCGCCGCGACGAGGCGCAGCGTGAGCTCCGAGCCGAGGCGCGGCAAGACGAAGTAGCCGCACACGAGCGAGCCCGCGATGGAGCCGAGCGTGTTGATCGCGGTGAGTCGGCCGACCTCGCGTCCAACGTCGGCGCGTCCGGCGACGCGGCGCAACAGCAGCGGGAACGTGAGCCCCATGGCCGTCGTCGGGATCGCCAGGGCGAGGGCCGCCGCGAGCGCGCGCACGAGCTCACGGCCCGACCACGAGGCGACGCTGCCGCCGACGTACAGGAAGAGCCGTGGCAGCTGACCGAAGATCGGCAGCGAGCACGAGAGCCCGAGCGACGCGGCGATGAGCGCAACCGGAAGCGCCGCGTTTCCGAGGCGACGATCGACCGCACCCGCGAGCGTCGCGCCGAGGCTCAGGCACGTGAGAAACACCGCGAGCATGAGGCCGAATGCGTAGGCGCTGTTGCCGATGAGCAGCGCGAGCAGATGCGTATCGACGACCTCGACCGCGAAGACGAAGAGGCCTGAGGCAAAGGCGAGCGCCGCAAGCAAGCGGCCCTCCGGAATGGGCGTCACGGACGGCTCGTCGGGAGTCGACGTGTCGTCAGCACGCGATGCGTCGCCCCGCCATCCGACCGCGACCGCCACGACGCCGATGACGACGTTGACGAGCGCGGCCGCGCGCATCGTGCCCGCGATCCCGAGCGACGGCAGCACGACGTACGCGCTCAGCACGGCGCCGAGCGCGCCGCCGAAGGTGTTCATCGCGTAGAGTGTCGCGAGCCTTCGGCGCGAGCCCTCGCCATCTTCGCCGTGTGCCGCGAGGGCGCGCGCGAGCATCGGCAGAGTCACGCCCATCGCGACGGTGGGGACGAGCACGACGCCGCCGGTGAGGAGCGAGCGCAGCGCCGTGAGAAGGACGAGCGAGCCCGGGATGCTCCCCGCGAAGCGCCCGTACGCCGAGGAAATCGCCTCGAACATGCTCGGCGTGATCGCACACACGGCACCCACGGCCGCCTCGGCCACGCCGTACACGACGAGCGGGCGCGCCACGCGGTGAGCGACGCGACCACCGACGTACGACCCCAGCGCGAGTCCGCCCATGAAGGCCGCGAGCACCGCGCTCACCGCATACGCCGTGGCGCCGTAGATCGTCGCGAGCTGCTTGCCGAACGCCACCTGGTAGAGGAGCGCAGTGCCGCCGGATAGGAGAAACAGTGGCGCGATGATCCGAGTTCGGGCTAACAAGGCGGCTGGGTCCTATGCCGCATCCCGTCGCGTGTCTACCCGAGGAATGGCGCGCCAACATGACCGCAGCCGGCGAGAGCGCGTTCCGCGGCGACCAGGTATTTCGCTGGATCCACGGCCGCGGCGTGATGGCCCCCGCGGAGATGACGAACCTCTCGCCGGCGCTGCGTCAGCGACTCGAGGCGGCCGGGCTCGCGGCGCCGATCGCGGTCGAGCGCGTGCACCGCTCGGACGACGGGACGCGCAAGCTCCTCGTCGTGCTCGAGGGCGGAGAGCGCGTCGAGACGGTGCTCTTGCCACGCACGTCCCCGGCACGCGCTAGCGACGACGTTGGCGCTGGCATTGGCGCTGGCATTGGCGCTGGCATTGGCGCTGGCATTGGCGCTGGCATTGGCGCTGGCATTGGCGCTGGCGATGGAGTTGGCGATGGCGATGGCGTTGGCGACGACGATGGCGGCGACGGCGACGACGTTGGCGATGGCGACGACGATGGCGGCGACGGCGACGACGTCGATGATCGCGCGGCAGTCGCGCCACTCGCGCGGCGGGTCACGCAGTGCGTCTCGACGCAGGTCGGCTGCGCCATGGGCTGCGTTTTTTGCGCGAGCGGGATCGCGGGCCTCAAGCGGCACCTCGGCCCGGAAGAGATCGTCGGTCAGCTCTACGCCGCGTCGCGTTACCTCGAGCCGGGCGAGGCGCTGCGCGGAGTCGTGTTCATGGGCATGGGAGAGCCGCTACACAATTACGACGCCGTCGCGCGCTCGATCCGACTGATGACCCATCCGCAGGGGCTCGCGCTCTCGCCGCGCCGCGTCACGGTGTCGACCTCCGGCCTCGTGCCCGAGATCGAGCGCCTCGGCGCCGACTTCGGGGGCAAAGTGCGGCTCGCGATCTCCCTTCATCAGGCGAATGACGAGCGCCGCTCGGCGTTGATGCCGATCAACCAGAAGTACCCGCTCGCGCTGCTCATGGCCGCCTTGCGGCGCTATCCGCTCGAGGGCAAGAGCCGCATCACGATCGAATACACGCTCGTCGCCGGGCAAAACGATGCTCCCGCTGACGCGAAGGCGCTCCTTCGGCTCCTCGAAGGCCTGCGCGCCAAGGTGAACGTCATTCCGATGAACCCGATCGAGCACTCGACCCTCGGGCCGCCCGCCCCCGAGCGTGTCGCGCAGTTTCAGCGGATGCTCGCGAGCGCGGGCCTGCTCTGCTTCGTGCGCCGGCGTCGCGGCGACGACGTCTCCGCTGCGTGCGGGCAGCTCGTGATGCAGGGCGAGCGGCCGAACGCGCGTTTTCTCGCCCGGCAGCCCAAGCCCTGAGGTATTTCGCTCGCGTGTTCGAGAAGGTCCTCATCGCGAACCGCGGAGAAATCGCCTGTCGCGTGATCCGCACCTGCCAGCGGCTCGGCATCAAGACGGTGGCGGTACACTCCGAGGCGGACGCCGCGGCGCCGCACGTCGCGATGGCCGACGAGGCGGTGTGCATTGGTCCGGCTCCCGTGCGCGAGAGCTACCTCGCGCTCGAGCGCATCGTGCAGGCGGCGCGCGACACGGGCGCGGCGGCGGTCCATCCGGGCTACGGGCTCTTGAGCGAGAACCCACGCTTTCCGCGCGCGCTCGAAGCGGCGCAGGTCACCTTCATCGGGCCGCCGCCCGAGGTGCTCGAGGCGTTCGGCGACAAGCTCAAGGCGCGCGCCGTCGCTCGCAGCGTCGGAGTGAGCCCGCCGCCCGGCACCGACGGCCCGATCGATCCGACGGATCCCGCGTTCGTGCTGAGCGAGGCGGCGCGCATCGGCTATCCGGTGCTCGTCAAGGCGGCCGGCGGCGGCGGCGGCATCGGCATGCAGATCGTCCAGCGCGACAAGCAGCTCGAGCGCGCCGTCGCGAGCTGCGCGGATCGCGGGCGCGCGGCGTTCGGAGATGAGCGCGTCTACCTCGAGCGCTACGTCGAGTCGCCGAAGCACATCGAGGTCCAGGTGCTGTGCGACGCCCACGGCCACGCCATCGCGCTCGGCGACCGCGAGTGCAGCCTGCAGCGACGCCACCAGAAGATCATCGAAGAGGCGCCCTCCGCCGCGCCGTTCTTTCGAGGCGCCGATGGAGCCGCGCGCCGCAAGGACCTGCACGACGCCGCGCTGCGGATCGTCCGCTCCGCGGGCTACCTTGGCGCGGGCACGGTCGAGTTCGTCGCGAGCCCCACAGGCGAGCTCTTCTTCCTCGAGGTCAATGCGCGCCTTCAGGTCGAGCACTGCGTGACCGAGATGTGCACCGGCATCGATCTGGTCGAAGAGCAGCTCCGCATCGCGGCCGGCCTCGCGATCTCGGAGCGCGCGCTCGCAGCCGAGCTCTCGGGCCACGCGATCGAGGCGCGGGTCTATGCGGAAGATCCGGCGCGCGGCTTCGTGCCGCAGCCCGGGACGATTACGAAGCTCGCCTGGCCGAGCCCCCGAGCGCACCTCCGCGTCGAAGCGGGGATCCTGGAGGGCTCCGAGGTGACCCCCTTCTACGATCCGATGCTCGCCAAGCTCGTCGTGCACGGCGCCGATCGACAGGAGGCCATCGCGCGCCTCAGCGAAGTGCTCGCAGAGACGCGGCTCACGCTCGAGGGCGCGAGCGGCCCCGGCGCCACGAACCTCGGTTTTTGCCGGGAAGTGCTCGCCTCGCCGGCGTTCATCGACGCGACCTACGACACCCGCTTCGCCGAGGCGCTCGCCAAGGGCAAGGCCTAGTTCCCTGCCGGACGCCGACGCGCCGCCGCACCTCCGAGCTCAGAATCACGAGGCATGACACGCATGGATCTCGAAGCGCTCGTCCGCCGCGCCGAAGCATGGCTCTCCCACGATCCCGATCCCACCGATCGCGCCGAGCTCGACGCGCTCGTGCGTGAGCGCTCGCCGGAGCTCGCCGAGCGCTTCGCCGGGCCACTCGCGTTCGGCACCGCCGGGCTCCGCGGGATCCTCGGCGCCGGCGAGACGCGCATGAACCTCGCCGTCGTGCGACGCGCCTCGTACGGCCTCGCCCGCTATCTCCTCGCCACGATGCCCGATGCAGCCACGCGCGGCGTCGTCGTCGGCTACGACGGTCGCCGCAAGAGCCGCGAGTTCGCCGAGGCAACGGCCTCCGTCCTCGCCGCCGCGGGCCTCGCGGTGCATCTCTCCGAGAAGCTCTGCCCGACGCCAGTCGTCGCCTTCGCGGTGAGGGACTTCCAAGCCGCCGCCGGCGTCATGGTCACGGCGAGCCACAACCCGCCGGAGTACAACGGGTACAAGGTCTACGCGGACAACGGCGCGCAGATCGTCCCGCCCTGGGACACCGGCATCGCGGCGAGGATCGACTGCTGCCCTCCCGCCGACGAGATCGCGACGATGGCGTTTGCAGAGGCGTGCGAGCGCGGGCTCGTCACGACCTTCGGGGACGCGCTCGATCGTCGCTACCTCGACGCCGTCCTCGCGCTCGTCGAACCCGAAGGGCCGGGCCGCTCGCTCAAGCTCGTGTACACGCCGATGCACGGAGTCGGTTGGCCGCTCGCATGCAAAGTGCTACGCGAGGCCGGGTTTTCCGCGCTCGAGGTCGTCCCCGAGCAGGCCGAGCCCGACGGGAATTTTCCGACCGTCGCCTTCCCGAACCCCGAAGAGCCGGGCGCCCTCGACCTCGCGCTCGCGCTCGCGCGAAACACCGGGGGCGACCTCATCCTCGCCAACGATCCCGACGCCGACCGCCTCGCCGCCGTCGTGCGCCTCGGCGACGGCAGCTACCGGCAGCTCACGGGCAACGAGGTGGGCGTGCTGCTCGGCCACACCGCGCTCGAGCGCGACCTCGGCACGAAGCGCTCGCCCATGCCGCTCGTCGTGACGACCGTCGTCTCGTCGCCCCAGCTGCTCGCCATCGCGAAGGAGCTCGGCGCCGACTCGGCCACGACGCTGACCGGGTTCAAGTGGATCGCGAACCTCGCGATGGCGCGCGAAGCGAGCAACACCTCGCGCTTCGTGTTCGGCTACGAAGAGGCGCTCGGCTACTCGGTCGGAACCGTGGTGCGCGACAAGGACGGCATCAGCGCCGCGCTGGCGCTCGCGACGCTCGCCGCGGAGCTCCACACCGACGGCAAGACGCTCACGGACGAGCTCGAGCGGATCGCGCGCAAATTCGGCCTTTTCGTGAGCCACCAGCGCTCGATCCAGTTCCCCGGCGCAGAGGGCAAGGAGCAGATGGCGTCGCTCATGGCGGGCCTCCGCGCCGCGCCTCCGACTCGGCTCGCGCGCTTCGAGGTCGAGGCGTTGACCGACTGCGCGCGCGGCACGAAGGCGGACCGCTCCGGTCGGACCACGCCCATCGAGCTACCGAAGAGCGACGTCCTCGTGTTCGAGCTCGACGGCGGTCACCGAGTGATCGCGCGCCCGAGCGGCACCGAGCCGAAGCTCAAGATCTATTACGACGTGAGAGAGCCGCTCGCCGCGCACGAGACCGTCGGTGACGCGACCCTGCGCGCAAAGGACACCATCGCCGAGCTGGATCGCGCCATCGTCATCTTGCTCGGGTTGTAGCGCGCGCCCCCGATGCCGTTCTCGGCCCCAAGAGGGTCCAGATGCGAGGCGACGAGGAGCGAGGAACGCAGCGCACTTCCTGTACGCGAGTCCCTTCGCTATGAAGACTTACCGGAGGTCACGCAAGGCGCGAAGCGCCGCGTACACGACGCAGCTGGGCCGTTTTCGGGCCGAGAACCAGCGCTCACGCCGAGCGCAGGTCGACCTGCTCGACGCCCGGCACCTGTTCGCCGAGAAAGCGCGTCGCCACGCTCTCGAAGCTCTTCGGCATGTCCGTGACGAGCAACGTCAGCTCGCCGCGCTCCCGGCCCGTCGTGGCGAGCCCTCGCGCCTCGAGGAACGCCTCGACGTCGAGCGCGGTCTCCGCGGCGCTGTCCACGACCGGGATCCCGCGCCCGCCGATCTCGTAGAGCTCGCTCTCGATGAGCTCACGAAACAGCGGAAAATGCGTGCATCCGAGCACCACGCAGCCGACCTTGCTCGCGCGCGGCAGGCCCGGGATCTCCTCCGGTCCGAAGAACGCCGAGACGTAGCGGCGCACGACGAGGCGCGGCACCTCGCCCTCGGTCCACCCCTCTTCGGCGAGCGCGACGAGCAGCGGCGCAGGCTGCCCGAGCACCTCGCTACGGCTCGAGAACGACGCCACGGCGCGCGTGTACGCTCCGGAGCTGATGGTCCCGAGCGTGCCGAGGACGCCGATCGGCGCCTCCCCCGCCGCGTTCGTCGCAGCACGAGCCCCCGGCAGGATGACGCCCGTGATCGGCAGATCCAGCTCCGCTCGCAGCACCTCGAGCGCTACCGAGCTGACCGTATTGCACGCGACGACGATCCCCTTCACGCCCCGCTGCTCGAGCTCTCGCGCGCAGCCGAGGGCGTAGCGAATCACGGTCTCGCGCGAGCGTGTACCGTACGGAACACGGGCGTTGTCGCCGAGGTAAACGATGCTCTCGGAAGGGAGTCGCTCGCGGAGCGCGCGCACCACCGTGAGCCCGCCGAGCCCCGAGTCGAACACGCCGAGCGGCGCCGCGCGCTCCATCACACGTCCTCGATGCGAAAGAGCCGCGTGCTCTCTGCCAGGTAGCTGCCCTTGGCGATTGCCTCGAGCGCGGCCACGACGCCCGCCTCACGCGCTCGGTGAGTGACGATGACGATGGTGGCAGCGAGGCCGGCGGCGCCGCTCGGGACCTCCTGCACCATCTGCTCGATGCTCACGCCACAATCCGCCAGCTCGCGCGCGATCTTCGCCACCACGCCGGGCTCGTCCTTCACGGTGAGGCGCAAGTAGTAGCGCGTCGCCACCTCGCCCATCGGGGCGATCGGACGCTCGGCGGCGGTGATGCCGCGCGTCGACATCCCTCTGACGCCGGCGACGAGCGAGCGCGCCACGTCGATCACGTCCGACACCACGCTGACCGCCGTCGGCATCGCGCCGGCGCCCTGCCCCGTCACGAGGCACGGGCCGAGCGCGCGCCCGTCGACGAGCACTCCGTTGAGCACACCGGAGACGTTGGCCAGCACGCTCTTCTCCGGAACGAGGGTCGGGTGCACCCGGAGCTCGAGCGCGCCGTCGCGCACGCGCCCGATGGCGAGGTGCTTGATGCGATACCCGAAGCGCGCGCTCATGCGGTGGTCGACCGGCGCGATGCCGCGGATCCCTTCGGTGTGCACGGCCGACGTGGGCACGAACGCACCGAACGCGAGCAGCGCCAACACCTGCAGCTTCTGCGCGGCGTCGTGTCCGTCGACGTCCATGCTCGGATCGGCCTCCGCGTAGCCGAGCGCCTGCGCCTCGCTCACGGCCGCCTCGAACGAGAGTCCCGCTTCGACCATGCGCGTCAGCACATAGTTGGAGGTGCCATTCACGATGCCGGTGAGCGCCGTCACCGTGTCGCTCGCGAACGCGTCGCGCAGCGTTCGCACGATGGGGATCCCGCCGCCGACGGCACCTTCGAACGCCAGATCGACGCCGCGCTCCTTCGCCAGAGAGAGCAGCTCGCTGCCCTTCGTCGCGAGCAGCAGCTTGTTCGCCGTGACGACGCTCTTGCCGTTCGCGAGCGCGCGTCGAATGTGGCTCTCTGCGGCGCTGCCGCCCATCACCTCGACGACGATGTCGATGCCAGGGTCGTCGGTCACCTCGGCCGCGTCCGTCGTGAGCCACGTAGAAGAGCAGCCCGAGCCGCGCGATTTGTTGCGATCTCGCACGAGCACGCGCGCGATCTCGACCCGCTTGCCGACGCGTGCCTCGATGCGAGCCGCGTTCTCGACGATGAGGCGCACGACGCCGCCGCCCACCGTGCCGCAGCCGAGTAATCCTACGGTTACACGGCCCATCGCCATCGCGCGGGAGCATACATGAGTCTTTTCTGCTCGGTCCCGCGATCCTATGCTCGCGCGCGTGAACGACGATAAGGCCGATCAAGGCGGCATCATGCTCGGCGGGATCTCGTTTGGCGTGGGCGCCCCGAAGCCCACCGCCGCATCACCCGCATCAAGCGCGCGAGCCGAGAGGAGCGCGACCGCGACCGAGCCCGTCGAGCTCGGCGACGTCCTCTTGCCGCTTCGCGTCGTCGCGCTCGGCTCGTTCTTGCCGCGCGGCGAGCACCGAGGCGGCGCCAACGCCCCACTTCACCCGTTGCGCGTCGAAGGCGGCGAC
>SXGT01154465.1_pt1 | contig 25561 bp, 18 predicted proteins | sample 3176221 | NCBI WGS metagenome assembly SXGT01 (sample SAMN11356862, study PRJNA531348) | freshwater metagenome | isolation source: freshwater sample F1-120 | place: China: Fuxian Lake, Yuxi | collected 2017-12-25
CTGTTGACGGAGAGCGGCTGCGGCGGCGGTGGCGGCGGCGGCGGCTGCGGCTCAGCCCGCCGCGTTCACCCGCATCACATGCTCCGCCACCTCCCGCAACCCCGCCCCTTCCGCTCGCTCGGTCAGATAGGCCGGCTTGAACGCGAGCTCGTCCCACCACTGCTTCACGTTGGCCACGCCCACCGACTTCGGGAATCCCCCGAACATCGGCGCGTCATTCAGCGCGTCGCCGACAAAGACATACGGCGCCAGGTCGTTGCCGTCGCCGCCCAGCACGTGCCGGACCACGGTCACGCATGCCGACAGCTTGTCGAAGTGCGGCGGGCCGAAGTTCACGTGCACGCTCGAGCGTGACGCGGCGAAGCCAGCGCGTCGCACGATGGCGACGACCTCGTCGGCCGACTCCTTCGACAGCGACGCCTCCTCGTTCCAGTCGATCGCCAGATCGACCTCGCGGTACTTCGAGTCCGACGACAACCTCGCGCCCGGCACCTTCGACGCCACCTCGCCCACGGCCTCGAGCATGCGGCGCCGCCACTCGGGCAGGCTCGACGCCGGCACCCCGTACAGCTTGCTCAGCTTGCGGCCGTCGCGCAGCCAGGTGACGCCACCGTTCTCGGTGACCACCGCGGCGGCGCCGGCCACGCTGATGAAGGCCTGGCCCCAGCCGGCGGGCCGGCCGGTGACGAAGATCACCGGGATGCCGGCCTCGCCGAGCCGCTCGAGGGCGGCGTAGGTCGACGCTTCGACACGACCATTCGTGGTCAGCGTCCCGTCGACGTCCGAGAACAGCGCGCGGATCGGACCGCGCAGATCGTGCAGTGGCAACGACATTTGGCGGGTCTATAGCACGCCACCGGAGGCTCCCCCCATCCGGCGGCGCGCGACGACCCGCGGCTGATCAAGCGATCAGCTTGAGCGCCGGCGCCGGACCGCGGTCCGCGACCATCGTGCCGAGGGCCTCGGCGACCGGACGGGCCAGCGTGCGGGTGCGCTGATGTCCGAGCCATTCCTCGAGGTCGTGCATGTTGAGGCGCACGATGCCACCGACCTTGAAGACGGGAAGCGGATCGGCGTCGCGCTGCGCCATGTAACGGCACCACCGCTCCGAACGGCCAAGGGCGTGCGCGATGCTCTTCCAGGTCTCGACGTAGTTGCTCATGGGGGGGTCCTTCGAGTCGGGGGAGATTGGGATGCGACGCTGTCGCGCCCGACGTGCCTGGACCCTTCTGCACCCGTCGTGCCGGCCGGGAGCGATTCCCTCCGCGATCGGGAAGCAACGGGAATCACCCGCAAAACTTCCTCATCCGCCACCGTTTGCCGGCGGGTGCCACACCTTCCCGGCAGCTGTCACACAAGATTGGCAATAGTGTGACAGGAGCTGTCTCACTGGTGAGACGCGCCAGCGGGGCGGCAGATTCAGCGCCCCATTGGGGGCCACGCCCGCGAACCGATTTGCGCTTCCCGGTCGGTGCCGGGAAGCACGTGCAGACTGGACGAGTTACTCTTGCCAGACATGCAGCGATCTGTCCTGGGTCTGGCCGTGGCCTGTGCCGCACTCCTCGTGCCTCCGGCCACCGCGACGCCACCCGAGACCTACCCCCTGTCCAGCGTCCGCCGCGGCCAGGTCGGGTACGGGATGACGACGTTTCAGGGGACCACCCCGGACCGATTCGAGTTCGAGGTCATCGGCGTCCAGGAGAACTTCGTCCCGTTCCAGCCGATCATCATGGTCAAGTCGAGCGACCCCAAGCTGGCCACCACCGGCTTCTGGCGCGGCATGTCGGGTAGCCCGCTCTACATCGACGGCAAGCTCGCCTGCGCCTTCTCCTACGGCTTCGCCTTCAACAAGATCGCGATGGGTGGCTGCACTCCGATCGAGTTCATGAAACGCGAGGGCCTCGAGACCAAGCGGCGCAGCGCGCCCGGTGCGCTGGCGCCGCCCTCGACGCTGGCGCAGTGGAAGCAGATCACCCCCACCGGCTCGATCGACGACCTGTTCGGCGGCCCGCGCTCGCCGTGGCTGTTCCAGCTGCCCATGCCGGCGCGTCCAGCCAAGACGACCGACGAGACCATGACCGCATCGGTGCCGCTGGCGCTGGGCGGCTTCACCGCCGAGGGCGCGGGCGCGATCGAGCGCCTGTTCGCCGGTTACCCGGTCACGCCCATGCGTGCCGGCGGTGGCGGAAAGATGACCACCGACGGCCCCTCCGAGTTCCTGATGGGCGCGTCGATCTCGGTGCAGCTCATCCGCGGCGACATGTCGGCGGCCGCGACCGGGACCGTGTCGTACGTCGACGGCAACAAGGTGCTGGCCTTCGGTCACCCCATGTTCCAGGCCGGCGAGATCTACGCGCCGGTCGCGTCGGCCGAGGTCACCAGCGTGGTGGCCAGCGCGCAGTTCCCCTTCGTGCTCGCCATGCCGCGCCGCGAGCTCGGCTCGCTGGTCCAGGACCGCCAGGCGATGATCATGGCGGACACCAAGCTGAAGAGCCCGATGATCCCGGTCGACATCTACATCACGTCGAAGGCAGCCGACGGGTCGTCACCCCCCGAGCGCGCCGAGACCCACGTCGAGGTCATCGACGACAAGTTCCTGACCCCGGCCATGGCCGGCTCCGCGGCGATGAACGCGATCAACTACCACCTGCCCGATCGCGACCACGTCACCGCCAAGATCGACTCGTACGTGAAGATCAAGGGCATGGGCGACCTGCGCTTCACCGACTACCTCTACGCCAACGACGGCGCCGGCTCGGTGATCGGCGGCGCCCGCGGCCTGCGCGCGCTGGGCGCGCTCTCGTTCAACCCCTGGGCGCCGGCCAAGGCCGAACGCATCGAGCTGCGCATCGACCTCACCTTCGCCGCCGACTACGGCGACATCACCGGCCTCCGTTTGTCGAGCCCGACCTTGCACGTGGGCCGCAACAAGGTCGTGGTGGTGATGGACACGCCCGAGGGCAAGGAGGTGACCGAGGACGTCTTCTTCGACGTGCCCAGGTCGGTGGCCGGTGCGATGGTGCAGCTCGAGATCAGCGCCGGCGACGCGGCGCGCCTCGATGCGGCGCCGCCGGTCGATCTGCCCAGCCTGGTCGCCGCCTTCAAGTCGCTCCTGCCCGGCAACGTCTGGGCGGTGACGCTGTACCTCCCCGACGAGGGCGTGGCCGTGCAGGGCAAGGTCGTCCGCGACGTCCCGGTGAGCGCGCTCGACAAGCTGGCGCCGGCCAGTCGCACCCAGCGCGCGCTGCCCTTCCGCCCCCTGTCGCGCTCGGTGCAGACGGCCAAGCGTGTGATCGGCGGCGGCACCGGCATGCTGGTGCGCGTCGATCCGCTGAAGAAGTAGTCGTCCCCGCCTCGTGACCAACGCAATTGCTACCCCACGCGCTCGACCGTCCGTGCAAGAGACGGGGATCGCTGGCTGAACGTTTCGAGATCCCCAAGGAGATCCCGTGATCCATCGTCTTCGTTCGCGCCTTCGCTCGCCGCTGGCCTCCGCGCTGATCCCCGGTGCTGCCCTGCTCCTGTGCGCCCTCCCCTCGGAGGCGGTGGTGACCTCGACGTGGACCGTCGAGACCTACGCGCAGTTCGACTCCGGCGACGCCACCGACGCGTTCATCACCTCGCTCGGCGAGATCCGCCCGGGCTGGTTGACCGACCGCGCCGACACCCTCGAGGGCGACGGCGTGTGGAGCGCGCTGCGGCTCGGCAGCGGCAAGATCCTCGTCGGCAGCGACGCCGACGGCGCCATCTACCAGTACGACGGCAAGAAGCCGAGCAAGGTGGTCTCGATCCCGGGCGTGCTCGCGGTCGTGACCATGGTCGAGACCTCGAGCGGCGCCTTCGCCGGCGGCATGCCGTCGGACACGGTGTGGAAGGTCGACGTCGCCGGCAAGAAGGCCACCGCGCTGGTCAAGCTGGGCGGCAAGGCCAAGCCCGGCGACGACGACACCCCCGAGACCGTGTGGTCGCTCGCCGCCGGCAAGGACGGCACCCTCTACGCCGGCACCGGCCCCGACGGCAAGCTGTGGTCGATCGACAAGGGTGGCAAGGCCAAGGTGGTGTTCTCGTCGACCGACAAGCGCGTCACCGCCGTGACCGTCACCTCCGACGGCGCGGTGTGGTTCGGCACCAGCGAGCGCGCGCTGGTGTTCCGTCACGATCCCAAGAGCGGCGACACCCGGGCCATGGCCGACTTCGCCGGCAACGAGATCGCCGCCATCGCCGAGGGCGGTGGTTCGGTGATCGTCGCCGCCAACGATCTGGTCGAATCGACCCCGGTGGGCAAGAGCGCCGCCGACGTCGAGGCCACCGACAAGCCGACCGCGCCCAAGGGCCACCCGACCAAGACCCCCGACGCCGGCTCCAAGCCGGGCGCCGAGCGCGACTCGTCGAGCGGCGAGCGCAAGGGCGCGCGCAAGGGCAAGGGCGCGCTGTTCCGCGTCGAGATGGACGGCCGCCTCGAGCAGCTGCACGCGCTGACCTCGACCTACTTCACGTCGATCGCCGTCGATCCCAAGGGCAACGTCTACGCCGGCGCCGCCGACAAGGGCCGCATCTACCTGGTCGAGCCCGACGACACCGTGGCCACCGCGTTCGACGTCGAGGAGCGGGCCGTGGCCCAGCTCCTGTGGGACGGCAAGCAGCTCGCCTTCACCACCGACGACGCCGCAGCGCTCTATCGCGTCACCGGCAAGGCCTCGGACGCCAAGTACGTGAGCGAGGTCTACGACGCCAAGAACCCGTCGAAGTGGGGCCGCCTCCTCTGGCAGGGCTCGGGCAAGCTCGTCGTCGAGACCCGCAGCGGCAACACCGCCAAGCCCGATGTGGGCTGGAGCACCTGGGCGGCGCCCACCAAGATCAGCGCCATGGGCGGAGGCCAGAGCGGCGGCACGATCAGCAGCCCGCCCGGCCGCTACCTGCAGTTCCGGGTCTCGCTCCCCGATGACGCCACCGTGCGCCGTGTGACCTCGTACTTCCTGCCCGCCAACAGCGCGACCTCGGTCGACGAGGTCACCATCGAGCCGGCCTCGGTCGAGAAGCAGCCCACGCTCAAGGAGGCGGGCGGCAAGACCCGCAGCCCGGTGCTGCGCCTCAAGTGGAAGGTCGACAACGTCGACAACGACGACACCGGCTACGTGCTGGCGGTGCGCAAGGACGGCGACGTCGACTGGCGGACCTTGCAGACCGGCAAGCCGCCCTTGACCGCCACCAGCTTCGAATGGAACACCGAGACCTTCCCCGACGGCTGGTACCGCGTGCGGGTGACCTCGTCGGACGCGCTGTCCAACTCGCCCGACCGGGCGCTCACCTCGCAGAAGGCCAGCGCCCTGTTCGTCGTCGACAACACCCGCCCCGTGATCGAGGGCCTGACCGTCAAGGGTGGCCGCGCCGAGGCCCGCGCCGTCGACGAGCTCTCGGTCATCAACGAGATGGCCTTCTCCGTCGACGACGGCAACTGGCAGCTCGGCACCACCGTCGATGGCATCTTCGACGGCGAGGAGGAGTCGCTCCGCATCGATATGCCCGCCGGCCTCGCCAAGGGCACCCACACGCTGTCGCTGCGCGTCGCCGACGCCGCCGGCAACGTGGGCAGCGCCACCGCCTCGTTCGTGGTCCGGTAGCGCCGCGCCACTTACCCCACCGACTACCCCGCCGCGCGCCGACGCCACGGTACGCTCGAGTCATGGTGGGGTTCGAGATTCTGTTCGAGTCAGGGCGGAGGTTCGTCGAGGGGTTCGTGGAGCCGCGTGGAGCCGGCCACGTCCACGTGCCGAGCGGCCGCATCGTCGTGGGAGATCCGACCAGGGGTCGGCATGACGCGCTGGTGCGGCCCGTTCCACCGGGGCGTTATGCGGCCACCATCAGCGTGGCGTGGATCCACGCGCTCATGGAGTATCGGGTGGCCGCGGCGATGCTGCGCTTCCGCGCCGGCCCGGTCGCGACCTGGGAGCCAGCGCTGGCCGACGGCCAGGATCCGGCGCGGCTCGAGCCCGGCGAGTACTTCGGCTACTCGGTCAGCGGCGACCTCGCCTGTTTCGCCGACGCCGAGGCGGCCGAGGCCCTGGCGGACGACCTCGTCGCGCGCGCGATCGGACCGGCGATCGCTGCCACGCCGCACTGCGCCGGCGCCCAGATCCCCATCGCCGGCGGCACCATGTCCGTGTTCACCGCCGGCATCGGCGGTGGCACCTACAGCAGTTTCTGGGGCCTCAACGCCACCGGCGAACCGGTCGTGCTCGTCACCGAGTTCCGCATCATCGGGCTCGACGAGACCCGCGCCGATCTGATCCTGGCCGAACACTGGCCCGGCACACCGTACGAGGACGACATCACCAGCAACTGGGAGCCCGACGACGAATCGATCGTTCGCACGTCGCTGCTCGTGAGGACGCCCACGCCGGTGCCGGCCCCGCCGCCCGCCGCCCGCAACCCGAAACCCGCCACCCGCAACCCGAAACCCGCCACTCGCAAACCGAAACCCGCCGCCCGCAACCCGACCCCGAAGCCGAAGCCGAAGCCGACACCGAAACCGAAGCCGACCCCGAAACCGAAACGCCGTCGCTAACGTCGGGCGAGCTTGTACGTGATGCACGGCTCCAGCGGTGTGCCGTCGACGAGCTTGGGGCAGACCTCGACGTGGCGCGGATAGACCGTGACCATGACGTAGTGGTGCTCGCGGGCGACGTGGAGCATGCCGTCGTCGAACTTGCAGGCGCGGCGGCCCTTCACGCCGCACGAGACGCGATACAGCGGCGCGCCGCCGCCGCCGGACACGATGTAGTCGAGCTCGCCCTGGCGGCCGCGCTGGTAGAGGTGGTCGTGGCCGGAGAAGAGCAGCGCCACGCCATGACGGGCCAGGATCGGAGCGTACTCCTTGGCGGCGATCGTGTTGCCGCCGTGGAGGCCGCGCGCGAACGGACCGTCGTGGGTCACGGCGAAGATGGCCCGGGCGCCGGCCCGCTTCGCCGCTGACAGATCCTCTTCGACCCAGCGGCGCTGCGCCGGATCCTCGTAGCTGTTGGAGTCGAGCATGATCACGTGCACACCGGCGACGTCGAAGCTGTACCAGCCACCGCTGGCCGGCCGATCGGGCGGCCCGGCGGGCAAGGCGAAGATGTCGCTGAAGCGGCGCGAGAGATCGCCGGCCTTGCCGACGTCGTGGTTGCCGACGCACGAGTAGAACGGGGTCGAGGCGAACATGGGCTGGGTGACCTGGAAGAAGCGCTGCCAGTCGGCCTCGTCGCTGCCGCGCAGGACCAGGTCACCCGACGCGAGCACCAGATCGGGGGCCTCGGCCTGGATCGCCGCGACCACCTTGCCGTGGGTGGCGTGACCGCCGCGCACGTCGCCGTAGAGCGCGAAGCGCAGGACCTCGCCGGGCCGCGGCGGCGTCGAGAACGAGTGCGCGGCGCCGGCCACGCCGTCGAGGCTGAGCTGGTAGTGCACCGCCGCGTCGGCGGGCAAGCCACTCAGCTCGAAGCGATGGCGGCGCCCGCCGCTCTCGACCACCGCGTCGACGCGCTGTCCGAGGGCCGCGGTCGGGCCCCAGGCCAGCTCGACCGCGGCCGGCAGATCGGTCTCGACGACGATCGTGGCCGTGGTCTCGCCGAGTCGCTGCACCATCGGCCCGCGCACGACGCGGGTCTGGCGGTGCCCGACCACCTCGAGCTCGAAGAACGGCGCCCGGCTACCGCCTGACGGATGCACCGTCGCCGCCAGCACGTTGTCGCCCGCCCGCAGCATCCCCGGCGTGACTGGCACGAAGAAACTCTCCCACTCCGGGCCGTGCAGGCGCTCGGCGAGCCGCAACGTGTCGCCGGCCGCGACCAGGTTGCGGCGCGCGACTGGCACGCCGTTGAGCCACACCGCCAGCCCGTCCTTGAAGCGGGCCCGGATCTCGAGCACGCGCAGCTCACCCGGGTCGGCCGGCACGCCGAACGTCGTCAGCGCGTACAGCACCGACACCCGCTTGCCGTCCTCGGCCTCACCCAGCGCCGTCGTGCACGGACAGTCGTCACCGACGCCAAACGGCCCCGCGCCACGGACGCCGCCCTCGAGCGCCAGCGGCCATCCCACCGGCGGCAGATCCGCCGGCGCGTCGCCGACCAGCGACGGCGCCTTGGCGCCACCCCGGACCTGATCCAGCTCACCGAGGATCACCGGCCCGAGCTGCGCCGGGATCGCCGGCGACTGCGCCCACCTCACCGCGAACGTCGCCGTCCGCGGCAGGAGGACCGTCCCCGATCCCGATCCCGTCCCCGAGCCCGATCCGGAACCCGAACCGGTCCCCCGTCCCCCGGATCCCGACCCCGTTCCCCCGGATCCCGAAGCCGAACCCAAACCCGTCTCCTCCTCGTCGTCGTCACCCTGCGCCCACGCCACCCACGCCGACGCCGAAACGACGCAAGCCACCGCCGCAGTCGCAGCGATGGCCACCGGAACGACACGCACCACCCGAAGGTAGCGCGTGAACGCCTGCCGCGCTTACTTCGCGGCCTTGGCGCGACGCTCGGCCGCGCGCGCGATGTCGGCCAGGCGCGGCAGCGAGAACGTCGCCAGCTTGGCGACGAAGGGCTGATCCTTGGCGCGATTGAGTGCCTTGGCCATCGACTCCACCAGCTTGTCGCGGCTGCCGTAGGTCTTCTTGACCTGATCGGCGACCGCGGCGAGCTTGAGCAGCTGCTGATTGGACGCCTTGAGCAGGCGATCCTTCAGCGCGCCCTGGTCCTCGCCATCGGTGGCGAGCATGCCGGCGAGCTTCTCGACCAGCTTGTCCTTGCTGCCGTAGAGCGCCTTCATCCTGGCCAGGGGACCGGTGCCCTTGGCAGCGGCCTTGTCGGCCTTGGTCGCCGCGGGCTTCTTCGCGGCAGTCTTCTTCTTGTCGGTCGGCTCGGCGGCCGCAGTCTTCTTCGCCATGACAGTCTCCAGCTCTCGTTCAATCGGCAGGTGCATCAGCAGTGCCGGCATCAGCGGTGCCAGCGTCAGAGCCGCCGGCTTCAGGTGGTCCCGCGTCTGCGGGGTGCGGAATTTGACCGCTGCCCTGGCCCCTGTCAACTGCCGATAACACCTGGCGAACTTCGCTATCGGTGAGGGTCACTCGGAACTGTGCTTCCGCGCCCTTGCGCTCGACCTTGACCTTGGCCACCACCCGACCCAGCCCCATCGATTGCGCGGCCAGGGCCAGGAGCTGGAGCTCGTCCGTCGCGAACCCCACCAGCGCATCGGCGTCGCCGGTGCTGGCCATGAAGAAGCTGATCGAACCGGCCAGGCCGCTCTTGGTCACGAGCGCGCCCGACAGCGCCTGGGGCGCGGCGGCGACCTTGCCCTTGGTCAGGCGGGTGAGCGCCTGACCGAGCTCGGCGTCCATGGTCGCCACCACCCAGATCGCGGCGCTGCGATCGACGGTGGCCAGGAGCGGTGCCAGCGACTTGCTGGCCTCGACCTTGGGTCCGTCGCCGACCGCGGCCAGCACCCACGCCTCGTCGCCGCCGATGACGACGGTATCGGCCTGCCCGAAGGCCAGGTGCAACACCCGCGTGCCCTCGGTCAGCTTGTAGATCGAGCGGCCGCCGACGTCGCGCACGGTGAGCTGGGCGCCGCCGCTGCCCACGCCGGCCTGCAGGCACTGGGTGAGCGCGGCCTCGGCGATCTGGCCGGTGGCCACCAGCAACGACGCTGGCGCGGCCGGGCCCTTGCTGGGACGCGGCCCGAGCGCCAGATGCACGGACTTCACCTGATGGGTCACGTCGACCCCGCAGTCCTTGGCCAGCCGCGCCAGCCGCGCCGCGAGATCCGGATCGCGGATCAACATCTGATCGACCGCGCGCGCGACCACCTGGGCCTGCGCGAGCTGACCGACGTCGATGCCGACGACCACAGTGGCGTCGGCGGGCACGGCGGCGAGCGCCGCGACCTGCGCTGCCGAACCTCCCGCCCCCGCCCCCGCCCCCTTCTTCTTCTTCTTGCAGGCGCCGCCGGCCGTCGCGAGCGCGACGAGCACCACGACGGCACCGACTCTGTGGAACGTGCGCAGACGCAAGACCGGTCAGATTCAGAACGACTTGGCCATCTCGACCATTTCGTCGATCTGCTTCTGGTCGAACTTGAAGGTCGCGACCACGTCGGGGCCCTTCGAGGACACCTTCACGCTGCTGATGAACTTGCCGGCCGGAGTCTTCTTGGCCTCCTCGACGCCCATCTTGTAGAAGCCGACCATGGCGCTGGCCGCGTCGGCGTCCTCCATGCGGATGCGCGACTCGCCGTCGACCCCACCACCGACGTTGACCCACGCGAAGATCGCCTTGATCTTGAACGGCAGCGGGCTCTGCTGCATGACCTTGGCGTTGCCGTTCATCACCATGAACAGCGACGAGCCGGTCTTGACCTCGTCGAGCAGCTTGACGAACGCCGCCGAGCTGGTGAGGCCATCGCCGTCCTTGGCCGCGGCCGCAGCGGTGAGCGCCGCCTTGTCGCCGAAGCTCTCGCCCTGCTTGATGATGAGGGCGGTCGAGTCGTCGATGAACATGGCGCGGAACTTGACCTCGGTGCCGTCCATCAGCTCGATGTAGTCACCGTCGATGGTGGCGGTCTTGCCCTCGGCTGCCTTCTCGGCGGCTGCCTTCTTGATGCAGTCGGTCGCCGGCCCCTTCTCGAAGCCGCGCACGAAGATGGTGGCGTTGCCGAGGCCCTCGTTCTCCATCTGGGCGCCCATCAGGAAGCCGGTCAGCTTCTCCATCGGGTCGAAGCCACACTTGGCCTTGAACTCTTCCAGGTCCTTGCCGATCTTCTCCATCAGCATGGGCTGGTACTTCTTCCAGACCTCGCTCTTGCGGAGCTGGGAGAAGTCGAGCCCGACGATGAGCTCGGTCTCCTTGGGCATCGCCGCGAGGGCGCGCTTGAGACCGCCTTGGGCCGGCGCGATCGCCGAGGCGCCGGCCGCGCCGGTGGCGCCTCCGCCACCGCCTCCGCTGCCCTTGCCCTTGTCACAGGCGAACATCGCCGTCGCCAAAAAGAACGGAAGAGCGAGCGGCACGATCACGGTACGAGCGAGTTTGAGCATCGTCGAAATTCCTCCCGAAGCTCCGGGGTTGTAACACGACCACCCCGGGCCGCAACGCCACTGTCGGTCCGCTGTGGCATAAAGCGCGCGACGATGCCGTGGAAACGCCACCTCCTGCGCGACGCCACCATCTGGGCGGAGGTCGACCCGGCCGGCCAGCTGGTCCTCGACGAGGGCGGCCGGGTCGCCATCATCTACAAGCGCGAGCCCGGCGCCAAGGTCTACCGCGCCGGCTCCCGCAACCTCACGCCGGTCGCCAACGCCGCCGTCGAGCCCGACTTCTCATCGTCCGACGCCGCCTCCCCGAAACCCGCCTCATCGTCCCCTGCCTCCCGCTCCCCGTCCCCCGCCTCCCGCTCCCCGTCCCCCGCCTCCCGCTCTCCGTCCCCCGCCTCCCGCTCTCCGTCCCCGTCGCCGTCGTCCGCCGACACCATCCACGTCTGGACCGACGGCGCCTGCACCGGTAACCCCGGCCCCGCCGGCGTCGGCGTGGTCTTCATCGACGGCGCCGATCGCCGCGAGCACTCCGAATACCTCGGCCACGGCACCAACAACATCGCCGAGCTCACCGCGGTCCTGCGCGGCCTCGACATGGTCTCCGACCCACGCCGCCCGGTCCGGGTCTACACCGACTCGACCTACGCCATCGGCGTGCTCTCGCTCAACTGGAAGGCCAAGGCCAACCAGGAGCTGGTCGCCGAGATCCGCGACCGGGTGCGCGTGTTCCCGCGGCTCGAGTTCGTCAAGGTCAAGGGCCACGCCGGCATCCCCGAGAACGAGCGCTGCGACGAGCTCGCCCGCGGCGCCGTGACCGGCCGCCGCTAGCGAGCGATCAGCGAACGCTCGCCGCCGTTTCAGGGCCAGGCCATGCCGAGCAGCGACGCGATGCGCTGGAGCTGATCGAGATCGAAGCGAAGGTCGACGATGACGTCGGTGCCCTCCTCGGAGATCTCCATGGCCTGGGCCAGATCGGTGAAAGGACCGCCGCGCAGCGAGTCGAACGCCATCCGCACCATGCCCGCCATCGACGACGCGCTGGTGGCGTCGTCGTGTTCCATCACCAGCGAGCCGAGCAGGGCCCGGGCCGGATCGGCGCTGGTGTGCAGCTCGGAACGCACGGCGCGCACCGCGATCGGTAGCATCTTGAACGGCGCCGACGTGCCGTTGGCCGCGAACCAGCACGTGGCCCCGGTGTCGATGCGGCCGATCACCGCCAGGAACGCGGGCGACGACGTGAGGCCCTGCCCGAGCTGCCGGCGAGCGGCCTCATCGAGCGCCGCCCGGTCGGCGAAGTTGCTGTTGCGCGACAGGAGGAGCACGGTGCGGTCGTCGACGAAGCGGATCGCCATCGACACGGCGTCGCCCTCGAGCAGCTCGACCAGATCGCCATCCATGTGCGCGCTGCGGTTGCCGCCCTGCTCCCGCGACTCGCGGGTCGCGCGCTCGAGGCAGGCGATCACCGCGGTCCGCTCGAAGCCGCGCACCAGCATGGTCGCCTCGACGGAGCCGCCCAGGCCGCGCGCGCCGATCAGGATCGAGTCGACGGTGAGCAGGGGATCGAACCCGCACATCTGGACCACCTCGACCATCGACGGCCCGGCCAGCCCGCGCAACCAGGGCTCCATCCGCTCCCACAGCACCGACCGGCGCAGGCGGGCCACGTCGAGCTCCATCACCATCTCGGTGTCGACCGGCATCATCGCCAGCTCGGCGTCGAGGGTGAGGCGAGGTCGCGCCACCGTCTCGATCGGCGGCGCCAGGTTCTCGAGCGGCGCCCGCACCGGCTGTGCCGCGCTGCCGCCGCACGCCCCGACCGTCGCTGCCGCCAGCCCGAGCACCCACATCCGCATCGAGCTCACCGATCGAGTCTACAACCCGGAGCCCGCTGCGGCACGATCGAGCAACGCGGCCAGCGTCACCAATCTCACCGCCCTCACGCCGCCTCTCGCTGCACCCACGCCGCCGCCTGGTGCAACGTCACGGCGCGGCGCTCGGCCACCAGCGCGCCCAGCACCTCGTCGAGCGCGGCCAGCTTCTGCGCGAGCGGCACCCGCAGGTCGGGCTGGCGCGCCACCAGCTCGCCCGGGATGCCGTCGAGCTCGGCATCGATGAGATCGATCCCGTGCAGCTCCAGGTTGAACAGCACGCGCCGCCGCATCGCGGCCAGCCCGCGCTCGCGCAGCCACGGCGGGGCCAGGATCAGCGTCGTGCCGATCGCCGGCAGCCGCGTCCACGGCGTCACCGCGATGGGCAGCTCGACCACAGGCGCCTGGCCGCGCCGCCACGGTGCCGACATCGACGGCCGGTATGGATCGGTGGGCGCGATCAAGGCCCGCGGGTTGGTCATGACCGCGCCGCTCGCTCGCCCCAGCACGCGCAGCGCCCCCATCACCGCCGCCTTGGCAGCGTAGTAGCCGGGCGCCGGATAGATCGACGAGTCGTAGACGTAGCCGCGCCGGGCCAGCTCGGCCAGCATCACCGGCGACAGGTCGTAGCCGGGGGCGCGGAAACCGGCGATGGGTCGGCCGGTGATCGCGCGCAGCCGCTCGTCGCAGCCGCCGATCTCGCGGGCGACGTCGGCCGGCGAGCGGCGGGCCAGATCGTAGGGGTGGGTGTGCGAATGGTTGCCGAGCTCGTCGCCGGCGGCGTGGCGCTCGGCGAGCAGCGCGTGGGCCGCCGCCGCCGCGGTCGCGCCCACCGCGCGCTCGTCGAGATCCTCGCCGACCACGAACCAGGTCGCGGGCACGGCGTGGCGGGCGCACAGCTCGGCCAGCCGCGGCACGGCGCGGCGGAGCACGAGGTCGCGCAGCTCCGCGGGTGCGTCGCCGAGGGCGTGGATGCGGTAGTAGCAGGGCAGCGGATCGAGATCGACCGAGACCGCGACCAGCGGTTCGGCGGGACCGGCGTCGTCGCCGCGGGTCACGAACGGCTCACGGCTTGCCGCCGAAGCGGATCACCCACGTCAGCCTTGCCAGGCCCCGCATCACGCCCGGCACGCGCTTGAACAGGTTGATCGCCGGGGGCCGCTTCTCTTCGAGCCGCACCGGGATCTCGATGATCGAGAGATCGGCGCGGCCGGCGCGGATCACCAGCTCGCTGGCGAACAGATCCTTGTCGATCACGCACTGGTGCACGATCGGCTCGATGGTGGTCCGGCGGAACGCCTTGAGGCCGTGGGTGTCGGTGCCGTGGAAGTCGAGTGACACCCTCAGCATGCCGTTGATGACGCGGGTGGCGGTGCGGCGCAGGAGCGGGCGCTGATCGTTGGCACCGCGCATGGCCTTCGAGCCCACCACCATGTCGCATCCGCGGGCGCGCAGGAGCGCCAGCGCACGCCGGTAGAAGTCGGTGTCGCACAGATCGATCTCGTCGCAGATCACCAGCTCGCCACGGGCCATCAGGATGCCCTGGCGCAACGCCTTGCCGTAGTTGGGCTCGCCCAGCGAGAACGTCCGGACGTCGGACATCTCGTCGGCCAGGCCGCGGGCCAGATCGACGGTGGCGTCGCGCGAGCCGTTCTCGGCCAGGATGATCTCGAACTGCAGATCGGGCGCGCCGAGATCCTCGCGTACCACCGCCAGGCTCCGGCGCAGCTCGGTCACGGCCTCGCGCAGGATCCCCTCCTCGTTGTAGACCGGGATCACGATCGAGACGTCGGGGGCGCGGTCGGCCATGCCTCGGGCCTTGTAGCATTTTCCCGCTCCGACCACACCAGCACCGCCGCCAGCGCCCCGCACCCCGACGCCACCGCGTAGATCGCCGGATAGCCGAAGTGGTGCGCGACCGGCCCGAGCGCGAAGGCGGCGCCGGTGACCCCGGCCCCGAACGCGAAGGTGGCCGCCGCGACCGCGCGGCTGCGGCGGCCGCCGCTGCGCTCGACCACCATGGCCTGCAGCGTCGGGTAGTAGACGCCGTGGCAGAAGCCGTAGACCAGGCCGATGACGACCAGGTGCCAGGTCTCGCCCAGAAGCGCCATCCCGATCAGGATCACGGCGTGCCCGCACAGGGCCGGCGCCGCGGCCGCCCGGCGCCCGATGCGATCCGAGAGCGTGCCCAGGAACAACCGCACCGAGATCGCCGCGATCACGTAGGCGACGAAGAACGGGGTCACGTGCTCGACGCCGGCCCGGGGCCCGTGATCGGCGAGGAAGGTCCAGATCGCGCCGAAACCGACGCCGGCCAGCACCGTCGCCGCCAGCGTCATCACCGCTGGCCCGCGCGGCCCGTCGTCGGCGAGCTCGTGGCGCGCCACCGCCGGCAGCGCGAGGGCCACGCCGGCGCCGACGACCCCGGCGGCGGCGCCGAACCACCACACCGCGGTCCAGCCCGACAGATCGTGCAGCACCGCGGCGATGACCGGCCCGACCGCTTGTGCCGCCAGGGTCAGAACGCCAGCCAGCCCCAGCGCCTCGCCCAGCCGACCCGGAGGCGCGGTCTCGGCGACGTAGGCGGCGGCCCCGACCAGGATGTTGGCGAAGCCGAGGCCCTGCAACGCCCGGCCCGTGGCGAAGCCGACCGTCTCGTCGGCGAACGCGAAGCGCACCGCGCCGGCCGCCGCGATCACGCACCCGGCCGCCATCACCCGCGCGTGCCCGAAGCGCAGGCACAGCCAGCCGACGGCCGGCGACACCGCCAGCGAGGCCAGGTTGAAGGCGCCCATGACCACGCCGATCTCGTCCTCGTGATAGCCGCGATCGGACAGGAAGCGCGGCGACAGCACGAACACGTTGGGCACCTGCGCGCCGAGGAAGAGCGTCAGTGACACCAGCGCCAGGGCCGGCGTCACCAACTTCTCACGCTCGGTCACGTGGCCGCCGGCACGGAGTCATCGAAGCGGATGTCTACCGGCCCCCGGACGTCGGGTCGACTCAGATCGACCGACGCGTCTGCGACGAGGTCGATCGATCGATGGGGGAGCGCGACCACAGGGCGCGGTCCCCCTCCCGAACGCAAGGCCGTCACTTCGGTGATCACCGCGCCGCCGCCATCGGCCGCCACCGCCGAGGCCGCGTCACCGGCGCGCGGCGCCACCCGCCTCGGCGACGTGAACACCTCGGACTCGCCGGGATCGAGCACGCGCACGTGGGCGTCGAGCTCGCGATCCACGACCAGCTCGCGCAGCCAGCGCGCCGGCTCGCCCAGCCGCTCGTACGACAGCGCGAACGCGCCGTGGTGGATCGGGATGAGCAGGCGGGCCCGCAGATCCTCGAAGGCGTAGAGCGCGTCGAGCGGGCTCATGTGGCGGGCCCGGAACGAGAACGGCAGGAAGCCACCGATGGGCAGGAGCGCGAGGTCGGGTGCGTGATCGCGGCCGGCGGCGGCGAAGCCGGGCCCGTAGGCGCCGTCGCCGCACATGTACACGCTGGGCCCGTCGCCGGCGATCACGTAGGCGTTGCCACGGGCCAGTTCGTCGTCGCCGTGATCGACCTCGGTGGCGGCGATGCGCACGCCCTCGAGCACGACGTCCGCGCCAGCGGCCAGCTCGATCACCCGGGCGAAGCCGAGCGGTGACACCCGCGCCGCCGCGCCGGGAGGCACGACGATCGTCGCGCTGCGCGGCAGCATGGCCAGGGTCGGCAGGTGCAGGTGATCGGCGTGGGCGTGGCTGATCGCCGCGATGGTCACGCCGGCCAGGTCGCCGGGCGCGAGCCCCGGCTCGATGGCGCGGTGGACGCCGCCGATCCAGCGGCCCAGCATGGGATCGAACGCGATGGTGGCGCCGCGGTAGCTGACGAGCGCGGTGGCGTGGCCACCGAACGTGATCGCGACCTGGCCGCTGCCGACCGTCGGGATGGGCTCGCCATGGGCCGCCCGCGGCGGCCGCAGCCAGGCCGCGGCCCACGAGGCCAGGAGGCTGGGCGTGCGCGCGATCCGCACCCGCCGGTGAAGACGATCGAGCTCGGCCTTGCGGGCCTTCCAGTCCACCGCCCGAGTGTGCGGTCGCCAGCCTGACGCCGCAACAAATCGCGACTCGCGATTCCCGTCACGGCAACCCACCCTAACGGTTGCGGCGGCGGCCCCTTTGCTCGTACGGTCCGGCGGAAACGTGTCGTCGCCGTTCTTCAAGATCGTGCGCCATCCTGCCGCGCTGCCGGTGTGGATCCTCGCCCTGGCGCTGGCGTGCCTGATGCCGTGCCTGGGCACGCCTGGCCTGTGGGAGCCGCAGGAGATGGCGGTCGCCGACGAGGCCGCGGCCCGCGCCGACAAGACCCACCAGGTCGCCCAGCCATCGACGGCGTGCACCAAGCGCCCCGATCCGACCGGCGCCCGCACGCTGACCCCGCGCACCGCGGCCTGGGGCCTGGGGACGTTCGCCAACTCCGACGGCGGCGCCCGCCTGCCCTTCGCCCTGCTCGGCGTGCTCGGCGTGATGGCGGTGTTCGGCTGCGCGTGGCGCCTGGGCTCGGCGCGCGCCGGCTTCTTCGCCGGGCTGGTGCTGGTCTCGTTCCCGCTGTGGGCGCTGTCGTCGCGCCAGCTCACCAGCGATCTGCCGGTCGCGGTCGGCGCGACCCTGATGGTCTACGCCATGGCCGCGCTGTCGCGGCCCACGCAGCGCAGCCCCGAGCTGCTCTCCATCGATCTCACCACCGCCCTGATCTCGCTCGTCGCTGGCGCCTGGCTCGCCTTCTACGGCGGTGGCGTCTTGCTCGGCCTGGTGCCGCCGCTGGCCGCCATCGCCATCGCCGGCGCGTTCGGCGTGCCGGTCATGATCGCCGGGCTCGTCGCGCTGTGGGGCTCCATCGATCGTCGCCCGCTCCGTCCCGATCGTCCGCCCCCGGCGCCCGACGCGATTCCGACCGGCGTGGTGGCGCTGGTCGCCGGCCTGGCCGCCATCGGTCTCGGAGCTTTCCTGGTCTACCAGGTCTTCGATCTCGGTCCGCTCACCGTCGGCACCCGCCAGGTGTTCGGCAAGAGCATCCTCACCAGTGACTGCTGGTCGAGCGCGCTCGGCGGCGTGTGGCGCAACGACGACGATCTGCGCCAGACCTACGACAGCCTGTTCGAGCAGGCCGGCTTCGGCATGTTCCCGTGGGCGGTGCTGGTGCCGATCGCCCTGGCCGCGCTGGCCGGCGGTGCCTGCGGCGAGCGCAACCGCCACGGCGGCGCGGTGGTGCTGGGCTGGGCGGCGGCGGCGTGGCTGTGCGCCGCGGTCTTCAACCGCAAGGTCGGCTTCGCGCTCTACCCCGGCTTCCCGGCCTGCGCCGTCGGAGTCGGCCTGTGGCTCGACGCCGTGCTCAGCCGCCGCGACGCGCTCTCCTCCGACGACGCCGATCGACGCGGGCTGTCGGCCACCACCTGGGCGCTGATCGGCCTGGTGCTCACCGCGGGCGTGATCGTGATGGCCAAGGACCTGTCGGCGTTCCCCGAGCGACTGACGTCGCTCATGGTCGGTAACGACCAGATCAAGTACCCGGCCAACGCCCGTTTCCTCGGCCTGCCCATGAAGGTGTGGTTGTGGGTCGTCGGTCTCGGCGTCGCCCTGCCGCTGACCTTCGCCGCCTGGTTGTGGCGGCCACCCCACCGCGCCAGCGACGGTCCACCGGGCCCGATGTGGCAGACCGGCCTTCCCGGGATCGCCGGCTACGGCCTCGTCGTCGGCCTGATCATCACCGCCCTCACCGGGATGTTCTGGACCCACGGCTGGCACCGCGGCCTGTCGGAGAACCTCTCCTCCAAGCACGTGTTCCAGGTCTATCGCGACGTGCGCAAGACCGGCGAGCCGCTCGCCATCATGGGCTCGATGGGCAACGCACCTCGCTACTACGCCGGCGGCAAGACCGAGACCCTGGCCGGCCGCGATCAGCTCCTCGAGTACCTGGGCCGGCCCACGCGCACCTTCGCGCTGGTGCCGGCGTCGGAGCTATGCCCGCTGCACGCGGCCCGCACCGAGGGCACCGAGTACCACGTGCTCGACGACACCAACACGCGCTTCATGCTGCTCTCCAACCGGCTGGGCTCGCTGCGCGACAGGAACCCGCTCGCCACCGCCATGACCCGGACCGCGCCGGCCTGGCTGGCCAACGCCGGCGAGAAGTCCATGGGCACGTGGGAGAACCAGATCGAGCTGGTCGGCGTGCGCGTGCCCAAGAAGGTGGTGCGCGGCGAGAAGTTCACGGTGACCCTGGCCTTCAAGGTGCTGGCGCCGGTCGGCGGCGGCTGGAAGATCTTCGCCCACTTCGACGGCGGCGGCTCGCGCTTCCAGGGCGACCATGATCCGATCCGCGGCCGGTGCGCCACCAACTTCTGGAAGGTCGGCGACTACGTGCTCGACACCTTCGAGGTCGAGGCCGGCAACGCCTCGTTCCCGACCCAGAACTACGACATCTGGGTCGGCTTCTTCACCGGCACCAACCCCAACTGGCGCAACGCGACGGTGACCGCCGCGCCCGACGGCCTCAAGGACGGCAACAACCGGGTCAAGGTCGGCTCGGTCAAGCTGACCAGCTCGCGTGGCGGCTGCTGCAGCGCCGGCGACGGCGACGACGCCACCGAGGGCGCCGTGGCAGCCGGCCTGCTCGCGCTCCTGGTCGCGGTCGGCCTGCGCCGGCCCCGCCGCCCGCGGGTGTAGTTCCGAGCGCTTCGCCGAGCCGAGCGGATCGCCGGCGCCACCGCGCTGGCCGTCCTCGGGCGTTGATCCCCCCATTGCGTACGGGGAGTCCCAGGGTTATGACCGCGGAGAGATGTCGCGGACCACGACCGCCGAGCTGGAAGCGCGCGCCGCCGAGCGCCGCACCGCGACGCGCGTGCTGGTCGATCTCGATGTCGACTACAAGAGTCAGGACACGTACCTCTTCGCGTCGAGCAAGGACATCTCCGAGACCGGCATCTTCGTCCGCACCATCGAGCCGCTTCCGCCGGGAACCCTGCTCAACCTGCGCTTCCGCCGCGACGAGGACGAGGACGGGGACGACGGCGACGACGGCGCCAGCCTCGAGCTCGAAGGCGAGGTCATGTGGGTCAACCCGTACCGCCCCGATGCGCTCGCCAACCTGGACCCCGGGATGGGCGTACGTTTCGTCGGGTTGCGAGCGCCGATCCGCCGGCGACTGCTCGAGCTGATCCGTCGCATCGCCTACATCGACTAAAATTCCGAACAGGAATCGACAGGACGCTTCATGGCCATCGTCTGCGGAACTGATCTGTCCGAGCTCTCCCGGGATGCCCACGCCGTCGCGCTGGCAATCGCCAGACGACGCGGTTCACGCGAGGTGGTGCTGGCCACCGTGATCGATCCCCAGGTCGCCGGGGACGACACCGCGGCCCGGGCCGAGGAGGTGCGTCCGCAGCTCGACGCCGCCGTCGAGCTCCTGGCGGCGGGCTCCGCGCCGATCAAGGTGCGCGGCGAGGTCATCGTCGGCGCCACCGTCCCGTCGCTGGTCGCCGCCACCGAGACCGAGGGCGGCGAGCTGCTGGTGGTCGCGTCCAAGGGTCACGGCAAGACCCTGATGAAGCTCGGCGGGATCGCCGGCGGCGTGGCCTCCGCCGCCACCGTGCCGGTGCTGGTGGTCCGCGACGCGGCGCCGTTCGTGGCCTGGGCCAAGGGTGAACGCCCGCTCAAGGTGATGCTCGGCCTCGACGACTCGGCGAGCTGCGAGCCGGCGCTGGCGCTCTTGCGCATCCTGCGCACGACCGGACCGGTCGACGTCGTCGCCGCCCACGTCTACTACGCCGACGATGCCGCCCGCCGCTACGGCGTGCGCTCGAACTCGATGATCGAGAGCAACCCCGAGCTCGAGCGTCTCCTCACCCGCGATCTCGAGCGCCGCCTCGGCCAGTTGCCCGGCGAGGGTGCGATCTCGATCCGTCCTCGATGCGGCCTCGGCCGCATCGGCGACCACCTGCTCGAGATCGCCGACGCCGAGGCGGTCGACGTCATCGTGGTCGGGACGCGGCAGAAGGGCGGGCTGGGCCGGTTGTCGTCGGTGTCGTCGCTGCTCCTGCACGACGCCAAGCAGTCGGTGTGGTGCGTGCCGAGCTCGCTGGTCACGGGGCGCCTCGACGTGCCCCGCTTCCGGGTCGCGGTGGTGGCCACCGATCTCTCGGACTTCGGCAACTACGCGGTGCCCTACGGCTACACCCTGGTCGGCGAGCGCGGAGGTGAGGTCCACCTCGTCCACGTCCGCGACGAGGACCACGAGGGCGCGAACGCCGCCGACATCGAGCGCCGGCTCCTGGCCCTGGTCCCGCCCAACCAGACCGGGGTCACCACCCGGACCGAGGTGGTGGTGGGCGACGACACCGCCCGCCTCATCGGTGAGACCGCGGAGCGCCTGGGCGCCGACGTCGTGGTCATCGCGTCGCGCGGCCGCTCGGGCATCACGCGCGCGCTCCTGGGCTCGGTCGCCGACAAGCTGTTACGGACCTGTCGCCGCCCGGTGCTGGTCTTGCGCCCACCTACCGAGTAGCGTGCCCCGGCGTGCGCTGAGTCATGCTCGCCGCGCTTCCACCCTTGCGCGGGGCTGATAGAGTGCGCCGGATGAGGAACGCTCGGTACGTCGTGTGCGCCGCGCTGGCCGTCGCGGCATGCGGTGACAACATCCCCGGCAACAATCCTCCGGAGCTGAGCGCCGCCCAGCTCACCACGCCGGAGGACACGCCGATCTCGGTGACCCTCACCGCCGTCGACCCCGAAGGCGGCGCGCTCACCTTCACCTTCAGCTCCGCGGCGCACGGGACGATCACGCTGGACGGGCCCAACCTCACCTACCGGCCCGAGGATGACTACCACGGCCCTGACGCCGTCGTGGTCACCGTCGACGACGGTGAGTTCACCGCCTCGGCGACGATCTCGATCACCGTCACCCCGCTCAACGACGCGCCGGTGGCGGCCAACGACGCCCTCGCCGCCAGCGAGGACACCGCGGCCACCGTCACCGCGGCGGCGCTGGTCGCCAATGACACCGACGTCGACGGTGACCCGCTCACCGTCACCGCGGTCGGCAACGCCGTCTCCGGCACGGTCGGCCTCGTCGCCGGCACCGTCACCTTCACGCCGGCCGCCAACTTCGTCGGCACCGCGACCTTCGACTACACGGTGTCCGACGGAAACGCCACCGACGACGGCACCGTCACCGTCACCGTGGGCGGCCAGAACGACCCGCCGGTCGCCGTTGACGACACCGCGACCACCGCCGAGGACACCAACGCGACCATCACCGCCGCGACCCTGGTCGCCAACGACACCGACGACGAGGGCCAGACCCTCTCGGTGACGGCCGTGAGCGGCGCGACCAACGGAACGGTCTCGCTCACGGCGGGGACCATCACGTTCATCCCCGGCGGCAACTTCAACGGCACCGCCGGCTTCGACTACACCGTGACCGACGGCGCCGGCACCGACACCGGCCACGTCACCGTCACCGTCACGCCAGTCAACGACACGCCGGTCGCCAACGCCCAGAGTCAGACCACCGCCGAGGACACGCCGATCATCCTCACCTTGACGGCGACCGACGTCGATCTGCCGGCGCAGACCCTGGTCTTCTCGGTGGTCACCGGCCCGACGGCGGGCACGCTGGGCACGATCACGCAGGTCACGGCGACCAGCGCGACCGTCACCTACACGCCCACCCTGAACTCGACCGCGGCCGACTCGTTCACGTTCCGGGTCAACGACGGGACGATCGACTCCGCGCCAGCCACCGTGTCGATCACGGTGACCCCGGTCAACGATCCGCCGGTGGCCAGCGGCCAGGCGGTCATGACCAACGAGGACGTGCCGCTCACGATCACCCTGACCGGCTCGGACACCGAAGGCAGCGCGCTGACCTTTGCGGTCGTGACCGGTCCCACCGCCGGCGCGCTGGGGACCATCACCCAGCTCACCCCGACCAGCGCCAGCGTGACCTACACGCCCACGCTGAACTCGACCACCGACGACAGCTTCACGTTCCGCGTCACCGACACCGGCACCGCCAACTCGGCGCCCGCCACGGTATCGATCGACGTGGTACCGGTCGATGATCCGCCGGTGGCCGCCGCCCAGTCGGTCTCCACCGACGAGGACACCGCGCTGCAGATCACGCTCTCCGCCACCGACGTCGACACCGCGAACCTGACCTTCGCGATCGCGACCGGACCGACGGCGGGCACGCTGGGCACGATCACCCAGCTCACTCCGACCACGGCGCGGGTCACCTACACGCCCACCTTGAACTCGACGGCCGCCGACTCGTTCACCTTCCGCGCCAACGACGGCAACTCCGACTCGGCGCCTGCGACGATCTCGATCACCGTCAACGCGCTCGACGACCGGCCGGTCGCCAGCGCGCAGTCGGTGTCGACCGACGAGGACCTGGCGGTCCTGATCACGCTCACCGGCTCCGACGTCGAGGGCGCGTCCCTGACCTTCGCGATCGGCACCGGCCCCGCCACCGGCACGCTCGGCACCATCACCCAGCTCACACCGACGTCGGCGCAGGTGACGTACACGCCCAACCTGAACTCGAACGCCGCCGACTCCTTCACCTTCACCGCCACCGGCGGCGGCCAGACCTCGCTGCCGGCGACGGTGGGCATCACGATCAACCCGATCAACGACCCGCCGGTCGCGGTCACCGACGGCGACACTGCGCAGAAGAACACCCCGATGGTGCGCGCCACCAGCGCGTACTTCGGCAACGACACCGACGTCGACGGTCCCGCGCTCTCGATCACCGCCGTCGGCAGCGCCGTCAACGGCACCGTCGACCTGGTGGCCACCACCATCACGTTCACGCCCGCCCTCGACTACACCGGCCCCGCGTCGTTCCAGTACACCGTCACCGACGGGTTCCTGCCCGTGACCGGCACGGTCAACGTCAACGTGCTCGAGACCAACACGCCGCCGATCGCGGTCACCGACACCTACACCATCGACGAGGACACGCCGGAGACCCGGGCTTCGGCGTTCTACACCGGCAATGACATCGATCCCGATCCAGGGACGCTCACGATCACCGCCGTGCAGAACCCGATCGGCGGCGCCGTGATCCTCGCCGGTGGCGACATCACCTTCACCCCCACCGCCGACCTCAACGGCAACGACGTGGCCGGCTTCGAGTACGTGGTCTTCGATGGCATCGCCAGCGCGACCGGCCAGGTCGTCATCGACATCAACCCGATCGACGACCTGCCGGTCGCCAACAACGACCTCGCCACCGTCGACGAGGACAGCGCGCTCAACCTCATCAACGTCCTGACCAATGACGTGCTCGGCCACAACCCGGCGATCGGCGATCAGCCGGTGGCGGTCACCGTCCCCGTCCAGCCGACGAACGGCGCGGCCTTCGTGAACGTGGGCAACGCGATCGTCTACACGCCCAACAACAACTTCGCCGGGACCGACTCGATCACCTACGTCCTCACCGACGGCGACGGCGACACGTCGACGGCCACGGTCACGGTGACGGTCAACAACCTCAACGACCCCCCGACGGCGAACAACGCCTCGGTGAGTCTCAACGAGAACGCGACCACCACCATCAACCTCACCGGCAGCGACATCGACCTGCCGGTGCAGCCGCTCACCTTCACCGTCGGCACCCCGCCCCAGAACGGCGTCCTCGGTGCGATCACCTCGACCGGGCCGACGACGGCCACCGTCGGCTACACGCCGACTGCCAACTACACCGGCCCCGACTCCTTCACCTTCACGGTCAACGACGGCGTCGCCACGTCCACGGCGGGGACCATCACCATCACGGTGAACAACGTCGTGGTCTGCAACGACGGCCTGGTCGAGTTGCCCGAGACCTGCGACGACCAGGGCAACGGGGCCGGCGACGGCTGCTCGCCGACCTGCCAGACCGAGCCCGGCTGGACCTGCAGCGGCGCGCCCAGCGCCTGCGACCCGATCTGCAACGACGGCATCCTGATCGCCGGCGAGGAGGAGTGCGACGACGGCAACCCGGTCCAGACCGATGGCTGCACCACGCTGTGCCAGGCCGGCCCCGTGTGCACCGTCGGCATCTTCGCCGGCGGCGCGCGCTTCGCGACCGACCCGACCAATGGCCACTGCTTCGTGTCGTACGACTTCGTGCAGACCACGTGGGACGACGCCCAGCTGGCCTGTGTGGCCGTCACCGGCCACCTCGCCACCATCACCAACGGAGGTGAGCAGCTGGTCGCCGCCTCGGTCCAGAACCCCGACGAGAACCCGTGGATCGGCGGCACCGACGCGCTGGTCGAGGGCTCCTTCGGATGGATCACCGGCGAGCCGTTCGTCTACACCAACTACTCCCCGGGTCAGCCCGACGGCGGCGAGCCCGAGGACTGCCTCAACATGTTCAGCGTGGCGCTGGCCACCCCCGGCACCTGGAACGACACGGCGTGCAACTTCATCGGGTTTACCCGCGGTCGCATCTGCGAGATCGAGATCAACCCGTGCGGCGACGGCGTGGTCCAGGCCGGCCTCGCCGAGGCGTGCGACGACGGCAACACCAACAACTTCGACGGCTGCTCCCGGACCTGCCAGGTCGAGCCCGGCGCGGTCTGCAGCGGCTCGGCGCCGACGACGTGCGC